>Ga0210400_10000903_pt1 | contig 30804 bp, 24 predicted proteins | sample IncBWH26MmetaG_FD_155456 | JGI IMG/M metagenome (GOLD analysis project Ga0210400, IMG submission 155456) | Forest soil microbial communities from Barre Woods Harvard Forest LTER site, Petersham, Massachusetts, United States - Inc-BW-H-26-M | ecosystem: Environmental > Terrestrial > Soil >... | reverse complement strand
CCGTCGAGCCCATGCTACGAGCTGGCCCCGCGAGCCGTTTCACCGGCTCCGGAAGTTCAGTACCACTGCAATACAACGCTCCCTGCGCAGGGATTCTCACGCTTGAAGTTTACGACGGCGAACCAAGAAAAGATTTCACGCAAAGTCGCAAAGTGTTCGAAAAGAACGCAAAAAAGACCCGAGTCACGCAGAGACGCAGAGAACGCAGAGGGCCGCAGAGTTAGTCTTCGACAACGATGGACGGACCGGCGACGGCGGCTTCGCGGCAGCGTTGTTCCACTTTTTGAGCGAGCTCGATGAAGGGGGCGGCGTGCGGATCGCCAGGGCCGCGGCTGGTGACGGGATTGCCGGTGTCGCCACCAATGCGCACTTCGGGATTCAGGGCCAGTTCGCCCAGGAACGGGACATTCATTTTTTCAGCCGTGCGCTTGCCGCCGCCCTGGCCGAAAACGTCGATGCGTTCGCCGGATTTCGGAGCGATGAGATAGCTCATGTTCTCGATCAGTCCAAGCATGGGGATGCGGACCTGCGCGAACATGTTGACCGCTTTACGTGCGTCTTCCAATGAGACGTCCGAGGGTGTGGTGACAACGATGGCTCCGGTGATGGGTGTCGATTGCGCGAGCGATAGAGCCACGTCGCCGGTGCCGGGCGGAAGATCGATGATCAGATAATCGAGTTCGCCCCAATCGACATTGCGCAGGAATTGTTGCATGGCCGAGTGGAGCATAGGACCGCGCCAGACCAGGGGACGGTCGCCGGGATTGATAAATCCCATGGACATCAATTTCACGCCGTAATTCTCGAGCGGCTGGATGCGCTCGCCGATGGCTTTGGGAGGCTCGCTGATGCCCATCATGAGCGGGACGTTGGGACCGTAGACGTCGGCATCGAGGAGTCCGACGCGGCGGCCGAGTTTGGCGAGCGCAAGGGCGAGGTTCACACTGACGGTGGTTTTTCCAACTCCTCCTTTGCCGGAACCGACGGCGACGATATTCTTCACGCCGGCGATCGGCGTTTTCGGGGGCTGCTGCTGAGGATTCATTCATCTCCAGAATACAAGTAAGCTAAAGGTATGAAATCGTCAATCGCAGTTTTGGCGTTTTTATCGCTGGGTTCGTTGAGTTTTGGCCAACGAGGCGGCGAGCAGCGCGGACAACAACAGCAGCAACAGCGGAGTCGTGATGTTGGGAACGGACATGTTCCGTCACACGGTCCTCCGCCAGCGCGTGTTCAGCCCCAGCAACAGCAGCAGCAGCGAAACCAGCCACCGCAAAGGCAAGATGCGCCGAGGAGCGATAATCGCGGGCAAGATAATCGTGGGCAGGATAATCGAAATTTCAGCGACAAAAAGGGACATCCCGAGGCTCCGCACGTCCATAAGAATGACCAGTGGGTGGGACACGATTCGGGTCGCGACGATCAGCGGTATCACGTCGACCGTGCCTGGGAGCATGGGCGATTCACCGGAGGATTCGGACGCGGTCATGTATGGCGAATCGAAGGAGGAGGCCGGGATCGCTTCTGGTTCGGCGGATTCTACTTCAGCGTCGCGCCGGTGGATTACGATTATTGCAACGATTGGGATTGGGGTCGCGATCAGATTTCAATTTTCGAAGATCCGGATCACGACGGATATTACCTGGCGTACAACGTACGCTTAGGGACTTACTGTCACGTTCTGTATATGGGAAATCAGTAAATCCTAGCCTTCGGCAAACTGAACCACCAACTATGGCGCGACCCGCGATAGACTGGAGCTATGCGAACTTTATTCTTTGTGGCGCTCGCGGGTTTCGCGCTCGCGCAGGAGCCGCAGTTTACGAAAGACAACCGGCTGATGAAGCCGGCGGATTATCGCGAGTGGGTGTACTTGAGTTCCGGAATCGGGATGACGTATGGTCCCGCTCGCGAATCCGCGCCGGGGGATAATCCGGCATTTGAAAATGTCTTCGTGAATCCGCGGGCGTACAAGGCGTTCAAGGAGACAGGCGCGTGGCCGCAGGGGACCATCTTTGTTTTGGAGATACGGAAGTCGGAGAGCAAGGGGTCGATCAATAACGGCGGTCATTATCAGAGCGATTTGCAGCGGTTCGAGGCGGAAGTGAAAGACTCGCGATTTCCGGATGGGTGGGCCTTTTTCGGATTCAGTGAAGCGACGGATTCGGCGCAGGCGATCCCTAAGAGCGCGGGGTGCCAGGCGTGTCATTCGAAGAACGGGGCGGTGGATAATACATTCGTCCAGTTTTATCCGACGTTGTTGCCGGTGGCGAAGGCGAAGGGGACGTTGAAGAAGTAGTCAGCGCGGCTCAACGCCCGTCCCGCGGCCGAAGCACGCTTCAGTGACATGCGGTGGCTTAAACCACTCGTCGTGCTCTGCGTACTCGGTTCGAGTGAAGCAAAAGTGCTCGGTATCTTCCCGGACGCTTTGCGGAACTTCGAATACTTGCACGAACATTTCTTCCTCTTCCAGATTCGAGTAAAGCCGTACAGGTATTCGAACAACTGGGCGCAGGTTACCGCGAGAAGGTTCGAAGATAAACAACATCGAGTCTACGGTGCCGCCGCCTCCCGAGTTCGTCTCGACTAAGAGTTGTTCGGCCTCCGAAGTTTGTGACGCGACAAAGTGGATTCGTTCAATGCGGTTGTGATGCGTCGTATCGAATTCGAAATAGCCGTGCTCATGCCATGAAGTCCCCTTGCTCCTAAGCAACGAAACGGCACCGATAGATAAGCATGACATCGCGGGACTGGCTTTGGAAAATCCATATTGCGTGACGGCCACGTACTCAGATTGAGAAAGGCGAAAGAGCTGGAAGCGGACTTCGCGAGTTTTAGAAAAGGTGCCGGCGCTTATGTCCTCTGAGGCGCAGTGTTCCGTGTCAGTGATCGCCTCGCCAACGACGTGATAAGTATTCTCATTCTTAAGAGCATCCGGAAAATCGAGAACAACCCCTTTCACGGTGAGTTTCCAAGAGCCATCGAACCTCTTCCCAGACATTCTGGAAATCGACATTTTGGGGAATATGGCGCGGAGAGCTTGAAGCCGTATCGCTTCATCGCCAACGAGTGGTGCTCCGACCGCGACGGGGACAAACCAGAAAAGGCCGTAAATGAACGTGAATGAACGTAAATGGGAATTCATGTTCATAGATGTTCATTAACGGCTTATTTCGTAACCGAGTCCCATCTTGCGGACGCTTTTTCTTTGACCTTGGGAACGTCGCGATCGAGGAGGACGCGTTGCGCGACCAGCGGTTTCGCAGCGGATTCTATCTTGGTCAGATACTCGTCGCGGGACCTGTAGCGTTCTTCTATCGACGGGCGCGTGTCGCCGGAGGCTTCGCGGTCGGCTTTGGTTTTTGCAAACGGGATGAAGCTGCCGACCATGCTTTGGATCGCTTCGGGCGCTCCGATCTTCGGATCACGCAAGTTCCAGCCGGTGTAGGTCGCAAGAGGCACGGCGAGTTCGGGGAGACGGATGCCGGCGGTCTCATTGCCATCGCGGTCGACTTGCGGGATCAGAATCGGGAACGATGCACCGACTTTGGGAGGATCGAAGGCGACAATTCCCTTGGTGCGGAAGTCGGGGCCGAAGTCGAAACGCCAGCCGTAGTGCGTGTCTTTCGGAACCGAGACACCGGGGATCTTCGGGAACGCGAGCGCGCCGGTGGAGACCAGTTGATCCTTATCGATGCGCGGGATTTTCGATTCAGGCGGCGCGGTGCCGTCGGTGATCCAGGAGTTCATGGCGACCAGCAAGGCCCGCATGGCGAATCGATAGTCGGCGGGGTTGGGAATGTTCTGCGTCACCGATTTGACGGGCTGCGCGTTGGCTCCGTGTTGGGTGCCGGCCAAATAATAGATGCGCGTGTCGGGCGCCTGTGGCGCGTCTTTCTTGCCGTCTGGAGCGATGTGGATCAGCGACGCGTTGCGTCCCCAGTATTCGTAGGATCCGTTGCTGTAGAAAACTTTCGGGACGACGCCGTCCTTCTTGGCGCGCGCGAGAAGCGCGTCGGTGATGCCGGCGTCGGTTTCAGGCTCGTCGGTGAACGGGAAAACATCGGTGGGGTATTCGAAATTCATCCACGTATGGCCATCACGGCTAGGCTGGGCGAAGCGGTGGTTGAAGCTGCCCATGCCGGCTCCGGCGACGTGGGCCCAGACGCCGTCGAAAACTTTCTTGCCATGTTCGTCGGCGTTGAAGCCGTCGTAAAGATATTTGCGGAGGAAGCGGCCGCTTTGCGAGGTGCCGAAGGCGATCGCTCGCTTGGTTTCGCCCTGCTGTTTCATGTGCGAAATGAAGTCGCGGATGGCGGCGGGGCCGAGTCCCACCACGGCGGGATCTTTTCCGGTGTACACCACTTCGTAGATGCGGCCAGGTTCGAATCCGGCGTCGAAATCGATGCCAGTGGCGGCGGCGTTGAATTTCCACTGATAGCGCGGAATCGTCGTGCGCATTCCGGTGGGCTTATCGCGGACGGTGAGCGTCGCGGTGGATTGGTCGGCGACAGCGTAAGGTATTTGGGCGCGATCGCCGAGGCTGGCCGTTGTAGACGGGCGGTCAACAATAATTTCGGAGCGCACGGGACCGGTGATGCCTTGGATGACGGGCGTATAGAGTTTCATGTTAGTGCGATCGGGGACGTCGAATTCCCAGCCGACCCACACCAGTGTGTAACCCATCTCAAACAGCATGCGGTCTCCGAGATCGTCTCTGCCGCTGGCAAGATCGAACATGCCGACCATGCCACGTCCGCCTCGATTCGAGACTTCAAACAGCACGGTGCCGTTCGATTTCGCGGCGTCCTTGGGCTTCATGAGGAAGACGTCGGCGGAGAATTCGACCAGACCTTTGGAATTGCGCGGGGCGCGGTCGAGGTCGACGATGATTTTGTTGGCGGGAAGTTTGGGATCGACGGCGAAGTAGATTTTTCCGGCGATCTGTTCGTAGTTGACTTGCGGCAGATCGGTACGTTGAGAAACTTCGACTCGCGTGACGGCGGCTTGAGCGAGGGCAGCAATCAAGAAAAAGATCGGGGTGCAGCGCATGGAGTTATTCTACGTCGATTTTGGATCGATTTTGAGTCAAGTTCGCGCTGGACGCGCGAATGCTTCGACTAAAAGTCGAAGAGCAAGCTGAAAGCTTGCCCCACGGCGCGTTAAGATGATCGCAATGAGGGTGATGGTTGCGGGATTGATCGTCAGTACGGGGCTGATGCAGGCGCAAGTCGACATCGCCGGTTACATTCCGAAGTTCCAGCAGAAATGGGCGGTGGGGTTGCCCGATTTCCGCGGATCGGGTGGGGCCGAGGCAGTCGTCGGTACTTTCAACGCGGCGATTCGCGCGGAGCTGGAAGATTCGGGAGTGCTGACAGTCGTCGACAGGAGTCTTTATCCGCTGAATGTTCCGCAAACGCTGCAGGATTTCAAACGCCCGTCGCCATGGCTGACGGAGTGGTCCAATCCGCCTGCGAGCGCGACGCATCTGGTGTTCGGATATGCCGGCGTCCAGGATGGACGGCTCGCACTGTTCGGATGGCTGCTCAATCTGAGCCGGCCGGATCCAGCGACGGCCAACGTGTTCGGCAAGGTTTATTTCGGCGACCTGGACAAAGAGGGCGCCAAAAAAGTCGCGCATGAATTTGCGGCGGATATTCTGCAATCGTTCGGGGTCAGAAGCTTGAACGGCACTAAGATCTATTTCGTTTCCGATCGAAGCGGGAAGAAAGAAATCTGGTCGATGGATTACGACGGGTCCAATCAGCGGCAACTCACTGCATTCGGCACGATCACGCAGTCGCCGGCCGTGTCGCAGGACGGGAAGTGGCTGGCGTACAGCACGCTTGAAGAGAAGCCGCTGCATCACCGGATCATGCTGCAATCTACGGAGACGGGGATTAAGACTCCGTTTGCGGGTCCGGAGGCTTCGATTACGGGATGGCCGGAATTCACGCCTGACGGTCAGCGATTGCTGTTCGCATCGAGCATAACAGGCAATACTCAGATCTACTCGGCAAATCTCAAGGGCGGCGATCGGCGGCAGATCACCAATTCGAAGGCGATCGATTTCTCGCCGAAAGTCAATCCGAAAACCGGCGTCGAGGTGCTGTTTATTTCAGACCGATCGGGGAAGCAGCAGCTCTGGCGGATGAACATCGACGGCGGCGATCCCGAAATGCTCACGAATGGAGCCGGCGAAGTCGCGAATCCATCGTGGAGCCCGGACGGGCAGTTGATCGCCTTCGCGTGGACCCAAGGGTTTGAGATTGGCGGGTTCAATATTTTCGTGATGGACGTGGCTAAGCGGGAGCCGGCTCAGCTCACTAAAGACGGCGGCGTGAATGAGAATCCGTGGTGGGCGCCGGATGGGCTGCACGTCGTCTTCACGTCGAAGCGCAATGGGACGACGCAGATTTTCACCGTGCTTGCGGATGGGACACGTGTTCACGCGCTGACGACGCAGGGGAATAATTATCAGCCCGTATGGGCGAACCTATTGCAGTAGTCGCGAACTTATTGCCACCAGGACCCGGTCGCTATCGCTTGCGGCTCGGTGCTGGGTTTTCTGAGCCGCGAGCGCCAGCGACCGGATTTAAGCGCACAGCCGGTCGATGACTGTGCGCAAGTGCGCGGCGCACTGGCGAAGTTCACTGATGGGCACATATTCCCCGGATTTGTGGGCGACCGTCATATCTCCGGGGCCGAATACTACGGTCTCTTTTCCGGCGAGATGGGCGGCTTCGGTCCCGAAGGAGACGGTAGTCGCAAGGCGGTGGGAGAGCGATTCGAGAAGAGTTGACAGCGCGCGCGTCGGCGAGGGATCGAACGGAGGATCCAGCCGCTTCACGTCTAACTCAGCGCGAAAACCCGGATCGCGGCTGGAAAGAGCCGCGAGCTCTTCACGAATCAATTGCGCCGGCCACCCCGGGTCCTGACCGGGGACCGGGCGCCATTCAACGGTGATTCTACATTCGCCCGCGATAATGTTTTTGGCCGAGCCGCCGCGAATTAAGCCGGCGTTGAGCGTCGTGTAAGGCGGATCGAAGTCGCGATTCTTCTTCGCCGCCAGTTTTTTTGCGACCTGCTCCAGACGCGTGATGACGCGGGCCGCATCGAAAATCGCCGACCGGCCCTGCGCGGGGAACGCGCTATGCGCTTCCTTTCCATGCACCACGATTTCGGCCAGCGCATATCCCTTTCCAGCGCGGACCGGGTGCAGGCCGGTCGGCTCGCCGACGATGGTGTGGCGGGAGCGCACAGCTTTTTTACGCGCCAGATATTTCGCGCCGACGCATCCGATTTCTTCATCTGCGGTGAGCACGATGGCCAGAGGCTTACCCAGTCGCTTGACGTCGACTTGCGAAACCGCCGCAAGCACGCAGGCCAGGAATCCTTTCACATCGCAACTACCGCGGCCATAGAGGTTGCCTTTCGCGACGCGCGGATTCACCGCGTCATTCCAATCCGGCTCGAATGGAACGGTGTCGGTATGGCAGACCAAAGCAAGCTCGGCTTCACGAGCGGGTTGCGTCATCGCGACCGCGTTGAGTTTTGCGGTTCCCGCAGCGTCCGTGTAAGGATAGCGGTCGATTTTCCAGTCTTTAAGAAACTGCAGCGCGTAGTTGATCACGGGAACATTGCTGAGCGATGAGACGGACGGGATCGCCACCAGTTCGCGCAGGATTTCGACTTCGGTTTTCACCACAGGCTCCTTTGAACGGCTGTGAATTGCTCGACAACTTCGTCCTGCAACGGGTGCCGGCCTTCTTCAATGATGCGGACGCCATCGACCCACACGTCGCGAATCGCGGTGCGCTCGAGCGCGAAGACCACGTGGTCGAGTAACGACGCGCGATCGGCGCCGGCCAGCGAGGGATCGTTCAGATCGACGCTAAAGAAATCCGCTTTACGGCCTGGTTCGAGCGCGCCTGCGTCGACGCCGAGGCTGGTGGCTCCGGTTGCCGTCGCGCTGCGGAAAAGACGTTGCGAGAGATCGCTGCCATCGGAGAGAATCACGCGCTCAAGTTTGTTCATGCGGAGATCGTATTCGAGCAGGCGCGCATCTTCCAGAATATCGATTTGCACATTGCTGTCGGAGCCGAAACAGATTCCCGCGCCGGCGTCGTAGAGCAGATCGGCAGGAACGGCTCCATCCCCCAGGTTACGTTCGGACGTGGGGCAAGCGCAGACGGTCGATCGGTCGAGATTCGCGGCTTCTTCGGGCGTGATGTGAATCGCGTGGATCGCGGTAAATCGCGAATCGAGAATCTTTTCGCGATGGAGCAGCTCGACGGGGCGCACGCCGTACTCGCCGATGCAAGCCTCGATTTCGGCGGGCTGTTCGGCGACGTGCATGTGCAGCGGCAGCGCGTTGGTACGTGCATAAGCCGCGACTTCATGCAGGTAATCGAGCGGCACGGCTCGCACGCTGTGCGGAGCGACGCCGATCGAGGCTCGGCCGGTGAGTGAGGATCGAAGCGCTTCCGTATCGGCGATGAAATCTTCAGCGCGCGGAGTGATGAAGCGAGCCTGGCCGGGATCGGACGGTTTGTTCCATCCCGCGCGCACGTAAGCGGTACGAAGAAGCGCGATGCGCAATCCGATTTCGTCAGCGGCGCGAAGGATTTGTTTTGCAAGCAGGTTTCGATCGGCATACGGTGTTCCGCCGGAATCGTGATGGACGTAGTGAAACTCGCCGACGGTAGTGATTCCTGAGAGCGCCATTTCGAGAAACGCCATGCGAGCGATGTGGTACATCGCCTCGGGTGAGACTTTATTCGCCGCGTGGTACATGCTGACGCGCCAAGTCCAGAACGTGTCGCGGTCGGTCGTTCGATGTTCAGTTCGCCCACGGATCACGCGTTGGAATGCGTGCGAATGGACGTTCACCAATCCGGGAAGAATCGCTCGAAGGGGTAAACGAGTCGCGCGTTTCAGGTCATCCGGGTCCCGAGAGAGTCGCGTGATGGTGCCGTTTTCGGCGAACAACGCTGCGCCGGATTCGAAGGCGTCGCCAGTATAGATCAGATCGGGGAGCCAGCCGTGGTCCACAGGATTTAGAGTAGCAACGGATGCGATGGCCGTTCATAAACGTCAATGAACATGAATCGGCCCGGGTTGCGGCTCTGATAGAATCCGATCTCATGAGCAACGTCTACCCGCCGCCCGAGGAATTCGTCCGCAAAGCGCATGTCCAGGGAATGGACGCGTATCGCGAACTCTATCGGCATGCCGAGCAGAATCCGGAAGAGTTTTGGGCTGACGTCGCCTCGCGCGAAATTCATTGGTTCGAAAAATGGTCGAAGGTGCTGGAATGGAATTCTCCGTTCGCCAAATGGTTCGGGGGCGGGAAGACCAACATTTCTTATAACTGCCTGGATCGCCATCTCACGACGCATCGCAAAAACAAAGTCGCGATTTTGTGGGAAGGCGAGCCAGGTGATCAGCGATTTATCACTTATCAGGAACTGCATCGGCTGGTGGTTCGATTCGCCAGTGTGCTGAAATCCCGCGGCTATAAAGCAGGCGACCGCGCGGTCCTGTATATGCCGATGATTCCGGAGCTGCCCATCGCGATGCTGGCGTGTACCCGGCTGGGGATCATTCACAGCGTGGTGTTCGGCGGATTTTCGGCGGAAGCGCTAAAGGCTCGCATCCAGGATCTGGGCGCGACGGTGGTAGTCACTGCGGACGGCGGTTTCCGGCGCGGCAAGGAAGTAAAGCTGAAAGCGGCGGTCGACGAAGCTATGCCCGATTGCCCTACGGTGCAGGACGTGATCGTCTACCGCCGGACTGGTTCGGAAACGACCATGAACATCGGCCGGGATCATTGGTGGCACGAACTCGACGCAAACGCGACGGAAGATTGTCCCGCGATTCCGCTCGATAGTGAACATCCGTCGTTCGTGCTGTACACGTCCGGCACCACGGGAAAGCCCAAAGGGATTTTGCACACCACCGGCGGCTACATCACGCAGGTGACCGCGGGCATGAAGTGGATTTTCGATCTGCGCGACGAAGATACATATTGGTGCTCGGCCGATATCGGCTGGATCACCGGCCACAGCTACATCGTGTATGGGCCGCTTTCGGCGGGGACCACCAGCGTGATGTACGAAGGCTCGCTCGATTATCCGCAGTTCGACCGCTGGTGGCGCATCGTCGAAAAATATCGTGTCAATGTGTTTTATACTTCGCCGACTGCAATCCGCGCGCTGATCCGGCAGGGCGAGCAGTGGCCTAACGCGCACGACCTTTCCAGTTTGCGATTGCTCGGTTCGGTGGGCGAGCCCATCAATCCGGCCGCGTGGGAATGGTATCACCGCATCATCGGCAAAGAGCGGTGTCCGATTGTGGATACGTGGTGGCAGACCGAGAACGGCTCGATTCTGATTTCACCAATGCCGGGCGCGGCGCCGCTGAAACCGGGGTCGGCAACGTTTCCGATGCCGGGGATCATTCCCGACATCGTCGATCTCAGCGGAAATCCGGTAGGTCCGGACAAAGAAGGCTACCTGATTATCCGACGTCCATGGCCGAGTATGGCTCGGACCATCTGGGGCGATCCGGAGCGTTTCAAGGAACAGTATTGGAGCAAAGTTCCGGGAGCGTATTTCACAGGTGACGCTGCGCGGCGCGATGCAGACGGATATTTTTGGGTCCTGGGACGCGTGGACGATGTGATGAACGTCAGTGGTCACCGGCTGAGCACCATGGAAGTGGAATCGGCCTTGGTCCGTCATCCCGCGGTGGCGGAGGCGGCCGTGGTCGGCAAGCCGCACGAGATCACCGGACAAGCCGTGTGCTGTTTCGTGACGCTGAAAAAAGGTGAGTGGGATCACGATGTATTGGGCAAGGAGCTGCGCCAGTGGGTGGCGCACGAAATCGGTAGCTTCGCGCGTCCCGAAGAGATTCGCTTTTCGGATGCGCTGCCGAAGACGCGTAGTGGAAAGATCATGCGAAGGCTCCTGCGTGAGATCGTGACGACGCACACAGTCGCGGGCGACGTAACCACGCTGGAAGACATGAGCGTGGTGACCAGGCTCGCGGCGCAGCAGGATGAAGATTGATAGCCCCTTCTTCAATGCGATAAACGCAGATGAACGCGGATAACACAAACTTTGGATCGGCGTTTATCGGCGTTCATCGGCGGCCATGACGCTTCTTGTAAACCTCACGGCGACGTTGCTTCTCACCGGCATCGGATGGTCGCTGCAACTAGTGCAACTGCCGCTGCTGCTCCGAGGCGACTACCCCGAACTGGTCCGTCAACTGGCGCTGCACCGAACACTCAACTCTCGATTGATCGCCCTTCCAATGCTGGTCGAGTTCATCACCGCGGTATGGCTGGTTGTCGAACAGCCCAGGACGGCTCAGGTCGCCGCGCTGGTGTTGTGGCTGCCCGTCGGATACGCGACGGTTTGGTACTCGCTGCTGCATCGGCAGCTCAGAAAAGGGTACAACCGGGCGATCATGGAGCGAATGAAGCTTTGGAATCTGGTTCGTACGTTGTGCTGGACCGCGCGCGCGGGCATCTTGCTGTGGACCATTGCAGGGCAAATGAGCATCTAATACTTGGCATGGAACGCGTAGTCATCGTGGGCGGCGGATTTGGCGGGCTGCAAGCTGCCGCAGCCTTGCGGAATGCTCCCGTTGAAGTTACGCTGATCGATCGGCGGAATTTTCACTTGTTCCAGCCGTTGCTCTATCAGGTAGCGACCGGGTCGCTGTCACCTGGAGAAATCAGCGAACCGCTGCGCGCCATCTTACGCCGCCAGAAGAACGCCAAGGTTCTGCTGGGCGATGCCGTTTCCGTTGACGCCGAAACGCGCCGGCTGATTCTCGCCGACGGTGCAATCGACTACGACACGCTGATCGTCGCCACGGGCGCGCACAACTTCTACTTTGGGAACGAGACCTGGCCAGCGTTCGCCCCAGGGCTCAAGTCGATTGAGGACGCGACGGCGATGCGTCGCAACATTCTTTACGCGTTTGAAGCGGCCGAGCGCGAGTCCGATCACGAACGGCGGCGGGCATGGCTCACCTTCGTCATCATCGGCGCGGGACCCACCGGGGTCGAATTGGCCGGCGCGCTGGCCGAGATCGCAAGCGACACCTTGCGAAACGATTTTCGCGACATTCATCCGGAAGAGTCGCATATTTTGCTGTTGGAAGGATCGCCGCACGTGCTGCCGTCGTATCCGGAAGATCTTTCGATCGCGGCGGAGCGGTCGCTGATCAAGCTGGGAGTCCGGCCTCGCGTCAACGTCCGCGTGACCGGCATCGACGCAGAGAGCGTCACGGTGAACGGAACCGAGCGCATCGCTACGCGCACGGTCCTGTGGGCCGCTGGCGTGAAGCCGTCGGATTTCGGACAGGTGTTGAAAGACCGTGCGGGCGCCACGCTCGACGGCCAGGGACATGTCGTGGTTGGCCCCGACCTTACTATACCGGGTCATCCGGAGATTTTCGTCGTTGGCGACCTGGCTTGTTTCGAGCAGGAGAGGCAGCCGCTGCCGGGCGTCGCGCCGGTTGCCATGCAGCAGGGGCGCTATGCGGCGCACGTGATTCGCAACCGCCTTGAGCACAAAACGTCTGAGCCGTTCCGTTATTTCGACAAGGGCAGCCTCGCGGTGATCGGGCGCAAGAGCGCAGTGGTCCAGATCGGACGATTGCACGTCACGGGCGTCATCGCCTGGCTGATGTGGCTGTTCATCCACCTGATGTATCTGGTTGGGTTCGGGAACCGCCTGATCGTTTTCATTCGCTGGGGAATTCAGTATGTGACTTTCGATCGCGGCGCGCGATTGATTACGGGTGAGCCTGCGGACCGGGCTCCTGAGTCCTTTAAGGCGGAGACTCGCCACTGAGAAGGTGGGAACCGGTCGCTGCCGCTCGCGGCTCGGTGCTAACGTGACGGCGATTAAGGTATTTTGATTTTGCGAATCCAGATGTTCTGGTAGCGGACCGGATTGCCGTGATTCTGCAGCATCAGAGAATCCTCGGCCGGCTGCGGGACATAGGTCGCTAATTTTTGATGCATGGTCGGTCCCATAACCTCGCGGCGGTATTGGACCAGCACGCCGTTGTGGAACACGGTGAGGAACGCGGGCTTGAGCAATTTTTCGCCTTCAAAGTGTGGAGCTTCGAACACGATGTCGTAGGCTTGCCATTCACCCGGTTTGCGAGCAGCGTTGACCAGTGGCGGCCATTGGCCGTAGATCGCTCCAGCCTGTCCGTCGGCGTAAGTCGGGTTTTCGAAAGAATCGAGCACCTGGACTTCGAAGCGCTTTTGCAGGAACACGCCGCTGTTGCCGCGGCCCTGGCTGGTTCCTTTGACTACGGCCGGGCTGGCCCATTCGATGTGCAGCTGCACGTCGCCGAACTGCTCCTTGGTGGCGATATCACCTTTTCCTGGGACCACTTCCATGTAGCGGTTCTCGATCTTCCATGCCGGCGGCTCGGTTGTCGACGACTTGGGATCAAGCGGATTGGCGGCCGTCCATTTCGAGAAATCCTTGCCGTCAAACAGCACGATCGCGTCGGAAGGAGCCCCGCCAAGCTGTGCAGCGGGCGTCACAACCGAGGGCCGGGGGCGGTCTGGATCGTGGACATGAAAGGGAAGTCCCGGCAGCATGGGAGTGTTTTTATAACCCAAATCGTGATTTTCGGGCGGCGTTTGCGACATTGCGGCGATGGCCGTCATCAAAACGAGGAGGATGCGCATACTTGTTCGTGAGTATATCGCGCCAAGTGCTACGCTAGGGGCGCGCATGTTGGTTCGTCTCGTCTTGGCGGCTTTTCTGGCTGCCGTTGCGTCCGCGGAGCCGCCGTCCATCTTCCAGCAGGTTGACGAGATGGTGGCGTCGCTTTCGCAGATCACCGGATGGAGGATCGAAAGAAGGGTCCCCTCGGAGATGCTGACGAAGGAGAAATTCCGAAGCTTCGTCGATTCGAAGGTGAAGGAAACCTCCAGCCGCGATCAGCTTCGCGCCGAAGAAATCACGCTGAAGATGTTCGGATTCGTACCGCCGGATTTCAACCTTGCGAAAGAAACGGTCGAGCTGGTGAGCGAGCAGGCCGCGGCTTTCTACGACTACAACAAGAAGCGGCTGTTCATTCTCGATTCGACCAGCGAAGGCATGGAACAACGCGTGGCGCTGGTGCATGAGCTGGCGCATGCGCTAGCGGATCAGCATCATCCGTTGGGAAAATATCTGCACAAAGGCTCGCCCGACGATGACGCGTCGGCGGCGCGCCAGGCGGTGATGGAGGGGCAAGCGACGTGGCTGACCTGGGCCTATGTCGCCAAACGCAACGGCGGAAAAGCGGAAGTGCCGAAGGAGATGATCGACCAGTTGACGCGCGCGCTGGGATCGGACAGCGCGGAATTTCCGGTATTCACGAAATCGCCTCTGTATATGAAGGAATCGCTGGTGTTTCCTTACAACGAGGGCCTGCGGTTTCAGGAGGCTGTCTATCGCAAAATGGGCCGCGCCGGCTTCGATCAGGTATTTTCACGCGCACCGGAAAGCACGCAGCAGATTCTCCATCCGGATGTGTACCTGGCCGCCAGGAAACCGGCCGAGCCGGAGCCGCCTACCATCCAGACGGCGGTGGGGAAAAAGGACGCAAAACGATTTCGGCTACTGGTCGAGGGAAGCCTGGGCGAGTTCGATTTTTCGGTTCTGTTGCGGCAGTACGTCGAAGAAAAACAGGGAACCGAAGCAGCCAGTCACTGGCGCGGAGCGACCTACCGGATTTACGAGAACAAACGGGAAACGTATCCGGTATTGACGTTTAAGTCGGAGTGGGATTCGGTGGAATCGGGCCAGAAGGTCTGCGGACTTTACCAGCGCGTGATGAAGGGCCGCTGGAAAAAAATGGACCAGGTGAAGACGGAATCGGCGGGCGGGATCAGACATGTCACCGGGGTGGGAGATAGCGGTAAGTTTCGGCTGACGTGCGCAGGATCAGCCGTGGAATCGATTGAGGGATTGAAATAGAGACGCCGGCTAAAGCCGCCGCTGCAAGCTGAAGCTTGCTCCACAGGAAATCCTGTTTGGTAGACTGTGGACATGCGTACTTTCGCCCGTCTGGCTATTCTCGGCGCGGTCGCGGTTGCGGCCGTTTTCGCGCAGGCCCCCATCCGGAAGGCTCCCGATTTCACCGTGGTCGAGCCGTCCGGCAAACAGACCCCGATTTCGAGCTTCAAAGGAAAAGTCTGCGTGATCGAGTTTCTGTTCACCACCTGCCCGCACTGCCAGAAAGAATCGCAGATGCTGACCAAGCTGTACAACGAAATGGGCCCACGCGGTCTACAGGTGGTCGGCGTCGCGGTGAATGACAACGCCGCGATCCTGGTGCCTCAATTCGTGCAGCAGTTCCAGGTGCCGTACCCGGTGGGCGTCGCGACGGCGGATGCCATGATGAACTACATGGGCATCTCGTCGATGGAGCGCTGGACGGTTCCGCAGGTGGTGGTGATCGACAAGAAGGGCATGATCCGTGCGCAGACACCGTATCAGGGCGATCCGAACCTGCAATCGGAAACGTACATGCACAACCTGCTGGACGGGCTTCTCAAGGAAGGCGCGACGACTTCGAAGACCGGCAAGACCACCGCGAGCAATCATCGATAAATGACGCGAGCCGTTTCAGCCGGGATGATATTCGTGATGGCCGCCGTGGCGATGCCCCCAGTGCCGCGCAAGTCACCTGAATTTACGATCACCGAGGGTCCCGGGAAAGAGACGCTGCTTTCGAGCTATCGCGGCAAAGTGGTGGTGCTCGCTTTCGTGCACACTACTTGCATTCACTGCCAGCAATTCTCGGCGGAGCTCGCCAAGCTGCATCACGAACTCGGGTCGAAAGGTTTTCAACCGATCGACGTGGCCTGGAATCCCAGCGCCCAGCAACTGGTTCCGGGATTCGTCAAGCAGAACGGCATTGATTTTCCAGTCGGCTATAGCGATTGGGACCCGATCATGAGCTATCTCGGCTTCTCGGTCATGGACCGGCCGGTGGTGCCGCTGATCGTTGTGATCGACAAGAAAGGCGTTATCCGCGCGCAGAGTCCGCCGGAAGGCGATCCAACTCTTCAGGATGAAAACAAGCTTCGGTCGCTGATTCAAAGCCTGCTGGCCGAAGGTCCCACGGCCGCGAAGGGCAAACGCTAGCCGTTCTCCCCTATGCGGGACCCGGCGACGGCGCTTCCCAACGACCTCGAATCGATTCCAGATAGACCTGCTGTTTTTCTGCTGTGGGCGTCCGAAGGGAAGCCGTATTTGGCGCGCACTGCCCTGCTCCGGCGGCGTCTCAAAAGGCTCATCTCGGAGCGCGATCGCGTTTCGCGGGTCCTGAATTTGCGCGGAGTAGTGGAGCGGATCGAGTACTGGATCACCGGATCGCAGCTTGAATCCACGCTGATCCATCTGGAGCTCGCCCAAAAATTCTTTCCCGAGGATTGGCCGCGGGTCACGCGTCTGCGTCCTCCGGTGCTCGTGCGGCTCACGCTGGATAACCTGTTTCCTCGCACGCTGGTGACGTCGAAGCTGGGACGCGGCTTGTTTTACGGGCCGTTTGCGAGCCGGGCAGCAGCGGAACGATTCGAAGGCGCGGTGCTCGATCTTTTCCAGATAAGAAGGTGTGAAGAGAATCTGACGCCTTCGCCGGAGCATCCCGGTTGCATTTATGGCGAGATGAATCGCTGCCTGCGCCCCTGCCAGCAAGCCGTGTCGATCGAGGAATACCGCGGCGAGGTCTCGCGCGTCGAGCAATTTTTCAATACGCGCGGGGAATCACTGATCGACGCGGCGGAAACCGCTCGCGACCGGGCCAGCACGGAAATGAATTTCGAAGACGCGCAGAGACTGCACGAGCGTATCGAACGAATTCGAGGAGTGCAGGCGCTGGCAGGCGATTTGACAGCCCCCATCGATCACTTGCGCGGGGTCGCCGTGGTTCCGTCGGCGGAGCCGGAGGCGGTCGATTTGTGGTTCATGAATCACGGGCGGTGGCTGGAGCCGCGGCAACTGGAATTAGCCGAGGCCGCCGGCCAATCCATGGATCATCGGGTTCGGGAAATGGTTGCGGGGCTGGAGGATGCAGGCGGTCCGGATCCGGAGCATCTCGCGATTCTGCTGCGGTGGCATGGATCGAGCTGGCGCGATGGCGAATGGATCGGTTTCGATTTGCCGGAAAGAATCCCCTACCGGCGTCTGGTCAACGCCATCGGACGAGTGCATTCCTCGAAGAGAGTCCGGTAGGACTCTACCGAACGCGCTCCATAACTGTCGCGCCTCAACTGACGGCCGCCCAGACGACAGTAATGGAGCGCGTTCATTTCTCAAAAAAATCATAGGAACAAAATCGCTCTTCGCACGTTACTATAGTTAGACTATGGGAACGCGAACGGAGATCCCGCCGGGGACGCTGTACATGCTCATCCTGAGGACGCTGGCCCGGCTGGGGCCGATGCATGGCTACGGGATCGCGGAACATATCCAGGAAACTTCGGAAGATGTCCTGACAGTAGAAGAGGGATCGCTCTATCCGGCGTTGCAGCGGATGCTGCTTAAGGGCTGGGTGGACGCGGAGTGGGGATTATCGGATAACAACCGGCGGGCGCGGTTTTACAAGCTCACGGCGGAGGGGCGGAAGCAACTCCACGCAGAGATCGCTGAGTTCGAAAAAGTGACGCGAGCCATCACCAGGGTGATTCAACCGGCGTGATTTTATGGGCGAACTCTTACGCAGGCTGAGTTTTCTGAGGAATCGGGATCGCTTCGAAAAGGATCTCGACGACGAAATGCGCTTCCATCTGGAGATGAAGGCGAAGAAGACCGGCGACCGGCAGGCCGCGCAAAAGCAGTTTGGAAATGTCGGACTTCTGAAGGAGGTCAGTCGCGAAATGTGGGGATGGACATCGATAGAACGGTTGTGGCAGGACTTGCGCTATGCACTGCGGCAACTTGCGCGAAACCCGGGGTTTGCGTCGATCGCGGTGCTGTCGCTGGCACTCGGGATCGGAGCGAACACAGCGATTTTCGGATTGATCGATCACGTCATGCTGCGGCTGCTTCCGGTGCGGAATCCCCAGGAGCTGCTGGTGATCCGGCGGACGATTTCCTATGCCCGCTTTGAAGAAGTTCGTAGGCGCAACAGCGTATTTTCCTCGGTGTTCGGCGTCCACGTCATGACCGATCTGGAGGTCCAAACACCAGGGGACGCGGCTGGGCGAGCGACTGGGGAGCTGGTTTCCGGGAATTATTTTCAAACGCTTGGCGTACAGGCCGCACTGGGCCGGACGATTCTTCCGGAAGACGATCTTACGCCGGAGTCGAGTCCGGTGGCGGTGATCAGCTACGGATATTGGAAGCGGGTGTTCGGAGGATCTTCCGAAGCACTGGGGAAGAAGATCCGTGTGAAAACGGGGCGCGCGAACGCGAATACCGGGGGGCTGGATGTATACGACGCTCCCGGAACAAGGTCAGTGGATGGCGCGCTGCTGACCATCATCGGCGTAGCTCCGCCGGAGTTTTTCGGCGACGCGGTGGGAACGTCCATGGACCTCTGGGCTCCGATGATGATGCAGCCGGCGGTGATGCCGGGGCGTCCGTTCCTGAAGCAGAAAAATGCGCAATGGGTGAACATGATGGGCCGGCTGAAGCCGGGCGTGAGCCAGTCACAGGCTTCCGCGGGGCTGATCGTGTTGTGGCGGCAGATTCTGACAGATGCGGCGGGATCGCATATTACCGAGCAACGGCGTCGCGAGATCGCAGAGTTCACACTGCGGACCGAATCCGGCGAAAAAGGATTCGGGCAGATCCGGAGGCAATTTTCGCAGCCTCTGCTGGTGCTGATGACAGTGGTGGGGCTGGTGTTGCTGATCGCGTGCCTTAACGTCGCGAATCTTCTGCTGGCGCGCGCGACGGCGCGGAGGAAAGAGATCACGGTGCGGCTTTCGCTGGGAGCGGGACGGGTGAGATTGATCCGGCAATTGCTCACGGAAAGCCTGCTGCTGGCTGGGATCGGCGGAGTCCTCGGAATCGCGATTGCTGCGTTGGGTACGCGAGTTCTGCTCACGCTGCTTGCCGACGTGAACCTTCCGCTCTCGATCCCGTTTGAGACCGACTGGCGCACGCTCGGATTCATGGCGGCCATCTCTTTGGCGACGGGAATACTGTTCGGGCTTGCGCCGGCACTGCGCGCGACGCGCATCACGCTGGCGGAGACGTTGAAGGATACCGGACGCAGCGCGGCGGGCGGCCACGGCGGTACGACCAAGTCGCTGGTCGGCGCGCAGGTGGCGGTTTCGATGTTGCTGTTGATCGGGGCGGGGCTGTTCTTGCGCACACTGTACAACCTGAAGAATTCGAATGTCGGGTACAATCCGGATCATTTGCTATTAATGAACGTGGATCCGGTGAGCGCGGGCTATCGCGGCGAGGAGGTGGGGCGTGCGATGAAGAATCTGCTCGACCGGGTGCGTGCGCTGCCGGGAGTCCGGTCGGCAACGTTTTCGGAGAATGGACTTTTTTCTGGAACCGAATCCGGACAAGACATCGACGTCGAGGGATTCACGCCCGGTTCGGATAAAGATAAAATCGCCCGCTTCGATCAGATCGGGCCGGATTATTTCACCAAAATCGGAATCCCAGTGTTGCTAGGACGTGACATGAGTGAACGCGATGTGCCGGGTGCGCCGCGCGTCGCGATCATCAATGACACGATGGCGAAGTTCTATTTTCATGGAGCCAACCCGATCGGCAAGCATATCCGATATGGCAAGGACATTACCCTGGAGATCGTCGGCGTAGTGCGCGACGCACAGGATCATGATTTCCGGGACGAGCCCTTGCGGCGATTTTACGTCTCCTATTTCCAGCCGGTGGATGGGATTACCACGGCGAACTTCGAGATCCGGACCGACGGGAATCCTGGGAGTCTGAGCGCGGCGCTGCGTCAGGAAGTGCAAGCCGTGAGCCGGAATCTTCCCATCCTCAGCATTAAGGACGTTCGCGAGTTAATGGACGCGAGCGTGGTGCAGGAGCGGCTGATCGCGAAATTATCGTCATTCTTCGGCTTGCTGGCGGTGGCTCTCGCCGCGATCGGACTGTACGGCGTGATGTCGTACGCGGTGGCTCGAAGGATCAACGAGATCGGGATTCGGATGGCGTTGGGCGCGGCGAGGTCGAATGTCATCGGAATGATTCTGGGCGAGGTCGCGATGGTGATCGCATTCGGTGGAGTCGCGGGCATCGGCGTAGCGTTTGCGGCAACGCGGCTGCTGAAGTCGTTTCTGTTTGGATTGACGGCGATGGATCCAATTTCGTTCGGAGGAGCGGCAGCGCTGCTTGCAGTTGTCGGAGCATTGGCGGGCTATTTGCCAGCGCGGCGTGCGGCTAGGATCGATCCGATGGTCGCGCTGCGGTACGAATAGGGCCAAAAGACGGGCATACACTGTTCCCTACGATCCCGGCTCCATCGCGCGCACGTTGCGGTTGAAGGGGGTGTCGAGAGGAGTCTCGACACGGCACGCACGAGTGCGCGCGCCACGATCTTAAGTAGTTATCCAGGGTTGAATACGATAGCCTGAAATCGTGGGCGATCGGTGGAAGCGGATCACAAAAAACTGGCGGGCAAGTCTACGCCAGCAGGTGACACGCGCCGGGCTCGGATATACGGCGACGCTGCTGATCGTCGCGCTGGCTGCGTTTCTGTCCGCCAACAATCTTCTGTTCCTGATTCTGGCGGCGATGTTTTCGACGGCGCTCATTTCCGGATTCATCAGCCGATTGGGGCTGGCTGGGCTGGAACTGGACCTGGTGCTGCCCGAACATATTTCGGCGCGACGGAAAGTCCGCGCGGGGATCCGGTTGAAGAATTTGAAAGCGTGGATTCCCTCTTTCAGCATCCACCTGGCGGGGGCGCCGGAGAGCGGACTCGATTCCATCCTGTATTATCCGGTGGTGCCGGGAGGCGCAATGCTGGAGGAATCGGTCGAGCTGTACTTCGCGCGCAGAGGAGAACAGCGCGAGCGCGCGTTCCAATTTTCAACGCGTTTCCCGTTTGGATTTTCCGAGCGCCGCGAAATGGTGACGGCGCGGCATGACGTGGTGGTGTATCCCTGTCTTGACCCGCAACCGGGATTTGAGGGGCTGTTAGCATCGGTGAGCGGAGAAATCGAGGCATCGCAACGCGGGCGCGGGCACGATTTCTATCGCATCCGTCCTTACGAAGTTCTGGAGAGCGCGCGCCATGTTGACTGGAAGGCGACCGCGCACACTGGCGATTTGCAGGTCCGCGAATTCGCTCGGGAACAGGACCATCAGGTCCTCATCTACTTCGATCTGGATGCGCCGCCGGAATCCGCGGCGTGGTTCGAAAGAGCGGTGGACTGCTCCGCGTTCCTGGCGTTTCGTCTGGCCGAACACGGCGCCCAACTAAGGTTTCAGACCCAGGATTTCGATGTAACCTTGCCGGAGGACGGCGACATCTATACTATCCTTAAGTATCTTGCTTTGGTAAACCCTAGAAGGGGGCGGCCGCCTGCGGCTCCAGATGATCCTTCCAGTTTTCACATTGTGTTTACGGCCGATCCGGAGCGCATGGTCGCGCTCGGCTGGGGCATGGGCGAAAGCCGCGGAGCGCGGCTGCTGGGGACGGACGACTTCTAGAGCAGTGGCGTGCGCCGTGGCGATTTTCATCGGTCTGGCATCCAGCGCCTTCGGACAGGTTTCCGCTTCCATCTCAGGAAAAATCGAAGACGCGACGGGCTCCGGTGTCGGCGCGGCGAAGATTACGGTCAAGAACATTGAGACTGGCGGGACGCGTGTGGTCACCAGCGATGAATCGGGGAATTACAGGGCGCTGTCGCTCGGCGTCGGTGGACACGAATTGAAGGTCGAGAAGACCGGCTTCAAAAGCGCCGTTCGTACGGGAATCAATTTGGAGGTCGGGCAGGAAGCCGTGGCAAACGTGCGGCTGGAGGTGGGCGAATTCGTCCAGCAGGTCACCGTCGCCGAGGAGATCCCGGTGGTGAATACCACCACCTCACCGGTATCCGGATTCGTCGGCGAGCGCGAAGTTAAAGACCTGCCGCTTAACGGGCGCAGCTTCGACAATCTGATCACCTTAAATCCGGGCGCGGTGAATTATAGCGCCATGAAGAGCCAGAACACGTCCACCAGCAATGGAAATACGTTCACGGTGGCTGGGCGGCGCACTTCGGAAAATCTGGTGATGCTGAACGGCATCGAGTACACCGGATCGAGCCAGCTTGCGATCAGTCCCGGGGGCGTCAGCGGCGAACTGCTGGGGATCGACGCGGTGCGCGAGTTCAACGTGCTCACGGATACTTATGGCGCGGAGTACGGCAAGCGCGCCGGAGGACAGGTCAGCGTGGTGACGCAATCGGGGACCAACTCGCTGCATGGATCGCTGTTCGAATTTCTGCGGAATAGCGCGCTGGATGCGCCAGGATATTTCGATCAGGGGAACACGCCTCCGTTCCGGCGGAATCAATTCGGAGGTGCACTGGGCGGACCTCTGAAGAAGAACAAGTGGTTCATGTTCGGAAACTATGAAGGATTCCGGCAATCGCTGGCCCTGAGCAGCGTCAGCGTCGTGCCGGATGCGCAGGCGCGGAACGGATTTCTGCCGAATTCCACGACCGGCGTTTACTCGAAACCGGCAAACCTGGATCCGCGAATGTTGCAATACATGTCGTTCTGGCCCGATCCGAATGGCGCCGAGTTGCTTTCGAACGGCATCGCCAGCGGGACAGCCTTGTCCTACAACAATCCGCTGCAATCGATCCATGAAGATTTCGGGACGCTGCGCTCGGACTACCTGATTCGCGACGGCGACACCTTGTCGGCGGCGTACACGATCGACGACGGCCATAGCCTGATCCCGCAGGGGGATCCGCTGTTCGGGTCACGAAACAGGTTGCGGAACCAGGTGGCATCGCTGCAGGAAACACACGTCTTTTCGCCTCGTGTGCTGAACGTACTCACATCGGGATTTTCGCGGGCCGCATTCAACTACGATTCCGTGCTGCTGTCCACGTTCCCGCCGAGCGCTGCATTTGTGACGGGTCTGGGACCGGGAGGCATCGTGATCGGCGGCGGCGCGACGACGACGGGTGTCGCGGCGATCACATCGGCTGGACCGAACAACGCGGCGGGCGTGTGGAATCGACGCAACCTGATCACCGTGACCGATGGCGTGCAGATCAGTAGCGGGATTCACCAGATCAGCGCGGGCGTGTGGCTGCAGCGTATTCGAGACAACGAAGACAGCGCGTCGCGGCAGTTGGGACAAGCGAGCTTCGCCAGCTTGCAGACGTTTCTGGCGGGAACCGTGACCACATTTCAAGTGGTTCCCAGCGCGAACGAGCTGGGGTGGCGCAGTCTCTTTGGCGCGGGATATTTTCAGGATGCGATTAAGCTGCGGCCGAACCTGACGTTGCAAGCCGGTTTGCGCTATGAATTCACCACCGGCTGGAATGAAGTGTCGAATCGCGCATCGAATTACGTCACCGATTCGAACGGCGTGCTGGTGACGGCTCCGCGCGTAGGCGGTTCGGCGTTCACCGAAAACAATGCCAAGCGGCTGTTTGCTCCCAGAGCCGCGCTGGCCTGGGATGTTTTCGGCAACGGCAAGACCGCGATTCGGGCTGGCTATGGAATGTACTATTCGCTGATCGACGATTTGAGTTTCCTGCTGAACTCAGTGCCGCCGTACAACGGATCGGTGTCGTTGACGGGCTTGTTGCCGAATCTGCTGCCGATCACTCCCGGAGTTCCACCGGGGCCGGGAACGACGTTCGCTCCCCAGGGCGTGCAGTCGAACGCCAAAACGCCGACGGTGGGAGAGTGGAATTTCACCATCGAGCAGCAGCTGGATCGTAAGACTTCGCTGCGCGCAGCGTACGTGGGCTCGTTCGGTTATCACGGCTTCGTAAGTATCGACCCCAACAGCATTCCGGCGCAGATTTGCGCATCGGCAACCTGCGTTTCGGGCGGAACGCCGGGCACCACGAAAGGGTCGGTCACGCAGGGGCAACAATATATTCCGATCGCTTCGCGGCCGAATTCGAGTCTTCCAGCCGGTTTCTTTTGGTACACGGAAGGCAATACCAGCTATAACGCTTTACAGCTGGATGTGATGCGGCACCTGACGCGGGGGCTGCAGTTCCGCGCGAACTACACCTTCTCGAAAAATCTCGACATGAATTCCGGGTTGACGGGCGCGCAGGCGAACAACCAGGCGCAAATGGTTTTGGATCGAAACGATTTGCGTCGCGATTGGGGGCCGTCGGCGTTGAATGTGAAGCATCAGGCCAGCATATCGGCATCCTACGAGTTGCCGTTCTGGCGCGGCCGGCGCATTGGCGGCTGGCAAGTGAACTCCATCGTCACGCTGTTGAGCGGATTCCCGTTCACGCCGCAGATCGGATCGAACCGGTCAGGCGACGGCGACACGCGGAATCCGGACCGGCCGAATTTGAATCCTGCGTTTTCGGGACCGGTAGTACTCGGGCAGCAGGTGCAGTGGTTCAATCCGGCCGCGTTTGTTCTGCCGACGCCCGGCACGTATGGCAACCTGGGACGCGGCGTGTATGAAGGGCCGGGCTTCGCGGATGTGGCCCTGTCTGTTTTCAAGAACACGGCGCTGACCGAGCGCGCGACCTTACAGTTTCGAGCGGAGATTTTCAATCTGTTCGACCGGGTGAACTTCGGGACGCCCAACGCCATCGCGTTCGCAAACGGTGTGGCGAGTCCGTCGGCGGGGCTGATCACGACGCTCACGGACACGTCGCGGCAGGTACAGTTCGGGCTGAAGCTGATCTTCTAAGTCGGCGGACCGCACAAGGATAGGATTACGAACGATGCGCACTTTTCTCCTGCTGTTGTACTGTTCCTCCTCTTTTGCGCAAGACGCGCCCGGTGGTCGCGCTGGAGCACCTCCGGCCATCAACTCGGCGTACATCCGCGAGAACTATTCGAAATTCGAATACCGCGTTCCCATGCGCGACGGCGTGAAGCTGTTCACGTCGGTTTACATCCCCAAGGATGTTTTCAGCGATGCCAAATCGTATCCGATCATGCTGAGCCGCACTCCTTATAACGTGCGTCCTTATGGTCCGGACCAGTATCGCGAAAACCTGGGTCCGTCAGAATTCTTCACGCGGGAGAAGTTCATTTTTGTGTACCAGGATATTCGCGGGCGATTCATGAGCGAAGGCGAGTACTCCCTGCTGCGCCCGCACAATCCGTTAAAGAAAGGCCCGCGCGATATCGATGAGAGCACCGACACCTACGACACCGTCGACTGGCTGGTCAAAAATGTGCCGGGGAACAATGGGAAGGCCGGGATGTGGGGGATCTCGCAGCCGGGATTTTATGTATCCGCGGGGATGATCGATGCGCATCCGGCTCTGGTCGCCGTGTCGCCTCAGGCTCCGGTCAGCGATTACTATATGGGCGACGATGTGTATCATAACGGGGCGTTCATGCTGGCGCACCGGTTCCGCTTCTATCAGGGATTCCGGTTGCGCGAGGGCGATCCTGCGCCTCCGCCGACGACAACGCCATTCGATCCAGGGACGCCGGACGGGTATCAGTTTTTCCTCGACATGGGTACCTTGGCGAACGCCGACGAAAAATATTTCAAACATAAACAGCCGCTGTGGCTATTCAATCTGGATCACACCGTCTACGACGACGCGTGGCAATCACGCGCAATCTGGCGGCATCTGAAAGGAATCAAACCGGCGGTGATGCTGGTGGGCGGCTGGTATGACACGGAAGATCCGCAGGGCCTGTTGCGGCAGTTCGATTTCATGGAAAAGAACACGCCGCCGCAGACGCTGATGCTGGTGATGGGTCCGTGGAATCACGGCGGATTCGCGCGCGGCGACGGAGACAAGCTGGGTAACGTCAACTTCGGATCGAAGACGGGGCTCTATTACCGGCAGAACATCGAGTTTCCGTTTTTCATGTATTACTTGAAAGGAAAAGGCGACGGCAAGTTTCCGAAGGCCTGGCTGTTTCAGACCGGTGTGAACCAATGGCGCAAATTCAACGACTGGCCGCCGCGAGCGGCCGCGTCGCAATCGCTGTATCTGGATGGGCGCGGGAAGTTGTCATGGACGCAACCCTCCGGCGCCGGGTTCGACGAATACCTGTCCGATCCGAACAAGCCGGTCCCTTACATCGGATTCACCTTCATGGGCGTGCTGAACAGCTACATGACGGAGGATCAACGTTTCGCGGCGGCGCGGCCGGATGTGCTGGTGTATAAAACAGAACCGCTCGATCATGATTTGACGGCGTCTGGTCCGATTTCGATCGATCTGAAGGTTTCGACCACGGGCACCGATGCGGATTTCGTAGTGAAGGTGATCGACGTGTATCCGAACGATTTCCCGGATTACAATGCGCCTCCGACGCGTCCCGCGCAGCCCGGAGCCGCACCCGCGGCCACGCCGCCGCAACCGCAAGGTCCAGCAAACGCAGTCAAGATGGGCGGCTATCAGGAATTGATTCGCGGCGAGCCGTTCCGCGGAAAATTCCGGAAGAGCTTCGAAAAGCCCGTGGCGTTCGAGCCGGGCAAGCCCGACCGGATCACGTTCCGCCTCCCGGATGTCGCGCACACCTGGCGCGAAGGGCATCGGATCATGGTGCAGATCCAGAGCTCGTGGTTCCCGTTGGTGGACCGGAATCCGCAGAAGTTCATGGATATTCCCAAAGCCGCGTCGAGCGATTTTACGAAAGCGACGCAGCGCTTGTACTTCGGCGGAGCGGACGGGTCGAAGATCGAGATTCGCGTCGAGCAGTAATCTGACCAGATGTGACTACAATTGGTCAGGTATGCGGGAAGTCAATATTTCGGAGATGAAAGCGCGGCTGAGCCACTATGTTCGCCTGGCTGAGAACGGCGAAGAAGTGGTGGTCAAGGACCGTGAGCGGCCGGTGGCGCGCATCATCGGAGCCGCCGTTCGGGCGAGCAGGCTACGTGTGATTCCAGCGCGACTGACGCACGAAGAAGCGCGGAAGGCCGGCTTTGCTACTTCGCCGCTGTGAACGTCGTCCACGGGTGCGAATCGAGATTTCGCAGAACGTCTTTTTCCCACGCGAAATCGGGATGCGCCTTCAGATGCTTTGCGGCTTTGAAGTGAATTCCACAGGAGTGGCCCATGGAAGCTGAAAGCATCATCTGGCCGGCCATTGTGGAATCCGCGATCTTGTTTTGAACCGCCCCGGCGTTGCCGTAGGGTGGCTGCCATGGTTGCGATCCACGTGAGGAAAGCTCGATGTGGCCGCACAATGTGCGCTCGCTCGGAGCCACCTTCTTGTCGTAGGAATCGTAGTGATCGGCGAGAAAATGCTGGCCGAGCGCGACGTCGATGCGCCCCTTGTTCTCCGTCATGAGCTGATCCCAGCGGATGTGGCGGGCGTTGGCGCTGTTGCTGGCGTCCTTGGTATCGAAGTCGGTCTCATCGCGAGCGAGCGCAGGGTCGATCGGATAATTCGATCCGGCGAAGTAACCGTCCCTGGTCCGCCATAGATTCACGTGCTTGAGACCGAGCTCGAGGCTCGCGATTTCGCCGGTGTTGCGGTCGGCGATCAACCAGTCGTTGGCATATCCGCCGTTGTTGCCGTCTTTCATGATGCGTGCGAAATCGTCAATCGACGCCGAATACTGCATGGCTTTGCGAGCTCGGACAAACTCGGGAACGCCCTTGGGGTCGAAGCCGTGGAACTGGCTGATGGTGGTTTCGGTGATCATGATACCGGCGGAATTGATCCCGAAATCGTCGCCGGAATGAATCAGGCCGGGCATGCCGTCCATGATGAAGTGGTAGCCGTGCTCGGGCGCGATGTCGAACATGATGTTCCAGCGGGAACCGGTCATGTAATCGGTCCAGTTATTGTGCGCGATTACGGGCTTCCCGTCTTTGGTATAACTGCCGGTGGCGACGAAGGCGCTGCAATGCTCGCCGGTGGGACGAGTGGAATTGGAGTCGGCCCACTTCACGTAATACGGATCGAGTTCGAGCCATGCGTTGGTTGCCACGAGGTCCCAGATATCCAGCGAGACTCCTTTGGCCGCCAGCCCCGCGACGATGCCTTCCAGCTCGGCGCGATATTCCGTTTCGATATGCGGCCACAGCACGTTCTGCGCCGCATCGCGGAAGAAGGTCCAGTCTTTGGAATTGTGCGTCAGATCGAGCTTCACGGCGCGATGCGCGTCGGCGATTTCAGTGGCTAGCAAGTACCCATGCTGGTAACCGATCTCGGCGGGCGAGCCTTCCAGGCGCACGAAAATCCATCCGTTTTGCGCGGGCTTGCGGAACGCTTTTTTCAGTTTGGCGACGTCGGGCGGAGCGGATACTTTTGCGGGCGCAGCATACGTAATCGCGGCGAAGAGGGCGGCAACAAGAATACGGCTCATAGGAGCTATGATACCCTCTCGCAGTCGATCCCTGGCAGGCGCTGATAGACTGATGACTTATGCCACAGATCACGGTCCCCAAAGAGCCGTTCGACGCAGTGGTGGTCGGCTCCGGCGCTACTGGGGGCTGGGCGGCGAAGTGTCTCACTGAAGCCGGATGGCGCGTGGCGCTGCTGGAAGCCGGACCGAAGATCACGCCGAAGGATTTCACCGAGCACGTGACGCCGTGGCAGATGCAGTATCTGGGCCAGTCGCCGACGATTCTGCGCGATCGGCCGATTCAGGGCTTGTGCTATGCATGCTGCGAATCGAATCAGCGCTGGTTTGTCAACGATTTCGAAAATCCGTATACGCAGGACAAGCCGTTTCATTGGATCCGCCAGCGCGTGTTGGGCGGACGCAGCAATAGTTGGGGTCGCCAGACATACCGGATGAGCGATCTGGATTTCAAATGCGCAACGCACGACGGCTACGGCGACGACTGGCCCATTTCCTACGAAGAAATGGTTCCCTACTACGAGACCGTCGAGAAATATGTCGGGATCAGCGGCCAGGCCGAAAATCTTCCACAACTTCCAGACAGCGTTTTTCTGCCGCCCATGGAAATGACCTGCGGCGAAACCATTCTTCGCGATCGAGTGCGCGAGAAGATGAATCGCGTGGTGACCATCGGGCGCGTGGCGATCCTGACGCAGAAGCACAACGGCCGCGCAGCGTGCCATTACTGCGGGCCGTGCGAGCAGGGATGCTCGACCTTCTCCTACTTTTCGAGCCCCTGGACCACCATCGCCGACGCACAACGTACCGGGAAGCTCACACTGATTTGCGACGCCGTGGTCGCGCAGGTACCGACGAAAGACGGCAAGGCGACGGGCGTGATGTACATCGACCGCGTGACGCGGGAGCCGAAAGAGGTCCGTGCGCGCGTGGTGGTGCTGTGCGCGTCCACGCTCGAATCCACGCGGCTGCTGCTCAATTCGAATATTTGCAATCAGAACGACGCGCTGGGCCGCTACATCATGGATCATCACTACCAAGGCGGCGCGTCGGGCACCATGCCGATGCTCGAGGCTAAACCCTGGGCAGGTCCACCGCGGCGTCCCAACGGAATCTACATTCCGCGTTTCCGCAATGTGAAGGAGTCGACCACTAACGGATTCATCCGCGGCTACGGATACCAGGGTGGAAGCTCGCCGGCATTTGACATGAGCGCCCCGGGCTTCGGCGCGGGATATAAGGAAGCCGTTCGCAAAGGACATTGGAACATCAACTTCAGCGCGTTCTGCGAGTGTTTGTCGCGCAAGGAGAATTACGTCGAAATCGATCGTGACCGTGTGGATGCGTGGGGCGTCCCCGTGCTTAAAATGCACGCCGAGTACGGCGACAACGAAAAGAAGTTATGGAACGATGGTCGCGAGCAGGCGGCGGAAATGTTGGAAGCCGCCGGCGCGAAAGATGTCAAGTTGACCGGCGAGCCATCCGTGTATGGATTCTGCATCCACGAAGTTGGCACGGCGCGGATGGGGACGGATTCCCGTACCAGCGTGGTGAATCGCTCCTGCCAGACGCACGACGTGAAGAATATTTTCGTGACCGACGGCGCGTGCTGGGTGTCGAGCGGTTGCCAGAATCCGACGCTGACCATGATGGCGATCACCGTTCGCGCCTGCGATTACATTACGAAAGAGTACTCCAAGCAGGTCGCCTAGCTTTCCGCGATCACGGGGTTGCGCAGTTCGCCGATGCGCTCCACGCGGATGATTACTTCATCGCCTGGCTTTAGAAACCGCGGCGGTTTCCGCGCGAATCCCACGCCCGCCGGCGTTCCGGTCAAGACCACATCGCCGGGTTCAAGCGTCACGACCGTGGAAAGATGCTCAATGATTTCGGGGATTTTGAAGATCAGCTCACGGGTGTTGGAATGCTGCAAGCGTTCGCCGCCGATTTCGAGCGAAATATCGAGTGAATGCGGATCGGGAATCTCGTCGGCGGTGACGATACATGGACCCATCGGCGCGAATGTGTCGAAGGTTTTTCCCATCAGCCATTGCGTGGTGGCCATCTGAAAATCGCGCGCGCTCACGTCATTCACGATGGTATATCCGAAGACGTGCTGCATGGCGCGCGACGCGGGAATGTGACGGCCTCCGGGACCGATGACGAACGCGAACTCGGCTTCGTAATCGGGACGCTGAGAAGCCTTGGGGAGAACGATGGGCTGGCCCGGGCCGATCACGACATTGGAAAACTTACTGAAGATGGTGGGGACCTTAGGGATCTCCATTTTCGCTTCGGCGGCGTGGTCGCGATAGTTGAGGCCGACGCAGATGAGTT
>Ga0210400_10000902_pt1 | contig 30819 bp, 21 predicted proteins | sample IncBWH26MmetaG_FD_155456 | JGI IMG/M metagenome (GOLD analysis project Ga0210400, IMG submission 155456) | Forest soil microbial communities from Barre Woods Harvard Forest LTER site, Petersham, Massachusetts, United States - Inc-BW-H-26-M | ecosystem: Environmental > Terrestrial > Soil >... | reverse complement strand
GTGCCGAACTGGCCCGATCACGTTACGGGCGACGAGATGGTGGCGGCGATGGACAAGGTCGGCGTCGACGGCGCGATCTTCATCTCCGCCTTTTCCATGTACCAGTACGACGCCAGTTATGCGGTGGAGGTGCAACGGGCCCATCCCGGCCGGTTCGCGCTCGTCAAGCCGGTCAACCCGGACGATCCGATGGTGGCCGATGTCATCGCCGACTGGAAGGCGACGCCGGGCACGGTCGGAATCCGCATCATGATGACGCCGGAGGCAAAGCGCGATCCCGCCGACCCGGGCCTCGACCGGATCCTGCGCGCGGCCGTGAAGCACGATTTTCCGGTCAACATGCTGTGCTGGGGAAACGTGGATGCGGGCGCGGCGTTGATTGACCGCCACCCCGATACGCGCTTCATTATCGACCATCTCGCCATCCTGCAGCCGCGCGTGCCGCCCGCCCCGCCACAGCCCTGGGCGGACCTGCCGAAAGTGCTGGACCTTGCCAAGCGCAAGAATGCCGTGATCAAGGTGAGCGGCGCCTGCACGCTGTCCCGGGAACCGTTTCCCTTCCGGGACATTTGGGACCCGCTCGCTCGCGTGTTCGATGCCTGGGGGTTCGACCGCTGCCTGTGGGGCACGGACTGGACTCGCGCCTTCGCGGTCGTCAACTACGAGCAGGCCGTCGAGCCTTTCCTCAGAACCGAGCGCCTGAGCGACAGTGAACGGGCGATGCTGATGGGCGGCGCCTGCGCCAAGGCCTATGGCTGGTCGCCGCAGAAAGGTTAGATTCCGTTGTCGGCAGTCGGGGGAACGCCGCCAACCTTCGGTTCGCGTGCGCCGATTAGTGCGGCGCTCCCGGGTTAGCGCGTGGCAGGAGTTCATTAACCAACACCAACAGTCGGCGTGTGCAGTCGCGCCACGCGAGGCGAATGCAGTTCGGACACTGGAACGAATATTTGGCCGATCACAAAATGATCACAGGTAGAGCAGGTCGAGTTTTATTAGCGTAACCGCCTCAATCGGTCGTCGTGTCGGTACATTGGGGCGAGAAGACATGAGATCCGCAAATCGGGCGACGAAAAAAAGCGACAAAATGTGGGACGCCGGTAATCCACAATCGCGCGGTGGGCGAACCGCACATTATCGCCATTACGCCGCACAGTTTCGAGTATTGGCGGACGCTGAGCCGGATGAATTGCGGCGCGCGAGGCTGGCAAAAATGGCGCGGCAATATGGCAGATTGGCTGCGCGTACCGAGGCGAAGGGCTGATCCTCGGTTTCGATACTTGCGAGGAACCCGGGCAAAACCCTTGCGCCGGAGCGTCGCTCTCGGTAGCGTAATCGGCATGATCAGGGCCATTTGCTTGCCCAGCCGATTTCCGCGATTTTACTACGCTCCGTATTGGACGGCGGCCTAGGAAATCGCGCCTGCGTTTGTTCCGAAAGCCGCCACATCGAGGCGGCTTTCGTGTTTTTATGGGTAGCGTTCACGAATGTCGCCGAGATGGAGCGGCCTCCAACCCGGGAGGTAGTCCATGGCTAAATCTGCCGTTGCCGAAGATCGTGGTGTCATGATGCAAGAATGGTCGCCCCGCAGCTGGCGCGAGCTGCCGATCCGCCAGGTTCCGGGCTATGCCGACGAGGCGGCGCTGGCCGGCGTCGAGGAAACCCTGCACCGCTTCCCGCCCTTGGTCTTCGCCGGCGAGGCGCGGCGTCTGCAGGACCGGCTCGCCGATGTCGTGGCCGGCAAGGCGTTCCTGCTGCAGGGCGGCGACTGCGCCGAAAGCTTCGCCGAGTTCCACCCCAACAACATCCGCGACACCTTCAGGGTGTTGCTGCAGATGGCGGTGGTGCTGACCTTCGGCGCCGCCTGCCCGGTCGTCAAGCTCGGGCGGCTGGCCGGCCAGTTCGCCAAGCCGCGCTCTTCGGATACCGAGACGCAGAACGGCGTCACCCTGCCCTCCTATCGCGGCGACATCATCAACGGCCTCGAATTCGACGCCGCCGCGCGCGAGCCCGACCCGCAGCGCATGGTGCAGGCCTACAGCCAATCGGCGGCGACCTTGAACCTGCTGCGCGCCTTCGCCCAGGGCGGCTACGCCGATTTGCACCGGGTGCATGCCTGGAACCAGGATTTCGTCGAAAGCTCGCCGCAGGGCGAGCGCTACCGCGCCTTGGCCGACCGGCTGACCGAGACGCTCGACTTCATGGCCGCCTGCGGGCTCAATTCCGAGACGACGCCGCAGATCCGCGAGACCGAGCTCTACACCTCGCACGAGGCGCTGTTCCTGTCCTACGAGGAGGCGTTGACGCGGGTCGATTCAACGACCGGCGATTGGTACGATTGCTCGGCGCATCTCGTGTGGCTCGGCGATCGCACAAAGCAGCTCGACGGCGCCCATGTCGAGTTTCTGCGCGGCATCAAGAACCCGGTCGGCATGAAATGCGGGCCGACCACCGAGCCCGACGACGTGCTGCGCCTGATCGACCGGCTGAACCCGCAGAACGAGCCCGGGCGGCTGACCCTGATCACCCGGATGGGAGCGGACAAGGTCGCGGCCAAGCTGCCGCCGGTGATCCGCGCGGTGCAGCGCGAAGGGAAGCAGGTCGTGTGGTGCATCGACCCGATGCACGGCAACACGATCACCTCCTCGACCGGCTACAAGACGCGGGTGTTCGACCGCATCCTCGACGAATTGCACGGCGCCTTCGCGATCCACCTGGCCGAGGGCAGTTACGCGGGCGGCGTGCATTTCGAGCTGACCGGACAGAACGTCACCGAATGCGTCGGCGGTGCCCAGGAGATCAGCGAAGCCTCGCTCGCCGACCGCTATCACACCCACTGCGACCCGCGGCTCAACGCCAGCCAGGCGATCGAGCTCGCCTTCGAAGTGGCCGAAGCCTTGAAGCGCGAGCGCCAGCGGAACTCGAATGGGGCTGGCTTCGGGCTCGGCGGCGCGGGCCGGTTCGCCGCCGACTCGTGAGGCGGCGACCCGCCGAGCGCGAATCGGGGTCTCATTGCGAGGAGCGAAGCGACGAAGCAATCCCCATCGGGTTGAGCACAATCGGCGGGGAGATTGCTTCGCTTCGCTCGCAATGACAGATTTGTTGCAATGGACGACCTCGCGAGCCGAACTGACAGCTATTTCCTGAAATCGAAGGCGATCGTCGGGCATTTCGGCGACCGCGAGGCGAGCTATGCGGTGTTCATGCGCCGGCCGGTGATCAGCGCGCCGCGCTTTGCCGTCGATTTTCTCGAACAGATGGCGAGCGAGCGCGGCGCCCGTTTCGAGATCGAGATCAACCACCCGGAAGGATCGTGGGTCGGCGCCGGCGAGCCGATCCTCTACGTGACCGGCCCACTCCATCACTTGGTCGATCTCGAGACCGTGCTGCTGCAAAAGCTCGGCCCGGCCTGCGTCGCCGCCTACAACGCCTCGGCGATGTGCTCCGACCTGCCGAAGGTCGCCTTCCTGGCGATGGACGCGCGCCATTGCGCCGGCGCCGAGATGGCCGAGATGATGGCCTATGCCGCCTCGGTCGGCTCGGAGCACGCCATGCGGGTCGCCGGCGCGATCGGCTTTGTCGGCTGCGCCACCGAGGCGACCGCCCATTATTTCGGCCAGGAAAAAGGCATGGGCACGATGCCGCATGCCCTCATTGGCTATGCCGGATCGACCCTGCGCGCCGCGGAGATGTTCCACGAAACCTTCCCCGGCGAACCATTGACCGTGCTGGTCGACTATTTCGGGCGTGAAACCAGCGACGCGGTCGAGGTCTGCCGGCGGTTTCCAGAGCTGGCGGCGGCGGGCCGGCTGGCCTTCCGCATGGACACGCCGGGCGGCCGCTATTGTGAAGGGCTCGACCTCGCCCGCTCCTACGAGGTGCTGGAAACCCGCGCGCCGCAATCGATCCGCGGCTATCGCACCGAGGCGGAACTGCGCTACCTGATCGGCACCGGCGTGACCGCCGCCGCGCTCTGGCGCCTGCGCCAGGTGCTCGACGAGGCCGGCTTCCCGAACGCGAAGATCGTCGCCAGCTCGGGCTTCGGCCCCGAGAAATGCCGCATGATGGCCGCCGCCGACGCGCCGATCGACGTGATCGGCACCGGCTCCTACCTGCCGGAAATCTGGAGCGAGACCTACGCCACCGCCGACATCATCGCCTATGGCGGCGAGCCGATGGTCAAGGCCGGCCGCGAATTCCTGCTGCGCGGCAAGCGGTAGAAGCACCCCGACCCCCGTGCCCGGCCTTGTGCCGGGCATCCACGTCTTTCTTGCGGCGCCGAGGCCGCCTCAAGACGTGGATGGCCGGGTCAAGCCCGGCCAAGGGGCAGTTTTTTAGGCCGAATTTCCGAAAAACCTTCCGGCGCATCGCCGGCAGAAATGCGGCTGGTCTCAGTTGGTCCAGGCGAACGGCGCGTAATGCCCGTTATTGCCCTGGCCGGCCATGTCCAGATCGAGCCCGAAGCCGTGCACATGCAGGTCCTTGGCCTGCGCCAGCGCGAGACGCCGGTTGGCGGGATGCGCGGTGTTGTCGATGTAATAGGGCTCGCCGCTGCGGTTGCGCGAGGCGACCCCTTCGATCTCGAAGGCGAAGACGCCCGGGACGGCGGCACGGCGGGTCAGCCCCGCCATCGTGAACTCGATCGGCTGGTACTCGACGCCACGGAAATCGCTGACGAGGTTGGTGCGGATCAGCCCCGGCGTGCCGCCCGCCTCGCCGCCGGCCAGCTGGGCCAGCGCGGTGCGCTGCGCCGCATCGGCCGCCGCATCGGCCACCACCACGAAGATCCAGCCGCCGTCGGCCATGACCTTGCCTGACCGCAGCACGAAGGCGAATTTGAGCCCGTCGAGCCGCACCCCGCCGAAATCCCCGTCATCGATGCGGAACACCAGCACCGCCGTGCAATGGTCGTAAGTCACCGGCCCCTGCGGATTGGTGTAGACGCACGGGCACAGGTAGTCGCAATTACAGCTTTCCATGTATTCGCCGCGGATCGACCATTTGGTTTCCGCCATTCTGCCGCTCCCTGGCCAGCAACCCGAGGCGGCGCCGAGCTAAGCGCAGATCGGGCTGCGGCGCAATGACCCTATCCGGAAGCGACGTTGACAGCGGGTGCTGGGCACGGCTACCAACCTCGGCCAAAGCATGAACGGGAGGAACGAAGGCTTGCCGCCGCTGCTGGAAGTCAAGGAATTGCATACCGAATTTCGTACCGGCGCCGGGGTGGTGCACGCGGTCGACGGGATCTCCTATACGGTCGATCCTGGCGAGACGGTGGCGATCGTCGGCGAGAGCGGCTCCGGCAAGTCGGTCAGCGCGTTATCGATCCTGCGCCTCATTCCCGACCCGCCCGGCCGGGTCACCGGCGGCCAGGTGCTGTTTGACGGCCGCGACCTGATGGGGCTTTCCGAAGAACAGATGCGCCGGGTGCGCGGCGGCGATATCGGCATGGTCTTCCAGGAGCCGATGACCTCGCTGAACCCGGTGCTGACGATCGGCCGGCAGATCACCGAAACCCTGGAGCAGCATCGCGGGATGGACCGCGCCGCCGCCGACCGCCGCGCGGTCGAGCTGCTGGGCCTCGTTGGCATCGCCGATGCCAACCGGCGGCTCGAGCAATACCCGCATCAATTGTCCGGCGGCATGCGGCAGCGCATCATGATCGCGATCGCGCTGGCCTGTGATCCGAAGATGATCATCGCCGACGAGCCGACCACCGCGCTCGACGTGACGATCCAGGCGCAGATCCTCGAGCTGATGCAGAAACTGACGCAGCGGCTCGGCGTCGCGCTGATCATCATCACCCACAATCTCGGGGTCGTCGCCCGCTACGCGCAGCGGGTCAACGTGATGTATGCCGGCCGCATCGTCGAAAGCGGCACCGCCGCGGCCCTCTACCACAACCCGCGCCACCCCTACACGATCGCCCTCCTCCGCTCGGTGCCTCGCCTCGACCGGCCGCGCCAGGCGCGGCTCGACCCGATCGAGGGCCAGCCGCCCGATCTGACACGGCTCGATCGCGGCTGCTCGTTCCGGCCGCGCTGCCGGTTCGCAATCGAGACATGCGCCGAGGCGCGGCCGCCCTTGGCGCCGGCCGGCGCGCCCGGGCAGCTCTCCGCCTGCTTCCGCAGCCATGAGCTCGATGTGACGGCAGGGGCGGCATGAGGGGGGCGGCATGAGGGGGGCGGCATGACGATGGCGGCCGCCGACGCGCAGCCGCTGCTGCAGGTGCGCGGCCTGCGGATGCATTTCCCGGTGACGGAGGGGCTCGTTGCGCGGCGCCATATCGGCGACGTCAAGGCGGTGGACGGCGTCGATCTGTCGATCCGCCGCGGCGAAACCCTGGGGCTGGTCGGCGAGAGCGGCTGCGGCAAGACGACGATGGGCCGCTGCATCCTGCGGCTCGAAAAGCCGACCGCCGGCGAGATCCTCTACGACGGCGTCGACATCGCCAACCTCGGCCGCCGCGAGCTGGTCGCGTTGCGGCGCCGCATCCAGGTCATCTTCCAGGACCCTTACAGCTCGTTGAACCCGCGCCAGAAGGTCGGTTCGATCATCAGCGAGCCGATGATGGTGCATGGCGTCGAAAAGGACCCGCGGCGCCGCTTCGACCGGGTGCGCGAGCTGCTGTCGGTGTGCGGCCTCAACCCGAATTTCGCCGACCGCTACCCGCACGAGATGTCGGGCGGCCAGCGCCAGCGCGTCGGGATCGCGCGGGCCCTGGCGCTGAACCCGGAATTCATCGTCTGCGACGAGGCGGTCTCGGCGCTCGACGTGTCGATCCAGGCACAGATCATCAATTTGCTCGAAGATCTGCGCGACAAGTTCAACCTGACCTATCTGTTCATCGCGCACGACCTGTCGGTGGTGCGGCATCTCTGCCAGCGCGTCGCGGTGATGTACCTCGGCCGGGTCGTCGAGCTCGCCGAGTGCGATGAGCTGTTCGACAACCCGCTGCATCCCTACACCAAGGCGTTGCTCGCCGCGGTGCCGGTGCCGGACCCCGCGGTCGAAGCGGAGCGCGCCTTCCAGCCGGTGGCAGGAGAGGTGCCGAGCCCGATCAACCCGCCGCCCGGCTGCGTCTTCCATCCGCGCTGCTCGATCGCGGTCGCCGCCTGCCGGGTGACGCGGCCGGAATTGCGCGAATTGCGCCCGGGCCATTGGGCCGCTTGCGACGTCGTCAATTAGTTACAAACAAGAAGAAGTGAGGACACCATGCGGAATGTCATTATCGCCGCAGTCCTCGCTGCGCTCGCAGCGGGCTCCAGCGTAAGCGCGGTTGCGGCGGAAACGCCAAAGCGTGGCGGCAAGTTGACGTTTATGATAGCGGCGGACGCACCGCCCAGCTTTGACGGGCATCGCGAACAGACCTTCGCGATGATTCATCCGGTCGCGCCGTTCTACAGCCTCCTCGTGCGGGTCAATCCGGAAAACCCGGCATCCAACGAATTCGTGTGCGATTTGTGCACGGAAATGCCAAAGCCGACCGACGGCGGCACGACCTACACCTTTACGATCCGCGATGGAGTGACGTTCCACGACGGCTCGCCGCTGATCGCGGCCGACGTGGCCGCCAGTTGGAGCCGCATCATCTTCCCACCGGAAGGCGTCACCAGCGCTCGCTCGGCCAATTACAAGCCGCTCGTCGATAAGATCGAGAATCCCGACCCGAAGACGGTGGTGTTCCGGCTCAAATTCGCCACCGGCGCGTTCATCCCGGCAATCGCCGACCCCTTCAACTTCATCTACAAAAAAGAGATCCTCGATAAGGACCAGCACTGGTACGAAACGAACATCATGGGCTCGGGCCCATTCAAGTTCGTCAGCTACGACGCCGGGTCGTCGATCAAGGGCGAGCGCTTCGCGGACTACTACCACAAGGGACTACCCTATCTCGACGCGATCGAGGGCATCTTCGCGCCGAAGGAGGCGACCCGGATTGCCGCAATGCGGGCCGACCAGGCGGCCATCGATTTCCGTGGCTTGCCGCCCTCGGCGCGCGACGAGTTGAAACAGTCGTTAGGTGACCAGATTGCGGTGCAGGAAAGCGACTGGAACTGCGGCAGCGACCTGTTCTTCAATCACAAGAAAAAGCCCTTCGACGATGCCCGGGTGCGTCGCGCGCTGACCCTCGCGATCGACCGCTGGGGCGGCGCGCCGGCATTGTCGAAGATCGCCGTCGTCAAGACGGTCGGCGGCATCGTCTTTCCGGGCTCGCCGCTCGCGGCGACCAAGGACGAGCTGCAGCAGATGGCGGGTTTCTGGCCCGACATCGAGAAGTCGCGAGTCGAGGCCAAGCGGCTGTTGAAGGAAGCCGGCGCCGAGAACCTGACCTTCGAATTGCTCAACCGGGACGTCGACCAGCCGTACAAATATGTCGGTATCTGGCTGGTCGATCAGTGGGCCAAGATCGGGGTCAAGGTGACGCAGAAGATCGCGGCGACCGGCCCCTGGTTCCAGGCGATGCGGAGCGCACAGTACGATGCCGTGCACTACCCGATCTGCCGCAGCACGGTGAACCCGCTGCTGGATGTGGGCGCCTATCTGCCGAGCTCTGACGAGAATTACGGATTTTACGACGACCCGCAGGTGACTGCGATGCATGACAAGCTGCTGCACGAGAGCGATCCGCAGAAGCAGCACGCGCTGATGGTCGATTTCCAGAAGCAGGTGATGGACACCGAGGCGCATGCCACCAAAGTCATCTGGTGGAACCGGATCGTGCCGTACCGCTCTTACGTGAAAGGCTGGAAGATCAGCCCGAGCCATTTCCTGAACCAGGATCTCTCGACGGTCTGGCTTGACAAGTAGCCGGCGCCGGCGCGCACCAAGAAACGACAAGGAGCGGGGAGGAACAAATGAGAGTACAGCGGTGGCTGGCGATAGCGGCCCTAAGCGTCCTCTCGCTGTCAGCGTTCGCGGCCGAGGAGCCGAAGCGGGGCGGCACGCTGACCTATCTTATCCCGGCCGATGCGCCGCCGAGCTTCGACGGCCACCGCGAGACGACCTATGCGACGGTGCACTCTGTGTCGCCGTTCTACAGCGTGCTGATCCGGATCAACCCGGAAAACCCGTCCTCGACCACCGATTTTGTCTGCGATCTCTGCACCGAAATCCCCCAGCCAACCGAGGGCGGCAAGACCTATACGTTCAAGATCCGCACCGACGCGAAGTTCACCGACGGTTCGCCGCTGAGCGCGGCCGATGTCGCGGCGAGCTGGCGGATGATCGTCAACCCGCCCGACGGCGTCACCAGCGGTCGCCAGGCCTTCTACACCATGGTCGAGAAGGTCGCCGCGCCGGACCCGACCACCGTGGTCTTCAATCTCAAATTCGCCACCACCGCCTTTCTGCCGGCGCTCGCGGACCCGTTCGCCTATATCTACAAAAAGGAGGTTCTCGACAAGGACCCGCACTGGTACGAGAAGAACATCCTGGGTTCGGGCCCGTTCAAATTCACCAGCTACGATGCGGGGCAGTCGATCAGGGGCGAGCGCAACCCCGATTACTACCACAAGGGTCTGCCCTATCTTGACGGCTTCGTCGCGATCTATGCCCCGAAGCTGGCGACCCGGGTCGATGCGATCCGCGGCGACCGCGCCGCCCTGGAGTTCCGCAGCCAGCCGCCCTCGGCCCGCGACCAACTGGTCAAGGAGCTGGGCGACCAAATCACGGTGCAAGAGAGCGATTGGAATTGCGGCAACCTGCTGACCTACAATCATAAGAAAAAACCGTTCGACGACGTTCGGGTCCGGCGTGCCCTGTCGCTCGCGATCGATCAGTGGAAGGGAGCGCCGGGCCTGTCCAAGATAGCCATCGTGCGCACCGTCGGCGGGATCGTGTTTCCCGGATCGCCGCTCGCGGCGACCAAGGAAGAGTTGCAACAGCTCGCCGGTTTCTGGCCCGACATCGAGAGGTCCCGCGCCGAAGCCAAGCGTCTCCTAAAGGAAGCGGGCGCCGAAAATCTCAGCTTCGAGATGCTGAACCGCGATGTCGATCAGCCCTTCAAATACGTCGGCACCTTCGTCATCGACGAGTGGAGCAAGATCGGTCTCAAGGTCACGCAGAAGGTGGTCCCGACCGGCCCCTGGTTCGAAGGCATGCGGAGCGGCAATTTCGACGTGACGATGGAGGCGAACTGCCAGAGCGTCGTCAACCCGGTGCTCGATGTCAGCAAGTACCTGCCACATACCGTGTTCACCGAAAATTACGGCGGCTACGAAGACCAGGCGGAGATCGATCTCTACGAAAGAATGCTGCATGAACCCGATCCGGCGAAGCAGCGGGCCCTGATGCGGGAGTTCGAGAAATACGTCGTCGATACCAAGGCCCACGAATTGCCGTTGACCTTCTGGTACCGCATCGTCCCCTATCGCTCGTACGTCAAGGGTTGGAAGATCAGCCCGAGCCACTTCGTCAATCAGGATCTGGCGACGATCTGGCTCGACAAATAGGCCGCAAAAAGAAAGAAGAAGGATGCCGAACGGGAGAAAGCCATGGAATTCTTATTGCGGGGTGCCGCCGCCGGCTTGCTGGCGGCCTTCGCCGTAGCTGGCGCCGCCACAGCGGCGGAGACGCCGAAACGCGGCGGCACGCTGACCTACATGATCCCGGCCGATGCGCCGCCGAGCTTCGACGGCCATCGCGAGGCGACCTTTGCCACGGTTCACGCGGTGGCGCCGTTTTACAGCGTGCTGATCCGGGCAAACCCGGAAAACCCGGCTTTGACGACCGAATTCGTCTGCGATGTCTGCACCGAGATGCCGGAGCTGAGCGATGGCGGCCGGACCTACGCCTTCACGATCCGCGACGATGTCAAATTCGAGGACGGCTCGCGGCTGACCGCCGACGACGTCGCGGCGAGCTGGAGCAAGATCGTCGACCCGATCGAAGGAATCCTAAGCCCGCGCCGCGGCTATTATTCGATGATCGACAAGGTCGAGGCGCCCGACGCGAAGACCGTCGTCTTTCATCTGAAATACGCGACCGCCGCCTTTCTGCCGGCTCTGGCCGACCCCTACGCCTTCATCTACCAGAAGAAGGTGTTGGACAAGGACCCTCACTGGTACGAGAAGAACATCCTGGGCTCCGGCCCCTTCCGCTTTAAGGAGTACCAGGTCGGGCAGTCGATTTCCGGTGTGCGCAATCCCGATTACTACCATAAGGGATTACCGTACCTCGACGGCTTCACCGGCATTTTCGCCGACAAGCAGGCGACCCGGGTCAGCGCGATCCGCGGCGACCGCGCGGCGATCGAGTTCCGCGGCTTTCCACCCTCGACGCGCGACGAGCTCGTGGCCGCTCTGGGCTCGGACATTACCGTGCAGGAGAGCGATTGGAATTGCGGCAATCCGATCACCCCGAACCACAAGAAAAAGCCGTTCGACGACGTCCGGGTGCGCCGCGCGCTGACCCTGGCCATCGACCGCTGGAACAGCGCTCCGGCGATGTCGAAAATCTCCGTCATGAAGACGGTCGGCGGCGTCGCCTTCCCCGGCTCGCCATTGGCCGCGACCAAGGAGGAATTGCAGCAATTGGCCGGGTTCTGGCCGGACATCGAGAAGTCGCGCGCCGAGGCGAGGCGGCTGCTCAAGGAAGCCGGCCAGGAGAACCTGACCTTTGAGCTGCTGAACCGCAATGTGGATCAGCCCTACAAGTTCAACGGGCTTTGGGTCATCGACGAATGGAGCAAGATCGGCCTCAAGGTCACCCAGCGCGTGCTGCAGACCGGCCCCTTCGGCGAGGCCGTGCGCAACGGCGATTTCGAGACGGTCGTCGACGGCGATTGCCAGAACATCGTCAACCCGCTGCTCGACGGCACCAAATACCTGCCGGGATCGGTGTCGAGCAGCAATTACGGACAATACGAAGACCCGGAATCGATCGAGATCTACAACCGGATGCTGCGCGAAACCGATCTCGCAAAGCAACGCGCGCTGATGCGCCAGTTCGAAAAACGGGTGCTCGACACCGAGGCGCACGAGATCTTTCTGTTGTGGCGCTATCGCATCGTGCCCTATCGCAGCTACGTCAAAGGGTGGAAGATCGGCCCGAGCCACTACGTCAATCAGGATCTGGCGACGATCTGGCTCGACAAGTAACGCCGTACAACAAGAAAACGCTGAACCGGAGGGAGGCATGGGACTGGCTTTTCGAAATGCCGCCGTTGCGCTGATCGCCGGCCTCGCGCTCCTATCTCCGGCAATGGCCGAGGAAACGCCGAAACGCGGCGGCACGCTGACCTACATGATCCCGGCCGACGCGCCGCCGAGCTTCGACGCGCACCGCGAGAGCACCTTCGCCACCGTGCATGCCGGGGCGCCGTTCTACAGCCTGCTGATCCGGATCAACCCCGACAACCCGGCCTCGACCAACGACTTTGTCTGCGACCTCTGCACCGCGATGCCGCAGCCGACCGCTGACGGCAAGACCTACACCTTCAAGATCCGCCAGGGCGTCAAATTCCATGACGGCTCGCCGCTGACCGCCGATGACGTGGCCGCGACGTTCAATGCGATCATCTTCCCGCCCGAGGGCGTGCTCAGCGCGCGTGTCGCCAATTATCTGATGGTCGACAAGGTCGAGACGCCCGATCCCGGGACGATCGTGTTCCGGCTCAAATTCCCCACCGCTGCGTTCCTGCCGGCGCTCGCCAACCCGTTCAACTGGATCTACAAAAAGGCGATCCTCGACAAGGATCCGCATTGGTACGAGAAGAACATTCTTGGCACCGGTCCTTTCAAGTTCGCGCATTACGAGACCGGCCAATCCGTCACCGGGGCGCGCAACCCCGACTACTACCAGCCGGGCCTGCCCTATCTCGACGGCTTTGTCGCGATTTACGCCGACAAGCAGGCGACCCGGATCGATGCGCTCCGCAGCGACCGCGCCGCGATCGAGTTCCGCGGCATATCGCCCTCCGCGCGCGACGAGCTGGTCGGCGCGCTCGGCGACAAGATCCTCTTCCAGGAGGGTGACTGGGACGTCGGCAGCGCAATCACGCCGAACCACAAGAAAAAGCCGTTCGACGATGTTCGCGTCCGCCGCGCCCTGACCCTGGCGGTCGACCGCTGGGGTGGGGCGCCTGCCTTGTCCAAGATCGCGATCGTGCATACCGTCGCCGGCATCGTCTTCCCCGGCTCGCCCTTGGCCGCCACCAAGCAGGAGCTCGAGCAGATCGCCGGCTATTGGCCCGACATCGAGAAATCGCGGACCGAGGCCAGGCGGCTGCTCAAGGAAGCCGGTGCCGAGGGGCTCTCCTTCGAATTGCTCAATCGCAATGTCGATCAGCCCTACAAATACGTCGGGGCCTGGCTGATCGATCAGTGGAGCAAGGTCGGGCTGAAGGTGACGCAGAAGGTCGTGCCGACCGGTCCCTGGTTCGACGCGATGCGCAACGGCGATTTCGACGTCGTCGTCGAGGCGCCCGGCTGGGGCATCGTCAACCCGCCGCTCGATGTGCAAAAGGTCCTGCCCGCCTCGGTGTCGGCCGAGAATTACGGCCATTACGAAGACCCGGCGGAGATCGCCCTCTATGAAAGAATGCTGCACGAGACCGATCCGGCAAAACAGCGCGAACTGATGCGGCGCTTCGAGACCTATGTGCTCGACGAGCAGGCGCACGAGATCTGGGCGTTGTGGTGGCATCGGATCGTGCCGTACCGGTCTTATCTGAAGGGCTTCAAGGCTGCCCCGACCCATTTCATCAATCAGGATCTGGCAAGGCTCTGGCTCGACCAGTAGCCGGCACGAAATCGACGGGAGGAATAGATGAGCTTCGGAAAACGCGATGCGCTCCTACTCGCTGCGGCGCTGATTCTGGCGATGCCGGCGGCCGCCGAGGAGACGCCGAAGCGCGGCGGCACGCTGACCTTCATGATCCCCGCCGACGCGCCGCCGAGCTTTGATGCGCAGCGCGAGGAAACCTATGCGACGATCCACTCCGCCGCGCCGTTCTACAGCACGCTGATCCGGGCCAACCCGATGGACCCGGGATCGCCCGATTTGGTGTGCGATCTGTGCACCGAGATGCCGAAGCCGACCGATGAGGGCAAGACCTACACCTTCAAGATCCGGCAGGGGGTGAAGTTTCACGATGGCACGCCGCTGACCGCCGCCGACGTCCTGGCCTCGTGGAACAAGGTCATCTTCCCGCCCGAGGGCATCGTCAGCCCGCGGCAGAGCAATTTCATGATGGTCGACAAGATCGAGGCGCCCGATCCGTCGACAATTGTGTTCCGATTGAAGTTCGCCACCGACGCGTTCCTGCCGGCGCTCGCCGACCCCTTTGCCTGGATCTACAGCAAGGCCAAGCTCGACCAGGACATCCACTGGTACGAGAAAAACATCCTCGGCTCCGGCCCCTTCAAGTTCGTCGGCATTGAGACCGGCCAGTCGATCGAAGGGGTCCGCAACCCGGATTATTACCACTCCGGCTTGCCGTATCTCGATGGCTTTAAGGGCATCTATGCCGACAAGCAGGCGACCCGGGTCGACGCGATCCGCAGCGACCGCGCCGCGATCGAGTTCCGCGGCTTTCCGCCGACCGTGCGCGACGAATTGAAGGGCGCGCTCGGCGACAAGATCGCGGTGCAGACCAGCGACTGGAATTGCGGCGGGCTGATCACGCCGAACCACAAGCGCAAGCCGTTCGACGACCCCCGCGTGCGCCGGGCCCTGACCCTGGCGCTCGATCGTTGGCACACCGCCCCGGAATTGTCGAAGATCGCGCTGGTGCGCACGGTCGGCGGCGTCACCTTCCCTGGCTCGCCGCTGGCGCCCAGCAAGGAGGAGCTGCAGCAGATCGCCGGCTACTGGCCCGACATCGAGAAATCGCGCGCCGAGGCCAAGCGCCTGTTGAAGGAAGCCGGCGCCGAGAATTTGACCTTCGAGCTGCTCAATCGCTCGACCGATCAGCCTTACAAATACTACGGCATCTGGGCGGTCGATGACTGGAGCAAGATCGGCGTCAAGGCCACTCAGCGCGTGCTGCCGACCGGCCCGTGGTTTGCCGCGCAGCGGGCCGGCGATTTCGACGTGACCGTCGAGGGCAATTGCCAGAACGTCGTCAACCCGCTCGCCGATGTCGGCAAGTACCTGCCGCATACGGTTTCCGCCTCGAACTACGGCAATTTCGAGGACGAAAAAGAGATCGCTCTTTACAACCGCATGCTGCGCGAGCTCGACAAGTCGAAACAAAAAGCGTTGCTGCTCGAATTCAACAAATACGTGCTCGACGAACAGGCGCATGGCATCTACCTGCTGTGGTGGCAGCGGATCGTGCCGTACCAATCCTACGTCAAGGGCTGGAAGATCGGCCCGAGCCACTACGTGAACCAGGATTTGGCGACCGTATGGCTCGATAAATAAAAGGGGCTCCCGCCGCCGCGCGGGAGACCCGTGGAACAGCGGAGGTAGCGATGGCGCTCGGCTTGTGGATGGCGGGTGTCGGCGCAGGTCTTGCCATCATCGCCGCGGCCCCCGTGCCGGCCGCGGAGATCCCGAAGCGCGGCGGCAATTTGACCTACATGATCGCCGCCGATGCGCCGCCGAGCTTCGATGGCCATCGCGAAAACACCTTCGCGACGATCCATTCGGCGGCGCCGTTCTACAGCGTCTTGATCCGCGTCGACCCGGACAACCCGGCCTCGACCACCGATTTCGTCTGCGATTTGTGCACCGAGCTGCCGCAGCCGAGCGATGACGGCCGGACCTACACCTTCAAAATCCGCGACGGCGTCAAGTTTCACGACGGCTCGCCCTTGACCGCCTATGATGTCATGGCGAGCTGGAACAAGCTGATCTTCCCGCCGGAAGCGGTCACCAGCGCCAGGCAAAGCCATTACATGATGGTCGACGAGGTTGCCGCGCCCGACCCGGCGACCGTCGTCTTCCGCCTGAAATTTGCCACGGCCGCGTTTCTGCCGGCACTCGCCGACCCGTTCAACTGGATCTACAAGAAAGAGATCCTCGACCGCGATCCGCACTGGTACGAAAAGAACGTGCTCGGCTCAGGCCCATTCAAACTGGCGGCGTTCGAGACCGGTCAGTCGATCGCCGGGGTGCGCAACCCGGATTATTACCACCAGGGGCTGCCCTATCTCGACGGTTTCACCGCGATCTATGCGCCGAAGCAGGCGGTCCGGGTCGATGCGATCCGCAGCGGCCGCGCCGCGATCGATTTCCGCAATCTGCCGCCGGCCGGGCGCGACGAGCTGGTCACGGCGCTCGGCGACAAGATCGCGGTCCAGGAGAGCGATCTGAATTGCGGCAATCTGGTCACGCCAAACCAGAAGAAGAAACCCTTCGACGACGTCAGAATCCGCCGCGCCCTGACCCTCGCGATCGATCGCTGGAACGGCGCGCCGGCGCTCGCCAAGATCGCCGTCGTCCGCACCGTCGGCGGTATGGCCTTTCCGGGATCGCCGCTCGCCGCAACGAAGGACGAACTGGAAAAGATCGTCGGGTTCTGGCCTGACATCGAGAAGTCCCGCGTGGAAGCGCGTCGGCTGCTAAAGGAGGCCGGCGCGGAAGGCCTCTCCTTCGAGCTGTTGAACCGCGATCTCGACAACCCCTTCAAATATCTCGGCACCTGGCTGGTCGATGAGTGGAGTAAGATCGGTCTCAAGGTACACCAGCGTATTCTGCCAACCGGCCCGTGGTTCGAAACAATGCGCAGCGGCGGTTTCGATGTGACGCTCGAAGGCAATTGCCAAAGCGTCGTCAATCCGGTGCTGGACATCCAGAAATACCTGCCGCGCACGGTCTACACCGAGAATTACGGAAACTTCGAGGACCAGCGCGAGATCGACCTCTACCAACAGGTATTGCACGAGACTGATCTGGTGGAGCAGCGCGCTGTGATGCGTGAGTTGGAGCGCTACGTGCTCGACGAAAAAGCCAATGAGATTTTCGTGTTGTGGCAGCACCGCATCGTTCCCTACCGGACCTACCTGAAGGGCTTCAAGGTCAGCGCGAGCTTCTATCTGAACCAGGATCTGGGCCGGATCTGGCTCGACAGATGATGCGACTATCCGGCTGCGTCATTCCGGGCCTCGCCCTCCAGGCGATCCTGGAATGACGTGCTTGGCCAAGAGAGCCGGTGACGGGAGCGAGAATCGATGGGCAACCCGATGAAACTGGCGGCAGGGTTGTTGGCGGCCATCATCGTCGGCGGCGCGCTGCCGGCCATCGCCACGGAGACGCCGAAGCGCGGCGGCATCCTGACATTTATGATCCCGGCGGATGCGCCGCCGAGCTTCGACGGCCATCGCGAGAACAGCTTCGCGACGGTGCATTCGATGGCGCCATTCTACAGCATGCTGATCCGGGTCAATCCCGACAACCCGTCATCGACCACCGATTTCGTCTGTGACCTTTGCACCGAGATGCCGCAGCCGACCGATAACGGCCGGACCTACACCTTCCAGATCCGTCAGGGCGTCAAGTTCCACGACGGTTCGCCGCTGACGGCCGAGGATGTGGCGGCGAGCTGGAACAAGATCGTCTTCCCGCCGGAGGGCGTCATCAGCGCGCGCGGCGCCGGCTACGCGGCGATGATCGACAAGATCGAGCTGACCGGCCCGACGGCGGTCACGTTCCGGCTGAAGCGGCCGACCGCCGCCTTCCTGCCGGCGCTCGCCGACCCGTTTGCCTTCATCTACCGGAAGGCAATCCTCGATAAGGACCCGCATTGGTACGAGAAGAACGTCCTCGGTTCCGGCCCGTTCAAGCTCGATGCGCTTGAGACCGGGCAGTCGATCAAGGGCGTGCGCAACCCCGATTACCATCTCGCCGGCCTGCCCTATCTCGACGGCCTTGTCGGCATCTATGCCGACAAGCAGGCGACCCGGCTCGACGCGCTGCGCGCCGACCGCGCCGCCGCCGAGTTCCGCGGCTTTCCGCCCTCCGCCCGCGACGAGCTGAAGGCCGCGCTCGGCGACAAGCTCGCGGTGCAGGAGAGCGACTGGAATTGCGGCACCCTCGTCACCCCGAACCACCAGAAAAAGCCGTTCGACGATGTCCGGGTGCGGCGTGCTCTGACCCTGGCGATCGACCGCTGGGCCGGCGCGCCGGCATTGGCCAAGATCGCTACTGTCCATACGGTCGGCGGCATCGTGTTTCCCGGCTCGCCGCTGGCGGCGACAAAGGAGGAGCTGGAGAAGCTCGCCGGCTACTCGCCCGATATCGAGAAATCGCGGGCCGAGGCCAGGCGCCTGTTGAAGGAGGCCGGCGCGGAAGGGCTCGCCTTCGAGCTGCTGAACCGCAATGTCGACCAGCCCTACAAATACAACGGCAGCTGGGTGGTCGACGAATGGAGCAAGATTGGGGTCAAGGCGACCCAGCGTGTCGTGCCGACCGGCCCGTGGTTCGACAATATGCGGGCCGGCAATTTCGAGGTCGCGGTGTATGGCAACTGCCAGAACGTCGTGAACCCGCTGGTCGACGTGCAGCGCTACCTGCCCTATACGGTGCAGCCGCAGAATTTCGGCTTTTACGAGGATCCCGGCGCGATCGAACTCTACGAGAAGATGGTGGCGGAAACCGACCCCGCCGCCCAGCGCGCCCTGATGCGCCAGTTCGAGAAGGACGTGCTCGACGACAAGGCGCACGCGATCTTTCTGTTGTGGTGGTACCGCAGTGTCCTGCATCGCTCCTACGTCAAGGGCTGGAAGATCAACCCGAGCCATTACGTCAATCAAGATCTCGCGACTGTGTGGCTCGACAAGTGACCCGGCGTCTCCGGATCTGTAGGATGGGTTGAGCAGAGCGAAACCATCCTCCGCCGCTCGACTGGAGCACGCCGTGCGATATTCGTTGAGCGCGGTATCCGCGCTTCTCCTGCTGTCTGGCTGCGCGACACAGCAGGTCGCGCTCCGCCCGGAGGGGCAGACAGCCGTCTGCGCCGTAAGAGCCGGTGAAAAGCAGAATTATTGGAACGAGCAGGCGGCCCGGTCCGCCGGCGCGCTCGTGCTGTTGGCCGGCGAATGCCCCTCCTCGCCCAACATCGACGGCGGCGGGGCCGGATCCGGAATGTAGTCAATTCATCTCGGCCGCCGCCAAGGGCCGAATACCGCCTTTGGGACAACTAGCCTTGTCGCCGGTTCCGGCGCTTAGATGACCGGCATAGCCCGTTCCGGAGGCAAGGATGGTCGTTGGATTACGCTTTTTGGCCGTAGGGCTTGGCGCGGCCCTCGCCGCGACGCTGCCGGCAGGCGCGGCCGAGACCCCGAAACGCGGCGGCACCCTGACCTACATGATCTCGGCCGACGCGCCGCCGACCTTCGACGGTCACCGCGAAACGACCTACGCCACGATCCATTCGGTCGCGCCCTATTACAGCGTTCTGGTCCGGATCAACCCGGACAATCCGGGCTCGACGACCGATTTCGTGTGCGATTTGTGCACCGAGATGCCAAAGCCGACCGATGACGGCAAGACCCACACCTTCAAGATCCTGCAGGGCGTCAAGTTTCATAACGGCGACCCGCTGACCGCCGAGGATGTCGCGACCAGTTTGCACATGATCGCTTTTCCGCCGGAGGGCGTTCTGAGCCCGCGCTCCAGCGACTTCGAGATGGTCGACAAGATCGAGGCCCCCGATCCCTCGACCGTAATCATCCGGCTGAAATATGCAACCAGCGCCTTCCTGCCGGCTCTGGCCGACCCCTTTGCCTTCATCTACCAGAAGAAGGTCCTGGACAAGGACCCGCACTGGTACGAGACGAACATCCTGGGATCGGGCCCGTTCAAATTCGTCAGCTACGAGACCGGTCAGTCGATCACCGGGGTGCGCAACCCCGATTATTATCACAAGGGGCTGCCCTATCTCGACCAGATCGTCGGCATCTATGCGCCGAAGCAGGCGACCCGGGTCGATGCGCTGCGCAGCGACCGCGCCGCGATCGAATTTCGCGGTGTGCCGCCGGCCGCGCATGACGAATTGAAGAAATCGCTCGGCGACCAGATCGCGTTTCAGGAGAGCGACTGGAACTGCGGCAGCGTGGTGACGATCAACCATGCCAAGAAGCCGTTCGACGACGTCCGGGTGCGGCGGGCGTTAACCCTGGCGATCGACCGCTGGCACGGCGCCGAGGCATTGTCGAAGATCGCCACTGTCCGCACCGTCGGCAGCATCATCTTCCCGGGCGATCCGCTGGCGCCGAGCAAAGAGCAATTGCATGAGGTCGCGGGGTTCTGGCCCGATATCGAGAAATCGCGGACCGAGGCGAAGCGCCTGCTGAAGGAGGCCGGCGCCGAGAATTTGACCTTCGAATTGCTCAATCGCGATGTCGATCAGCCGTACAAATATGTCGGCATCTGGATCACCGACGAATGGAGCAAGATCGGCGTCAAGGTGACGCAGAAGATCCTGCCCAGCGGCCCCTGGGTCGCGGCCGAGCGCGCCGGGGATTTCGCGGTCGTGCTGCAGGCCAATTGCCACAGCGTCGTCAACCCGCTGCTCGACGTCCAGCCCTACCTGTCGAGCTCGATCAGCAAACAGAATTACGGCCATTACGAGGACCCGAAGCAGCAGGAAATCTTTGACAAGGCGATGCACGAGACCGACCCGGCGCAGCAGAAGCAGCTGATGTTCCAGTTCGCCAAGCACGTCATGGATATCGAGGCGCACAAGCTGGTGCTGCCGTGGTGGTATCGGATCGTCCCCTACCGGTCTTACGTGAAGGGCTGGAAGATCAGTTCGAGCCACTATCTGAACCAGGATCTGGCGAACATCTGGCTGGATAAGTAACTGCCATTGGTCCCGGCCTTCGCCGGGACCTAGCAAAACCCGAGCTTCCGCAGGGGTTGCTGCGGGCGTAGGGTAGAATGGCAAACAAGCACCGGGGAAATCCGGGCGGAACGAGGGAGGAGAAGATGCGATCGGGCTTACGCCTCTCTGCCGCGGCAGTATCGGTCCTTTTCGCGCTCGCGGCCCCGGCAATCGGCGCCGAGGCGCCGAAGCGCGGCGGCACCCTGACCTACATGATCCCCGCGGACGCGCCGCCGAGCTTCGACGGGCATCAGGAAGGCACCTTCGCGATGCTGCACGCGACGGCGCCGTTCTACAGCACGCTGGCCCGCATCAATCCCGAGAACGCATCCTCGACGACCGATTTCGTCTGCGATCTCTGCACCGAAATGCCGCAGCCGACCGACGACGGCAAGACCTACACCTTCAAGCTGCGCGACGGCGTCAAATTTCACGACGGCACGCCGCTGACCTCGGCCGACGTCAAGGCCAGCTGGGAATCCATCATTCATCCGCAGGAAGGCGTGCTGAGCCCGCGCGAGAGCTATTACATGATGGTCGACAAGGTCGAGGCGCCCGATCCGTCGACCATCGTCTTCCGGCTCAAATTCGCCACCAGCACCTTCCTGCCGGCGCTCGCCGACCCGTTCACCTTCGTCTATCAGAAGGCAAAGCTCGACAAGGACCCGCACTGGTACGAGAAAAACATCCTCGGCTCGGGCCCCTTCAAATTCGTCAGCTACGAGACCGGCCAGTCGATCACCGGGGTCCGCAACCCCGATTATTACCATGCGGGGCTGCCCTATCTCGACGGCTTCACCGGGATCTACGCGGCGAAGCAGGCGACCCGGCTCGACGCGATCCGCAGCGACCGCGCCGCCGCCGAATTCCGCGGCCTGCCGCCCTCGGCGCGCGACGAATTGAAGGCCGCGCTCGGCGACAAGATCACGGTGCAGGAGAGCGACTGGAACTGCGGCAGCCTGGTGACGCCGAACCACGCCAAGAAGCCGTTCGACGATGTGCGGGTGCGCCGCGCCCTGACCCTGGCGGTCGACCGCTGGCGTGGCGTCCCGGCGCTGTCGAAGGTCGCCGACATGCATACCGTCGGCGGCATCGTCTTCCCGGCTTCGCCGCTCGCGGCGACCAAGGAAGAGCTGCAGCAGCTCGCCGGCTTCTGGCCCGACATCGAGAAATCGCGGTCGGAAGCCAGGCACCTGTTGAAGGAGGCCGGCGCCGAGGGCCTCAGCTTCGAGCTGCTGAACCGCAACGTCGACCAGCCCTACAAGTACGTCGCAACCTGGCTGATCGACGAATGGAGCAAGATCGGGCTCAAGGTCACGCAACGCGTCCTGCCGACCGGCCCCTGGACCGACGCAATGCGGCGCGGCGATTTCGAGGTCGTCCTGCAGGCCAATTGCCGCGCCGTGCCGAACCCGGTCCTCGACGTGCAGCCCTATCTGCCAAGCTCGGTCTTTACCGCCAATTACGGCAGCTTCGACGACAAGGACGAAATCGCGCTCTACGAAAAGATGCTGCACGCGACCGACCCGGCCCGGCAGCGCACGCTGATGCGCGAGTTCGAGAAACACGTCGTCGATAGCGCCGCGCACGAGATCTGGATCGCCTGGTGGTACCGCACCGTGCCGCACCGCTCGTACCTTAAGGGCTGGAACATCAGCCCGAGCCATTTCATCAACCAGGACCTCGCGACAGTGTGGCTGGACAAATGACGCCGATATGGCCAGTTAGGACAGCAATACGGCGCGGGATTGCTTCGCCGCTCGGCTCCTCGCAATGATACCGGCCGGTTGTCATGGCCAGCGAAGCGCAGCAATCTCTTAAGAGAACCAATCGATTAGGGGTCTGAGGAAGCTCATGTACCGCTACATCATCAGCCGGATCCTGCTGGTCTTCCCGACCCTGATCGGGGCGGCGGCCCTCGTGTTTCTGCTGATGCGCCTGGTCCCCGGCGACATCTGCCTGGTGCGCCTCGGCTCCGGCGGCACCAGCTTTACCCAGCAGGCGCTCGCCACCTGCCATGCCGAGATCGGCATCGACCGGCCGTGGATCCTGCAGTTCCTCGATTTCATATGGGGTATGGCGCGGCTCGATTTCGGCAAGTCGATGTGGTCGGGCAAGCCCGTGATCATGGAGATCGCCACCCGCTTTCCGATCTCGCTCGAAGTCGCGGTCATGGCGACGATCATCGCGGTCGTGATCGCGATCCCGCTCGGCACGATCTCGGCGCTGAAACAGAACACCTGGGTCGACCTGCTGGTCCGCACCTTCTCGATCGCCGGCCTCGCGACCCCGGCCTTCTGGCTCGGCATCGTGTCGATCCTGATCGTCCTCGACGTGACGCAGGCGCTGTTCGGCCATCCCTGGATGCCGCCGATCGACTACGTGCCGCTGTGGCAGGATCCGATCCGCAATTTGTCGATCGTGATGCTGCCGGCCCTGACGATCGGTTATCGCTATGCCGCGGTGTCGATGCGGATGACCCGCTCGGCGATGCTGGAAGTGCTGCGCGAGGACTATATCCGCACCGCCCGTGCCAAGGGGCTGGTCCGGCGCCTGATCATCAACCGCCACGCGCTGAAGAACGCGCTATTGCCGGTTGTTACCGTGATCGGCATCGAATTCGCGTTCCTGCTCGGCGGCCTCGTCGTGACCGAGCAGGTGTTCAACCTGAACGGCATCGGCCGCCTAATGGTGCTGTCGGTGCAGAACCAGGATTACACGCTGACCCAGGCGCTGGTCATGGTCGTCGTGACGATTGCGGTCTTGAGCAATCTGGTCGTCGACCTGCTCTACGCCTGGCTAGACCCCCGCATTCGCTTGGCCTAATTCGTCTCGCCTGAAGGCTCGATCCGATGACCCTTGAAATCGCCCCGACCACCCCAGCCAGCGTCCCCGTCCTCCTCGACGAGCACGGCCGCACCCCGCGCGGCCTTTGGGGCGTTACGGTCACCTTTTTTCGCCGCCAGCCGGTCGGCTCGATCGGCTTGATTCTGGTGCTGATTTTCGGCCTCGCCGGGATCTTCGCCGACTGGATTGCGCCCTACAACCCGACCTCGAACGATTTCGCGGCGATGACCGAGGCGCCGAGCTGGGCGCATTGGCTCGGCACCGACCAGCTCGGCCGCGATCTGATGTCGCGCATCCTGTTCGGCGCGCGCACCGCCTTTATCGTCGGCATGACTTCCGCCCTGGTCGGCGGGCTCTCGGGCCTAGTGATCGGCGTCGCCAGCGCCTATTTCGGCGGCCAGCTCGATCTGTGGCTGCAGCGCGTGCTCGACATCGTGATGGCGTTCCCGCTGATCATCATGGCGCTCGCGGTCGTGTCGATCTTCGGTACCGGCGTGCAGAACGTCATCATCGCGATCACGATCCCGCTGATCCCGCGCTGCGCCCGCATCGTGCGCTCCTCGGCATTGGCGATCCGCGAGGTACCCTATGTCGACGCGGCGCGCGCCCTCGGCTACGGCCACAGCCGGATCATCATGCGCCACATGGTGCCGAATGTGATGGGACCGTTCCTGGTCATCATCACCGCCTTTGTCGGCCAGGCGATCCTCGCCGAGGCGGCCCTGTCCTATCTCGGGCTCGGGGTGCAGGAGCCGGTGCCGGCTTGGGGGCTGATGCTGCAGGGCGGCGCCGAGGAATACGCCTCGACCGCGCCGTGGATCGCGATCTTCCCGGGCCTTGCGATCATGCTGACAGTGTTCGGCATCAATCTGTTCGGCGACTCGCTGCGCGACGTCCTCGACCCCAAGCTGCGCGAGCGCTGAGCCCGCCGGCCAGTTTCTGGTTGTTACAATTATTAACTTGACAATCCGGATTAATTGATGTATGGATAGGCAGGATCGTAAGATCCGCCACAGCAATCACCGCCGCCAGCACCAAAAAAGTCCCCCTTGACCGGGCTTGTCCCGGTCATCCACGTCGTCAAGAAGGACGTGGATGCCCGGCACGAGGCCGGGCACGGGGTTATCTGTAGTTCAGGTGAGCCTTTAGGACGTCAGAACCGCGCAGCGGTGCGCTGCAGGGCCTCCTCGCGCTTGATCTGGGCAAAGGCCTCGCGGACGCCGGGCTGGTCGCAGCGCGAGTCGAGCGAATTATCGCAGGCGTCCGATTTGAGATCGAACATCCGCATCGCCATCCGGATCAAATTGACCAGATCACCCTGATCCCGCTGAGCCGATGCTTCCATCGCGAGGATTTTGGCCGCCCGCCAGTCGGAAACCCGGCCGGTATCGGTGCGGCTCGCAAGGTGCGAGTACAAGATGTGCGGGGTGGTGCCGTTTCGCTCGAACTGGCGCAACGCTTCCTGGGCCGCCGCCGGGAGCCGCGACAACAGAACCTCGGCGTCGGCCGGACCGCTGAACTGGGCCACGGCGATCTGTCCGGCGCTTTCCTTCAGGACCGGGTTGATCTCGACCTCATGGCCATTGCGATAGGCGCGCCCCTCGCCGTTGCGCCGCGCGATGAAGATCAGAGTGGACGGGTCATCGGCTTGAAGCTGTTGCGGGTCGCCGCCATCGCTCCGCAAAAACAGGATTCCGACATCCTCGGCCGCGGCGCCGGCGGGCGGGAGATGCGCCGCGGGTGTAGCCGCCAGTGCCAATTGCCGATGGTTTAGGCGGTCTGCGACATCGACCCCCGCCTTGGCCTCGCGAGCCGGTTCGCTCGCATTGACCGCCGGTGCCATGAAAATCGCGATCCAGGCGAGCAGAATCGCGCCGGAGGCGCGCCGTCCGATCGAACCCGGTCGGGAATGCCCGACACCATGAACAGAGACTTTTCCGGTCATCGAAATTCCCCTACGCAACCCGGCGCTTCCACAATCGCCTGGCGCAGGCCCCGTACCATGACGGCCGCCCGCATTCACCGAGCAGAGCAAGCAAAATACGCCGCTCGGATCGGCTTGGGTAGAGGTAAATGGAAAAAGAACCGATTAAATATTTATCGTTTGGAATAAGTTCATTGGTGGTTTTAGACGCCGATTTTTATCGATTACTGTGGGTCTGGCAACACCAATTCAGGCAAACGCGGCGAAGATTTCCTCGACCGCTGTGAGCTGGTTGCCGGCGGCCGAGGACGGCACCAGGATCGGCGTCGAGACGCCGGCGGCCCGCCACGCCTCGACCCCCTCGCGCACCCGCGCGGCCGGGCCGAACAATGTCGCGTCGGCCAGCCAGCGGTCGCTCATCAGGCTCGGGATCTCGGCCTCCCGGCCGGCGGCGACGGCCGTCTCGATCGCATTCATCTCCTCGATGTAGCCGGCTTCCTTCCAGTAATTGCGGTAGTTCGGCAGCATCGTGTAGCGGGTCAGGGTGCGGCGGTTGACCGCCTTGGCCGCCTCGATGTCGTCGGAGATGCAGGTCGGGATCATGTTGGCGACGAGGAAACCGGGATCGGCCCGCTTCGCGGCCGGCAGCACCGACAGCGATTCCGCCATGTGCGAGCGGCTGCCATTGGCGAAGATCAGCCCGTCGGCGATCTCGCCGGCCAGCGCCACCATGCGCTTGCGCAATGCCGCGAGGATGATCGGCGGCAGCCCGCCCAGCCCTTCATAGGAGCGGAACTTGGCGACAAACGAGCGAGTGTCGGCGAGCGGCTTGCCCGGCACGACGCCCATGCGCAGATGGCTCGGCGCATGCGCGACGCCGATGCCAAACCGGAACCGCCCGCCGGAGATCTCGTGGATGTAGGCGGCGCTCTGGGCGAAATCCTCGACCGTGCGGGCATAGATCGGCGAGATCGCGGTGCCGAAGACGAGGCGCTCGGTGGCCAGCCCCAGCGCGGTCGATTGCGCCATGTTGCCGAAGATGCTCGGCACATAGATGCCGGAAAAGCCGCGCCGTTCGGCCTCGCGCGCGATATCGAGCGTGACATGGCGCCGCCCCGGCACGGCAACGAGGCTGAGGGCCGGCAAAGCATCGGACATCGGCGAGGGCTCCTAAGAAATTTTTACCACGGAGGCACTGAGGCCACGGAGAAGAACTCTGCATGGCGAAGACCGGGAAGGATACGCATAGCCCGCGAATATTCCTCCCCCTGTTTAGGTCCTGGCGGAGGCCGGAACCCATCAATCCGCGGTCCGAACTGCTGCGAAACGGGTCCCGGCCTTCGCCGGGACCTAAACCGTCGCAGGTCAGCAGGAGTCCGCAGCAGTGCCGACCCTTCGTGTCCTCCGTGCCTCCGTGGTGAATTCCCTGCCGCCACCGGGGCGGGATCGAGGGGTCCACTGGGCGCTCCCGACCGGGTTTCGCCCAAAAGATAGCCGCCCCTCACGAATTCGCTACCGCGACGGGACGGCCGGTTGCCGCTAAACTAGGCAAAAATCTCGGGGACAGGGGAGGAACGCGGCATGTGGCAGCAGGTCTACAATCCGCTTCACAGCGATATCCTATCGACCCTCGCGGCCGCGATCCCGGTCGTCACGCTGTTGGTATTGATCGCGACCGGTGCGGTCAAGACGCACATCGCGGCGCTGATCGCGCTCGCCGCGGCGATCCTCGTCGCGGTGCTGTTGTTCACGATGCCGTGGGGCTTGGCATTGCGCGCCGCGATTCTCGGCGCGCTGATCGGCTTCTTCCCGATCGGCTGGATCGTGCTCAACGTCATCTTCATGTACCGGCTGACCGTGGCGACCGGCGCCTTTGCCATCCTGCAGCAGGCGATCGGCGGCGTGTCGGCGGACCGGCGGCTGCAATTGCTGCTGATCGCCTTTTCGTTCGGCGCCTTCTTCGAGGGCGCCTCGGGCTTCGGAACCCCGGTGGCGGTGACCGCGGCGATCCTGATCGGGCTCGGCTTCTCGCCGCTCGCCGCCTCGGGGCTGTCACTGATCGCCAACACGGCGCCGGTGGCCTACGGCGCGCTCGGGACGCCGATCGCCGGGCTCGCCAGCGTCACCGGCATCGATCCCTATTTGCTCGGCGCGATGGTCGGCAGGCAGTTGCCGTTCTTCTCGCTGATCGTGCCGGCCTGGCTGATCTGGGCGTTTGCCGGCTGGCGCGGCATGGTCCAGGTCTGGCCGGCAATCCTGGTCACCGGCGTATCCTTCGCGGTGCCGCAATTCCTGATCTCGAACTTTATCAACCCGTGGATCGTCGACATCGGCGCCGCCTTGATCTCGATGGGCTGCCTGATCCTGTTCCTGCAAATCTGGCGGCCGGCCGAGATCTGGACCTCGCCGGCATTGCGCCGCCACGACGATTCCGCGGCGACGATGCCGCCGCCTCCCGCTGCGGCTGGCGCGCAGCCGACGCGCGCCGAGGTCTGGTGGTCATTGGTGCCGTGGATCATCGTCTGCGCCGTGCTGCTGGTCTGGGGCACCGGCTGGTTCAAGGCGCTGGTCAACCCGATCTTCACGGTCAACTGGCCGGTCGAGGGGCTGCATAATCTGATCGAGAAGGTGCCGCCGGTCGTCGCGAAGCCGGCGCCGGAGCCGGCGATCTTCGCCTTCACCTATCTGTCCTTCACCGGCACCGGCATGCTGATCGCGGCGATCATTTCCGGCTTCTTCATGAAGTTCTCGCCGTTGCGGATGATCCGCGCCTATGGCGAGACGATCCGCATCGTCAGCTATTCATTGATCACGATCGCGGCGATGCTGGCGATCGGCACCCTGACGCGCTTCTCCGGCATCGACGCGACCTTGGGCCTCGCCTTCGCCGGAGCCGGCGTGCTGTACCCGTTCTTCGGCACATTGCTCGGCTGGCTCGGAGTCGCGCTGACCGGCTCCGACACCGCCTCCAACGTGCTGTTCGGCGGATTGCAGAAGATCACCGCGGAGCAACTCGGCCTGTCGCCGATCCTGATGGGCGCGGCCAATTCCTCGGGCGGCGTGATGGGCAAGATGATCGACGCGCAATCAATCGTCGTCGCCTCGACCGCGACCAACTGGTTCGGCCATGAAGGCTCGATCCTGCGCTACGTGTTCTGGCACTCGATCGCATTGGCCTGCCTGGTCGGCATCCTGGTGATGCTGCAGGCCTACGTCTTCACCGGCATGATCGTGAAGTAGTTTCAGTCAGAAAGAGAACGCTTTAACGCAGAGAACGCAAAGGATTCGCAGAGGGCGCGAAGCGGCTGCACCGGCGCGAAGCGCTGAGTATCCCTTCAAGGCTCCGGAACGCGCTTAGGCGCTTCGCGCCCCGAATTTTTCCTCTGCGACCTCCGCGTAACCTTTGCGTCCTCTGCGTTGAAATGTTCTTTTTTCTCACTGCATCACTGTCTCTGTGGTGAAACTTCACCCTACTCCGCCGCCTGGGCCGGCTTGAGCTGCACCGAATTGGGGCCGTAGCGGTCGCGGAACGGCTGGGTGTCGATTTCCTCGAGCTCGATCTCGCGCGCCAGCACCTTTTGCTTCCACACCTCGTGCTCGGGGATATGGGCGTGGAATTCCGGCATGACCTCGCGCGCGAACAATTCGAGGCTCTCGCAGATGTGCTCGTGGGTGTTCTTGCCGGCCTGGTTTAAGAGGATCACCGAGTCGATCTGCGAGGTCTCGAATTTGCGCAGTTTCTGGCGCAGCGTCTCGGGCGAGCCGATCAGCCCGCCGGACAGCGCCCGGCGGTGCGCCTCGGGGTTGGCGCGCTTCCACTTCTCGTACTCGTCCCACAGATTGACGGTGCCCGGCGGCGGCCGCTGGCGCATCGCGCTCTGGCCGTAGAAGCGCAGCGCGAACTGGAAGAACGGGATGCCGTCGGCGCGGCGCCGCGCCTCGTCATCGGTCTCGGCGCACATGAAATAGCTGGTGATCGCCAAATTCGGGTTGGTGACGTAATCGGCCAGCTTCTGCTGCCGCTTGGTGAAGGCGTTGTAATAGGCGTGCACCCAGGCATGCGCCGCATCGGCCGACAGGAACTGGAAGGCGAGCGCGCCGAGACCGCGACGGCCGGCCATCTCGATTGTCTCGAGCTGCGAGCAGGCGACCCACAGCGGCGGATGCGGCTTCTGCACCGGCTTCGGCAGGACGTTGCGCAACGGCATGTCGAAATATTTGCCGTGATGCTCGACGCCGCCCTCGCCGAACATCGGGATGATGGCGCGGATCGCCTCCTCCCAGATCGCCCGCTTCTCGTCGAACGCGACGCCGAACGGCTCCAATTCGGTGACGCTCGCGCTCTCGCCGGTGCCGAACTCGACCCGGCCGTTGCTAACCAGATCGAGCGCCGCGATGCGCTCGGCGCAGCGCGCCGGATGGGTCGTCGTCAATTGCATGATGCCGTGCGCGAGGCGGATGCGTTTGGTGCGCTGGCTGGCGGCGGCGAGAAACACCTCGGGAGCCGACGAATGCGAATATTCTTCGAGGAAATGATGCTCGACCTCCCAGGCATAGTCGTAGCCGAGCCGGTCGGCCAATTCGACCTGGTCGAGCGCGTTCTGATACAGCTGCAATTCGCCGCCCGGCAGCCAGGGCCGCGGCAATTGCAGCTCGTAAAAGATCCCGAATTTCATCGCATGCCTCTCCTGCGGGTGGCGGGATGATGCCGGCCCGTCGCTTGCATTACAATGCCCGACGGGCCGGACGCCCGAACCCGTAGGGCGGAAGAGCAAGGCGCATTCCGCCATGGGCTCATCTCAGGCATGCTCATTGCACACCGGACCACCAGCCCCCGTGCCCGGCCTTGTGCCGGGCACCCACGTCTTCGTTGCCATCGGAACCGCCTCAAGACGTGGATGGCCGGGACAAGCCCGGCCACGGGGAATTTCGGCTGTGAGGCCATGCGCTTTGACTAGGAAGTCTTGATCGGACTCGGACGCAGCATGACCGAACAACGATCCGTGCCAGTCGATGTCGCGCTGCAGGGTGGCGCGGCGGCGTATTGGCGGCAGACGCTGTGGGCGATGGTCGGCATCCAGCTCGTGATGACCGGGGCGTTTTCGATGCTGACCCCGATCATGCCATTGTTTCTGCCGGTGCTCGGGGTCGAGAGCGACGCGGCGATCGCCATCTGGGCCGGGGTTCTGAACGGCATCACCTCGCTGGTCGCCGCCTTTGCTTCGCCCCTGTGGGGACAGGTCGCCGACCGGCACGGCCGGAAATTGATGCTGCTGCG
>Ga0210400_10000901_pt1 | contig 30823 bp, 27 predicted proteins | sample IncBWH26MmetaG_FD_155456 | JGI IMG/M metagenome (GOLD analysis project Ga0210400, IMG submission 155456) | Forest soil microbial communities from Barre Woods Harvard Forest LTER site, Petersham, Massachusetts, United States - Inc-BW-H-26-M | ecosystem: Environmental > Terrestrial > Soil >... | reverse complement strand
CGGCAGCGAACGGGCGTTGAGGTTTTGATTTTGTCTTTCTCTGTGTTCCTTTGTGTCCGGAGCCTGCACTGAGCGTAGCGAATGTGTGGTTAGCGTTTTGGTTCTGCTTTCGGTGTGGCTATGCTGCTATGTGTTCCATCTGTTGCTGGCTTTGGGTTTCCTGTCAGACCCCAAACAGGTTAGGGCTTAGCTTGGAATATTTGTTTTCCTGGGCCCATAGGTTGAGCGAGACTGTGGCCAGTTCGTCTACCACTGGAACGGCGTGTCCGTTTTTGGAAAGGTCGATGGACTTGATGTAGGTGTGGCAGGTGTCGCAGGCTTCCACTCGGACGTAATCGAACTCACTGGCGATAAAGACCGGCAGGTGGTCTTTGTTCTCCTCGCCGCAACCGGGGCAGACGACCCGGCGAAAGGCCCACTCGGTAGAGCACAGCGAACAGATCAGGAAACGCTTGGCGCCGTCGCCCTCCGGACGCAACACCCCTACCTGGGGCTTGGAATTGCAAAACGGGCACAGCGGCGGGCTGGATTCGGTGGGCGAACTCGTTCTGCCTGCGAGATACTCCGCCTGGGGCTGCAAGAGGGCGTGGACGAAGAACGCAATTTCCAGCGGAAGTTCCTGCTCTTGCTGCTCCGGTTGCCAGCCGCCGGACAGCATATCCAGCCATTCTTCCTGGCTGAAATCTGCAAGTTCCTCGGCAGTCTGCACCAGCGTGGGGGAGCCGGCTTGTTTTACCACTGAAAGCAGGGCGGGAACATGCGGGAGCAAACTGGTGATGGAATGGTCTTCTAAAGAAGCGAGAGACTCGCAGACACTTTTTTGAAAACGGGCCAATTCCTGATAAAAGCGGAGCAACCGGGAAACAGCCGCATGCTTCTCCGCCAGTTCACCCGCGCGCGCGATGCGGCGGTCGAAGCTGAATCCGGCCATGAAGCCCTATTTCCTGCGTCCGGTAATCTTTTCGTACCACAGACGATGATGCGTCCGCGCCCAATCGGTGGAAACATTGCCGTCTAACATGGCCTTCATGCTACCCGGTGTCACGAAGACGCTCATGTAGACATGCACCAGGAAGCCGGCAATCGTGACCAGCGCCGTGGCGGAATGGATGAAAACAACGATGGGCAGCACCCAATGCAGGTTCGGGGGCATCTTCTCAGGAAACCACATCACGATTCCGGTAGCCAGCAGGATCAGAGATCCATAGAGCATGATCCACCAGAACTGCTTTTGGCCGGCGTTGAAGCGATGCTGGGGCGGCATCTTGTCATCGCGATTTTCAACGTAGTCCTTGAGATGTTTTTGCCACGTGCGGTCTTCCCCGGTGGTGACCATGTCGTCTTTCCACTTGAGATGCATCCAGAAGATGCTGATCATGAAGACCAGTCCCATCCAGGGATGCCAGAACCGAATTGTCGGTCCGCCACCCAGTACGGCCGCCAGCCAGTACATGTGAGGCGTAAAGAGCGCCAGCCCGGTCGCGAGCAGGTAGGTGTAGGCAATCCCGTTGACCCAATGGTTAACACGCTCCGGAAAGGTATAGCGGACAACCTGCTCTTCAGGAACAGCAACGCTCGGACGTACGATGGCTCCGCCGCTCATGGTCTCTTCTCCTCGACTCGATCAACGTGTTTGGGGCCGTACTTGACGCGATGCATGAATACGCCCAGCACGCCAAAGATCATACCCATTCCGCCCAACCATTTGAGCGGCCCTTTCCACAGGCGCACCATTAAGGGCACGCGAGGATCGGCAGGCAGCCCGCCATATTTCTCGGGATTCTTGGCATCGTGCAGCACATAAATCACGTGGGTGCCGCCGACTCCCTCGGGATCGTAAACGCCGGCGTCTTTATAAGAAGTGTTCGCTATGAGCTGGTCCGCGCGTTTTTGGGCCAGCGCCTTCATGTCATCTTTGCTGCCGAAATGCAGGCAGCCCGTAGGGCAGGCCTTGATGCAGGCCGGCTCCAAACCGGCGCCGACGCGGTCAGAACACAACGTGCACTTGTAGACCTTTTTGGTCGCGGCATTGAACTTGGGAATGTTGAAGGGGCAACCGGTGACGCAGTACTGGCAGCCAATGCAGTTCGCCTGGTTGAAGTCCACGATGCCGTTCTTATACTGAACAATCGCGCCGTCCGCAGGACAGGCGGCGAGGCATCCGGGATCTTCGCAGTGCATGCACTGGTCTTTGCGCATCAGCCAACTGATGGTGCCGTCTTCATTCTCATGCTCGTTGAAGCGGATCAGGTTCCAGAAGTTCCAGGCCGTATCGGGCATGGTCTGGTAGGTGTTGTCAAACGTGGTTTCCCGGAACTCATAGCCGTTCCACTCCAGGCAAGCCACCTCGCAGGCCTTGCAGCCGATACAGGTAGTGGTGTCCACGAGCTTACAGACGTCGTAGTCACGGGAGACGTTATACCCCGGAACGGGTCCAGAGTGGCCGGAGATCGCTTTAATTTCCAGTGGTCCATTGCTCATGGCTGCGCTCCTTAGGCCTTCTCAACTTTCACCAGAAAACCTTTGAACTCTGGTGTGTAAGCGTTGGGATCAATGGCTGTGGGCGACAGCATGTTGACCGGGTTAAGGTAAGTGGTATTGCCCTGTTGCCGCTCGCGATCTTCGCGGATACCACGATAGGCCCAGTGAATGGGAATGCCGATGGGATAGACTTTCTTATCGGCGATGGTCAACGCCTTGATTCGCTTGGTGACCATGGCCTTGCCGTAATACTCGCCTCGGGCGCTCGTCACCCGGAGCTTGTCGCCGCCGTTGATCCCCTTCTCTTTCGCCATGTCCTCGGAAATCTCAATGAACGGCTCGGGAACAAGCTGGGTGTTGACCGGGTTGTTCTTGGTCCAGTAATGGTAATGCTCGGTCAGGCGGTAGGTGGTACACACCACATCGAAGCCATCTTTGGGCGTACCGTACTTGTCCTTGTCCGTGGTGTACTTCTTGACCACGGGATTATTGTTCTGCTTGGGATGGAACTGGTTGTCCACCGGGCTTTCCATGGGCTCGTAGTGCTCAGGGAAAGGTCCATCGGCCATTCCAGCCAGCGGAACGAAGAGCCGCCCCGTCCCTTCGGGATTCATGATGAACGGTCCCATGTGATCTTTGGGATGGGAGTCTACTTTGAAGTCGGGAACATCATTACCTACCCACTTCTGCTGGCCATCATTCCACTTGATCTGGGTACGTTCCGCATCCCACGGCTTGCCGTTCAGATCGCAGGAGGCGCGGTTGTAGAGCACGCGGCGATTCGCCGGCCACGACCAGGCATAGTTTGGGTAGATTCCCAGACCGGATGGATCTTCCTGTCCGCGCCGCTGAGTCTGCGATCCGGCTTCCGTCCAGGAGCCGGAATACAGCCAATTGCCGCACATGGTCGTTCCATCGTCTTTGAGCCAGGCGAAGCCGGGGAGTTGCTGGCCTGACTTGATCTCCTGACCAGTCTTATCGTCTTTCAGGTCGGCCAGAGCCTTGCCGTTGAGCTCCTTGGCCATTTCCGTGAAGGTGGGAGACTTGGGGTTCACGTACTGCCAGGTCAAGTTCACGATGGCATCAGGGAACTTGGTGCCCGGCTTGTCCTTCTCCTGGAGATAAAGCTGCTTCACTTTCAAGAAGATGCTGGCCAGTATCTCATGATCAAGCTTGGCGTCTCCCGGCGGATCAAGCGCCTTGTCTTTCCACTTGAGCCAGCGCGCGGAGTTGACGAAGGTGCCATCCTTCTCGGCAAAACCTGCGCCGGGCAGCCGGTAAACCGTGGTGTTGATCTTCTTTTGTTCTTCCTCGGTAATACCGGGTGACTGCCAGAAAGAGCTGGTTTCCTCCGGATAGATGTCACACACCACCAGCCAGTCGGCTTTCTTGAGGGCATCGATATTCTTGTTGGAGTTGGGACCAATGGCCACGCCGTTCATGCCCCAGGACATAAGACCCTTGACCTTGCCTCTGTACATGTTGTCCCAGATTTCAACCCATGAATATTTGCGGTCGATCTTGGGCAGGTAGTCAAAGGCCCAGTCGTTCTCTTTCTTGGCGGCATCTCCGTACAGGGCCTTCATGAGCGATACGGCGAACTTGGGAGTGTTGCTCCAGTAATTGAAGGAGTCCCACTCCTTGGGCTTGGCCGAGGTAGGGGTGATCCGCTTGGTATAGGCCGCAAAGTCCTTGTCGGCGGGAGTCGGCACCTTGAGATAGCCGGGAAGATTGTCAAAGATGCCGGCCATATCAGTGGCGCCCTGGATGTTGGAGTGACCGCGGAGGGCGTTGACCCCGCCACCCGCGCGTCCAACGTTTCCGAGCAGCAACTGGATCATGGCGGCGGTACGGATGATCTGGGCGCCGTAGGTATGCTGTGTCCAGCCCACAGAGTAAATAATGGTACCGGCCTTTTTGGTGTCGCCCTTATCCCGGATGGACGTGAATATATCGGCGGCCTTCACGAACTTGTCTTTGTCCGCGCCCGTGATCTTGGACACCATCTCCGGCGTGTACTTCGAGTACTGCTGCTTCAGCAGTTGATAGACGCAACGGGGATGCTGGAGTGAAAGATCGTAAGCCACATTGGGCGGCAGCGAAGCCACAATGGCCGGTGGCGCAGCGCCCGCGGCGGGCTTGGGAGCAGCCTTAGCCGGCTTCGGCGGCGGGGCAGCATGCGCCGCAGCACCTTTCGCCGCTGGTGCAGCCGACGGCTTGACCAGGGTTGAAGCGGTAGCGGCAAACGCCGTAGCTTCCTTGGGCGTAAGATCCCCACCCTCCTCATAATTCCACGAGGAGACGTCGTATTTCATGGCCTGGGGGTCATAGCCGGAGAACAGACCGTCGTCAGGAAGCTTGAAGCCGTCCTTAATAATCAACGCCGCATTGGTGTAGTTCGCCACGTACTCTTTATTAATGCGGTTGTTGGAGACAAGGTAATTAATGATGCCGCCCAGGAAAGCAATATCCGACCCGGCGCGGATTTGCACGAAGTGATCGGAAACCGAAGCCGTACGAGTGAAACGTGGATCGACCACGATTATCTTGGCATTGCGAGTCCGCTTGGCCTCGATGGCCCACTTGAAGCCACAAGGGTGGTTCTCAGCCGGATTCCCGCCCATAATCAACATCACATCAGCGTTCTTGATGTCGATCCAGCCATTGGTCATTGCGCCGCGCCCGAAAGTAGGTCCCAAACTTGAGACCGTGGGGCCGTGTCAAACACGGGCCTGGTTTTCCAGGTAGCAGACCCCCAGGCTGCGCATGGTCTTTACGACCAACCAGTTAAGCTCGTTGGTATCGGTACAGCCGCCGTTCCAGGCGATGCCTTCGCAGCGATTCACGGTGTTACCCTTGTCGTCTTTTTCAACGAATGTCTGATCGCGCGTATCTTTAATCTTGCGGGCAATCTCGGTATAGGCCTGCTCCCATGGGATATCTTCCCAATGGGTTCCGCCGGGCCGGCGTACCTGCGGTTTCAGCAACCGGCGGTCATTCTTGATCTCGTGAAATAGAGAAGCGCCTTTGGGGCAAAGTGTACCGCGATTAATAGGATCATCCGGATTGCCTTCAACGTGTACCACCTGCGCGGTAACGTTCTTGGCTTTATCACCCAGGGTGTGGATGATGACCCCACAACTCACCGAACAGTAAGGACAGATGGAGCGGGTCTCTGTGGTGCGCGCGATCTTGAGTTCCCGCGATTGCGCCAGTACGGGAGCGGCGTCAAACCCAAGCAGAAAAGCAGCGGCTGCGCCGCCCGTCCCTACCTTGAAGAACTCTCTTCTGGATAAGCCCATATTAGTGCCTCCATTCGATCCGAAGTGTTCTATTTTCTTGGACAGCGTACAGCAAACACAGCTATGCGTGTGAACTAGATACGGTGCGATGTTAGTGCTCCACGAGCGAAATGTCTAATATTTTTTTTACTTAGCCGCGTTTCCGAATGAGTGTACCTTTATTCTTAAAGCGCTCTGCTCCAAACCAGGAGCTACACGCAAGTCTTCGGCCCGGTCGAACTCTCCGTCTGAAGCAGTCATCCATGAGCTCTAGCTTCGGGATATTCCTCACCTTCAGTGAGCCGTGACACACCATTGAACAACGTATCTCTTTTACTCTTCCATAGAACTGACAAAAATGTCGAGTGACATCTAATTTAGCTCGACACAGAAACCCCGTGCCGCCCCGCTGGGGCTCTGCTCTTATCCCATACCCTACCCAGACCTCCCAGCCTGGGCTACACTGTTTCGCTCCTTCGACAAGCTCAGCACAGGCTCGGCCGGGCTGGGTCCTGCTCTGGCTCGTACCCCCTGACCCTACCGTCGGGCTGGGCCATGATTAAACCCACGATTCTTACTCGTGTAATAGACCAGATCATGTAATAAACCAGCCACCGGGTTGGAGCCAGCCCCTGCTCAACCTGAACTGCCACCACGGGCGAAGATCCCCAAATGCACGGCTCGACCATGGCTTTTCGGCGAATCCGTGGCATTGTAGACTACGGCCCATAAATCCCTGCGGCGAACCGCTGAGTCTCTGATAGTATTTCCCGCCATGGCTGTTGAAACCCCTTCCCGTGAAGCTCCGGCCGTCAAGGACGCTCCGATCAACTCTGCCGCGCAGGCTGCGACCTGGACACTGGTTGTCCTGGTAATCGTGAATATCATTAACTTCTACGACCGAAACGTGGCTGGCGCTCTGACCGAGCCAATCCGCAAAGAGTTTCATCTGAACGACACGCAGATCGGCTGGCTGGGCACGGTCTTTACCCTGCTTTACGCGGTGATTGGATTGCCGTTGGGCCGGCTGGCCGACCGGGGGAGCCGCAAGAGATTGCTCGCCACCGGGGTTGCGGTGTGGGGCGCGCTTACCGCCTTTGCGTTCTGGGCCAGAAATTATTCCATGCTGCTGACCTCCCGCCTGGGTGTAGCGGTAGGCGAAGCTGCTTGCGCTCCCACGGCCACAAGCTGGATTGGCGACCTCTTCCCTCCCCAGCGCCGCGCCAGACCCCTGGCGCTGTTTATGCTGGGCGTGCCTGTAGGCGGAGCCCTGAGCTACTTTCTTAGTGGAGTTACGGCGCAACATTTCGGATGGCGCATAGCCATGATCGTGGCAGCCGCTCCGGCTGTGCTGATGGCCCCGGTGATCCTGCTGCTGCGTGAACCCCAGCGCGGCGCTTCTGAGGCGCACAAGCCTGCCGCTTCCGGTTCTTTCTGGCAAGTCCTGAGGATTCCAACATTCTGGTGGATCATTGCTTCCGGCGCGCTCGTCAACTTCAACCTGTATGCAATAGGCACGTTCCTGCCGGCATTCTTCATCCGGACCCACCGGCTCAGTTTGGCCCAATCAGGCTATGCCACCGGCGCTGTCTATGCCGTGGGCGGCATTTTGGGCGGAGTTATTGCCGGCTATCTGGGAGATTTCATCATCCGCCACAGGACCAATGGGCGCATGACCGCCGCTTCATTGGCGGCGTTGGCGGCGGCACCGCTGGCTTACTTCGGAGTCCAGCAGACTCTGGGCTCACTGGTGCCGGCGGTCGTGCTCATCACTTTGGCCTACGGCTTTCTCAATATGTACTACGGGCTGGTTTACTCCTCTATTCAGGATATTGTTGCTCCCGCGTTGCGCGGCACTATCATGTCCATCTATTTTTGCGTGATGTACCTGGGTGGAGCTTCCTTCGGGCCGGTCATTACCGGAAAACTGAGCGACCACATGGCCAGAAGGGCTGCCGAAGCAGCAGGATCGGCGCAGATAACGGAGGCCTTCAAGGCCATTGGCTTGCAACAAGCCATGCTGGTGATTCCCGCGTTATCGCTGGGCCTGGCCATTGTGCTTTGGGCGGGGTCACGCACCATAACCGCGGATGTTCAACGGCACCGCGGGGCATGAATTGCTGGCCGCTGATCTGCGCTGATGAACGCTGATTCAAGACCAGATTTAGCCACGAATTAACGCGAAAAAACGCGAATCAGGAAAAAGCCGAATTTCGGCTAACTTGTTCCCGGAAATCTTCGCGGCTGCTCTCTGTTCTTGTGCTCTACATTTAGCGGTGCTATATGTATGGCAACCTTCATGAATTTAACTTTGGTTCCATTTTCTCCCGAGCATCAGGAATTTTTGTATCGGCTTTACGCCAGCACCCGCCAGCAGGAATTTGCCTCATTGGGATGGAGCGCCGCGCAACTCGAGGTCTTTTTGCGCATGCAGTTCAATGCCCAGCAGCGCTGGTATGAAACCGCCTACGCTGAAGCTGAACACCGGATCGTCCTCTTGAACGGTGAGCCCATCGGACGTCTTCTGGTAAAGCATTCTCCAGACTCCATCATCCTGGTGGACATAGCGCTGCTGGCAGAGCATCGGAAGCTTGGAATCGGGGCCAGGCTGCTGCGCAAGCTGATTGAACAATCAGAGAGCGGCGGCGTTCCCATCCGGTTGCAGGTGCTGAAGACCAATCCGGCCCAGCATCTTTATGAGCGCCTGGGATTCGTTAAGACCGGTGAGGATGAGCTGTATTTGCAGATGGAGAGAAAGAATCGGGTGATCGGGTGATCATTTCGGCGCACCTCAGTACAGGCTATACATCGGGTGACCGGAAAGTCGATCCGCGCTCATCCGCGAAATCCGCGGTTTGCTTTACTTCAGCTGTTTGAATAGTTACGGCGATTAAACATCTTTCACGGCGACGGTGATTGAAGCGTTCAGAAACTTTCCCAGGCTTTCGGCTTCATCGTGAATTTTGGTGAGCAGGCGTCTGGGTGGCTTTTCGAAGAATTCTGCCTCCAATGCCAGCGCCTTCCCTTTTCTTGCGCATGACCAGATGCCCGCAATTTTTCCATTGATCAAAACCACCGGCGAAATCCATCCCTGATTTCGGTAGACACGCTTGTAGCATTGGTCTTTTACCATGTGGTCTTTCCTGGCATGGGCAAGCAGGTAGGAATCGAAAGCGGGCAACAATCGCACCACATCTTCGTCCAAGCTGCTTTCAGCAAGCTCGTTAAGGTCTTGGTCGAGAATTGACCTCTTCTGGCCTTCAACAGAAACCTCAGCCAGCTCTTGAGCCAGTTTGTTCCAGACTTCTCTCGAGTCCTTCATGGATATCCCAGACCAGAAAGAGAAGTCCTGAACGGTTGCCGGGCCGTAGGCCCGCAGGTAGCTGCGCAGCAGGATTTGCCGGGATGCTGATCCATCAACCTTCTTTTGCTTTGGCAGCCATTGGTCTACCCGGACAAATACCGCCTCGTTGGCCCGGTCTTGCTCGGGGCCATAGCAGATCAGGCCTTCTGTCAGCGCCGGACTGCAGAAGCTCGACACGCGGTCCATCCAGGCTTGCACTTTCTTGTTGCCCCTTGGCCTGATTGCCCTGGTCAGGTTGTGCTTGCTCATGGAACCGGAGCCGAGAGCCTCCACCACCAGGCCGTTCAATGCATCGACATCTTTTGCGGTCATGCCGAACCTCGCCATGACTCGCAGGAGAGCTGCCTGGCGGCTTGGTTTGAGAGCACTTATATAGATAGCTAGATCAGCCGATGGCAAAAGATGGAGTGTCCGCCTCATGCACAAAGTCTTGACCAGCGTTCGGCGCTTCCACAGCGCGGAATGAATGGCGTCCGGCATGATGCCGGGCATGCGCGCCCAGCAAGCCATGGCCGCAGAGGACATGACCTGCGCTTGTATGCCGCAAAGGTCGCGGCAGACCCCAACCAGGTCTGCCGTGGTCCGGTTCAGGAGATGATGGCGCGCGAGCCGGAATGCTGCAACCTGCGACCATCGCAATGGACGCCCCCGAGATTGCGCAGCAGCATTCATCGGCTACTTCTGAATTCCCCACTTTCCTGTTCCACGCGTTGCGATGTAGAGGAAGACGAAACAATAGATCACCGCCGGTTCGCCCTGGTTCACGATAGGAACGTAACTCCCATGCATATGGGCATGGACCATGAAGTACGCGGCGGCCATCTGGCCGCTGGTGATAAATGCGGCAATGCGGGTGAACAAGCCTATGGCGATGAGAACACCTCCGCCAAACTCAATGATCCCGGCAATCAGCATCATAGGAACATGCACCATGGATTGACCGCCCAGAACGCCAAAGAGTTTTTGTGCGCCGTGACAGGCAAATAAAAATCCGATGACAATACGCATTGGAGCGTAAGCAGTGGGTTCAAACTTCGATAGAAACTTCATGCATTCTTCCTTTCAATTCAAAGATTCTTAACTGCCTGGAGTTTTCCTGCTTTTTCTCAGCTTCCCTCTGGGCTGCGTTCTTAGTTGCGTTCTTGCCGCGCTTTCATCTTCTATGTTGTGGCTTTGCTGAACCGGTATTCTAAATCTCGGGTCTTGTATCCGTCAGGAATTAGTTTCATATCCTGCTTGTAGTGCTCCACAATCGATTTCAGATACTTCGGTAACGGCGTATATGTGGCTCCCAGCTCTTCTTTGCTGCGCTGGTTGTCGAGCCCAGACATCCATGGATCGCTGAACGGCGAACAGTTCGGCAGCAGCTTCAGCTCTTCGAGCCTGGCCCTGGGTGCGCGAATGACCTGCAGCTTTGCCGGGAGCAATTCCGCCAGCATAACCAGGAATTCATCCAGGGAGACCGTTTCATCCTGCGATAGATTGAAGGCCCGTCCTTTGCCCTGCCCCGTTTCCATCAGATCGACCGCCACTCGGGCGACATCAGGGCAATATACATGGCGAAGCGGCAAACCCGCATCGTCCGGTATCAGGATTGGGCCGCCATCTTGCATCCTTCGCAGGTATCCCAGGATACGGCCATAGTGGTCGCGCTCACCGTTGATCATGGGGGCGCGCAACGACGTTACAGGAAAACCATCTTTCTCCCACGCGTGGAACAGATGGTCCTCGGCTTCCCGTTTGTTGATTCCGTAGAGCCAATTGCGATAATCCGACTCTTGTTCCGGCAGAGGCGGCGTTATGAGTTCGCCTTCATAGTCTTCTTCGCGGAAAGGCCGGGAGAGATTTTTTCTGATCAGATAAACCTGGCCGGTGCCGATGAAGATGTAATGGCCGGTCCGCTGCTTGAGAACCTCCAGGGTGGTCAGCGCGTCGGCGCCGGTGTAGAGCGTTGTGTCAATTACCGCATCGAAGCTGCGCGAACTAATCGCCTTCTCCAGGTCCTGCTTGCGGCTCCGGTCGCCATAGACGCGTTCCACGCCCGGTGGAAGCCCGCCGAGCGTAACTCCGCGATTGAAGACCGCAACCGAATGTCCGCGGTCGCATAAAAGCTCGACGATAGACAAACCGAGATTACGCGTTCCGCCGATGATCAGGACTCGAATATGGCACTCCTGCGGAGATTGAATGAATCAAGCATTATAGATGGCTTACTCCCCACCCGCAGCAATCCCCGATTCCCAATCGCTTGCAGACAGAGATTTGCCGGAGAAAAGAAGCTTGCAGGGAGGGGCCACAGGAAGGGGCTTACAGAAAAACGATGCGGCGGAAGCGAGTCAACAGTCAACGTTGTCGCAACCGCCGCACGGAAACATTCCCTGGTGGAGTCTCAGCAGGTCATTGATCTTTGATCAATGATCATTGTGCTGTGATGCAAGTAGCGATCGCGGCTTGGCCGGTTCTGGCTTTGGAGATCGGCGTGGGACCGGGGATCGGGGTTGGACTGGGACTCGGAACCGGGGTGGGACTCGGGCTAGGACACGCAGCAGGAACCACTGGATGCGGACCATTGTGCACCGGCCTCGGGTAAAAACCACCGGACGGATAACTTGAGGATGAAGGATAGCCAGCCGGCGCGGTGGAGCTCCATGAGGAGTTGGTCGACGACAGCGAGATTGGAGGCGCTGCCTGATGGCCCAGGTAGTTGGCGGGATTGGTTGGACTGGCTCCGGCCCTCACAAAGATGATGTCCGCGTTGACAGTGATGCTCGAATCGAAAGTGCCATCGGTGCGCACTGTTACGGTTCCGGTTGATCCGGAAAGCGAGTCGGGTTGCGGCAATACGCTGGTGGAGATGGCTCCGCCCGAGTTATTGATGGTCACGTACACGTCGATCGACTGGCCGTTTAAGGTCTCGCTGCCGCTGTTCTTCATGTACAGCGCGTTCACATTGACAGGCACCGCGCCGCCGCCCATTGGTACATCTTGCGTCCGGTGCATAATGGTGTCGGCGCCGCCGGTCGAGCTCTGGATGGCCACTCCCTTCAGGGTCACCACGCTGGGCGAAAGGCCACTGACACTGCTCAGATCGACGGAAGCCCCGGATCCGGTTTGTAAGAGATCAAAGCCGGCGGTCTGGGCGGAAGCCAGCGGCAAACAGGCAAGCAACACAGCCGCTGACACAAGTAGACAAAACAATCTGAAATGACGATTCATGGAATACGCTCCTAAATTCACTGATAAGTTACAAATGGATGGAAGCCAGCGTCTTCTCCTGAATCACCAAAAATGATTGCGGACAATTGCAATTGTGAAACCGCTTTAATTTCCCCCAAGCAGCGCCTCGGGCGCGATGGGAGCGAGCTGACGAATGATCCGGTCGCCTTCCACCACGGAAATAGATTCACCCATGGATTCCACCAGCTTCAGGAAGGCCGGATCGAGCCAGGCGAGCGGCTCTACCTCCTCAAAGGCAAACAGCTTGTAAGAGCCCGGGCGAACGGCCGTGAAGGTAAATGTGCTCTTGTCCTGGGTGGAGGTCGCCCGGTACATGTGCGCCGCTTGTTGCAACTCGGGCGTCGTGGGCACCAGGACCACTGTGGCCCGGCGAGGCTTGCTATCGTCAGCAACTACGCCGGAGATTTGGGCGCCGTTGCCGGCCAGCACAATGCGCAACAGTCCTGGCTGACCTGCCGAGACATTGAGTTCTCCGCCAATGACATCGGCGTCGCCGAAAGTTACCGCTTTGATCCAGACCCCGTCCGGGAGCGGATCGAGCGCGAGACTCCAGAGCCCTGGAGTCACTCCGGAGAGCCGTATGCTTCCATTCGCACCGGCGGGGCTCACCGGCGGGGCTCCCAGCGCCAGACCTTCCGAGGGCGTAAGCCGGACCGTGAGATGTGGAAGGCTACGCGGGGCACCCTCCATTTCCACAATTCCGGTGATATCAAAGCCGGGCGTGAGGGCCACGGCCAGGTTCTCCTGCGAGGCCGTCCCGCTCACCTCGACAGGAACGCGTCCACCCAATGCATACTTGCCGTGGAGTTGCGATGCCACCAGCCAGTAAGAGCCGGGCGCGATGCCTCGGAACTCAAACCGTCCAGTGGCCTTGTCAACTGCCGCCGAAGCGCGGTTGATGTAGGACGCGGCCTTACCGTCATTGTGGGCCAGCACCACCTGGATCTGGCTTCCGGCAAAGTCTTCAATAGGACTCCAGATGCGGCCGCGAAGGGTAACAGCGCGGACTCTCGCGAGAGGGAAATTTACGTCTGCGAGTTCGCCGCCTTCCGGAAGAAAAATCTGCGAGGCGGACGCCGGGTCCGGCACTCCTGGATAGTACAGCGAGGACAAGGGCTCCTGAACTTCCGGAACCAGGGCATTGCTATCGGGCGGACGAGTCAGCGGAGCGCCGCGTGGAGTGGCCAGCAGAAAGTAGCGTCCCGCTGGCAGAGCATATACCCGGTACTCTCCACGGTCGTTCGAAACCGCACCACCCACGGGAATTAACTGCCGTTTGCCAGTAGCGTAGCTGAATCGCAACACCTGAATTCCTACGCCTTGCAGTGGGTCGCCCTCTTCGTCCAGGACGCGTCCGGAGATCGCTCCAAGGGGTACGACCTTTATTAGCAGATCACGCAGCCTTTGTCCGGGAAAAAGGGACACCACCGTCCCCGAGCCCTCGGGCGTGCGCGAGCCGTAAACCTGGCGAGCGAAACCGGCCTTCTCCACCCACAGCCGGTAATTGCCAGACTCAAGCTGGATGGCAAAGTGACCGTCGCCATCGGTATCTGTGCTGATGGGAGACGGAAGCTCGCTACCCGCCCCAGCCTTTATGTAGATCACATGGGCGTGCTTGAGCGGAGCACCGGTAACTCTATTGACCACCGTTCCTTCCAGCAGAGCAATAGAAGACGGTGGCGACTGGACAAAGAGCCCACCGAGGACGGCGATAAAGCTGAATATCTTAAGGTAATTAAGAGACACGGTTAAAGAACTCGCGCAAGATTGTGGTCCGGCCTGCTTGCTATGCCGGCCGGGGCACTGTCCGAGCATAGATTAAAAAGAGGAGTAGAAAAGCCGAAGATCAGCCAGACAGCCGAAGGCTCTTAGCAACAGCAGAAAAAATCAATAAATAGCAAACTGCTCGTGGCCAGCATCCTGACCCAGACGATTCCGGAGCTTTCACTCTCAGGAACGGCCCCCAACAGAAAATAGATTGCAACTTGAGGCCCTTCGCGCGCGTCTAATTGGTAAGTTAGTACGAATTTCTGATTTACTGATTTTCTGATTCGTGCTAAAGTCGCTATCAAGTTGGGGATGCTCATATGGCAGTAGAGAAACCTGTGCGGAAGTTCATACGCGTGCGCGAACGCAATCAGATCACCTTGCCTCAGGAAATCCTCTCGGGAACACCTATTAACGTCGGGGACTTTCTGGAGATCACTCGAACTGACGACGGACTGATTCACCTTAAACCTACAGTCTTAGTGATTGCGCACTCTCCTGAAGCTCAGCGTGAAGAGGCCCACGCTGACGATGACATTGCCAACGAAAGATACAAAACTTTTGACACCGCAGCGGAGTTGATGGGAGATGTTGAATCCAAACGGAAGCGGAGGCGGAAGACCGCGGCCGTTGCCGCGTCGGCCGCAAGATGAAGATCTCGCCTGACCTCGCCTCGGTCAATCTGAAATAGCAGCTTGTATAATTCCTGCCGCCATGTTGCGGAGGATTATACGAGCGACATAAAAATCCAGTTACACCCCACTGACCGTTTTTATCGACACCTGGATGTCTTGCTTGAAGCGCTCGATGATAACGAGGAATTCGAAGCGGATTTGGCAAATGCCCTGAAATCCCTTGAGAAATCAAGTTGGGATGCACCTTTTAAGCGCCACGGGCTCTCTGGTCATGATTTCGCTTGTCCCATCAACAATGAATTCTTATTAGTCTTCCGCAGAGAAACAGATCGAGACGCTCACGGAAGGCCTCTGCTCATCCACTTTTACTTGAAAACTATCGAACGTGTTGGGGCATAAGCTTCCCGATCAGGTCTGAAATGAAACCTAGTGAGATTAGCGTTAATGCTACCCAATTCCAAGCAATAGTATGAGAAGCAAACCAGAGACGAAGCTCCTTTTTTGAATTCAGTGGAATTCCCTCCTGGCTTTTCAGAACTTCAGCCGCATTGGCCGCCTTCAGAATTTCAAAAAGCTTGGCGGCTCCTTCTTCCGACCGGATGCTCCGGCGGACCAGGATAGCGTCTATCACAAGCCAAATCCCGCCAGCAGTAGTGAGGCAAGAACCAGCGATTTCGAAGCAATTGCTCATTAGCCCCTCTGTTTTTTATAGCACTCTTTATTCGAATCATGTTATAGAGAGATGGCGGTCGTGTCGCGGGTTACGAGAGGTTTTTATTTCAATCTTCAAGATCGCTGAAGAACATTTCGTGTCGCAGACTGGTTCTTGGATAAAATTAGATTTATGTTTGACCTGGACCAGTTCGTCGCAGATTGCCGCAACGCCCTGCAGGGCGATGCATCGTCCGCGTTTCTGCGTGAGGTGGTGGCGCGTGCCGTGTCTGATCCGTCGGCGGTCATTAAAGGATTGGGTGAACCGCAGCGCGCCGAGATGCAACAGCTCTACCGTTCCTACGAGCTTACAATCCTGAATGTGATCTGGGCGCCCTGGATGACATTGTTGCCCCATAATCACCAGATGGCGGCAGTGATTGGAATCTACACCGGCCGCGAGGACAACATATTCTGGCGTCGCGTGCCGGACAGTCACGGTAGCGAGATAGAAGCTGCGGGCGCAAGATCGCTGTGCGCCAAAGATGCTGAGCCACTGGGACGCGACATCATTCATTCGGTAACCAATCCGATTCCCCGCTTGACCGGCGCCATTCACGTATACCGAGGGGACTTCTTCGGTGTCCCGCGCAGCGAATGGGATCCTGAAACGCTCCTGGAGCAGCGTTGCGACGGAGAGAAAATGGCGCGCCGGTTCGTAGAAGCAAATGCGCTTTTCGGGAAGCTCTGACACGGACGTTTCAGAACGATCCTCATGAAAACGCCACAGCTTCGCCATCGCCTGGCCGTCTGTTCTAAAATGCAAGTCTCTGCCCGACCAACACAATAACGCCTCCACCACCCCAAGCTCTTCTCCGCTTGCGCGGCGGCTGGGGCTGTTCGACGCCACCATGCTCGTCATGGGAGGTACCGTGGGTGCTGGGATTTTCATGAATCCTTATGTTGTGGCCCAGCAGGTGCATACGTCGGCGTTGATTCTGGGCGCATGGATTCTTGGAGGAGTAATCGCGCTGACTGGCGCGTTCATCTATGCCGAGTTGGCTGACCGGATGCCCAACGTGGGCGGCCAATACGCTTACCTGCGTGAGACGTACCATCCTTTAATTGCCTTTCTGTATGGATGGGTGCTGCTGCTGGTCATCCAGACTGGTGGTATGGCTGCCGTCACCGTAACGTTTGCACGCTATTTTCTCGAACTCAGCGGACTGTCTCTGGCTGACTGGCAGATTGCCGTTGTCGCGCTGCTCATTCTTACAGTGGTCAATTGCCTGGGTGTGCGCGCCGGAGGCGCCGTGCAAAGCGCCCTAATGGTCATGAAGATCATTGCCATTGCCTTATTGGTTCTGGCGGGTGGATTGCTGGTCCGGGTTTCTCATCTGTCTTTTCAGCCTGTACTGGACCAACCGGCCTCTCCGCGGCTGCTGTCTTCGTTTGGCGCGGCCATGGTGCCTGTGATGTTCGCTTACGGCGGATGGCAGACGGCTTGCTTTGTGGCCGGCGAGCTAAAGCAGCCACGGCGGGACCTGCCTCGTGCATTGGTGCTGGGCGTGATTGGCGTTGCGCTGCTCTATACATCGGTAAATTTCGTCTGCCTGCGCGCCCTGGGCGTTCAAACCCTGGCGAACACCGAGACACCTGCGTCGGCAGTCATGCGAATTGCCTGGGGAAATCCCGGGGCCACCATCATCGCATTGGGGATTGCAATTTCCACGCTGGGATTTCTGAGCCAGAGCGTGCTCACGGCGCCGCGCGTCTACTTTGCCATGGCGGAAGATAAGGTCTTTTTTCGCCAGCTTGCCTGGCTGCATCCCCGCACACGCGTTCCGGTAGTTGCCATTGTTCTGCAGAGCGTATGGACCGTGGTGATCCTGCTTTCGGGAAAATATAACCAGATCCTGAACTACGTGACCTCAATGGATTGGATCTTCTTCGGGCTTTCGGCAAGCTGCCTGTTTGTCCTGCGACGCCGGGACCCGCACGGGGCCAAGGTCCGCATGCCCGGACATCCGTTTACCACAGCGTTTTTCTGCCTGGCCTGTGCCGGACTGGTGGCCAATACGGTTTACAAGTTTCGCCGCGATACGTTGATTGGCATGGCCATCCTGGTTTCAGGAGTGCCCGTGTACTACATTTGGAAGTATTACATTTTGAAGAGGTCCTCACACGCATGAATCCTTCCCGAAGCACTGCCCATTCTCCTTACATGGATTGGGCCAAGCTGCACTCCACGGCAAAATTCAATCTGGCTACCAGCGGCATGGTGGGGTTCCCCTTGTCCGAGTTGGACGTTCGGATCAACGAATTGGAGATCAACGGCGTCAATCCCTATGGCTACGCGCCTTTGCTGGAGGCAATCTCGACGCGCTACCGCGTTCCCCAGGAATGTGTGGTCACCGCCACCGGAACCTCGCTGGCCAACTATCTGGCGCTGGCCGCCACCACCGAACCCGGAGATGAGATTCTTGTGGAGGAGCCCAGTTACGACCCCATTCTCGGCGCGGCCCAATACCTGGGGCTGGAGGTCAAGCGCTTCCAGCGGCCCGCCGCGCGGAACTTTGACATAGACCTTGAGGATCTTGAGCGGAAGCTCACCACTCGTACCCGGCTGATCGTGATCACCGACATGCATAACCCCAGCGGAGCCTTGTGCCCGGAGACCGTGTTGCAGCAGATTGCTACGCTGGCCCGCAAATCAGGCGCATACGTTGTGGTGGACGAGGTCTACCGGGAGATGCTCTTTGAAGAGCAGCCGCGCAGCGCTTTCCTGCTTGATCCCGAGCGGTTCATCATTACTACCAGCCTCACCAAAGCTTATGGCTTGAGCGGCCTGCGATGCGGGTGGCTGCTGGCCCCACGCCATGTGGCCCGGCGCATGTGGCAGATTCATGATCTGCACGGCGCCACCTATGCTTACCCGGCGGAGCTGCTGAGTGTGATTGCCTTCTCACGGCTCGCACATATTTCAAGCAGCATGAAACCCCTGCTGGATGCCAACCGCAAACTACTGCATGACTTTCTTGTGTCGCGCGACGATCTGGATTATTTCTGGCCGGAATACGGGACCATCGTCTTCCCTCACCTGCGTACCGGCAACGCGGACGAGTTCTGCACCCTGCTGCGAAATGACTTTGAAACAACCGTAGTCCCCGGCAGGTTCTTCGAAGCGCCGGACCGGTTCAGGATTGGCGTCGGCTCTCCTACCGAACTGGTGCGGGCCGCGCTCGAACAGTTGGGACGCGGGCTGGACAAATACAAAACCGTTCTTGCCGCTGATTTGCGCTGATGAACGGCTGATGAAAAAGGCCGGGCATCAGCCCGGCCTTACCACAAAAGAAGACTCTGTTGATTCTGTCGAGGATTATTCTTCCTTGTCGTTTGTGTCGATGAAGAATTTCTCCTTGTTGACTTTTGAACCCGGTGGGGCCTGGAACAGCGAGGCATCGGGCTCTCCGCGCTTGATCTCGGTAAGCCGGAAAACGGTTTCGCCCATGCGCGGATCGTTGCGCTTGCTGAGCACGACCGTGTGCAGATCCGGCGAATACCAGGTTTCCGAGGTGATCTCAATGGGGCGCTCATTGCCGATTGCGCCGGCGGGAATTGTCCGGGTCTCGCGCTTACCTTCGGCGGATACTCCCTCAATCGTCTGCGTACCCAGCGATTCACGCTTCACTTCTCCGGGCTGCTCTCTCCAGCGCTCTTTCGAGACGCCAGGGGGCGCCGCAGCACCGGCCATCACCCTGACCCTCTTTCCTTCTTCAATCCTGACAATTTTCGCGTCGGGATGATTCTCTTCTTCCACCGGCTGAGTGCCGGACTTGAAAACGAATTCCGTTCCCGCAACCGGATCATGAATGGACACCACCTTCACCCCATTCACCTGCAAGCTGCCAATCTTGCCTAAGGTCTCTTCCCGCCGCGTGCGGCCCTGGCTGTCTCGGGCCAACGACGCAGAGCTCTTATTCGAGATGCGATTGCCGTCCGCCAAAAGCTGGGTGATTTCCGTCACTGCCGTTGCCGTATAGGGCGATCCCTTGACCGTTTCCCTGTCGCCTCCCATTTCTGCGCTGTAGAAGACGAAGTTGCCGGCAAAATCGCCTTCAGGATGTTCGACTCTCCATTCCGGTCCCTGCCCGGCTCCTTGTCCCATGCCCTGTCCCACACCCTGGGCCGTAGACTTCTGCACGAACATAAACGGCTGATTTGGCTTCACCGGAGCCGGCGCCGACTCCTGAGCCACGGCCCCGGCAACGAGCAGCGCAACGGCCGCAGTCAACACAAAAAGATTTTTCATTGATTATTCTCCTTAAAGTATCAAGACTCTCTACTGAACAAATCTCACAGCATAGGGTGTGCCATCGTGCCCTACTACAAAATCGGCGACAACCCGGCGCTCTGAAAGCTCCTCGCTCACCGGCGCCCCGGCCAGCCTGATATCGCTGCCCCGCGCCTCCAAACGGACGATTCGTAAACCGTCTGTGGCCACTGTGGGATCATAGGAGGGCAGCGCCAGGAAATCCTCGACAGTGGCAGTCTTCCGCGCTCTCCCTGAAGCATTGAGCCCGGCATTCTCTCGATGGCTGGCTTGCGCCACTTTCTCCTCCCCTGCAAATTCCGTATTCTGCGGGGGAATCAGGTGGACTGCTCTGTTGCCGGCGTTGGTTACCGGCGCATGAACTGGACTCCTGATCGCTCGCAGCAGCGCAACTGACAGAACAAGGCAGGCAACCGAGGCCAGCACGATCCGCGTGCGCTGCGTGCGCCTGCGCCGAATATGATGCGACCGAAATGCTCCCGCCAGTGCGCTATAGATCTCCGGAGGCGCACTCCGGTCCACCGTCTGGCCAAGATGCCGTAGCGCCTCAGACAGCCGCTCTTCAGGTTGTTTCGTCTGGCCCGTCATCTTGCGTGTCATCTTGAGCAACCCAGACCTTTCATTTTTGTGCTTAATTTCATTCTCAGCATGTTCCTTGCCCGGTGCAGGCGTGAAGCCACCGTGCCCGTGGAGCATTGCAAGACCTCAGCCGCGGCCGGATAGCTCATCTCCTCCAGATCACACAAGATCACAACTTCACGATACGGCTCAGGAAGCGCCAGCACGGCTTTTTGCAGATGCTCCAACAGTTCCGCCTGGCTCAGATCTTCCAGCATATCCAGGTCGCTGGATGGCTCAGTGGCGTCATCTCCAAACAACTCTTCTTCCCTGGGAAGTCCCCTCATGCTGCGCCGCGTGAGGTTCCGCGCCATTCCGAACAGGTATGCGGCCAGCGGGCCTTTGGCCGGATCGTAAGTCTTGAAGTTGCTGATCAGTTGCATAAAAACTTCCTGGGTGACCTCTTCCGCAGTCGACCGGTTTCCACTCATGTGCAACACAAACCGATAGATGTTGCCCTGGTAACAATCGTAGAGAGCGCGGAAGGCCTCTTCACTGCCTCTGGCGAGTTGCCGCAACAACTCCTGTTCGTTAGTTGCCGGTTCTGCCATTGGTCTGCCGAGTGGGTCAGCCTTGCTCCTACTATGACTTGCCGCGAGATGGAGAGACCATTCCAATTTATTTTTAAGGCTCACGAGTGAGACGTGCGGAAAGGCTTTTAGTTAGGAGACGGCGCACGGACGCAACCAAAACCCAGTTTCACCGCGGAGGCGCGGAGGCGCGGAGAAAAGCAAAATCAAAACCAAAGCGTCGCATGTTCGTCGCGCTCATAGCAGGCCCCCGGAAATGAATCTCCAGCGATCTTTTTTAGGGGTTCTCCGCGTCTCCGCGCCTTCGCGGTGAAACTGGTTTTTAGTCGTCTCCGCGTCGCAGCCTGCCCTCGAGCACGGCGGAGGGTGTCTCAGTGCTAGGCTTTGTTTTTGGTTGCGGCCAACAACTCCAGGCAAGCATCTTCCGCAGCATAGTCATAGCGGCTGGGGTCGAGGATCTGGGGTGGATTTGCGCGCTCCCAGGCAATCGTTGTTTTGAGCGCCTGCTCGATCTCCACCGGCTCACGGTAGCCAAGTTCGCGGCGAATCCGGGTGGTATCCGGGAGCCAGTGCTGTTGCAGATTGCCATTCTTTTTCAAATGGGCGGGCGCAACGGCAGAAGGCGCTACCGTGATCTCTCCTCGCCAGCCTGCGGCCTCGGCAATTTTTCTGGTCCATTCCAATTCGTTCCATCCGTGTGGCTCAGCTACGTTGTAAACTCGTCCGGCTGCTTGTTCTGAAGTGATGGCCGCCACAATGGCTGCACCAACGTTCTCCACATAGCCCCACGGCCCGCGCCATTGGGCTGCGGCTTCATCCATGAGAATCACTTTCCTTCCATCATCTACGCGCTTCACGATATGAAAAAGCCGGTGCAGCCGATCCCCGGGACCGTAAACGAACGGCAGCCGAAGAATAGTGCCCGGCAACTCCTTGTCTGAGAGGATGGTCTGCTCCACAGGAATCTTGTCATACTCTGTATCTACCCATGCAAATGTGCCCCGCAGCACTTGAATCATCTGGGGTGGATAGGTTTGACGCGTAGTCCGCAAATCGGCATCTTCTGCCAGCGGGATCGGCTGCAGCGGCCCTTTTTCAAGACCCTGCAGAATGGCGCAGGCACGGTAGACATCCATACTGCTGAGCGCGACCACTCGCCGCGCAATGCCCTTGAACGTATCCATCAACTCGCGGGCCTGGCGTCCGCTGCTGAGGATGAAATCCACCACCACATCAGGAGCTAGTTCACGAAAAGCTTCAGCGTAATTCGGCAGTTCCTGGCGGTCGCCTTGAATGTGCTTCAGTTCGGGATAAAAGTTCTGCTCCGCGCCGCGATGAAACAGCGTGATCTCATGGCCGAGCTGCTGCAATCGCGGGACGACCGCCGGCCCGATGAAGCCGTTGCCGCCGATGAGCAATATCCGCATAAAAATCTCGCAAAGCTCTGTTCAACTATATTATTACCTCTTGAGGAACCAATGGCTGGTTATTCAAAAAGATCGCTTGTCGATAAGCTGGGAATCAAACCTGGCTATCGCGTCTATCTAGGCAACGCGCCCGCCGGCTACGATAAAACTCTGGGTCAGCTTCCTGCTAAGGCCGCTACGGTGAAAGCACTGAAAGGTCCTTGTGACTTCATCCAGTTCTTCACTACCGAAAGAGCCGATCTCGACGCGGCTTTTCCCAAACTCAAGAAGAACCTTGATCCTGCTGGAACGCTGTGGATCTCGTGGCCTAAAGGCGCATCCAAGGTAAAGACCGACGTGAACGAGAATGTGGTACGCGAGATTGGACTCAACAATGGCCTGGTCGACGTGAAGGTATGCGCCGTTGACGATGTGTGGTCGGGCTTGAAGTTTATGTTTCGACTGAAAGACCGGTAGAAGAATCGGGTGATCACTTCGGCGCACCTCAGTGCAGGCTATTCATCGGGTATCGGAACGGCTAATCTCTGACCTGACCAAGAAGCTTTGCTCTGATCCCGTTGATCGGTTCGTTCTTCCCTACTCGGCCCGCAAAGGCCACCGCTGGTGCTAACAAATCTCTAGAGGACCAAAAGCCCAAGTTACCGGCCCGCAATCGAAGCCATGCGATACCCACGTGGGCTGACGCCGAACTCAGCACGAAACGCATGGTTGAAGTTCGAAACATCGCCGAAGCCACAATCGAGGGCGATGTCGAGGATTTTCGCCGGCTCCGCCGTGAGCCGCATCGCCGCTTCACGAAGGCGTGCCCGGAGAACATACTGGTGCGGTGTCACACCTGTGAGCTGTTGGAAAATACAGAGGAAGTGGTAGGAACTCACACTGATGAATCTACGACGCTCTTTCGCAATGCTGCTTCAGGCAAAGACCGTGTAATGTTCACATTTTCGCTAGTCCATCAAGAGCCTTGGCACATTCAAACACCCACGTACTGCTAACATCTTGGGGATTCTTCGGGACAAAAAACGTCCCTCAGAATGACAAGGGGTAGAGAACATGGCACGTGGGAACGTGATCAAAGTGTGTGCGGTTCGTAACTAAATGAGCAAGAGCTTAAACCACAAAGTACTTCGCCTGCGGATGATGCACCACAATGGCCGAAGTAGACTGCTCCGGCTCCATGTGGAAGCCTGCGGTCAAGGTCACGCCAATGTTTTCTTCTGGCTTGAGCACCGCGAAGAGCTTGGTCTGATCTTCTAAATTGGGACACGCCGGATAGCCGAACGAGTAGCGCGATCCACGATACTTCTGGTGGAAGAGATCGTTGACGCGCGGCGCATCTTCTCCGTCGATTCCCAGCTCTTGCCTTATGCGCTTGTGAAACAGCTCGGCCACCGCCTCGGCGGTCTCTACGCTCAGGCCATGCAGGTAGAGGTACTTGGTGAATTCGCCTGCGTCGAAGAGCTTCTTGGTGATCTCAGACGCACGGCTGCCGATGGTAACTACCGACAATCCAATAACGTCAAACTTGCCTGACTCTTTGGGCAGAAAGAAATCGGCAATGGAGAGCTTGCGGCCTTCCCGCTGGCGGGGGAAGGTAAAGCGCTGAATCTCCTTGCGGCTCTCGGGCGAGTCATACAAAACAACATCATTGCCCTCCGCCTGGCAGGGAAAGTATCCGTAGACCACCTTGGGATCGAACCAATCGTTGGCCTCAACTTCTTTTTGCAGCTCCAGCAGCACCGGCATGTACTTCTCTTCTACCAGCCGAAGGTAATCGCTTTGCGCAGCAGTCTTGAGCTGCCACTGGTTCTTGAACAGCGCCGTGTGGTTGATGTATTGGAACAGCTCATTCAGGTCAAAGTCTCTGCGCACACGTATCCCATAAAAAGGAGGCACGGGAATATTGGGCGCAGGCTGGACCACTGCCGAGCGTTCGGTGCTGATTGAGACCTCACCGCCCGCCGCAGCCGTGGCCTTGGCAAACTCCTTGATCTTGCGGCCTTCCATCAGGCGGGCCTCGCGGGCGCCGTTGCTGGAGGTCAGGTCGTCCATGAAGTGCAGGCCGGCAAAGGCATCATCGGCATAGAAGACCCCATGCGCGTATTCCCGGCGCAGATCATCTTCCACGTATTTACGCGTCAACGCCGCCCCGCCGCAGATGACAGGGAAATCCAGGCTCTGCGCGTGCAGATCCTGAAGCACGTATTTCATCTCCAGCGTAGACTTCACCAGCAGCCCGCTCAGGCCAATGGCATGGGCGTTGTGCTCTTTGGCGGCGGCGATGATCACGTCAGAAGGCTGCTTGATACCCAGGTTGACCACCTTGTAGCCGTTGTTGGTCAGGATGATGTCCACCAGGTTCTTGCCGATATCGTGGACGTCGCCCTTGACTGTGGCCAGCACCAGCGTCCCCTTCTGGGAGCCTTCTTTCTTTTCCATCTTGGGCTCGAGATAGGCGACGGCCTGCTTCATCACGCCCGCCGAATCCAGCACGGACGGCAGCTGCATCTTGCGCGCGCCAAACAGCTCGCCCACGGTCTTCATGCCGTCCAGCAGGACGGTGTTGATGACATCCAGCGGCGAATAGCGGGTGAGCGCATCTTCCAGAATTTGCTCCAGCGCCTGGCGGGTTGCTCCCTCGCCCAGGGCCTTTTCGCCGTTGATGATGCAGCGCTTCAGCTTGTCTTCCACTGAGAGCGATTCCAGCGGGGCAACATCGGCCTGGGGCTGCTTGTCCACGCCGGCAAAGTGCGCCATATAGTTCTGGAGCGGATCGCCACCCGAGCGGTCGTGATAGACCAGCTTGAGCGCCAGCTCTACTTCAATGGCAGGAATCTTGTACAGCGGATAAATCTTGGCGTAGTTCACAATGGCCATATCCAGACCATGGTCTACAGCCTCTTTCATAAAGACGCTGTTGAGCACGCGCCGCGCATACGGGTTCAGGCCAAACGAGATGTTGCTGACTCCCAGAATGGTCTTGACCTCAGGCAACTCCTGCTTGATCTGCCGGATGGCCTTCAGGGTCTCGACGCCCGCGTTGCGATACTCCTCCTGCCCGGTGGAGATGGGCAGGGTCAACGCGTCAAAGATCAGGTCGACCGCACGGATACCATATTTTTCCGTTGCCAGCTTGTAGATTCGTTTGGCGATGGCGGCCTTCTTTTCCGCCGTCAGCGCCATGCCTTCTTCATCAATGGTCAGCGCCACCACGGCTGAGCCGTAGCGCTTGGCCATGGGCAGAACCTTGGAGGTTCGCTTTTCGCCATCTTCCAGGTTGATGGAGTTGATGATGGCCTTGCCGGGGATGCGCTTCAGCGCCTCTTCAATTACGTCGGACTCGGTGGAATCCACCACGATGGGTGCGGGCACACGGGTAGCAACCTTATTAAGGATGCTGGTGATGTAACCCTTCTCGTCCTCGCCCACAATGGCGCAGCACAGATCCAGCATGTGCGAGCCCTCGTTGACCAGCTTCTTGGCCAGAGCGAGGATGTCGTCATACTTGCCGCCGCGCACCATGTTCTTGAAATGCTCCACGCGTGTGGTGGTATTCATCTCTTCGGCCACGATGAGCGGTTTGGGATCAAGATCCAGAGGGACCGTGCTGTAGGCGCTGGAAGCCGCCGGCGTGATCTTCACATCGCGCTTAGCAGGCTCCAGGTTGGCGCACACGTCGGACACCATCTTGATATGGGCAGGCCCGGTACCGCAGCAGCCACCAACCACGCGCACGCCGTATTCGGTAATGAACTTCTTGTGATACTCCGCCAACTCTTGCGGCGTAAGCCGGTAATGCGCGTGTCCCCCAACGTTTTCCGGCAGCCCGGCATTGGGCAGCACAGAGATTTGCTTAGGTGCATTGTGCGCCAGATAGCGCACAGCATCGTTCATCTCCTTGGGTCCGGTGGCGCAATTCAACCCCATGATCTCGCAGTCAAAGGGTTCAATGGCGGTTTCCGCCGCACCAATTTCTGTGCCCAGCAACATGGTGCCGGTGGCCTCCAGCGTGACCTGCATCTGCACCGGCAGCCTCTTGCCGGCGGTCTTCATGGCATCAAAAGCGGCGGCCAGCGCGATCTTGGACTGAAGCAGGTCTTGAGAAGTCTCAATCAGCAGAACGTCGACTCCACCTTCAATCAAGCCCAGAATCTGCTCCACATAGGTCTTCCACATATCGTCGAAGCCAATATGTCCCAGTGAAGGCAGCTTGGTCGTCGGCCCAATGGAGCCGGCCACAAAGCGCGGCCGCGCAGGCGTGGAAAAATCGCTGGCTACTTCGCGCGCGAGTTGCGCCGCCCGCTTGTTGATCTCGTGGACCTTGGCCTGCAGGTCGTATTCGCCCAGGACGATGCTGCTGGCGCCAAAGGTATTGGTCTCCACCACATCGGCGCCGGCCTTGTAATAGGTTGCGTGAATGTCTTTAATAATGTCCGGACGGCTCAGAACGAGCAGCTCGTTGCAACCCTCTTTGCCCCAGAAATCATCAGGCGAGGGCTCGCGGTCCTGGATCTGGGTACCCATGGCGCCGTCATAAATAACGACACGTTCGCGAACTGTCTCTAGGAAAGATTTCATTTGTTCGAGTCGAGACCCGCGGGTATCCCGGGTTCCCGCTGCATTTCTATTGTAAAGGCTGGCTGGCCTCTACGCCTTGTATCGCAATCCTATTTATAAAGACAATAACTCCAATTTCCTATTTGAATTGCCCGTATGGACTCGGGGGACGGCTGACCTGTGCCGGTGCGGGCCTGAACGGTGGGTGGTATGGTGGCCTGGTTGCATAAAATCCAGAGAATTGAATGCACCCACGTCCGGATCCGATGCAGTGCCACAGGCACGTTAGAGAAGGAGACTTATGATATTTTCCTGATTCGCGTTCATTCGCGCAGATTCGCGGTGAAACAGTTTTTCTGTTGCAGGTATCGTGAAATTAAAATGACCCACACCCTGCCAGTCGCTTCAATTTGTATTCAGGATTACCGAATGCTACCATCACTGTAGTCTTCGGAGGTATCTGATGTCTGATCACGATAGCAACAACAACTTTATGTGGTTCTTAGCCGGTCTCGGGTTTGGCGCGCTTCTAGGCGTCCTGTATGCTCCCCGCTCCGGACGCGAAACGCGGGATGCCATCCGGAGCACTGCGCTGGAAGGCCGCGACTATATCAAGACGCGAGGCAAAGACGCCAAGGACACCGTGAACGAATGGGTGGAGCGCGGCAAAGAGGTAGTCAACCGGCAAAAAGAGCAATTCAGTTCGGCATTCGAAGCAGGCCGTCAGGCTTATCGCGAGGCCTCGGGTGAAGGGCCGGCTAACCCTAAATCCTAGGAGCTCAAGAGCTAAGTGAACCAAACGCTGCTTGCTTTCTTCGTAATCTGCGCCGCTGTAGCTATCATCCTCCAGTTGGTGGTTCTGTATGCGTTTTACAAAGCTGCGAGGCAAAGTTCCACGCGCATGCACGAAACATTGACCCGCATGGAACAGAAGACCGATCCTATCCTGACGATGGCCCAGGCTATTCTGGAGGATGCACAGCCGAAGATCAGCGAGATCACAACCAATCTGGCCGAGGCCACTGCCATCGTCCGCACCAATGTCGCCCTGGTGGCGGACGGCACAACTGAAATTGTGGAGCGGGCGCGCCTGCAGGCCGTCCGACTCGATGAGCTCGTCACCTCCACTTTGGAAAAAGTAGAGCAGACCACCGACTTCCTGCAGTACAAAGTGGTAGCGCCGGTGCGCCGGGTCCATGCCATCGTCCAGGCCGTCGGCGCCGGCCTGAGTTTTTTCAAGCGCATGCGTTCCCAAAGAAGGCCAGCAGACCCGGGAGACGAAGAAGAAGAGATGTTTATTTAGGCCCGCCGGACGGCAACCACAATGCCGTCATTTCTATCTTCCAGATCCATTTGTTTCCCCAAACGCTTCCTAGGAAGATTGTTTTCCTTTGTGTCCTTTGGTTTTTTCCCTTCGTGTTACTTTGTGGTTGGTTTTGTTTGTGTGCCGTGTTTCAAGCGTTGTTTCCTCTGCGTTCTTTGCGACCTTTGCGGTAAGGGCTTTTCGGTTGCGGCTTCGGCGGTGCCGTTCTCCCTTACAATGCAGCTAGATGAAAAAGCGCATCTACATCGCCTATACGGGCGGGACGATTGGCATGAAGCAGTCCTCCCAGGGCTGGGTCCCTGCTCCGGGATACCTTCAGGAGCAGATGAGAAGCAATCCTGTCTTTCATGCCGACGGGATGCCGGAATTCGTCATCCATGAATTCAAGCCTTTGCTGGATTCCTCCAACATGACGCCGCAGGATTGGGTCAGGATTGCCGTCGACATCAAAGAGCACTATTACGATCATGACGGTTTTATTGTCTTGCATGGCACGGACACCATGGCATACAGCGCCTCCGCCCTGGCATTCATGTTTGAGGCGCTGGCCAAGCCGGTGATTTTTACGGGCTCCCAGGTGCCGCTGTGCGACCCGCGAAACGATGCGCAGGACAACCTCGTCGCATCCTTAATGATTGCCGCTGATTATCCTCTTCCGGAGATCTGCCTTTTCTTTGACAACATGTTATTTCGTGGCTGCCGGGCGGTAAAGGCCAACTGCAACGCCTTTGCCGCGTTTGCTTCGCCTAACTTCCCACCGCTCGCGACCATCGGCATCGACATCAAGGTCAACTGGAGCCTGATCAGGACCGCGCCCCAGCCGGCGAAGGAGTTGGTTGTGCACGAGCGAATGGACCCTTCAGTGGGAGTGTTGCGCCTGTTTCCCGGCATGACCGGGGAGACAATCCGCAATTTTCTGCGCCCTCCGTTGAGGGGAGTCGTGATTCAGGCGTTTGGGGAAGGCAACGGTCCCACGGACAATCGGGAAATCATGGCTGCTCTGGAAGACGCAAACGATCGGGGTGTAGTGATTGTGGCCACAACCCAATGCTGGATGGGAACAGTGGATCTGACCGCATACGCAACGGGACTGGCCAAAGTAGGAGCGGTCAGCGGCTATGACATGACTCCAGAGGCCGCACTGGCCAAGCTCTTCTATTTGTTTGGCAAAGGACATTCTCCGGCAAGCGTGAAGGACCTGATCACAGAAGACCTGCGCGGAGAGTTGACCAAGCCCACTGCCGACTCCCAGGGAAAACGTTATAGAAGTTCGTGAGCGCGTGATTTACCGCAAAGGACGCAAAGGTCGCAAAGGAACCAATTTCGTAGATTCCCCCTGCGATCTCTACTGACTTTTTCGGATTCCTCCGCGCCTCCGCGTCTCCGCGGTGAAACTGGTTCTCGCTGTCTCAGTGTCTCAGTGTCGGAGCCTGCCCTCGAGCATAGCGAAGGGTGGTAGGTTTGGGTTTGGGTTGCGGCGATGTGTCCTGACCTTTGCGCCCTTAGCGTCCTTTGCGGTGAAAATTCCCGGCCTACTGCCGGATACGCGGATTGACCAGAGAGTACAGCAGGTCAGTCACAAAATTCACCACTACATAGGTCAGGCCAATCGCGAGAATGCATCCTTGCACGAGATAGTAATCGCGTCTTCCGATGGCCTGAATGGTAAGCCGTCCAACGCCCGGCCAGGAAAAGATGGTTTCCGTAACAATGGCTCCAGCCAGTAGCGCGCCGAATTGGAGTCCAACCACGGTAAGCACGGGAACCAGCGCGTTCCGCAGCGCATGTTTGTACACCACCGCGTTTTCGGAGAGTCCCTTGGCCCGGGCGGTGCGGATATAGTCCTGGCTCAACTCTTCGAGCATGGCGGTGCGCACCATGCGGGTAAGAATTGCGGCCAGGGAGCCTCCCAGGGTGATGGCCGGCAATACCAGATGAGCGACGGTACCGGAGCCGGAAACCGGCACCAATCCCAGACGAATGGCGAAAAACAAAATCAGGATCGGACCTAAAGCAAAATTGGGAAAAGAGAGGCCCAGCAGGCTCACGAAACTCAGCACCCGATCATCCCAGCGATTTCTGCGGCGCGCGGATCGCACTCCGGCGGGAACGGAGATGAGTAGGGCCACCAGCATGGCGGCAATTGTCAACTGCAATGTCTGTGGATACCGTTGGGCAATAATACGGGCCACCGGCTGGTCGAAACCCATAGAGCGTCCCATATCGCCATGCAGTAGTCCTTTCCAGTAGTTCAAGTACTGGCGGCCAATGGGCACATCCAGGCCGTAAGCATGGCGGGCAGCTTCCACGTCTGTACTGGCCGCATTCTCACCCAGCATCTGCTGGATGGGATCGCCGGGAACCAGGTGGATGAGCAAGAAAACAACTGAGACCACCAGCCACAGCACCGGGACCGTATACAGCAAGCGGCTGGCTAGATAACGCAGCATCAGCTCACCGATTCCAACGCGGTGGCCGGGGCGATGTTCTCAATTTTTACGCGGGCGATGCGGCGGCCCTCCATCTGCACAACAGTGTAACGCCGGCCTTGAAATTCAAACGATTCTCCGCCCCGCGGGATCTTACCCAGGCGCGCCATTACGAACCCAGCCAGCGTC
>Ga0210400_10000900_pt1 | contig 30842 bp, 35 predicted proteins | sample IncBWH26MmetaG_FD_155456 | JGI IMG/M metagenome (GOLD analysis project Ga0210400, IMG submission 155456) | Forest soil microbial communities from Barre Woods Harvard Forest LTER site, Petersham, Massachusetts, United States - Inc-BW-H-26-M | ecosystem: Environmental > Terrestrial > Soil >... | reverse complement strand
CGAGCTTTCTGCCCCGGCTGCCATTTATTATTTCTACAGACTGACCAGCCTTGGAGGAAGACATGGAAAGCTTTGCGTATTTGATGCAAAGGCTTCTTGAAGTCCAACGTGGGGAAAGACGAAGCACAAAGCTGATCGCGGAAGATGAGCAATTAATTGCGCGTCTTAAGAAACGAATTCTGGCTAGAAAGCTTCCGCAAAAGGCAAACTGAACCGGGGCGGCGACGGGGGTTCAGAGTCAGCTTGAAATTACGCCTTCGCCGCTTTCTTCTTTTCCAGCGCGGCGTAGACTGCGGGGTCGGTGCAGACTTCGTAGTAGGTGCGGTCGGTCCAGCCCTGGAGACACACGCAGAGCGACGGCTTACCATGGAGCCATGAAGCTTGCACTGCTCTGCGGCCCAATCGTACGCGCCGACGGGCCTGTTCCCTCCCACCTCTACGTTCTGGGTGAGCGCGGGCGCGAAGGAGTACCGCGAGGGCCGTCCGTTCGTCGGCAGGGCGGGCGACACTCTACGCGAGTGGTTCCACTGCGCCGGACAGACCTTCGACAACTTCCGCCGCTGGAATGTGTGCATCGACTACCATAAGGGCAACCCTCATCCGCAGCCGTTGGAGATCGAGCGTGATCGTGCGGAAGTTACGGCGGACATCGTCAGCTGCCAGCCGCGCGTGATTGCGGCCGTCGGCATCCATGCAGCAGAGTGGTGCCTCGGACGCAAAGTAAGACTCGTCGACTAACATGGCCGCGAATTCGAGGTACAGATCGGCGACCATAAGGCCGTCTGCATCTCGGTCTATCATCCTTCCACTTACGGACGGCCTGAGCGAGCGGAGATGGGGAAGGCGGACGTTCTCAAGGTGGCGGATTGCCTGACGCGCATGACACCCAGAACATAAGCCCCCTGCACTTGAGTGTAATCGCGATATTTCAACACCTAGAACCAAATGTTCTGAAATCTGGACTCGCACTTTAGAATCAAGGAGTGAAGTTCTCAATTCCAATAACGTGCGACCATTGCGGCGAGTTTCTCGTTGATGTTAACGGTACGCACTTGCCAAAAGATGCGCAGTGTCCCGAATGCAGCAAGACCATCTGGCTAGTAGAACCGCTTGGTAACATCGTGGGAATGGCGATCATGCATCGTGCCGCGACAGAGCTTGCAGGTGGCGATTCAACGCTGACGATCGTATTAGCGGCGATGGCAGTAGAGAGTCAACTGGCGTATCTGTTTATGAAATGGAACCGACTTGATCTCACATTACAGAGGAACCCGACCGACGTGGATGAAGAAGAATGGGAGGAGCGCTGGCGGGATATACGTTCGGTCGCTGCGCGATTCGATAGCGTTTCAACCCGGCTCACGGGAAAGTCCTTCAATTCATTTCTTTCGGCGAATGGCGACCTTCTGAAGAGCGTGCGAACACAATATCGGTCTTCCGGAGAAGCTTCAGCGAAGGACTTCTTCGTGAAAGGGCTTTTCCACAAACGAAATCGGATTGTGCACTTCGGAAAAATCGACTTTCAGCAATCGGAAGCTGAATTGTGTTTCGTCTTCGCGACTGCGCTCTGGCGCATTCTCGTGGCGATGGATGCCTACTGCCATCGCGAGCTGCAATCGAAATTGTCGTGATTCGACGACTTGGGTTTGAGTGTAATCGCGATATTTCAACAGTCGACCGCAGAAGCACTGTTTTCCCTAATTCGTAGGCCGATTTGCGAGGCTGTCCAGCCTGGGACTAGAGTTGGCTCAGCCACTGGAAACTTTGCCAGCTTACACATTGAGAATGACGCTGTATCCTTGTTGAATGTAGCTCCCACATCTCAGCGACAGAGGTTGGTGCATATGTTCGGCGAAACAAGGAACCATCGGGACGCAGGAGTTCTTCCTCTCTGGAATGCAGTCTGCTGCCTGGATTGCGAGGTCATCAGTAGCAGTCGAGGTGACGAATGCCCTGCCTGCAAGAGCCGCTCGCTCGTGAGCCTCGCTCGGATGCTCGGGGGCAGTTTGCTCGCGCATAGGGCACAACACTCTCACGAATGCGAAAGCGGGTTGTTCGACATCACACTTGCGGTTGAATTGCAGCAGATGCACGCCAAAGAGTTAAGCACCATCGTTGAGAGGTTGACCAGTGTGATTGGCCCCAAGCTCGCACGAGACCGAGCGTCATTCCACGTCAGTGTGAAGCCGGCAGTAGACAAACTCGACCTACAGCCCTCGCTTTGCTTCCTGGAACGGGATGCCGCATAGAGCATGGCTATTACCTAGGGTCCAGCGTCAATGAGTATAATGGCGATATTACGTCAACTACCCTCTTTTAGCCCCGGCAACACCACGGCTCTCATTGACTTGCCAGTTTCGCAGGACGTAGGATTCTGCTCCAGTGATCGACAAAAATAAATAAATCTCGCATCACTGAAATCGTATGCTTTCTTCACTCTTTTCAACTTTGTACATCAAAGAAGGAGGTTGCTCGAACAGATGGGCAAACGAAGCCAGCCCCGTAAGAAAGTCGAAATTCCGGTACGAATCTTCGGTACTGACAGCGACGGTCACGTCTTCTCCGAGAAGGTGTTCACCGTTAACATCAGCCGGAACGGGGCGGAGTTGGCTGGCCTTCGCCCCGAACCTGGGCTCGACGAAATTGTTGGGCTTACTTATGGCACCAATCGAGTACATTTCCGAGTGAAATGGATGGGAGAACGCGGGACCCCGACCGCCGGCTTTTTGGGCTTGCTCAACATCGCCCCGGAAAAAACAATGTGGGACTCCCCGCTTCCTCCGGATTCCGTCGATGATTACCAGCCTACGATCGTGGAGCGCCGCAAGAATACCCGGTACCGTTGCCAAAACTCGGTCGAGATTCATGTTCAGGAGGGGGTTTCTTTTTGGGGGACTGTAGCCGACCTCGACCTTGGCGGATGCTATGTCGAAATACCGATCCCCTTAGAGCTGGGGAAGAGGTTGAAAGTCGGGATCTGGTTCGGACAAGCTAAGGCATGGGCCGATGCTCGGGTTGCCCACGGAGTCCCCGGCCTCGGAATCGGGATGAAATTCACCGAGATATCTGAGCCGAACCTCGATCAGATAAGGCGATTTCTTGATACTCTTACCCCTCTTGCGAGGAAACCTGCCCGGCCGGGTGGGCCGCCTCGACCCTCTGTGAGGTAAGACTGACACCCTGTGGAGTGCTCTTAAACGGCAAGCGTCAGTCGATGGTACCTCCAAAGACTAAATCCAACGCGAACAAGAGTATGACTTGATTCGTGTGGGCGTATAATCGTGAGCGCCAGAAGGAGACGTGAGATGCCAGCACAACCCTTGGTGCGAGCAGCGAAATACGTAAGAATATCCATGACTGATAAGAAGGCGGTTTCTACTCAAAGTGCGGCGATACAACGGCACGCAACTGCGAACGGGTATGACTTAGTCGCAACGTACGCCGATCTCGGGAAGAGTGGCCTGTCGATCTTTCTGCGGACAATAGTCCCCACGAAGAACTGAGCGGGACATCAATCTAAAGGCCCGACGCTTTCTCAAGAGATGGTCTGGGCATGAAATCAAGGCCTCTTGGGTTCTTAGCAGTAGTTCATGCCGCACCAAAAGACCACTCTGCCGGCTGGTGAAATTCACCTAAGACTGGGAAATGAAAATCGGCCTGAATCGGGCTTCCAGCCAGCACTTTCGCACTGGAGAATGCTTCTGAAACGCAACTCTCAGCTTTGTTGTAGTTCCCGGCAACTTCTCCCACGAACCCCTCACGCCAAAAGCAGCAGCCGACTGTGTGCCGGCGACAAGGGAGGGTACCCCCATCAAGCTTAAGGTTGGGAAAGGCTCGAAACAGCGGGGCCAGGAGCAGTGCAAGGCTAGGACGTTCCCGCAATATTTCCCCACTTCGTCCAGTAGGCAATACCAGCTCGAATCGATCCCCCAGGTCCAGACCAATCGTCAGCTTCGGCTGAGACAAATTCTTCGTCGCCTTTCCGCTTGCAGTGCTAACCTTCTTCATTGCCGGTCTCCTTTATCTCTTGCGCTTCAAGCGCGTCGATAACTTTGGGAGCATACAGCATCCTCGTCGGAGACCGGCCGTCTCATCCCATCTGGTTACGCCAGTTTGTCCATGCAACCATTCCCCGGAGTGTTTTGGTTATCAGAACTTCCCATCCCTTGCGGAAGACAATTTCACAGTGGGGTGCGCCATTGTGCATACACTTGGTCTGGGTAACTTCAATGGTCTCGTTGAACTGCTTTGCCACACCTCTGGCGATGCCGATTGCAAGCGAGCACAGTTTGCGGGGAGAACCGTAAATCAGCACCACCTCATCTTCGCTCCGCCGAATGGTTTGTAACACAGGGGGTTTCGCGCCTGGGGTTTGCACCCGGACTACGTGGTGGATGGTTTCCTCGGTCTTTTCGATCACATCGAGAGTCTTCCAACCCCTCGGAATCAGGTGCTTGTACATGTTCATCAACGGGAGAGCGAGGAATACGCCGAAATCTTCGAGAACAACTGTAACGGGTTGGCTGGACATTCCTAGCGGCGGCAGACCAAAGCCTCCATTTCGGCATCCGGGTATTCACTCACGGACAAATAAGCTCTATTTTCGAGCTGCGCATGCTTAAGCAAAGTGCTCCACGCGCGGCTACCCTGTTTCGTCTCAATGTATTTTCGCAGTTGAGAAAGGATTATTCCGTGCATTTGTACACAATTCCATTTTGAATTAGGAAAGGGCCGATGGAGGCTACTCTCAGGACGAATCTAACATGGCGACTCGGCACAGGCGCATGGCAATGCTTCGAACGGGCCGGCCTGAAGGAAAGCCGGGGCCCCGGCGAAACGTGGACTGCTCCCAAGCACGCGTGTGCTGCAACACCACTGCATTTAATGGTCGCACTCAAATTTCACTTCGTTTTCGGATTGTCGGTCCCGTGACAGGCGGGAACCTCATTTTTTTCAACTGCCCGCACGTCATCTCTGTCAACGTCCACGTTCACGTCTTCGTGGCTCACAACTGTGGAGCCATGTGGAACTACGATCGCCCCATCCAGAGTTCGATGGATGGCAAGGATGTATTGAATACACTCGTCCTCATCGAGCCAAATGTTCGGGCGCTCGCCGCAAGGTGATGCACTTGGAAAACCATCTAGTCGCAAACAGTTACGAAGGCAATCACCTTGTTCGTTGCGCGTTCCTCGCTGTAATCGCGTCGCGGATGGCGGTTAGTCGTGGAGCACGACGCTGAGAAGTGAACTGTGGACTTCAAGCTCACCGTTGTAGCGAACAAAGCCCAACTTGCGGAACCTGTTCATGAAGAAGTTAACCCGCGACCGCGTTGTGCCCACCATTTCTGCCAGCGTTTCCTGACTGATCTTGGGAATCGCAACCTCAGGTTTGCCGTCCTTGCCGAAGTGCGCAAGCAGGAGGAGAACACGAGCCAGACGCTTTTCACTGGAATTGAATAGCTGATCAACCAAATCCTGTTCGTATCGGATATTCCGGGTCAGCAAATATGCCACGAACATATCGGAAAATGCACGTTCCCGATGAAGCACTTCCATCATGGACTTTTTCTCGATTCGCATCACAGAGCAATCCGTCATTGCGGTTGCGGAGCACATGCGGAGAAGCTGTCCTGCAAGGCAACCTTCGCCGAAGAAATCGCCCTTGTTCAGAATGCCGATTGTGGCTTCTTTCCCGATCTGCGACACAACGGTGAGTTTTACCTTTCCTTCCTTTATGTAAAAGACAGCATCAGAGGGATCGCCCTGAACAAAGATCGGCTGCTTCTTGGGAAAAGCTTGGATTCTTCTACCGCCGTTGATGGTCGAAAGGAAGGTTTGTGGATCGAATTTCTCGCGTTTCTTGACCGCCGCCGCGGGTGTCATGATACCCCCCTTGAAACATAAGGTTGCCCAAGAGACCCCGGAGTACGGAAGCACATATTCTATTCGGAGTCCGATTCCTCGGCGACAATATTTTCTTTTGTGTTCTGAAAATGGAACAGGCAAAAGGTGCCACCGCGGTGTGGACATGATGGTCCTCATCGCTCCTGTAATGCTCGCCCTTCATCCCATGGTTGCGGAACTGCTGTCAGTGACGAATGAACATACGATGGCTGTGGAAAAGTCCCATGCTTGCCATAACATGCTTGCGGCTTTCCTCGGCTCGTTCTTTGGCCTGCCGGAGCATTAGCTCAAGTTCACTGTGGAGTTCAGCGATACGTCGGTGTTCGAGTTGCAACCGTAATTCGAGTTTGCGGTCTTCCACGGTCCTCCTTTACTCCGAAACGAAAAAGCAAGGAACGCAGCTCGCCTACGTTCCTTGGCCCCCAGAAAGGCTTGGCGGGGGGAAGCTGCCTGTGCAGTAGCCTCCCGACCCTTTACACCGCCTTACCTTGGAATCTTTATCTCACGGCCAATGGAGGAACGTCTGTGACGGATGAACACAGTTGGCCTGTGGAAAAAAGGGCAGAGCCGTTTCAAAGTGATTCCGCCCCGAACGATTAAGCGGATCGGTGCCCTAATCTATCCTCACAACGGTTAAAAAGTGGCTGCATCTTTCCATCGCAGACAGGAACTCAGAAACTTTCGTGAACCTTATTCCTTTTTGCAAGTAAGGATCATCTTCTTTCAGGAGTAACCGAGTTGGTTTCCGAATGCAGGGCATCAGATGAAAATCGAAGAATCCCGCGTAATTCTCATTCAGTCGAGCAACTAGGGAGAGCTTGCAGACCTCGCGCCGGCCTGTATCAAGAAGCCATCGCGTCGAATTATACCGCTTCAAGGGTCCTCGGCATAGATGTACTGAGACTATCGTCCTGTTTCTTAGACGCAGTCGCAGCCGCTGGCGCCAGTTCTGTTGAACGACGGTCACTTCTTCTGAAAAGGTTGCAGCGATCACCTGAACTAGAGATTTCTTGACTGCAGCCATTCTTTGGCGAGTCTCCGTGCAGGTAAGTGAACTGTTACGCCCAGAATAGCCAATCAACTGATAAGCCCTGCGGAGACTCCCAAATCTCGCCCGATACGCCTGAAGTGAAGGCACATCCCGAGCTTTGATTATTAGCTTTTGCGAAAGTCGCCCCTCTCTTGCCCACAAGGCACGAAGTGAATCCAAGATCTGCTCATCGGTTCTGAAGAGAGTCCGGCAGCAGAGAATCTGTTGCGCGTCCTGGAATACCCTCGGGCTGACAATCGGCTCAAAGGCATTGGGTACTACGCACCATGTATTTTTCGGCATTGTATGGGATGGACCCTGAAGTATCTGCGAACGTTGGCCAAGCACATGAAAACCACAGTATTTCGGATGCTTAAGGATTCTAAGAACCTTCTCGTGATACCAGGGAGTGTTAGGTGGATAGAAGGTTGCACCGCAGTTCAGTTCTTCCGCTATCTGCGTAGTGGAATGCCTTTCGTCCACGAACAGGCGGAAGATTTCGCGAACGCACGCAACTTCCTCGGCTGGACCATGGACCAGAGTTACTCGATCCGTGGCGAGGCTTTTCCTATTCCCAAACCCGAGAATCTTTATCGGAATGCGTTCGCTGCTTACCAACATTCGCCGGAATCCAAAGCCGGCCATTCCTCCATTTCTGAATCCGAGCGCAGCGATGCGCCTCGTTCCAGTCCGAACCTTAGCGGAAAGTTCACGGCTGTACTCCGCTGCCATGCTTCGCTTTAGCGACTTAACAATCATGTTGACCAAAGTGCTTTCATTCGTGAAACTCTCAGAGCAGTAGTGGACCGGCGCGCCTGACTGCTTGCATAGAAATTCGTAATACGCTGACTCGTCAATGTCCTGGAAACGTCCCCACCGGCTTACGTCCAGAACGAGTATTGCCTTGAAGCCCGCGTCGCGGGTGACGACGTCTTGCAGCATTGCGCGTAAACCTGGTCTGTTCTGTAGACGAAGCCCTCCCCTCGCGGGGTCCTCATAACTCTTAACGATCGAAAAGCCACGCTCTTGGGCGTAGCGTCGAATCGTAGACAACTGGTTTTCAAAGGAATATTGTTGGTGCTCCGTGGACATTCGAAGGTATTGAGCGGCGGGAACAAGAAGCTTGGCATCGGTCATGGTGCCCTCCTAAAGAGGGCTATCGACCGGATCAGACGAAGCTTTAGCAAGATTCTGTGGAAAACTCAGTCTTAGGGGGCGTCTCCTCCACCAGAATGGCACTGCAACGCCCCCGGCACCGAATCGCGCGCGCCGCGTAATGTTGACCTGCGAAACGAGTAAACTCGGTCCTTGTTAGGAGGACCTGTGAACTCTGCCTCTCTCATTCCTGCCGCTCAGTACCTCCGCATGTCAACTGAACATCAGCAGTACTCGCTCGAAAACCAGTCCACGGCGATTCTCGAATACGCAAAAGCCCACGGTTTCGATATTGTCCGCACCTATTCCGATGCGGCAAAGAGCGGTGTAGCGCTCAAACACAGGGTCGGCCTCCGGCAATTGCTCCAAGATGTCGTTGCCGGAAGACCACCCTACAACCTCATCCTTGTCTACGATGTCAGCCGTTGGGGACGGTTTCAAGACACCGATGAGTCTGCGCATTACGAATTTCTGTGCAAGTCTGCAGGCGTGCCCGTGCACTATTGCGCCGAGACGTTTGCGAATGACGGTTCGTTTCCGAGCCTCATCATGAAGGCGTTGAAGAGGGCCATGGCGGGCGAGTTCAGCCGCGAATTGGGAGTGAAGGTCTTCGCAGGGCAGAAGCGACTGGCGCGCCTGGGATTCAGGCAAGGCAGCACTCCGGGCTTCGGGCTGAGGAGAATGCTGGTCTCGCCGTCCGGTGTACCCAAGCAGGAACTGAAAACAGGCGAGACGAAGAGCATAGCCACCGACAGAGTGATCCTCGTTCCCGGTCCGGCGAATGAGGTGCAAGCCGTAAAGGACATCTATCACTTGTTTGTGGCTGAAAGGCTATCTATGAGTGCAATCGCTCGTGAGCTGAATCGCAGAAGCATCGCGTACACCGGCGGTTCCAACTGGAGCCGCCAGGCAGTCAGCGTTGTCCTCACCGCTCCGAAATACAGCGGATGTCACGTCTACGGTCGAACGTCCGTTAGGCTATCCACTCCACAGGTGAAGCTGCCAAAATCGGAATGGGTGCTCACACCCGGAGCCTTCAAACCTCTTGTCGATGCCTCGTTGTTTTCCGAGGCGCAGAGAGTGTTGCTGGAGCGCACCCTCAGTAAGTCAGATGAGAAAGTGCTGAATGATTTGCGGGTTCTACTTGCATCCAAAGGCAGGCTGTCCCATAGTGTAATTAGGGACTTCGCCGGCGTTCCATCCCCTTCCACATACGAACACCGCTTCGGCAGCCTGCGAAGAGCATATGAACTGATCGGCTATTGTCACCCCGAAGACTTCGGCCCCGTTGACCTCGGTCGCAGGACACAAGCCTTGCGCGACGTTCTCATTGCTCGTATCGCCGAGATCTTCCCTGACGACGTGTCAGTTATTCGGCCCGGTGGGAGGTGGCGCAGCCGATTGCAACTCAGGAGCGGATTGATGGTTTCGGTGCTTATGGGCCGCCCAATCCACAGCAAACGAACGATTCGCTGGCGAATCGATCCTAATAGGTTGGAGTGCGGGTTTGTGACGTTGCTGGCACGGCTGGACAAGGAACACCGCTCGTTCCTAGACTTTCACGTCTTTCCTACTCTAGATCGACCAAACAGGTTCCATGTTTCTCTGGCCGACCCCTGGCTGAATCGCGGGCAGCCACTCACTGATCTATTTGCATTCTGCGAAGTTGCGTCGCGCGCAGGCAGCCGAGGGGATTGGCTCGATTAGGTCTCTTGTCGTGACAACGGGTAGTGACCGAATCACTACTGATAATGAAAAGAAACCCCAGTCGGCTCCTGTCGGGTGCATAATCAAGATTGTTTTCCCCTTGAAACCCAAATGCGTAGAAATGCCTTACCAACGTTGCCCACTCTGGTACCAGCCGCACAGTATGTGCGTATGTCAGATGATCAGCAGCAATACTCCATTGACAACCAGAAAGCTGCAATTAAGGATTTTGCTGACTCGCACGGTTTTACGATAGTGCGAACCTACGACGATCCTGGGAGAAGCGGCGTTGCGGCCACACGCCGAACGGGACTCCTTGAATTGCTAAAGGACGTTGTCAGCGGGAACGCCGAATATAAGGCGATCTTGGTTTACGACGTGAGTCGCTGGGGTCGGTATCCAAACAACGACGAAGCGGCTCACTACGAATTCATCTGTTCTAGTTCTGGAATACCACTCCATTATTGTGCCGAGCCGTTTGTAAATGATGGTTCGGCATCGAGTTCACTGCTTAAAGCGCTCAAAAGAAGCATGGCGGCAGAGTTCAGCCGTGAGTTGAGCGAGAAGGTTCATCGAGGCAAGACGCGAATCGTCGGGCTTGGATTTTGGGTTGGAGGACAAGCCGGGTACGGGTATAGGCGGATGATGCTCGGGGCGAATGGAAAACCAAAGCAAGTGATGAAATCGGGTGAGTACAAAAACCTAACAACTGACCGCGTGATTTTGGTGCACGGGCCTAGTCATGAGGTTAAGTCTGTCCGTCTGATGTTTGCGATGGCCATTGAAGGACATGGTTGTACGGCAATAGCTCGTGAATTGAATCGGAGAGGTATTCCGCGTAATAACAAACCTTGGTATTCGACGAATGTGCACAAAATACTAACGAATCCAAAATACGCTGGCTGGAACGTCTGGAATCGCGGCTCGGAGCGGTTACAACAAAGGCGAATTCACAATGCGCCTCAGCAATGGATTACGACGCCCAACGCATTTAAGCCTATTGTTGACCAAGATACCTATGACCGAGCAGATGCTTGTCGCCCCAAGAAGCAGGATTGTTGGTGGTCCGACGATGAGATGCTGAAGAGGGTTCGACGTTTGCTGAAAACGAAAGGAAGGCTAAGCGAAACGCTCCTTATGAAGGCTCGCGGCATGCCATCTGTAAATACTCTTCATAGGCACTTCGGCTCGTATCGCCAACTCTACGAAAAAGTTGGTTACCATCTCGACGCGGAAGACATCTCGAAGGGTGAGCAGTGTGAACGCTCAATCACTTTGCGACGACAACTGGTGAGCGCGATCCAAGACCTATTTCCAGAGACTGTGACAGTCACCCATCTGACAGGAAGAACACGATCATTGCTATTGATAGACCACAGTTTCATGGTGTCGATTCTTCTGTGCAGGTCGAAGCTCAAACGTGGCACTCCATATTGGGTCCTGGAACCGAATCCTGCCGAGCGCAGTTACATCACTCTGGTCTGCACCATGAATGACAGCCATGATCGAGTGCTTGACTACTTCCTGGTTCCGCGCATGGATCAGTTCCGACCCATGCTCTTTCATGATTCTTTTCTCCGGACGGCCGTACGCTTGCACAAGCTGAGAGATTTTTATGTCGAAGTGAAAAAGCTGATAGTGGAAAGGTCAAGCGTCGCAGCAGCATGATCCTTTCCTGCGGGGGTGTCGCAATTTCGCCCTCAATGCGTATAACCTCCACTCGGGTTTGACGGGGATAGCTATACAGACGGGAAAACTGCTACACCTGGCCACATCAGACCCTTGTATAGATTCTCACGCAATCAGCGCTTGGGATTTTCAAGAGGGAACAACGGATTTCTGTACGCTGGTCGGCGGCGCTGCCGCCTCGACGGAAATGCCGAGCACGGCACAGTCAATCGACCGGCGCGGTGCGGGCTCGCGAGGGAGTAGAATCCTTCCTTCTCACCCGCTCCTTTGCCGATGTCGGCGCTCCCTCGGACTACTCGAATATCAACTCAGTCGAGTTCTACGATAAAAACGTCCGAGAGTGGCGCGCCATCAGCTTCGATGCCCAGTTGAGCGTCCCAATCCGACGTAAACAAAAAGAAGCGACCGTCCATGGATACGTTGCCTAGAGGTTGCGTCTGAAAGAAGGGACCGATATAGGTGGCGCGATTATGCGCGAACCGCCAGACCGTCGAAGCAAGCCCGTCAGTTTCTACGCAGAATATTTCTCCTGCAAAGGGCTGGTCGATTGTCGTGTCGCCGTCGTAACTGTACGTCGAACCGCAAACCGGAGTAGTGTCATCCACATTCACGTTGCTCCACGTGAAGTGCTGCGCTTGGCCCCAGTCAAACAATACCGGCAAAGCCAGCTGAGAAATTTGACTGAGATTGTTTAGGGGGCGTTGCGCCACTTGCATATCGCCCGTGATCGCTGGCCCATTGACTATGCTATTGTATCCGGCGACTTCATACCCACCACACTGGTTGTTGGTTTTGGGGTGTAACTGGCAGGCGCTGATATTCAGGGTAGACAAATCCCAAACGTACCAGCCAGACCAATTCGCTTGGTTCGCCAGGATAAGGACATAGTTGCCACTACGCGAAATATAGGCGTGGTCGATGAGGTAAGGTGTCGTAACCGTCGCCGTGCCAGTGGCTCCCCAGGGCCCCCCGATTTGGCCGGTCTGCGTGTTGTACCAGCGACACCCGAGATTCTTGTCGTACACGATAACGAACATGTGTTTCCCTGCTTCCGAACCGCCTTCCGAAATCGACACACGATTGTCGTCGAGCGATAAACTTACATCGTCATCGCTCACCACCTTTCCCGAACCCAAAGGCGGTTGGACTCCACAAGTCCTGGTGTCGATGACTGGCGTGGAGGCTCCAGTGGAAAAACGATAGCTCGTGATCGTCAAGGTGTCTGGATTAGAGGTCCCGTAGATCAGGTCAGGATCAACAAAACTGAACGTCGGACCAGGTCTCAGCGGTATGAGGAGGCCCATTCCTGCGCCTGCGTTCGGCAGAGAGCTGATTGCCATCGTCGTGGTATCAAAAGCAAACCCAAAGTCCCAGCCACCTTTACCGAGTACATAGAATTTTTTGGTGTCCGCACTCCACTCGTTTGCCTTGCCGCTCGCCTCCGTTCGCAAGAATGTGCCCGGGAGTTTGAAGTTCGTAGTAGGATCGGTCGCGCGAACCATCGACGATCCGAAATCGGGATCGGTAAATACGACATTTTTGGGAGGCGGGACCATGGGGGTCTCTTGGTGGATCAACCGGTCTGTTGTCGCATTGGGGTAAGGCTGAGAGCCCTGGGCTGACGCACTCCCGACCAGAATGACATTTGTAAACAGCATGCAAAGGATTGTAACCAGAATCCTATTCGACATTTGGCCTTCTCCTTTTGCGAGTCTCGAATCCGGAGGAGCGCTCTTGGATCGAGCACCGAGTCGAAGGATGACGGAAGCTAACCCGGCGGAATCATAATCAGAATGTGAGCGCCTGTCTAGAGGTTTAGGTTGCAGCTTGGCGGGGTCAGAGGACCCCAGCACGGACCCGACCGGCCGAGCGGCTTCGGTTCTGGCACTCATGGCGCAACACCAGGGGTCAGCCGAGCAGATCGGAGAGACTTGTTCTTTCAATTTTAAGAACTTCCGCGAGCGAATCACGACGATGCGCGGGTACGTGTAGTCAATTCCCTAGCTGTGAGATCCCCCAAATCTCACCAGGTTTCAACACTCTGAGGTTCCTTACTTTCTGCATCTAGTGGACATCCGAGAGAGCTGTTGGTTCGACCCCCTCGTCCCGAACCAGATTCCACCGGTTATTGAACTCTATTGAATTCTGTAGGCCGCAACTGATTGGTGTTGAAGGAGTTGCGGCCTCACACGGACGCGTTGTTGTTCTCCCGGCGTCGGGAAATAGGCGTACTGGAACGTGGCTCCATTCGTGTACGCCGTCTTGCTCAGTTGCGTGTACCATACCTCCGTGGAGCTGCCGTTGCTGTCGATCTCAAACACCCTCCCGAAGGCGTCGTAGACAAGGCAATACCCTACCGGGGGAGCAGTTCGTGCCGCTGGGGTTGACCGATTTCATCTTGCTGAACTCGTTCCAGGCGTAAGCGTTGGTTCCGTCATTGGTCACATTGCCGTTCGAGTCGTTGGTGCAGCCGGTGCAGGTGTAGTGATTGGTCGTCGAGCTATAGGTAGGATTTCAAGTTACGAACCCGGTAGACGCCTTTGTAAGGTTGTCGTACTGGTCATAGCTGTACGTCTGGTTCCAAATCGCACCACCAGATCCGCACCGCGTGGCCCGCCTCGGCCGTGAGGGACGTCTTCCCCCGCAGGCTGGCGTTGGTCTCTAGATTTTATTCCAACCCTTCCACCACGTACAGGGATCCCAGAATACGCCGGGTATCATAGACATAAGTCTTGCTGTACTCGTTGTACTGCAGCCGCAGTTTCAACATCGATCCCGCTTTCTCGCTCAGTTCCACGGTTTGAAGTAGCGTCCGTTTTCCTGTCGCCACTTCCACGCGGTACATGCGTACCGCCGCGGGCGTCCCCGATGACACTAATAGCGCTTGCCCGTCTTCCGCCCATTTATCAAACACTTCCCAGGACTCAATAGCCGGGACCACGTGCATTTTTTGTGTCTCCCGGTCAAGCACCACTGCTTCGCCAGAAGCATTCCGCCCGGCAATCCGCTTTCCGTCCTTGGCTACAGCTCCGCCGATAAAATCCGGAGAGCCCAAGGGTTGCGGTTTCCCACCCTCGATGTCCATCTCGAACGTCCGCAGCGACTGGCCCTCGGCCGCCCCGATCAGCAGCAGATGCTTGCCATCCGGAAACCAGTCCAGATGATCCAAATTCACAATGTATCCCACGGGCAACCGCCGGCTTTCCCCGGTGCCAATCAGGTGCAGAGCCACCTGCAGCGGCCGAGTCAGAATCGCGGCGGCAATGGTGGTTCCGTCGGGCGAGAATTTCGCCGCAGTACCCGGTCCTAGCGCCACTGGCGCAGAGCCATCCAGCTTCCGGTAAACAACCAGATATAACGGACCGGCGGGCCCTCCCCATTCCATGAAAACGATTGCCTTCCCGTCGGGCGAAATGTCCGGATTCGACGATCCGTTGAACCACTCCAATCCTCGGTGTTCTTTCCCGGCGCCAGGGTCGATCTCCGTAATCTCCGTGCGGTACTGCTCGTTGGAGAGAAGCACCCGCCCGTCCGCCGCAATATCCATCAGGCGCGTCCTTTGCGGTGCCGCCAGAATATGCCGAACTTTCCCCGACAAGCCCACTGCATACAACTGCTGATCCGTCGTCTGATCGGCAGCGGTAAACCAGATTTCTGAGCCGGTTCGCCAGGCCAATCCCTGGATACCCCCATACTCTCTGGTCAACAGCTTGTGATTCCCAGTCTCATCCACTACGGCCACCCAGCCCCCGATCATCGTCGTACACTGGATGTTCCAGAAACGCGACCTGCTTGCCGCTGGGCGATACACGTACATAGTCCAGATAACCGGAGGTTGTGTAAAGCACTTTTCCCGCCGGATATTCCAGCTGCACTTTCCGGTTCGCGTGACGTACCACCGCCAGGGTCTTCCCATCGGGGGCGTAGTCTGCAGAAATCACTTCCTTTTCGAGCGGGCGTGGCGTGCCACCGGCCATCTGCGCTTGTGCCATCGTGCCACTCAGAAGATTCGCATGGTAGGCGGTATCCAAGGTCAGCTCCATCTCTCCACTGGAGGAGAGAGCCAGCAGCGCCGCGCTTGGCAAATCCAATTTCGTAGATTGAGGAAATTCCATCCGGACGGAATAAATCTGCAGTGAGTCGCTGTTCCACTGCGCGCTATACACGACCGTTCCTCCATCCTTCGCAAAGCGCGCATTCGAGAGATAGCCCTGTTGATAGGTGAGGCGAGTGAACTTGGGCTGCGGCTTTGCGGCGGACCACCGGCCCGCCGACCAAGCGGCTGCCACTAGCACACCACAGTCGCCAAAACCGCCGCCCGGTGCAGCCAAGGCCAGCTCCCCTTGGGCTGCGCCGCGCTTTTGGCAGACGATGTTCCGTTCAGCGACTCAATCGCAAAAGCCAGATCGCTGGCCGACTGGAAGCGCCGCTTCGTGCTCTTTTCCAGGCAGCGGGTCAGGATGCGCTGCACTCCCAGCGGGCCTTGCCATCCCGATTCGTTGAGTTCCGGAGGTCCCTCGCGCAAAACCGCGGTCATGGTTCGGCGGATGTGGCCCGTTTGAAGGCGCGTTTCCCGTTCAGCATTTCGTAGAGGACCGCGCCAAAACTGAAAATGTCAGAGCGCGCGTCACTGGCCTCGCCTCGCACCTGTTCGGGCGACATGTAGCCGACAGTTCCCATCACCATGCCCGGCAACGTTCCACTGCCTAGGGTCAAGGCGGTTTCGGTCCGCTCCTCGGGCCGCACCAGCTTCGCCAGCCCGAAATCCAGGACTTTGACCCGCCCGTCGCGTGTAATGAACACGTTCTCCGGTTGCAGGTCCCGGTGCACGATCCCCTTTTCGTGGGCGGCCGCGAGTCCCTGCGCGAAACCGAGCGCGTACTCGATGGCGCGCCGCGCCGGCAGCGGCCCGGCTTCGAGTTTTTCCCGGAGCGTCATGCCCTCGAGAAATTCGCTGACCAGAAACGGGGCGCCGTCATGTGTCCCTATGTCGTGGATTGCCAGAATGTTGGGGTGGTTTAGCGCGGCAATGGTGCGAGCTTCCTGTTCGAAACGGCGCAGCCGGTCAGTCCTGCACCAGCGCCTCCGGCAGCACCTTGATCGCGACATCGCGTCCCAGCCGGGTATCGCAGGCACGGTAGACTTCTCCCATGCCGCCGGCGCCAAGCGGCGATTGAATTTCATATGGACCAAGTTTTGTGCCGGAGGTAAGCGCCATGCGTGGGCGCAATTATAACGTGAGCAGCACGATGCCGAGAATGCGGCGGTTCCGGGAGGTTAGTCAGCAAATCAGAAGTTGTCCACAAACGGGCTTCGCGGAGATCAGCAGCAATGTCCTCGAAGCTGACTTCTGGACCGTAAACGTAGCTGTGGGGGGTTTTGAGTGCTATGGCGATGCTTCAACACTTGAGGCTTTTTGAGGCGTTTTTGTGGCATACTCGATTCGTCGTGGATTATGCTCGGCGTCTCAACTTTGCTTGCGTTACTTGCGTTAGCGCTACAGGCGATTGCCGCTTCGGCGCAAAATGCGCCTCAGCCTCCGAGGATTCGGGTATCCACTCGACTGGTTCAGGTAGACGTCACCGTCCGTGACAAGAACGGCCCGGTTGCGGATTTGACGAAGGGCGACTTCGTCGTGCTTGATCGAGGAAAACCACAGGGAATCAGCCTTTTCTCTGTCGAATCCGGGAGTTCCGAGAACCACCTCATCCAACCATTGCCCCAAAACACTTTCTCAGACCTCCCACAATACGGGGCCAGCGCACCGCGAAGCCTTACGATCGTGCTGCTCGACAACTTGAATACCCTCTCCGGTTCCGCATCGCTGCCCTATGAAACGACGCCGTTTTGGCTCGAGGACCATGCGCTGGCCAACGCGAAGCAGGGCTTGGTCGGGTTCCTCAAGCAGGCTGATCCAAGAGACCGCATCGCGATCTATGGGCTGACTCGGTCGCTGCACGTGCTTTGCGATTTCACCTGCAATCGTGAACAACTTCTCGCGGTGGTAAGTAAATACGACGTGACGTCGCATACGCAGCGCGACACGGCTGAGCCGGGAAACTTCCACCTCCCTAACACTCCCGAAGTCGTCAACGAGCACCTCGATGAAGCGGCACGAGAGCTAGCCGGATTGAACAATCAGGGGCGCGTCCAAACAACGATGGCCGCCCTGAGCGCGATCGCGGCCCATGTTGTCGATATTCCGGGACGAAAGAACCTGCTTTGGCTTACCGCGAACCTTCCTTTTTCGGGCCGCGTGACCGCACGCATACTGAGCCGCGCGAACATCGCCGCATATCCCGTGGACGCACGGGGGTTGCTTCCGCGCGCGCCGCAGAGAGATTTAGAAGGTGTCATGGACGCCGACTCCTTCGCCCTCGGTGCCCTCGGAGGGCCTCCCGCGATGTCTGCAGAACCGATTGGCATTGAGACGATGCACGATATGGCTGACGACACGGGTGGCCGCGCGTTTGTAAATACGAATGACTTAACAGACGCGATTCGGCAAGCCATCGAGGATTCGGCGGTTACATACGCACTTGGCTTCTACATTGGGAGTGACTCGATTGACGGGAAGTTCCACGAGATTAAGTTAGAGGTGAAGCGGAAGAACGTGACCCTACATTACCCGAAGGGCTACTTCGCTTTTCAAGACTTGCCTGTCACAAAGGAAGAGAACCGAAGCAACCTGCTCACCTCGTTGCAGAGCCCGATCGAGTCGTCCGCAATTCCCGTGCATGTCAAGATCGACCGAGTGGAGAAACCATTGCCGCACTGTCTGAGTATTTTCGGCTCGATCGACATTCATAACGTTCAAGTCCTTCAGGATGGCGGCGTGCGCAAGGTCGCTCTCGATGTGGTCACAATTGAGCAAGATCGATCCGGCAAAGTTGTTGCGCAGTCGGGAAGCACAATCAATCTTCAGGTCACAGATAAAAGATATACGGACTATGTGAAGTCGGGTTTCCCGTTTCATCAGTACGTGCAGCCCAAGGCCGACGCCACCACGTTGCGCATACTGGTTGAAGATGCTAGTACCGCAGAAGTGGGAAGCCTGATCATTCCGTTGTCCCAGATAAAATAGCTGAAGCCGATTTACTCCTTTTAGATTGTGGAAAGAGGCCATAACGCTCATTGAGGGGTTTTGAGTGTAACGGCGATTTAACGACAACTGGCACAGGTGCCGCCAGCATCGCCACGAGTTCAGTGCAGGGTTTCAGATGTAGGCTGCCGGGGAGTTCGATTCGGCCGGAACGACCGCTTCTTATGTTTGTACCAGAGAGACTTACAGGAGTCGCCGTTCGTCCAAACGCCGAATTGTCCCTAAAACCCTCATCCCCTACGAGCGGATTCTGAGCAACGCACTATTTAGATCACTGGAGCCCAAAGGCTCTTGCTATCGCTCTGGAACAGCGCCTAGCATTGCGTTCCAAAGGAACGTTTTGCTGCCAGCCCTGACCCATAGGGGGGATAGAGGGGTCAGGGTTTTTTCTTACTCTTCGTAGTATCATGCGTGCCATGCCACGAAAGCTAAAAGTGGGGCCGCACTCAACCCGAGTTCTAGACTACTCGGGAAGCATGTCGCAGTACGAAAGAGAAAGCCTTGCGGCAGAAGCCCAACTCAAGGCCGAACGAGAAAAACAGAAGCCGCCAAAACCACGCAAACACTAGCAACGCACTATTAGGACACTACCAGAAACTGCCATTTGCTTGCAGCAGGATTGTTCGACCTTGCTGGAAGAAGAGACGCTCCCGAACCTGCGCCGACACGCACCGCTCTCCTGCCGAGATAACTGTTGTTAGCAGGCGATTTCACTCATTGACTGTCACCAAAATGCAACGATAGGACACGCCTAATGAAAATGCCCAGGCTCGTGTTGAGTCTAGGCATGTGAAATACGGCTTTGTTTTCTTCGTAGTTCAAGCCGTTTTCTTTGCGGCTTTCACCTTCGCCCATCGAGCGCGTTGCGCCGCAGCGATCTTCCTGCGGGCAGCGGCTGACATCGTTCGTTTCTTGGGCATCGCCACCACGTTGACTTTGTTGTTCTTCGCCTTTACCTTTGCCCATCGTACTCTCTGAGCAGCCGCGATTCTTGCCCTACCTGCAGCCGACATCCCGCCCTGAGTTCCAGTCTGTTTCTCATATGCCGCGCCAAAAGCCGAGAGTGCTGCAGCAATCGCCTTCGTTTGTTTGGTCAAGCGATCATGTTCTTTCTTCAACTTCTGAACTACACCATCTAGGTTCGTCATTGAATCCCCCTCGCGGGGATTGTAGCAGGCGGTCGCGGTCGATGAATGCTATGGCGATGTTTCAACAGTTACTTGTTGTTCCCCGTCCATTTTCCATTTTGGCAACCTACGCTCAGGGAACGAGACTCTCGAAAGACAATATTCTCAGTTGGGGTGTTCCGAATTGGGAATCTGCACCTCTAGTTATCGCTGAAGACAGAGTCAGGAACTCCACGCTGAGACAGAGTAAGCTTGATGAATGTGCAGTCTTGAACAGACACCGCATCAGTGAACGCTGTAAAGTGAGAACTTGTCGGAGACGTGAAGGAACGGATGCGGCAGTAAGTTGATACAACCTTCCCCCATCGTCCGCCTGTTCCTCTTCGTGGCACAGCCAACTTGGAGAGGCTGTGCCACGCTCTTGTGGCTCCCCGACAGATTGCCGTTGCTGATCCATCGCTCGAACGAGACGACCACGTTTACGTAAGCCATACTCCGTGGAACGAGAGGAGGAACTGACATGGTGAAAACGGTGAAGGAGTCAGTTCACAGAATGACTAGCCATCTGCAACTCATAAGCGGCTACCTGGAAATGAAGGATTACACCAAGGCGCTGGGGAAGACGAGGGAAACCATTAAGGAAATGCACGCGTTGGAAACGAGTCTAACGGGGCTGGCGAACGTAGGGATGACCGTGCCGCATGATGGGGCGGTCGTAGTTCCACATGGCTCCACAGTTGTGAGCCACGAAGACGTGAACGTGGACGTTGACAGAGATGAAGTGCGGGCAGTTGAAAAAAATGAAGTGCGCGCCGGTCACGGGAGCGACAACCCGAAAACGAAGTAAGATTTGAGTGCGACCATTAAATGCAGTGGTGATGAAGCGCCCCGGCTTGAAACGCCGGGGCGTTCGTATGTCGTCTAGCTTCCGCGAGAAAACTGCACCGCGCGAGCAAACCGGTAGATGATGGTGAGATTACGCCACTTCTTTTGTTTCAACCGCCACTGGCACCTGCACCAGTTCCTCAAATAGAGAGCGGTAGTGAATCATCGCTGTTCTAAGATCTTCGGTAGTTGCTTGGTCTTTCCCAACCCGCAGCGCAATCTCATGCGCCGACCGGTAGTTCTCTACTACACGAGGATGATCGACAGAAATGTCGGCGGCACGTTGATCGAAATCGGATACGGGATAGCCGCGAGCCTTCATAACAGACGACACCAGGTCATCGGCTTCCGCGACGGCCCCCTTCGGGGAATCGACAAAGCGGGACTGCACGGCCAGCCACTGTTTTGAATAACGTTCATGTTCTATCGAATCAAGGTCGCGAATGTTGAGCTTTTCAATCCGCTTCTCGCGATCGGCTAATTTCGCTTCGGCTTTTCGCTCCGACCCATGTGTTAGCACGGCGCGGTCGTACTCAAGCCCAAACTTTTGTCGCAGGTCTGCCGTCGTACTCCTGCGTTTTCGCACATAAAACCAGGCGACCACCACGACGATCACAATCACAGCGGCGGCGAGAGCAATGAGCTTCGGATCCACCAGATTCAAGGTCATCGAAACCTCCACAAAAAACCAAGTTTTGTTCACGACACTATGCTTTGTCGCGGGAACTCTGTTGAGTAGCCAGTATCAAACTTCCGGCTTCGGAAAACTGATCAGAATTGACCGTCTTGAAAATGGGGTCTTGCACGGTCGAGAGGAAAGTGCCGCAGGAATGCCCAACAAGTCACCAAGTTCACCGCGCGGTCAAACCATGCGTTGGGGCAGCTAGGTGGAATTGAGCCGATCCAGAGTGTGGGAGCTTTAGGGCGCGCCGTATGGAAGCGAACGGGCTACGCTCGCTTTATGGACTCGTACTCACCCAATGCAGAGCGCCAGTTGTCAGCGGTGTCATAGAACTTCCAACTCATCATGTCCGGCACTGAAAACAGGACCTGATCGCTTGATTTTCCCTTTGTCCACTCGTGCAGTTGCACCAGGAAGACGCCTTCACTGACCTTGCTGATAATCTGTCCTTGCCATTGGAGTTCGTCATTCTTGAAGCTGAAGAAGAACTTCCCTACGAAATCGCGCGGCTTAGTGACTTTCTTCATATGACGGTTTCTCCTATCTTCGCTGGGCTAAGAGATCTGCTTGACTCTTGAGACAGGCAGAAACCGGGGAGCTCGTCCCGCTAAAATTGTGTGACTCGGCATGCAGTTGTTCGTCTTAACGATTATCCGCTACAACCATCTTACTGTTGAGTATTCCCGCCGCCTCGCTAAGTGTCAGATCATCGGATACCCGCTGGAAGTCCCGATGGTTTTCCCTCTTCTGCACACCGATGCTCGCGAACAGGAGGGCTTTCCCTGTCATCTGCAAACTCAGGGTAGTCATGTCCCAATGACCGGGGACAACTTCTGCCTGCCTAACCTCAAAGTGGCCTCCTTTGTCCAAGTGTCCCAGCAGACCGAACCCGAATTTCACGGTCTGTGTGAGATGACCGTCAAACCCAGCCAGGCGCTCCTGTTTGCAGTCGACCCACATCTCGCCTTCCATATCGTGGAAAACGCGGGCCTCCAGGGAGGGCGGATGAAAACTCGGGTTTGGTCTAAAGCTCAGCTTCACGAGGTTTCCCTCACCACCCGCGTAATTGAACACAAATGCGGCAGGCAACATCTTGAACAACCGTCGCCCCTGTAGGGTTTCAGCGTCCAGAGTTCGCCGCAATTTGTGTTGCGCACTTCGACTGGTCATTAACTCCTGCACGCGCTGGTCCTCTTCCAACTGTTGTCTCGCGGTAAGAGGGAGGTCGTTAATAGATAGGAGTCGACTGAGAGACCCTTCTTTGGTCTCAACAATTTCCTCGACCTGTTTCTTGCCATACTGTTCTTTTTCTAGTTGGTACATCCAGTTGCTGTGATGCTCCTGGAAGTTTAGTTCGTTGGTAACTACCCTCTGGGCGAGGTCGTTGGCCGAAACTTCGCTGCTGGCGACGGACTGAGGACATGCAGACACGCCAAGCAAGACGATTGTCAGGGTAAGGACTACAGGGCCGAGTATCATTTTCACAGCCAGTGACGACGCTGGTGCATGGCATATTTTGAACCAGCTATGCATCTTGTCATTTCCCCAATGAGACAACACTGTGAACTGCTCGAAGGCTCGTGGGCGCAGCAGGTGGTCCCTCGCAATTTCGATCATGGAACAAAGTGCGGCTAAAAAGCTGGTCAAAATCGCGCACTTTCCCAGACTGCTCGTGATACGCGGAGTGCCTGGAAAGAAGAGGGCATCCTGAAAACTCAGGATGCCCTGAGTATTAAATCTCAGTGCGAAGCTCTACTGTTACTGCGGAGGTTTCACATCCCGCTTCGGCTCTTCCCTTCTGCTGCTTTTTCTCTTCCAGCTTTGGCGCAGGCTGCGGATGCTGCTGTTCGGCTGTTGCAGTTTGCGTGGATTGAGGCACGATTTCTGGACGGAACGTACTTCTGTTTCGCCCGAAAATGGTTCTGGCGGGACTCTCTCATTTCGAAGATGTCGAAATCTGAGCAAAAAGGCTGACCCGCCTGAATCGCCTCAATCACATGCGATGGTCAGCGCCACGGAAAAATGATCGCCAAACTGAGCCCACCTGCCGCGGATGGAGGAGATTGTGTCTGAAGGCTCGACGATATGAGCCGTTCTGCACAGTATTGCCAGAGCAAATGAACGAGTCTATTCCCGTAGACAAATCGAGGAGAAGGAATGTTTCTGGCCAGCAAAGCCGCGTGCGCTGGGATTGTTTTCTTATTGCTGGCGACAGGGATCTCCGGACCACGCCCCACGCCAATCGCTTCCGGACCCAATCTCCGCAACGAAGTGCCAGCGATCGGGCATGGGAACGATGTCAAGAAGGTGCAGCAAACTCTGCGTGACAAAGGACACTACCGGGGCGACATCGATGGCGTCTTCGGGCTCCGGACCCGGGCGAGCATTCGCGGATTTCAGAAGGCCGAGAATCTGCCAGCCACAGGCCAGCTTGACTCCCAGACGGCCGGTAGACTCGGAGTCACACCAGAAGGTCACGACAAGACTGGCTACCAGGCTACTCAAGGTAAACCTGCGGCAGGCATTCAACGGGTTCGAGGCTCGCGCCGAACAAACAAGACCTCACGGACGGCAGCCAATACAATTGCCGATCCTGAAAGCGGCCGGGGAGGCCACGAAAAGACACTTCAAGCGGAGAACGAAAAACATGATCGGTAATGCCGCGTGAGCGTTATTGTTCAGATGTCTTGAGTCCTGGTTATTCGCACAAAATCCGCCGACAAGATTTGTACCTTGGGACTAGAGCACACCGGCAGAGAGTAACGGGTGCTCGATCTTTGGCTCTCTGAAGCAGTCCCCGCAATTCTTCCGGCACAGTCACACGTAACTGTTGAAATAATCGCCATTACACTCGTTGACCAGATCGGCCAAATTCTGGATGATGTAATCACCCGCAGCGGGTTGTTTTGAACTTCAGAGCGATTCGCGCCTGTCGTATGGGAAAAACCAAGTGGCTCCCCCAAATGGACTGTGGCTGGCAAAGTCCGTAACGGGTGGCAGGTAACCGCTCTGAATATCTGAAGTCTCTTGCATCCAACACGGATTATATTGAACGTGCTGCCCCACCTCAGACCAGCGGCATGCGAGGTGTCCTGTCTCTGTTTGCCATGACCTCATTGCAGCGAACCTCCGACGATCTGCCCTGACCATAGTTTCCCACGGGTGGGGTTCCGATGCCACTCTTATGGAAATTCAAACCGTACCACTATCTGATTTTGCAGTGGACCAGGGCGCAGTTGGCGAAACATCGCCGTTACACTCAATGACCAGTGGTCAAAACTTGTAAAGGCCTGGTTACGTAAACCATCCCCCCTTCCTTGCGCACAAAAACCAGGCTCCATTCAAAACGGATTACTTCCTGTTTGCGCGTTACTCGCCCAGTGTCCTTCCGAAATTGTGGGAAGCTCGGTTTCGGAAGTCCGCCGAAGAAACCGCCGATCGGCACTCCGAATCGAACGTCCACTCACAACGAAGTGTACCCCCAAAAGGCTCACTCTCTAGCGAAATGAGCGAGTCTAAAGGTAACGGAATCTTGATTACATTCGTAAGGTGTTCAGCCCTCGGCAGTAAGAGAGAATCACATATTTGGGTTGTGGGGTCCCGCATTGGAGACGCCGAAAACCACTGTCGTTACCGACGGCCACGAGTCCAGCATAGAGGCTCTTGAAGGATTACTTCGTGCGGAGGATGCACTTGCGAAGAGCTCTGTTCGGTTCCTCATGGTCAAAATGTTCAGGGCTACGCGGAGAACCTTTCGCCCGCGGTCTCGGAGTCTAGTAGCACGTCCGAAATTGCCCTTTGTTTTTGAATTTCTCGTGACGGCGATCGCCGTCTTAGCTGCGCTCTCTTGGTTTCACAGGAATCAGATCGACGAAGCCCGCTCTGCCCAAGTAATTCTCAATCAAATTGCAGTTCTTGCACGAGATATCAACAATCTTACGTTGACAGCCTTGCAAAAGCAGAACCTGTCCCCCGAAGCGGACACAGAGATGCTGGAGGCAAGACACGCACTGCCCGAAGCAGTACTGGCAGCACACCTTCATGCTTATCACACCGCTACCATAGAGAAGGTCTGGCCAGCGTTGGACAGCTACATCACGTCGGCCGGCCGGCAATGGTTCATGATGCAATTTAGCGACTTTGACGAGGCAAAGCAGGTCGATATCCAGGAGGTCAGCCCCCAGTTCGACTTGATGCAGCACCAAGTGCAGATTGCCATTGAAGGCGAGGACAAATGGGCCCAAGGTGTTGCTCTGAGAGCTAGAAACGAATTTCTGGCGGCGGCCATATTGGCAGCGACGACCATCCTGATACTTTTTCTCCGGCTCCAGAAACAAGAGCACGTCGGCCAGTTGCAAGAAACCGAACGCAACGCCCTGCGAGACAGCGAAGAGCGCTTCCGCGCTCTCACCGAGCAGTCAACCGACATCATTTTTATCGCCGATCCCTCGGGCCAAATCAAGTACGCTAGTCCTTCCGTTCATACCGTTCTAGCGGTGCATGAAGATAGTCTCGTGGGCCGCAACATGATCGACATGGTTCATCCGGACGATTTCTTGAAGACGATGAGCGCGGGTTCGCAATCGGTAGCGTACGGACAGAATCCGATCGTTGAGTTCCGGTTGCGACATGCAGACGGAAGTTGGCTCCATTTCGAGTGTGTGGTTCGAAACTTGACTCAGCACAAGAATATCGGCGGCATCGTCTACAATGCCCGCGATATAACAGAACGAAAACAGACTCAGGATGAATTGCTTTTTAACGCTACCCACGATGCGCTCACCGGCCTTCCGAACCGGGCCTTGTTTTTGGGACGTCTGCAAAGCGTCGTGAATCGGATGAAAAGGCATCCACACCAGGCCGCTGCCGTCCTTTTCCTTGATATCGATGGCTTCAAGGTCGTAAATGACTGCTATGGCCATGCAACCGGCGATGTTTTAATCAAAGCAGTGAGCAACAGACTACGGGCATGCATGCGCAGCGACGGCACGATAGCGAGGATGGGTGGAGATGAGTTTACGGTTCTGGTGGAGGACGTTGCCGACCCGAGCGATGCCATCCGTGTAGCCGAAAGAATCCAGTCTTCATTTGCAAAACCGTTCCTACTAGAGGGACATGAGGTCTTTAAGAGCATCTCAATTGGCATCGCGCTGACATCACCAGAGGTACCTGCGGAGGCGGTGCTTCAGAATGCCGATATCGCTATGTATCGTGCGAAAAGCCAAGGCAAGGCTTGCAGTGAGCTCTTTGACCGCGTGATGCATGAGCAAGTCATGAGTCGACTTCTTCTGGAAGCCAAGCTGAGATATGCTCTCGAAAATGAAGAACTGGCACTTCACTACCAGCCAATCGTCGCGGTAGATACGGGGGCAGTGCAGGGCTTCGAGGCACTCTTGCGGTGGCAGCCCTCCGGGTTGGATTCGATACCCCCAAGCACTTTTGTCCCGTTAGCAGAACAGTGCGGTCTGATTGTTCCTATTAGTGTCTGGGTTCTAAAGAAGGCGTGTTTGGAGGCGGCGAGTTGGCAACAGCGCTATCCTGCTGACCCGCCGTTATATGTCAGCATCAACATCAGCTCAAAGCATTTCTCTCACGCCGGTTTTATCGGGCACGTCAAAGATGCACTGGAAGAGAGTGCGGTGGATCCGCGCTGCATAACCATCGAGTTCACCGAGGGCCTGGCTATGAACGATGTTGCGGCGACCGGCCAAACCATGTCGCAGCTGCGGACCTTAGGAGTGAAGATGAGTATCGACGATTTTGGCACGGGCTATTCTTCCCTGAGTTATCTTCGGCGTTTTCCAGTCGACACCCTAAAAATCGATCAGTCGTTCGTTGCAACGATGGATGCCGAAAACTATGCCATTGTTAAGACAATCATCGGCTTGGCGCAGAATCTAGATCTTAAAGTGGTCGCTGAAGGGGTAGAAACAACTAAACAACATCGACTGTTGGCGTTAGCAGGTTGTGGGTCAGCCCAGGGACACCTGTTCGCGGAACCCATGCCGGCGAAGAATGTTGGCGTTTTCATTGAGTCCAAGCGGCGACGCCCCAGACAAACTAAACAGAGAGCCTTGGCACGCTCGACAGCGGGACTTTGATACTTCAGTGAGGCGCGATTTCCCTGAATAGCAGCAGTTCGGAACGACCACCGGACCGCCTCGCGCAATTGTGTCCATATAGTCGGCAAACCGGAAGTTATGCGGTTATTGGCGAAACATCGCCGTTAAACTCAAAACCCCTAAAAACGTGAAATGGCCTGTTTACAATAGTTAGGAAATTCTGCGGTTCTAGGCCCCGGACTCCTCACACTACCGTATCTGCCCGATGGAACCCTGCAAATGGAGAGCGCAATCTAAACTATGCCGAAGCGCATTCTGATTGTAGATGACAGCGCTCGTGTTCTGAACTCCGTCAAATTCGTGCTTGAGAGTGTTCCCGATTGGGTTGTTGGCGGGGAAGCCCGCGACGGTCGCGAGGCAATTGACAAGGTCGCGCTCCTCAACCCTGATTTGGTCCTTCTCGATCTCTCAATGCCCGTAATGAATGGACTGGATGCCGCTCGGGAGTTGTCGCGTATCAGACCTGATCTGCCTATCGTAATGTTTACAGATAGCCCCGAGATCGAGCGTGAAGCGTTGCTGTGCGGATGTCCGAGAGTTGTCTCAAAGACAACGGTACTGTTGCTGATCAGCGTCATCCACGACATTTTCGCAAGCGCTGCAGGGGCTACGCCCGCAGCCTGACTGTTTGCGTCCGCCGTGACGCTACGTATTCGCCAATTGGCGTAACATCGCAATTTCACTCATTGACCCCATTGACCCCAGATTCGCTGAGCGGGAATCTGAAAAGGCAAGGATGTGAAGAGTCCTCAGATTTCAAAAAATGAGCAATTTTGAACAGTCGCACCATTCGGGGAAGCAGTATGGTGCAAACTGCTGTTAGTCCGGCAGTCCCCCGGAGAGGGCGGACTGCCGTTCGTGGGGCAGGCATGGGTTTGGTGTCGGTCAGTTTGGCGACGTTTGACCCTCACGCCCGCCCTTTTCAACGTTCAGGAATTTCGGCTTCAACCAGCCCTTCGTTCATTTGTCTCTCGTCCGAACTCGGAAGTCCAGCTCTGGCCAAAGGAGAAAAAATGAAAAGACTGATGCTTGCTACGCTGGCGTTCACGTGTTTGACAACCTTGGTCTGTTTAGCCCAAGAAACCGCGAAAGAGGACAATACAAAAGCCACCGCTCAGGAAAGCCAGAAGCCTGCGACCGCCATCAAGACGGTGACCGGTTGTTTGCAGAAAGGCCATGAACCTGGCGAGTTGTCGATTACGGGCGAAGACGGAAAGACCTGGGACGTGACCAGTAAGAGCGTTAAGCTCGATGAGCATGTCGGTCATCAGGTGACGCTGACCGGCTCCGCTCACCGTGAATCCAAGGCACAAGAAAAAGCAGAGGAAAAGAAGGAAGGCCACGTGGAGAAGGCGGCAGGCAAAGAAGAGTACGGCGATCTGCGTGTAACCGATCTCAAGATGGTCAGCGAGACTTGCAGTAAATGACAGAGTTCGATCAGTTTCTCCCCCCAGGCCAGCAGTTCGATGCTGGCCTTTTGTTTGAGACAACGAACGCGCCTGGGATCGAGTACCATCTCGAACAAGAATCCTTCGCACGACTGTGGCTGCGTCGGAATTGGAGGCTTTGACTCAACGTCAGTCACGCCCAGCACATGCGATAGTTGCGAAAAATCGCCATATCACTCAGCAACCGCGAGTCAAAAATAGTTGTTTTCGTGCTCACCTATACAATCGCTCGCGGCCCGAGTCATGCGGCTCGTGCCTTCACGGACAGGCACGCCGTCACCTCACGGAGGACCTGCTCGTAGTCAGCGGCTATCGCCCGCTCCACATGAACACGAGCGCCTTTTACGCCTGCCTCTTGCGCCAACCTCTTGAACTCACTCTGAAGAAAGACTTCCAACTGCTTCGGTGTCAAGACGGCAATGGGCACAGTAGCGGACTGCCCGGTCTCTGTCTCGATCCTCACGCAGTATGGGGATTCGCCCTGATGCGTTTCCGGATTCATGCGTCACACCTCTTTTATGGCGTGACGAAAGTGGCAGGCAAAGATCTTAGCATTTTAGCGCGTCCCGCCGTTCCCGTGCGCGGTGCGGAGTTGAGGGTCTAGTCCTAAAGTTTAGGACAGCACCGAGTTGAGGCATGTCGGCACAGTTGGCAGTAAATCGTTATTTCATTGACCCCTGCAAAGGGTGCTAATCGGCTATTCAAGAACTCGTTTGTTCACTTCCCCTTGGAAGTGTGCAATATTGACCAGCTACCAGAACCCTGCAGCGGGTATTCTGCTTCTAGTTTCAATGAAACGGAACACGGTCATGGGTTAGCGACTGTACGTCATTCGACCCTCACGACCGGTTCAAACTTCGGCTGGACTCGATCTCTGAGCCCGGCCTCTTTTCTTGTCCCCTAGCACTTAGCGAAACATCGCGATAGCACTCATTGGCCGGGTTTCGGACGCTATGGCCTGATTCGACTGTCGCTGCCCATTTGTTGGAGTGCTAGATTCTTGGTCGAGGCGGCCCACCCGGCCGGGCAGGTTTCCTCGCAAGAGGGGTAAGAGTATCAAGAAATCGTCTTATCTGATCGAGGTTCGGCTCAGATATGTCGGTGAATTTCATCCCGATTCCGAGGAATCGCGAGGGGACGTTTCTGTTCAAGAGTGATCACTCCCACCCAGACCATGGGATGACGCGTTTGCACATCCGCGGAACGACTTGTATCGCTCAGATTTTGTATCGCTCTCATATTCCAAGCGTCAAAAGCCTTTGCACCGTAAAATTGTCCCGCAACAATTCACCGGATACCCGATGCAGCTTCTGGCCACTAGGGGCTCCCAACTCCACGGCTTTCATTGACTTGCCCACTTCTCAGACGTAAGATTCGCGCCAGTGATCGGCCAAACCATTTCGCATTACCGCATCGTCGAAAAGCTCGGTGGCGGAGGGATGGGTGTCGTCTACAAAGCTGAAGATATAAACCTGCATCGCTTCGTCGCCTTGAAGTTCCTTCCCGGTGAGATCGCCAAAGATGCGCAAGCCTTGACCCGCTTTCAGCGAGAAGCGCAGGCGTCCTCCGCCCTGAATCATCCGAACATCTGTATGGTCTTCGCGATTGATGAGCGCGACGGGAAACACTTCATCGCCATGGAGTTCCTCGATGGGATGACGCTAAAGCATCGCATCGGCGGTAAACCCTTAGAGATCGAGACGGTACTGTCGCTTGCTATCGAAATCGCAGACGCACTCGATGCCGCACACTCCGCGGGCATCGTGCATCGCGACATCAAGCCTGCCAATATCTTCGTTACGAAACGTGGGCACGCCAAGATTCTCGACTTCGGGCTTGCGAAGATCACCGTGAAGCGGGAGAACGTTGCCATGAGCGCCCCGACCATAGACTCGGAGGAGCATCTCACCAGCCCAGGGCAAGCGCTTGGCACCATCGCCTACATGTCGCCGGAACAAGTCCGCGCCAAGGAACTGGACGCCCGAACAG
>Ga0210400_10000899_pt1 | contig 30858 bp, 31 predicted proteins | sample IncBWH26MmetaG_FD_155456 | JGI IMG/M metagenome (GOLD analysis project Ga0210400, IMG submission 155456) | Forest soil microbial communities from Barre Woods Harvard Forest LTER site, Petersham, Massachusetts, United States - Inc-BW-H-26-M | ecosystem: Environmental > Terrestrial > Soil >... | reverse complement strand
CAATCCCGCAGTCTTGGACTTCGAACTATCCTCAACTCCTGCGTCTGTCTCTCTTTCCTCGATTTCACTGAACCCGACTAGTGTCACGGGCGGGAATTCCTCCACGGGCACAGTGACCTTGAGCGGAGCAGCGCCCGCAGGTGGCGCGCAAGTCGCGCTCTCGAGCGGCAACGCAGCGGCGGCCAGGGTTCCTTCCAGTGTGACGGTGGCAGCCGGAACGACCAGTGCGTCGTTTACGGTCGCCACCAGTGCCGTGGCTGCATCGACCACGGTCACCATCTCAGCGGCTTACGCTGGCGCGACTAGATCGGCCTCGCTCACTGTGGCGCCTGCGCCTCCTACACCGCCCACTCTCGCTTCTTTGACCTTAAGCCCAACGAGTGTCACCGGGGGAAATTCCTCCACGGGCACTGTAACTCTGAGCGGGCCTGCCCCCACCGGCGGTGCGCAGGTCGTGCTTTCCAGCAACAACACCACGGCGGCCAGGGTGCCTTCCAGTGTGACCGTCGCAGCCGGAGCGACCAGCGCGTCGTTTACGGTCAGCACTAGCACTGTGGCCGCATCGACCACAGTTACCATTTCGGCGGCTTACGGTGGCGCGACTAGATCGGACTCACTTACTGTGACGCCTGCGGCTCCGCCTCCTCCCACTCTCTCTTCAGTGACGCTGAACCCAATAAGTGTTGTTGGCGGCGCGCAATCTTCCACGGGCAGAGTTACGCTGAGCGGGCCAGCCCCCACTGGTGGTGCGCAAGTCGCACTTTCCAGCAGCAACACCACTGCGGCCAGGGTTCCTTCCAGTGTGACCGTCGCAGCCGGAGCTACCAGCGCGTCGTTCACGGTCAGCACCAGCGCTGTGTCTGCATCGACCGCAGTCACCATCTCCACGGCTTACGGCGGAGCGACCAGGTCTGCTTCGCTCACCGTGATGCCTGCGCCCCTGCCACCGCCCACTCTATCTTCGTTGACGCTGAATCCTTCGAGCGTTCTCGGAGGCCTGCAATCTTCCACCGGCACTGTAACTCTTACTCGGGCAGCTCCAGCGGGTGGCGCTCAAGTCCTTCTTTCCAGCAGCAACGGCGCAGCCAGCGTGCCTTTCAGCGTGTTCGTTCCTGCTGGAGCCACCAGCGCAAGCTTCACCGTGAACACGTCCATCGTTCTGATCTCCACTTCCTCGACGATCTCGGCTTCGTACAACGGAACGACTCGGACGGCAACTCTTTCGGTGCTGTTGTAGCAAGGAGGTACGCCGGGAGGCGGACGGCACGTCTACACGGGCCGTCCGCCCAAACTTCGCGAGGGCCGACCGGCTTCATGGGCTCCACCCGTCACCTTGCCGTTCGCCCCCTGTTCACTGTTCCCCTTGCTACAATCTTGTCGTGCCGGTTGGGGCCCAACCCATGATGCATGAGCTTCTGGCGATCGATACTGACGCTGGAACCCGGCTGGACCGGTTCGTGGCCGCACATTGCCCCGAACTGTCGCGGTCACGCGTGCAGGAACTCATCGACGGCGGCCTTCTGCTTGTCAACGGCAAGGCGGCGAAATCTTCGCAGAAGCTTCGCGGCGGGGAACTTATCACCGTGCGCGCGCAGCCGCGGCCTGCACCTCACGCTGAGGCGGAAGCGATTCCGCTCGATGTGCTTTATGAGGACGACGACGTCATTGCCATCAACAAGGTCGCTGGGATGACCGTTCACGCCGGGGCGGGAAACGTTTCCGGCACGCTGGTCAACGCGCTGCTGGGGCGCGGACAAGCGCTTTCGCAGGGGGGCGATCCGCTGCGGCCGGGAATCGTTCACCGGCTCGACAAGGAAACCTCGGGCGTGATCCTGGTGGCCAAGAATGATTCGGCTCATGCCAAGGTGGGCGAAGCGTTTCGCCAGCGCGCGATCAAGAAAACGTATATTGCGCTGGTGCAGGGGGTTCTCGGGGAGAAGAGCGGCCGCATCGAGCTGGCCATCGGGCGCGACCCGATTCATCGCACGCGCATGACGACGCAGCGCAAATCGTGGCACGGAGAGGCGATCGCGAATCCGCGCGAGGCGCGGACGGATTGGAAGGCGCTCGCGAAGATCGACGGGACGACGCTGGTGGAGGTCCAACTTCACACCGGACGCACGCATCAGATTCGAGTACACTTCTCCGCGCTGAAGCATCCGGTGGTGGGCGACACGCTTTACGGAGCCGCGGGAGAAATGCGCATCGGAAAAGTCACGCTGCCATCGTTGGGACGAAATTTTCTGCACGCCGCAAAGCTGGGCTTTGCGCAACCGCGGACAGGCGCCTGGATCGAAGTTCGCGCTGCTTTGCCGAGCGAGCTGCGCGACTATTTGAAGGAGCTTGGCGAGGCCGCCGGAGAACCGCAGGGGCGAATTGACGCTGCGCTGGCGGGATACCTATAATCGATGCAAATGCGACGGACCTCCACTGTGATGTTCTTGGCGTTAGCGTTGTTGCTCTTTCCGCTGACCGAGCGGGCGCAGCAATCTTCAACCGGTACTAAACCGCAAGCGTCCTCGCCGGACGCGAAGGCGCAAGCGCCCGCACCGGCAAAGCCCGCGGCGCCGAAGCAGGAGCCCGCCCAGCAAGACAACCAAACCGTATTTAGAGTTCCAGTCAACCTCGTCGACGTGCTCTTCACCGTGCTGAACCGCCGCAACAAGCTGGTTCCCGAACTAGACAAAGGCGACTTCAAGATTTGGGACGAAAAGGCCCCGCAGGAGATCCGTTATTTCAGCAGGCAGACGGATCTGCCGTTGCGCATCGGCATGCTGCTGGACACTTCCAACAGCATTCGCGACCGCATCAAGTTCGAGCAAGACGCTTCGATCAATTTCCTGTTCAGTGTGCTGCGCCACAATAAAGATGAAGCTTTTGTGATGACCTTCGACGACGAACCGCAAATCGTCCAGGGTTTCACCGGCGACGCGGGAGCGCTGCGCGACCAGATTACCAAAACGAAAGCGGGCGGCGGCACGGCGATTTACGATGCGGTCTACGAAGCTTGCGTCAAACAGTTGAGCCATCCGCCGCGCCCGCCGGGCGATCAGCCGGACGTGGTGCGCCGCGTGATGATTCTCATCAGCGACGGCGACGACAATTTATCCACGCACACGCGCGCGGACGCGATCGAGATGGCCCAGCGCACCAGCGTGGTCATCTACACCATCAGCACCAGCACGCAGTGGGTTTCGCTTTCGCAGACGGATCCGAACAAGATGGGCGACCGCAAATATCACCTGACCGACGGGGACAAGATTCTCCAGGAAATGGCCGAAGAAACCGGCGGCCGCGCGTTTTTTCCGTATCACGTGGACGATCTGGACCAATCGTTTCAGGACATCGGCGACGAACTGCGCAACCAATATTCCATCGCCTATCTGCCGACGAACTACGTCCTCGATGGCCGGTACCACAAAATCCGCATCGAGGTGCCCGAGCATAAGGGCTACCAGGTGCGTGCCCGGCGCGGTTATTTCGCGCGCGCCAACGCGAATGTGCCGTCAACGCCAAACCCGCCGGGAGGCGCGCCGCAGTAGTCCACTCTCAAAAGAAATGCTTTATCCTCGCGTGATTCGATGGTGACTTTAGTAGTTTAGCGGGGAATATTGCGGAGCAGGACCGCGTCGGAATCCGCGTGCCCGCGTCCGACACCGAGCCGCTTGCCGTCTTTCGAATACGCGAATCCGCCAATTTTCTCTGACGTGAAGTGCGTGAGCTGGCGCCGCGCCGAGCCGTCCAACAGCTGAATCCACAGATTGTCCACGCCCTTTTCCCGTACGGCGTATAGGATCGCTTTTCCCGACGGAACGAAGGCCATGCTTGGGAGCCCGCGCTGATCGAATTCGAATGACGATTTTTTCCCGTCCTCGACGGAGTACAAAACAAGAATGCTGGTGTGATCCGAGTCACGCACTTCGAATGTGGCGACGCTTTTGCCGTCTGCAGAAAGGCTGTACGGCTCCGCGGGCGACTTGATAATTGTTTCGGGCGAACCGCCGTCGATGGGGATGCGTTTGAGGAAATGATTCTCGGCAGCGTCAATGTAGTACAGCCACTTGCCGTCATTCGAACAAGCCGGCGTTCTTTCGTTCACCCCGGAGGTAAGCTCCTTGAGGTTTGTGCCATTCGAATCTACACGCCAAAGATTGGCTTCGGCACCCCCCGAGCGGCCGATGGCGCGAAAGACAATGTAGCGTCCTTCTCCGCAAGAAACCGCCTGCTCAATCGGAAACTTTTGGTCGGAAAAGACAACGCGGTTTCCCCCGGCGGGGTTCATCAAGCGGATGTCGGTACCCTGAGTGAGTAGAACTTGATCGTCAGGCGTCCAGTCCCAATCCGAAAAAGGCAGGTTCGAGGACAATTTCAAGGGAGTGAAGTTCTCGAGCGATCCGGCAGGGGCAATTTCCAGTTGGATTCTTGACTGGCTCTGGTTTGCCGCGATGCTTTGGCCGTCTGCGGAGAGGCTGGGATGGTAATAATCATTCGTATCGGTGGTCAGGAGATGGAAATCACCGCCAGGGAAGGAAACAATTCCGATTTGCTTGCGGTGGAATCCCGTTTCCGCGGTGGCGGCGGAGACGAGTAAGGAGCGGCCATCAGGAAACCACTCGGGATCATAGTAGATGCGATCCTTCGCGATGGCGGTTCGCTTCGCGTCGCCAGTGGCGACATCCACGACGAGAAACCCGCCGAGGTCCCGGGGCGTGGGCTGGACGATAGGGATCACGATGGTTTTGCCGTCCGGGGACCAGGAAAGCGTCAGGCTATCGGTCTCCACGTCCTTGTGATGGAAGAGATCGCGCTCCAGTGAACCATCGCGCCTCGCGATCTTCAGGTCGGTCACCTTGGAATCGCCGTGTTTGTGCAGGTAGGCGAAGCGCTGGCCATCGGGAGAAAACGCGATGGGACTGTCGACGTCCTTGATGAGCAGGCGCGGAGTCCCGCCGAGCACGGGAGCGTCGTAGAGGGAGGCGATGGCTTGTTCGGAGTCCTCGCGGCGGACGAAGTAAATGTAGTTGCCATCGGGAGAAAAGGTGAGGCCGCTATAGCGCGTGGCGGCGGGGGTAACGACCTGTGTGTTGCTCCCCGTGGGAATGTGGCGGAGCCAGAGGGCCTGCAGGCCGTTCTCGTCGAGGACATGCAGGAGGTACTTTCCGTCGGGGGAAATCCTGGCCAGCGAGACGTGGCCACTATTGGTGAGGTTTTCGATGGACATGCTTTCGGAGGGTAAAGCCGTCTTACGAGGCAGAAGGGAGTAGATGCCGAAAGCGGCGGCGGCGAGCAAGAAAAGCCCGACGGCGAGCACCAGGCCCGTGCCGAATTTGTTCTTGCCGGCGGCAGCGATCAAGACGGAACCGCTCGAAGGGGGACGTACCGGGTCGGCGGGCTGGGCAGCCAGCGTGGACGATTGCGCTGCGATGCGAGCCGAAGAAAGAGAAGGCGTGGCACTTTTCCCGGAGTCCAATTCACGTTGCAGGCGTTTCAGGTCGGCGCGCAATTCGGCGGCGACCTGGTAGCGCACGTCGCGGTCTTTCTCGAGAGCTTTGTTGAGGATGCGCTCGAGTTCGGAAGGAACATTGGGATTCAGCGTGACGGGAGCCATCGGAGCGTTGTGCAGGATGTTGTCGAAGACGACGGCGCTGGTACCGCCAGGGAAGGGAAGCTTGCCTGTGGTCAGTTGGTAGAGGACGCCGCCGAGGGAGAAGAGGTCGCTGCGCGGGTCGAGTTCCTCACCGCGCGCTTGCTCCGGAGACATGTACGAAATAGTGCCGACGGCAGTGCCGGGGCTCGTAAGAAGGAGAGTTTCGGGATCGCCGAGAGTCTCGCCGCCGAAGTTGGCATGGTGCTCGGGAAGGAGCTTCGCGAGGCCGAAATCGAGAATTTTGACGGTGCTCCGTTCGGTGACGAAAATATTCGCTGGCTTGATGTCGCGGTGGAGAATGCCTTTTTTGTGCGCGGCGTCGAGGGCGTCGGCGAGCTGGATGCCGATGTCGATGGTGCGTGGAATCGGGAGTGAGCCGAGGGGGATTAGTTTGTCGAGGGTCTGGCCTTCCAGCAGTTCCATGGCGAGGAAGGTGCGGCCATCGTGCTCTTCGATGGCATGAATGGTACAAATGCCGGGATGATTGAGCGCGGAGGCGGCGCGCGCTTCGCGGAGGAAACGTTCGAGAGCTTGGGGATCGCGGTGCGAGTCCTCCGGAAGAAATTTGAGGGCCACGCGGCGGCCAAGTTTGCTATCTTCGGCTTCATAGACGACGCCCATGCCGCCTTTGCCGAGTTGGCGGAGGATTTTGTAGTGGGCGATGGTTTCGTTGAGCATGGGCGCGGAATGAAGCAAGGATGGTAGACGGTTGGAGGAGTGCGGTCAATTCATTCGGAAGAATGGGAGACGGTGGGGCAGGGAATAGGGCATAGAAATCCGTAACCTGATGAGTGTTGGGCCCATTTTTGGCTGGTTCGATGGTAGATTTGGGTGTGCGGCGTCTGACTGAGGATGGTCCTCCATAGAACATGCGATATCTGGTGCGAGCGCGGGTGAAAGCTGGTTGCCAGCGGGCGCTGACGGAAGCGATCGAACGCGGCACACTGGGCGTAGGTTCAATCGCCGGGGACGAATACCTGCGCAACATGAACGAGGCGAGAGTTTGTGCCGACCAGACAGTGCGCTGGGTGGAAGTTTGTTACTGCCCCACTCCGCTGCAGGAAGAGCGTCCTTACTGGGAAGAGAATTTTGAACTGGTCAAGGTGCAGGACACGCACGACCGCCGCAAATGCCGCGACGAAAATGGCTCCGAGCCGTGGGCCTGCGGAGATTGCGATTGCACCGCGCGCCTCGAAGAAAAGCTGAAAAACACAGGCAAACCCTTCCTCGAACATCTGCACAATTCTTCTGACGATCTAGCTTCGCAGGGCAAGTGAGGATGAAAAGAGTTGGAAGAGTTTTCCTTTCGACTCCGTCGATGGATGGCTAGCCTTGCGGAAGCCGTACCCTGTCCATCACTCCAGCAACTCAACGACGCTCAACCGCGTCATCCCACATATGGTGCGACAGTTTCCACTCACCATCCGCCTGCTTCCGAAGCACATTCAAGAATATGCCTTTGTGTGCGGAGCGAGTCGTCCTGCCGTCCTGCACCGTCGTCCATGCTACTTCGTCCGTTCCCCACACATAGGCGATCTGCCCGTCGCCGCCGATATTCTGCGGTGTCACCAACAGTTTCGTGATCTGGGTCGGCGGAGTACCCGGCGCAAACCAGTATTCGTTCAATCCCTTGTGCCCGATCCGCGGCGTGTCTCCATGCGGCGGCAGCAGCACGCAGTCCTCTGTAAAGAGCGCGCGTACGCCATCCGCATCTCCCCTGAGCCAAGCCTCTTCGTACTTGCTATGCACCTGTTTTATTTTCGCGATATCTTCCGCGGATAGCCCGCCTCCGCCGGCCCTGATCGCAGGACAAACCAACAACGGCAGAACGACCAGCAATAGTTTGCGAATATTCATCGAGCCTCCTCGAGGTCCCTGCCCTTTTTGACGCTCCCCACTCAGTTCGGTCATCGCCTGCCACCCCGCGTTATTTGGAGCGCGTCAGCCTGGAAAGGCTCCCACGGCTTCGGTCCCATATTCGGCGTCCTGCGGGGCGTAGCTTTCTGGGAAAAATAGTGCTTGACATATTCCCATATGAGAATGTATTGTGTGGGCATGGCACGAGCAGCGACAACTTCGGATGCGTTTAATGCGGTGGCGGAGCCGCGGCGCCGGGCGATCCTGAACTATCTCGCACTGCAAGAACGGCCGGTGGGGCAGATAGTGGATTCGTTGGGATTGGAGCAGCCCTCGGTTTCGAAGCACCTGCGTGTATTGCTCGAGGTGGGCCTGGTCAATGTGCGCCGCGACGGCCGGCGTATGCTCTATCGAACCAACGCCGAGGCGATCCGTCCGCTTCACGAGTGGACGGAAACATTTGAGCGTTTCTGGCGTCATCAATTGAGCCGAGTCAAGGAACGCGCCGAAGGGAAACACAATTCGTCAAACGATTCGGGAACAAACTTCATTCCACGGAGGAAAAATGATCTCGACAGCAACAAGAATTGAGGATTTGACGCTGGGCGTCACGGAGGAAATTCACGTGCTCGCGTCTCTGGATGCAACATTCGCCGCATTGCTGGAGCAGTTGGGGCCGCACAACGAAGGTCCGGAGAGCGGGCCGATGCCGATGAAGCTCGAGGCCTGGCCAGGCGGAAGGTGGTACCGCGATCTAGGCGGCAATAATGGCCACTTCTGGGGAGTGGTGCAGGCTATCAAGCGGCCGACGCTGCTTGAAATAACTGGGCCATTATTCATGTCTTATCCGGTCGTATCGAATGTCCAGTACCGCTTGAGCGCGAAAGATGGCGGAACGCTGATCACCTTTCATCACACCGCGCTTGGACTGATCCTGGATGACCACCGAAGGGGAGTTTCAAAGGGGTGGTCCTTTATGAATGAGGCCGTACGGAAGAGGGCGGAAGCAGCGCGTTCGCATTGAACGGCGGCGCGCCAGGAGGAAAAACCGATGTGCCCATTTTGCATCGGCGGCACCGTGGCAATGGCCGGAAGCCTGATGTCCACCGGCGGATTGACCGCGCTGGTCGTGAACAAGTTTCATTCGAAGAGAGAAAGGATAGGAACCGACATGAAAATGATAGACCCGATCCTGGCGGAAATGGAGCACGAAGCACAAACGACAAGGCGAGTTTTGGACCGAGTTCCGGAGAACAAACTCGCCTGGAAGCCCCACCCGAGATCCTATTCGCTGGGCCAGTTGGCCCTGCATGTTGCGTCCCTCCCCGGCAACGTCGCGGCGTTAGCTGTGCCCGACACGAAGGAGGCCTCGAATTTTTCGCAGCCGGAGCCCAAGAGCCGGCAGGAAATTCTGGACACTTTCTCGAAAAGCCTCGAAAGTGCAAAGGAAATCCTGAAGAAGATGGACGATGCGCGGCTCATGTCCACATGGACCTTGACGAAAAACGGGAAGACGGTGATGTCCGTCCCGCGCATCGGATTCCTTCGCTCGATTCTCATGAATCACAACTATCACCATCGCGGGCAGCTCGCGGTCTATCTGCGCATGCTGGATGTTCCAGTGCCGTCGATCTACGGCCCCAGCGCTGACGAAAATCCATTTGCCTAATCGCTTGAAATTCTTGTCCACAATCCAAACTAAAGGAGGAAACATGGGCCAAGTAACGAACGAGCAGGTGAATTTGATGTTGCGGTTATACGAGGATCGCCGCGAACCAAAGTTGAGGGAAGCGCGGGATTGGTTCTCGGCCAACTTTCACGTGAAAACAGCGGACGACTTGATGCGCGTGTGTCCTCCCGGAAGCAAGGAAAACACCTACATGCGCATGGTGCTTGGTTATTGGGAGATGGTGGCGAGCATCGTGAACCGCGGCCTGATCGACGAAGAATTCTTCTTCGAAAGCAACGGGGAGCAATGGGCTATATTTGAACAGGTGAAACCGGTCCTCGGGGCGTGGCGCGCCATGTTCAGTAGCCCGAACTTCCTCGCCAACCTTGAAGAGCAATCCAAGCGCCTCGAAGCCTGGCGCGAGAAGCGCAGCCCCGGGTCCAACGAAGCCATTCGCAAGGTGCTTGCGCAGATGCAACAGGCAACTCAAGCGCCCAAGGCGCAGGCCGCGGCAAGCTAGAGTTCAAGCTTACCGACCGCTCTATTTTCAGGTAAACGGTGACACAATGCGGGAGCTTGCCGGGGCAAAGCCTTGCCGGGCTCCCGCATTCACTGACGCGGCGTTTGCTGCTCAATTCCGGGGGCCCTGTTTTTGGCGAGGAGTGAACGATTGAAAAAGGAGAATCAGACATGGCAACAAGAGCGATGGAACACCCAAAGGTTGTGACGCCGGCGGAATGGGTTGCCGCGCGAAAGGAATTGCTGAAGAAGGAAAAGGAGTTCTCGCGGCTGCGTGACCAACTGAGCCGGCAACGCCGCGAACTGCCCTGGGAAAAAATAGAAAAAGCCTATGTGTTCGAAGGGCCGAAGGGCAAAGAGACGCTTGCGGATCTCTTTGGAGGCAGAAGCCAACTGATTGTGTATCACTTCATGTTCGGCCCGGACTGGAAGGAAGGCTGCCCGAGCTGCTCGTTCATTTCGGACCATATTGACGGCAGCGTGCCGCATCTGGCGGCGAGAGACGTGCGGCTGGCGGTGGTTTCGCGGGCGCCGCTGGCCCAAATCGAAGCCTTCAAGAAGCGTATGGGCTGGCGGTTCCATTGGGTCTCGTCAAACGGCGGCGACTTCAATTACGACTATCAGGTATCCATGACCAAGGAGGAGTTGGAGAAGGGCGAGGTGTACTACAACTATTCGATGCAGAAATTCCCGAGCGACGAGCGGCCCGGAACGAGCGTGTTTTACAAGGACGCGGCCGGAAACATCTTCCACACGTATTCCAGCTACGCTCGCGGGCTGGACATTCTCATCGGCGCGTACAACTGGCTTGACCTTACCCCAAAGGGCCGCGACGAAGAAGGTTTGAAGCACGGCATGGCTTGGGTGCGCCACCACGACAAGTACGACGAATCGTACAAAGTGGACGCGCAAGCCGACTACGTGCAGCCCACCAAGGCCACGGACGCGGCAAGCGGTTGCTGCGAACATCACTGACTTTGAATTTTGGTTGGGCCAGGGGAATTATGCGGCAGGCTGGACCCCAGCACGGAGCAGCGCCACTGCCTAAACAAAACGGCTCTACGTGTTGCCGTCCAAGTCGTCTGCCTGCTCAACCTTTCGGCGCGTAGTAGCCTTTTCGGGCGAGCACTTTCAGATCCTTCTCGACGGTTTCGACTTTGACTTTGCGGAATTTTCCATCGCGCGCCGGATTGGCCGGATAGTAGCCCAGGGTATATTGGCTGCGGAGTTCCTGCGAAATCTCGTCGAAAGCCTCCATAAGTTTCTTTTCCGAGCGAACGGAGATCATGCGCCCGCCGGTTTCCTCCGCGAGTTTGTGCGCCACGCCGGGATTGCCGCCATAGCGCGGGTCCACCACCAGCAAAATGTGAATCACGGTGTCCGTCCGCTGAGCCGCTTCAATCGCTTCGTCCAGTTTCACTTTGCTGCCCTCATCCTGCGCGTCAGTTACGATCACAATTGCTTTGCGTCCCGCTTCGGTAGCCAGTTTTTCCCCGCACGCCAGATAGATGGCATCATAAAGCGCCGTGCCGGTGATTTGCCGCGATCCGATGGGACCCGGATTTCCGCCCATGGATCCCTGGTCCGGTATGTTGATCCGGCTCTTGCGAATGGCGCGCTCCAATTGTCCGCGCTCGTCGGTGAAATCCGAGAGCAGATCGACATTGGCATCGAAGGACATCACCAGCGCTTCATCGCCCTTGCGGATGATGCGTCCGATAAACTGGCTCCCCGCGTCTTGAATGGCTGCCAGCATGTCCTGCTCGCTGCCGGAAGTGTCCAGCAACAACGCCAGCGTGATCGGCAAAGCCACCTCTCTCGAAAAGAAAGCGATTTTCTGTTCCTGATTGTCCTCGGAAATCCGGAAATCTTCCTGTTTCAAGGTGGGCACGATTTTCTTGCTCTTATCGCGCACAGTCGCAAACAGGTTCACCAGGCTTACCTGCGACTTGATCGTCGCCTCCTGGGAGGCGGGCTCCTGCGCCATCGCCGGAAGGGCCAAAGTCGCCGCAACCGATGCGGTCATACATTGCATCAAAAGCTTGTGCATCGAACCCATGTATACTTTCCCCTGCGAGAGATGCCCGGCCGGAAAGAGTCCGCGCGGGTACTGCCGCCCTGTAGGATGCCGCCAAGCGGTGCGATGGATGCGTGGCCGAAGTCAACCGCGCGGATAATTTCAATTCAAAGTTTGGCTTGAGGTCTATGAAAAGTCTACGAAAAACGTTTCTGTTGGTTTGCAGCTTGCTACTCGCCGTGTTGCTTACCCAGCTTGGCGCGCAAGCGCCCCAGCAGGGCGCCACACCGGCTCCCCCGCAACAGAACCCGCCGGCCTCTGCACCACAGAACCGCCAAGGCAGAATCACTTTCTCGGTAAACGAAGTCGTCGTGCCCGTCACCGTGAAGGACAGGTCCGGAAGCCTGGTTCCCGACCTGCGCATCGACGAATTTCGGATTTTTGAAGACAACGTCGAGCAACGCGTCTCCTCCTTCAGAGCCGATCCGCTTCCCATATCCATGGTTCTGCTGATTGACAACGACTTGAAATCCAAGGACGCCAAGCAAGTTTCCGAGAGTTTGCGCGCCGTGGTGGCCAGCCTGAGCTTGACCGATGAGGCATTCGTCTGCCGCTTTGACCAGTTTTTTCACGAAGGCAAGGGCTTCGTCAGCGACCAGGACAAACTGCTCACGGAGTTGAAGCGCACGCGTCTGGACGATGAGCCCTCGGTGGGGCCTTCCAGCGCGGCCATCAGTAATTCACCGTCGATTAACGGGCACTCCGCCACCAGCGATGCGCCCAACATTACCGGCGCGACGATCAACATCAAGGGCCAGCCGACCAAGGCCTTGGATGACGCGGTGTACGCCGCGGCACAGTTGCTGAAGGACCGTGATCCGGAGCGGCAGCGGCGCAAGATTATTTTCCTCATTTCCGACGGCGTGAACGGGCCGAAGTTCAACACCAACAACTATGACACCGTGCGGAAGGAGCTCTTGCGTTACAACATTGCCGTCTACGGTGTGGGCGTGGGCAGCGCGTTTTTCGAACGGCGCTTCGAGCGGCTTTCCAAGTACGCCCACGACACCGGCGGCGACGTCTACTATGGCTTGAAGAGCCACGCGATGGAGGAGCTTTACGCGCGCGTGACCGAAGAGGCCCGCAACCAATACACCTTGGCTTACTCCCCCAGCGGAACCGATCGCGGCGCGGAATACCATTCCATCGAGGTGCGGGTGAGGCGTGAAGGCCTGACCGTTCTGGCCCGCGAAGGTTACTACGCTGGCGCCACGCCGCGATAACCGCTTCCTTCCGGTCCATCCAGGGCGCGTTCGCGAAGATAGAGAAACAGCGGCAGGGCCAGACTAACTCCGAGTGTGCAAAGAGCAATAATCGGCAGCCAGCGGAAACGCATACGCAGCAGCCTTCCTTCCACGCGCATAAACACCACGAGCACTGCGGACGAGACCAGGACGTCCAGCCCGAAGAACGCGCTGATCCGGTTGGCGAAGAGTTGACGTACCAGCAGCGCAAGATTCATGCCGTTTTCGTGCAACCACGGTACAAACTGAGAGTAGGGAATTGCCAATCCGAGCGCGCAAAGGAGCAAGTACACGTTCTTGGGCTTCATCGGACCTCCTCTACTCGAATCTTCTTCTGACGCAAGAAACCGTCATGCGTGTTGTGCCGCCGCTTTAGGGACTCAGCGCTTCTTCATGCGCCGGGCAGATCGGCTTGTACGCGCAATTGCGGCAGACGAAACCCGGCTTCGCCGGAAATTCTCCAGCGCGAATGTCCGCGGCAGTTTCCTGCACCGCTTTCTGGGCTTCGTCCAGTTGCTTCGCGTCCCGTGTGGTCTCCTGCCGCTGATTGTTCTGCAAATAGTGGAAAACCATGCGAACCGGATTCCACTCAAAAATCTCTCTTGCCGCGATCGCGTAGATGCTCAGTTGCAGGTCTTTTTGTGCATCCGAATCTTTTTTTGCCCTGCCCGTCTTGTAGTCGACGATCTCCACGTCCCTCCGTCCCAGTGAATTCACCTGGTCCATGCGGCCCTTCAAAATCACGTTGTTCTCGACCGGCAGCTGGAAGCTCTTTTCCAGTTCCAACACAATCAAGGGCTGCTCCACTATCGTCTGATGAAAATGGCGCAGTTGTTCCAGCCCGTCTTTCCGGTACTCCCCCTCCTGATATTCGTCTTCATAGCCCACACGGGACCATTCGGTTTCATAAATCCGTTGTACTTCGTCGAACGGCAGGCGGTTTCCTTTTTTGAACTCCGCCATCATCCGCCGGATGGTGCCGTGCATAACGCGGCCAAATGTCAGTGTGGCCTTGGGACCTTCCTGCAAAGACCACAAGGACGAGAATAGGTACTTTTGCGGGCAAGACCTGTAGCTTTGCACAGCGGAAGGATGCAGCTCGAGAGGTTCGGGCGACGGCGGATGAAACGCCTTCGCCCATTGCGCGATGCGCGAGAAAACCTTGGCTCGGCCCAATGGAGCAAAGAGCGAATCCTGCTCCCCTTCGCTCTGTGCTTCGCTGGAAACTTCTGCCTGTACTGGTGCAACTTTTGGCGCAAGCTGCAGCACATCGCGCCGCTTCACCCGGGGTTCCATCAATATGTCCTCGATGAACGGTGGTACTTTTCCTCTCCTCTCCACGAGCGAAGTGATGGTCAGCCGGTCCTGGGCCCGCGTCAGCGCCACGTAGAACAGGCGGCGCTCTTCTTGATGGTGAAAATGAACCTCGGGAGCGCCTTCCTTCATTAGCCTGGCCGGGAACTCGAACACGTGGGAGCGTTCCGGCTGCGGGAACTTGTTCCTGTTCACGCGCAGCACAAATACATGGGAAAACTCCAGGCCCTTGGCGCCATGAACGGTCATCAATTGGACCGCGTCGCCCGGCGCGTCCTCTTCCAGGCAGATCGTTCCGCCCGCTTGGTCGAAGTATTCGAGATACTCAACGAACTCCGCCAGGCCGCGCGTCTCGCTCTTCGCTTCCCACTCCTTCACGAACTCCGGAAGCCTTCTTACATAGGCACGGTCTTGCTCCGAAGCCCGCCCGTAGATTTCGAGCCATTCCACGAGGTCGGCCAGTACTTCCCCCGCCGTGCGGCGCTGCATTGTCTTGCGCTGCGCGGAGAGGAAGTCCAGCAGTTCGCTCAATTCGTTCGCGGCGGGTTCAAAAGGCAGGCTCGCCTGCTTGGTCTGCAGCTCGTCATAAATCTTCTTGCGATTCTTGCGTCCGCGTTCCGCCAAACGTACCAGGTCGGACGGCGACTGCCGCCACGCCGGAGCCGCCAGCACACGAGCCGCCGCAATGTCGTCGTAGGGCTTGGCGATCAAGCGGAGATACGCGATGAGATCCTTCACCAGCGGATGTTCCAGGATGGAGAGCCTGGAGATGACAAACGGAATTTTGCGCTTCGAGAGTTCCCGCACCAGCTCATTGCGATGGCCGTGCGCGCGGTACAGCACCGCGAAATCGCGCCACCGCCGGCCTGCCCTGTGAATGCGCTGGATTTCCCCAGCCACCCATCGCGCTTCGTCCTCGATTTCAGCGAGTTCCACCACGCGAATCTTTTCGCCATCCGGCCGGTTCGTGGTGAGCACTTTCTTTGGAAAATCCGCGCTAGCTCTGTTCATTCCGATGACTTGGCTCGCGACCCGCAGGATGTTCGGCGTTGAGCGGTAATTTTCCGTGAGGCTCACGCGAAAGGGCCTGGAATCTTCGCCTTCGCGCCATCCGGCGAAACGCTCCAGAAAAAGTTTGAAGCTGCCGAAAGACGCTCCTCGGAAGCGGTAAATGGCCTGGTCATTGTCGCCCACCGCGAAGATATTCCTGTTCTCATTGGCCAGAAGCTCCAGCAGGCGCAGTTGCGCGATGTTCGTGTCCTGGAATTCGTCGACCAGAATGTAGCGATACCGTTTTTGCAGCGCCACGCGCAGGGCCGCATCGCGCTCCAGAAGCTCGACGGCTCCGGTGATCAGCGAACCGAAGGACGAGCGTTTCTTTTCCCGCAGCAACTCTTCGCTCGCTTGGTAAGCGCGGGCGATTTCCCGCTCTCGCGCTACTGCTTCTTCGCGTTCACCGAGCGTGTCCGGGTCGAGCTGGCCGCGCTCGGCTTCCAGTTCGGCGGCAAGCTGCTCGGCATAACGGAGATAGTCGCCGTTGGAGACCAGTTCATCCTGGCACCGCGAGAAAAACTCGATGAAGTCGCTCAAGAACTGCCCCGGCTCGGCGAGCCGCCGGTACCGGTCAAGCTGCAGCCGGTGCAAATTCCGCCGCAGCAGGATCCAGTGGTCGACTTTGTCGAGCATCACGTGGTCGGCGTCGACGTCCTTTAGCAGCGACTCGCAGAAGGCATGAAAAGTCTTGAGCGTTACTTCCTTGGCCCGCTCCCCCGCGGCCTTCACGACGCGAGCCTTCATTTCCCCTGCGGCTTTGTCCGTAAACGTCAACCCCAGGATGTTTTCGCCGGACAGCGAAGCGTCCGTCTCCAGCAAGTGCCGGATGCGTTCCGTGATCACGCGCGTTTTTCCCGTGCCCGCGCCCGCAATCACCAGCAGCGGCCCCTCGCCGTGCGTGATCGCGCGCCTCTGCGCGTCATTCAGCTTCAGCCCGCCCTCTTCCAGCGGCGCCATCTCAAATAAGGTCGCCATGACTCCAGCAGCGTATCGGATTTTTCGTGGAAGGGGAAACGTGGACGATCTTGCGGGTTAGAAGCAAAAAGGTTTGCAGTCCGGGTCACGCTATCGCTGGGACTTCTCGCCGGCGGCAACTTCTCTATTGAACTCCGCCGACTTTTGCTTGGGTATGGTAAGTGATTGCCATTTGTCACCCGCGAAGTGCCGCGCCAGGTAAACAATTTGTCCTACATGATAGGAGTAGTGCGCCACCTGCCGGTTGATGGCCTGCATCACCGAATGCGGCTCGGTGCGAATGGTGATTGTCCGCGTCAGATCCGCATCGCCGAGTGGTTCCAGCGCCCCGAAAAGGGGTTTCCACCCGCGTTCCCACATCTCCAACAATTCCGTGCGCGTTGTCGGCGGCGCTTCAAATTCCGTGTCGCGGTTGCGGTCCGGCTTTTCTCCATCGCTGGTTAGAAAATCCGTCCAGCGCGAGCGCATGTTCCCGGACATATGTTTCACGATGATGGCGATGGAATTGGACTCGCCATCGAGAGTCGCGAAAAGCCCAGCGCCCGGACACTGCGCCATCGCCCGCTCTGCCAGTTTTTTGTAATATTGAAAAACACCGATGGAATCTTTCACATACGACGTGGAGAATTGGTGTGCCATAACGCCATTTTCCACCGTCGTCCGGACCTGTCAACCCCGGTTTTGCATATTGGCCGCGCACCTCAATTCTCGTTCATCGCAGGCAACCAGCCGTCTCGCTCGCGCAACGAAGCACAACACGAGTTGAGCGGTCCGAAGGAAAGGGCCCCCGGGGCGGCCGAAATAGTGCTTGACAATTCGCTTTTTATTCGCCTAGTATCGCTGCGCCTGAATCTCACGTTTCGCATGGGAGGAAATCATGACCATTGGACAAATGATGCTTGGTGAGTTTGACCAGGAGATGCAAAACACTCGCAAAGTCCTGGAACGCTGTCCCGATGAAAAGTGGAACTGGAAGCCACACGAAAAATCCGGCACCCTTGGCTGGCTCGCTTGCCACGTTGGCACCGTCCCCGAATGGATCACTATGACCATCAACACGGCGGAGCTCGACTACGCCCCAGTCAACGGCCCTTCCTACCAGCCGCCAAAGATCGAGAATCGCGCGCAGCTTCTCGCCGCCTTCGACAAAGGCAGCGCCGAAGCACGCGCCGCACTCGCCAAAGTCAGCGACGCTGACATCGCGAAAGGTTGGAAGCTGCTGGCCGGCGGCCAGGAGATTTTCACCATGCCGCGCGTCGCCTGCATTCGCGGAATGTGCCTCAACCACCTCATCCATCATCGCGCGCAACTCACCGTCTATTTCCGCTTAATAGGCGTTCCGGTACCGGGTCTTTACGGTCCCAGCGCCGATGAGGCCCAGCCGGACGCAGCCGGAGCTGCCGCAAACTAGTCCTTTGACATCCCGTAGGGGCGCAGCATGCTGCGCCCCTACTCGGCACGACCGTGGGAATTGCCCCGGTCTTGTCCAGCTTTTGGTTAGTACGCAAAATATTCGTAAGAATTGTAAGCCAGACCGCCGCCTTGAATGTGCCTTGGTTCCCCTGCCGCGAAATTCCCGCCGTTCGAGCCTCCTTTCTTCCTTCGCGCTATAATGATGTGCGTTGCTCTGCTGGAGGCCTGCCATGACCACGGAAACTCCCGTCATCCTCTCCGCCGTTCGAACACCAATTGGAAAATTTCAAGGCGGCCTGGCCGGATTCCCCGCCACCGAACTTGGCGCGAAAGCCGTCGCCGAAGCCATCCGCCGCGCCGGCCTTGCTTCGAATCAAATTGACGAAGCCATTCTAGGAAACGTTGTGCAAGCAGGCCTTGGGCAAAATCCCGCGCGCCAGGCGGCGCTAAAGGGCGGCTGCGCCCCGCGCGTCGCTGCCATGACCATCAACAAAGTTTGTGGCTCCGGGCTGAAAGCGGTCGCGCTCGCCGCCCAGGCGGTGCAACTTGGCGAATCGGAAATTGTCGTAGCTGGCGGCATGGAGTCCATGTCCAACTGCCCGTATCTGCTGCCGCAAGCCCGCACCGGCTACCGCATCGGCGATGGAAAACTTGTCGACTCGATGATCAACGACGGCCTCTGGGACGCTTACGAAGATTTTCACATGGGAATGACTGGAGAACTGGTGGCCGAAAAATACGGCATCACCCGCGAGGAGCAAGACAAGTTCGCGTTTGAGAGCCACCAGAAAGCCGTGCGCGCACGGAAATCGTGTTTCTTCGAAGCGCAGATTCTCCCAATCGAAGTTCCCCAGAAAAAGGGCGATCCGATCGTCATCAAATACGACGAATCGCCACGCGAAGACACCACCATGGAAGCGCTCGCGAAGCTCAGGCCCGCCTTCAAAAAAGACGGCACCGTCACTGCGGGCAACGCGCCCGGCACCAACGACGGCGCCGCCGCTTTGATTGTCACCAGCGAACGCAATGCGTCGCGTCTCGGCAAGCAGCCCATCGCGCGGATTGTCGCGCAAGCTGTCAGCGGCGTCGAGCCCAAGTGGGTGATGATGGCACCTGTGGACGCCGTGGAAAAATTGCTGAAGAAAACCGGCTGGGACCGCGATAAGGATGTCGATCTCGTCGAGCTCAATGAAGCCTTTGCCGTAGCCGCTATCGCCGTCACGCGCCAGCTCAAGCTCAATCCCGAAAAAGTAAACGTCAACGGCGGCGCCGTCGCCCTCGGCCATCCCATCGGCGCCAGCGGTGCGCGCATCCTCGTCACTCTTCTCTACGAATTGCAGCGCCGCAATCTCAAGCGCGGCATCGCCGCCCTCTGCCTCGGCGGCGGCAACGCCGTCGCCGTCGCCGTCGAACGCTACTAGATTTTCGAGGAGATCTGACCTACTGAATGAGCGTGCTTTGGCTGGCGACGCATTTCCACTGCCCGCTCTGTTTGATCCAGGTATCCGTGAAACGCGCGCGCCGAACGTACGGCTTTCCCTTGGTACCGCCGGTTTCCCGGTACACGCCCGTGACGATTCCAGCGCTGCCGTAGACATGCACCTTCATTCCCTCGTCGTACATATGGTCGGGCCGGGACGTGGCCTCGGCCACGGAGCGCAGGTACTGCGCTTTGGTCATCAGTGAGCCGTCGTAATCGACGTACACCAGCGAGTCTTCGAACAATGAGGTGATGGCACCCGCATCGCCTCCCATTTCCGCTTGGTTCCAGGAGCGTTCGAGTTGGATGAGCTGAGTCTCGTCGTCGGTTCCCGTCGGGCGTCCTTGCATTTGCGCGGCGAACACCAGTGCGGTGATCGCCAGGACCAGGGCCAGAGTTTTTCGCATGAGGGGGTCTCTCCGCTAATAAACGTATAGCAACAATGCTATGGGAGAAGCTGGTGGTCAAGAATAAAAAGGACTGAAGACGTGGTGAAGCGCAAGCCAGTTTTTCCAGAAGCTCCCGCAAGCAGGCTGGAGCCCCGGGGCGTTTGAGAAACAGTCCGTGGATGGATGACAACGAGCTCCGCATTGAATTTTACGCTGAAACTTCGGCTCCTTCTGCCGCCGCTTTCAGGTCATTTCCACAATACGGGCAGAACTTGTCGGTTTCCACGACTTCGCGTTTGCACTGCGGGCAGGACGGATAAAGGTTGCATTTGCAGCTCGGACAGAAATTGAACCGCGCGCCCACCGTGTTTCCGCATTGCGGGCAAGGATAGGGCAGCGGCTCGCGCATTAGAAAATAAATGATGAAGCCAAGGGCGAAATAGGCCGGGAAAAGGAGTATCACCAGAAGAGTCCAGAGAGTGGAATTCATGCCGCGACGCTTGGCGTCACGATTGACGTAGCCGAAAAGGAGCAAAAACGGAGCGATTACCAGCGCGCAGGCGGTGATGATACCCGCCAACGCCAGGGAGGCTAGGGCCGGATCGTTTTTCAATTCCGGTGGAAAGATCTCGCCGTTGTTGGCGAGGCCATGGGTGTTCACCACGTAGCCGATCACCTGCGCGAGGATGAAAAGGAAGACTACGACGGCCACCAGCCAGCGCGGGACGAGCTTGAATTCGTCCCAAAAGCGGAGTTTTTCTCTTTTGCGACGAAAGCGGATGAGCCGCATCCTTTCGTTGAAGGAATTGCTGGCGCGTTGTGCGTAGTCGGTCATGATCTGTGTTCTCTATCCTTCTTCGAACTCCATTTATTTCTCTGCTTATCTATCTTGCTCCTGCCATTCGGTTGCGCTCGCCTGGCGGGCGTTTTCAATCAGCATGACCGCGCCGGCGATGAGCGCGGGAATGGCCCACCAAAGTCCAAAACTCAATTGCAAAATAATTTTGGGCGTGCCAGTGTGCTGGCCGACCCATTCGAAGATGCGCCAAACGTAAGGCGCGGTGGCGACACCGAGAGCCCACGACACGCCGCACGTGATCCACATGAGCCGGTGGCGCGGTTCGCGCTCGCGCAATTCCTGGGCGCGCAGGCGCACGCGGAATTGTGTGCGACTGGCCAGCCCTTCCGGCAGCGGGATCGCCGCGGTTCGCAGCAGCCGCAATGCGCGATCCGTCTGACGCGCATGCTCGGCGCAGGAATCACAACTCTCCAGGTGCTCCCGGAGCCAAGCCACTTCGGTTTCCGGTAAACCTTCCACGCGTGCTCGAGCAATGCGTTGCAGCGCGCGTTCGTGAACGTTTTCGCTCATGATGCGGCGCCTCCCAGGAGGGCTCCGCGAAGCGCTTCGAGGCCGCGGTAGAGGCGCGACTTCACCGTGGAAAGCGGAATGCTGAGCACGCCGGCCATCTCGTCAATCTGCAACTCTTCCTGGAAGCGCAGCACCAGCACTTCCCGATAGATCGCGGGGATTTTCCGCAGCGAAACTTGAACGTTTTCTTCGCTTTCCTGGCTGAGGAGCTGTTGCAGTGGCGAAAGCTCGTCCTCGTCCCTGAGTTGCAGCGGATGCTCCAGGCCAGGGTCCGTGAGCGTATCCAGGCTGTGCGGTCTCTTGGAGCGCTGCCAGTCTATGACCAGATGCCGCGCGATGGCGAAGAGCCACGCTTCAAACTTCGACTTGCCGTCGTACTGGTGGCCGCGCTCAAGGACGCGGATCCAGGTTTCCTGAAAAAAATCTTCGGCGCGTTCCCTGCTTCCGGTGATGTAGACGAGATAGCGGAACAGGCGGTATTGATATTGCTCGATCAGGCGGTCGAGCAGGCCGGGGTCGCGCCGCTGCAAGCCGCGCGCGATGGTTTTTGCTTCATCGCCCATCAGCGTGGAGAAGAACAGCGTCGGCCCCGGCGTGGCCGGCGCCCCGAAGAAGCTGGGTCGATGTTGAGTCAAACATGAGATCGTGGCGCTCATTCTAACGGGTATACGAGGGAGAGAGTCGAAAAGACGCAGGTGGGCGGGGTAGGGTTGAAGCCCTTGACGGGGGTCGTCGATACCCCCACCCCCCGGTGTTTTTGCCAAAGAGTGCGGAATCGTATGAAAACAAAGGAGTTGAGTTTTGCAGGAATGAAAAAAAGCGCAAAAGAGTGCGCAAGGGCTTGAAAAAAAAGGGGATAGTTCATCAAAGGGTGCAAACCTGAAAGCCGGGGAAGGACAGCGCGGCAGGTAGGTGCACCCCGGCATTTTTTGGAAAGAGTGCGCAATTGCTTGTGGGCAAAGGAGTTGTGAAACACTCTTTGAGCAAAGAGGGGAAAGAGAGCGGACAGAACACGTTGGCACGTTGGAAGGTTTGAAGGTTGGAATGTTCAAGAGAGAAGACGGAAGAGGCAAGACAGAGATGGAGCCGTTTGCACGTAGTGCTCTGGGTAAATCCTTCGCAGATAACGCTCGGGGCAGGCGGGACAGGTCGATGGGGGCAAGCGCCGTCCATGTAGGGGGGAGTATCGGGACGAATCGGCGGGTTTGGGGTCGAATCATAACGACCCATGATAACATGAATTAAATGACTTGTCAAGTACATTTATAGTACTAGTATTCAGAAAATAGCGCATTGGTTCGAATGATTTCGCAAAGATAAGAAAACAAAGGGGTAGAGCGCACTGTGCAGCAGCGCAATTTTTTAGCGGTGCGTAGCTAGTTCGCGTAGTAGACTCCCGTTTTGCCATGTTCTGCCCACAATGCAAAGCTGAGTACCGGCCAGGATTTACGCACTGCACGGACTGTGACGTGGACTTAGTCGAAGCGCTTCCGATCACAAGTGAAACCGATGCAGAGACGAAGGGCTTACGGATAGGTTGGTCCGGGACGCCGCCCGAAAAGGTCTGGAGCGGCAATGATGAAGAGTCCTGCGTGGCAGTGTGCGGGAGCTTGATGGAAGCCGATATACCCTACAGGGTTTTGGAACAAAATCGACAGGATCTTAGGAGCCGGGAGCGGCATTTTGAGATTTGGGTCTCCACATCCGACATGCAAATAGCCAAGGAAATCGCCAACGAGGGCGCAGTCGACTTTGATGACTCGGAAGAGGATCAAGCCATCATGGAATTGCCGGCGCGGGATGACTTGCCGGCAGAAGAAGTTCATGGGGATTGGAATCCAAGAGATTGGTATCCGGAGGACGCAACGTCGGAAGTGTGGAGCGGGAATCCCAAAAAGTGGGGTTCCCAAGTCGAAATGTCGCTAAGAGAAAACCGGATCAACTATCGTGTGACGATGGAAAACGACGCGCTCAAGCGAGTATTTGTGATGCCGGAGGATGAGGCACGGGCGCGGGAAATTGTGCGGGAGATTGTGGAAGGCGCGCCGCCGGAGTGAGACCGTGTTTTGCCCCTTGTGCCTCTCCGAGTTTCGAGATGGATTCACAGTCTGCAGCGACTGTCATGTGCCTCTTGTTGTTACTGGTGACGAAGCACGTTCCGGGAGAGTCAGACTTTGGAAGGGGACTCGACAGAGTAAATTGGATCGGATTTTGGGAGAACTCGACGGGGCAAATATTCCTTGCCATTTCAAAGAAATCGTCAACTACACTCCTTCCATCACGATCTTGGGAATTCCAATTGGGCCGCGGCGATCAACATTTGAGTATGAGGTGTGGATTTTTCGCAAAGACCTTGATCGTGCGCGGTTGTCGTCACGCGCCACATAATTCTGTGACTCGATCCGTGAGGGTACGGCCGGACTGAGATTGTTATGAAACAAGCGGCGATTGGGTTTCGCGTGCATTCCGGGTGGGCGGCGGTGGTCGCGGTGTCGCTTGAAAAAGGCGCGCCTGTTGTGCTCCTGCGGCAGCGAGTTCACCTGGTCGAAACTTTCACTTATGAGTTCCGGCAGCCCTATCATACGGCGGAAAAAATGCTGGGTAGACAAGCCCGCGAATTCATTGCGCGAGTGCAGACGGAGGCGCGGCGGCTGGCTTACCGGGCGATCCGGGAGCTTGCATCCAGAACGCAAGAACAGGGAGTGAAACTCACGCGATGCGGACTGTTACTTGCTTCCGGCAGGCCGCTTCCCGCGCTTGACAAAATTCTTGTTTCCCACGCGCTGATTCACACCGCCGACGGTGAACTTTTTCGCGAAGCGATTCTTCACGCGAGCGCTCGTTGTGGCCTCCGAGATTTCAGAATCAAAGATAAAGAACTCCTGGCCCGCATTGGAGAAGTATTCCGCGTCAAGCCCAATGAGCTGATGCGCCGCGTCACCGAGCTCGGGCGTTCCTTTGGCGCGCCGTGGTCGCAGGACGAAAAGTTTGCCACGCTCGCCGCGTGGCTGGCGCTGGTTCCGAAGTCCGCCGGAATTCGAACCCGATTACTGGCCGCCGCACTTCGTTCCAGTAAAGGCTAAGAAAATGACCTGCTTCATCCCCGCTTCGGCTACATTGCTTCTTTCACTTTGCTCAAACACTTGTGAGAGCGCGAATGCGAAGGCTTCGTCGCCACTCACTTGTTTCGTTCGGTCGTGAGTCACTGCAAGTTGAATGGCGAATTTTTCCGGCTCCACGCGCCAGAGCTTTACTGGCAAAGCGGCATTGCCGCCCTGGGCCCATTTGCCATAACGCTGATCCAACGCCGCGTTTATTTCGTCCGTAGATACAGATTTTTCGTAGAGCGCCATTATTCCCCGGGGGCAACTGTCATTGCCGAAGATGTCGATCATGACTTGCCTCGGATATATAGCGTTTGGCCGGGCAGGGTTGTCTTGCCATAACTGAGAGCAACCGGATGACCTGCAACCTAATAACCTGGGGTTTGGCAGCACAATGCGACTGCTATTCTCGCGTTCGACTCGTGGGGAAGATGTCAGAAGAGTCGCAAAGACAATAGCTGCAATAGATATTTTCATTTTGCCTCTGGCAAGGAGATTCGCACACCTACCCGTGGTTTGTTATCTTGGCTATTGTAATGGTCTTAATGCGGCCGGAACCATCCGCTTGTCCGTGTAAGGAGACAATTGGACACTGCTCCGCCGCAGACGGTTGGCGACACTTGACTTGTTTTCCTGCCGTGTGTTTCCGTAGGTCCGCGTGAATTCGGAGAACGCATGAATATAGAACAGATAAAAACGGTGGCGGTGCTGGGTGCGGGGACGATGGGGAATGGGATCGCGCATGTGTTTGCGCGGTCAGGGTACAAGGTTATTTTGCGGGATGTGGAGCAGCGGTTTCTGGATCGCGGGATGGAGACGATTGGGAAGAATCTCGATCGGGAAATCAAGAAGGGGAAGATTGCGGAGGCGGAGAAGGGAAGTGTTCTGGGGCGGCTGCAGCCAGTGACCGATATGCGCGCGATCGCTGGGGCGGATTTTGTTGTGGAAGCGGTGCCGGAAAAAATCGAGATTAAGAGGGCGGTTCTTGGCGAAGCGGATGGAATTTTGCGGCCCGAGGTTATTATTGCGAGCAATACGTCGTCGATTTCCATGACTGCGCTGGCTGGGCTGACGAAGCGGCCGGACCGGTTTGTGGGGATGCACTTCATGAATCCTGTGCCCGTGATGGCGCTGGTGGAAGTGATTCGGGCGCTGCAGACGAGCGAAGCGACGTTCGAAACGACGATGAAGCTGGCGGAGAAACTGGAGAAAAAGCCGGTGGCGGTGAATGATGCGCCGGGGTTCGTTTCGAATCGCGTGCTGATGCCGTTGATCAACGAGGCGGCTTATTGCGTGATGGAAGGCGTCGCGACGGCGGAGGCTGTGGACGCGGTGATGAAGCTGGGGATGAATCATCCGATGGGGCCGCTGGAGCTGGCCGATTTTATTGGGCTGGATGTTTGCGTGGACATTATGCACGTACTGCAGGAAGGACTAGGCGATCCGAAGTATCGCGCGTGCCCGCTGCTCAAAAAATATGTGGCAGCGGGGTGGCTGGGAAGGAAGAGCGGGAGAGGGTTTTACCATTACTCCTGATCCATTGCTCACCTCTCAGCAACTCTAGCGTAGTCGGTTGCAATTTGTCGCGAGGCCAGTCAAGTACCGCACGACGCTGCAAGGCGCAATGGTATACTTTGCTCAGGAGAGACAGCTATGAGTTCCGCGGATAGCGTCATCGTCAAAAATCCAAAAATCCTGGGTGGAACGCCGGTCTTTCGCGGGACGCGAGTCCCCCTTCAGCTGCTCTTCGATTCCCTCGAACGAGGACACACCCTTGAACAATTCCTCGAAGGCTACCCCACCGTTTCCCGAGAGATGGCCATCGCGGCGCTTCACGAGGCCCGGCAGCTTCTATCCGCCAAGGCATGAATGAGGGTTCTTCTCGACGAGTGCGTGAGCGAGGGCCTGCGCAACTACCTTGCCAGCCACGATTGCCAAACAGCCCGATATGCTGGCTTTGCCGGACTTGAGAATGGCGAGCTTTTGGCCGCAGCTGAGAATGCAAAATTCGACGTTGTTCTGACGGTCGATCGTGGATTTGAGTACCAGCAGAATCTGGACCGACGAAAGATCGCGATTATCATTATTTTGTGGAAAGTCGGTCCTGCTGGAAGACCTCCTGCCCTTGGTGCCCGATTGCCTCGACTCCATCAAATCGATCCAGGCCGGGCAAGTCGTCAGGATTGGCGGAGAGTGAGGGCGGGCTGGCCCAAGGCGAATATAAGGCGAAAAATAGCATTTGCTTTTTGTTCGCCTACGTGCTACTTTGCTCTTCGTCGTTTTCAACAGGTGCAGCATGCGTGGTTTTTCGAGCAATGTTCTAAGCTGTCTGGAGCGGGAGAGGCTTGAAGAGGAGCTCTCCGAGGCTCGCATCCGGGGGCGGAACCTCTCCCGGCTGCGACAACTGACCCACTGGGAACGGATGGTGTTGGATGCACGCGAGCAGACGGCTCAGATGCGGCTCAGGGACCATGACACGGAGCACGGTTGTCAGCGGTGAAACGGTTTTTAGGCGGCTGGCAAAAAAAAGGGATGGCGCGAAGATGAATCGAGTGGTAAGCTCCACACTTCGTTACGTCCATGGACAAGGGCGAGGCGCTTTCCCGGCGCGGAACCCGGCCGCCGGCCCCGCAGGCCCAAGTTCCTAATTTCCTCCACCGAGGTGAGAAATGACAGACGAAAAAGAAAAATTGCTGGCAGCAGCGATATCGCAGATTGAAAAGGACCACGGCAAGGGCGCGATCATGCGCCTGGGCAGCCGGGACATCCTGGTGCCCGTCAGTGTAATTCCCAGCGGATGCCTTTCGATCGACGCGGCGCTGGGCGTCGGCGGATTTCCGCGGGGGCGGGTGATCGAGATCTACGGCCCGGAATCGGGCGGCAAGACGACCATGACGCTGCACGTGATCGCCGAGGCGCAGAAGCTTGGCGGGCAAGCGGCGTTCATTGATGCGGAACATGCGCTTGATCCGGTCTATGCGCGAAAGCTGGGCGTGGACGTGGACAATTTGCTGGTTTCGCAGCCGGATAACGGCGAGCAGGCGCTGGAAATCGCCGAAACGCTGATCCGTTCCGGCGGCGTGGACATCGTGGTGGTGGACTCCGTTGCCGCTCTGGTGCCCAAGGCCGAACTCGAAGGCGACATGGGCGATCCGCAGATGGGTTTGCAGGCGCGGCTGATGTCGCAGGCGCTGCGCAAGCTGACGGGCATCGTTTCGAAGTCGCGCACCTGCCTGATTTTCATCAACCAGATCCGCGAGAAAATCGGCGTGATGTTCGGCAATCCAGAGACGACCACGGGCGGGCGCGCGCTGAAGTTTTACGCGTCGATGCGCGTGGACATCCGGCGGATTCAGGCGATCAAGGAAGGCGATAAAGTGGTTGGGTCGAGGACGCGTGCGAAAGTGGTCAAGAACAAGGTGGCCGCGCCGTTCCGCGAAGCGGAATTCGACATCGTGTACGGCGAAGGCATCTCGCGCGAAGGCGACTTGATCGATCTGGGCGTGGATAAAGGCTTGGTCGAGAAGAGCGGCACGTGGCTGAGCTTTGGAGGCGAACGCATGGGCCAGGGCCGCGAAAACGCGCGCGTCTTCCTGAAGGAAAACAAGGACATCCGCGACAAGCTGGAAAACGCCCTGCGGAAGAAGCTGGAAATCCCGGCGCCGGGCCATTCGAACGCGGCTGCGGCTGGGACGAACGGCCACGCCGCGTCGGCGCAAGGGGAGAAGGCGCCCCTGAAAGCGGCGACAGCGGTTGCGGGCGCGGACGCATCAAAAGCCCGTCCCACGCGCTAAACGCCGCAGTACGGTTATAGTTATAGAGACGGCCCTTCTGCCATCAGGCGGAAGGGCCAGTTTTTTTGAGGCTATAATGGTCGCGCCTGGCTTCGTGCGGGCACCAAGGGTCATTACGCACTGAGGCCCGCTGGTGAAGTGCGGCGCCTCCTAGAGAATGACCATATTCGGGACTTAAGTCGTACCCGACCGAATCGGGATGCAGCGGGACACCTGCACTTTCGGGGGCTGAGACGCGACCTGACTGGACGAAGGTTCAGGTGCCTGACCTGGCGGTCAGCTATTGATAACAAAGCACATAGCCTCGTACTGGGGCTTGAGGGCTATTGCGTTTGGAGGGTGCAAATCCTAAGATGTGACACTGGGGAAGGAAAACTGTTTCCTTTTGAGACAGAGACTTTCTAGCCCATCGCCACTAAGTCGCATCAAATCAAGGGCGACGTAGATTGGCCGATGGGGTGCAATAAATCTCCGCAGCTCGTCCACGGACAGCAAGCGGCCGATACGACAAGGAACAGTGTTCGTGAATGTTTGTTGACCGCAGGAACAGCGTAAGGTAAAACACTGACCCCAGTAGATTTTTTTGGATGGGCAGGCCAGGGAAGAGGGCCGGTTGGCGGTCACCCTGAAAAGGTGGAAATAGTGAAGCAGTTCGGAAAATCCGTTCTCGCGATTTTGATGGCAGCAGTGTTCGCGCTGCCGCTGCCTGCGGCACCGGCTGCCGGCACGCCGGTGAGGCGCGCTCATAGATATGCCACGCGTTATCGCGGGGTGCCAACATTTGCGGATTCTTCCAGCGCCGATGATGGTGCTTACGATGATCCGATCGTTCGCGCGGCGGCGGTTTCCGCGCTGGGCCGTTACAACGGAGCGGTGGTCGCGGTCGATCCGAGCACCGGGCGCATCCTCACGGTGGTGAATCAAAAGATTGCTTTTGGCGATGGGTATATTCCTTGCTCGACGATCAAGCCGACGATTGCGCTGGCCGCCCTGGAAGAGAATGTCATCACCCGCGACACCATGCTCAAAGTGGGGCGCCGCAAGTACATGAACCTGACGGAAGCGATGGCGCACTCGAACAACGTGTTTTTCGAGCAGCTCGGTTCGCGCATGGGATTCGAAACGGTTTCCAAGTATGGCCGCCTTCTGGGCTTGGGAGAACTTGCCGGATACAACTTGCCCGACGAACATCCGGGGTCGTTTCCGACGGTGCCCCCGGCCTATGGCGGAGTCGCGCGGATGTCCAGTTTTGGCGAGGGGATTCAGGTGACACCGTTGCAGCTCGCGGCGCTTTCGGCAGCGTTCGCGAATGGCGGGACGCTTTATTATTTGCAATATCCGCACAGCCAGGCAGAAGTTGAGAATTTCACGCCGCGGGTAAAGCGCGAATTGAACATCGGGCCGATTCTTCCGGAAATCCGCGAAGGCATGCTCGCCGCGGTGCTGTACGGCACCGGAAAATCGAGCTTCGATCGCGGCGGCGACGAGATGCCGCTGGGCAAAACGGGGACTTGCGACGACCACACGACGCCTTCGAAGATCGGCTGGTTCATCAGCTATACCGACGACGCGCACCCGAGGATTGCCCTGGCCGTTCTGCTGCGCGGAAACACGCGCAGCGTGAAGGGTCCGATGGCCGCCGTAGTTGCCGGCCGGATCTACCGCAAGCTCCGCGAACAGAATTATTTCGCGGCCTCCACGCACGCCGCGATCGTCAACCCCGGCAACTGACTCCATCAATAAATAATCGGGAGTTTTGAGAAGTCGGAAGAGGTGTCGTCGGTCACCCGCAGGACGACCAAGGTGCGATCGTCGTGGGGAGCGACATCAACGCCGCTGTGAGTGTCTGTTTCAGCGAGGATGCGGTCGGCGATCTCGCGGGCCGAATCTAGCGGAGAAATAGAGGAAAGAAGAGCCGCCAGCCGCTCCGGACCAAATTCTTCCCGCGTGGGATTCTCCGATTCCAGGATGCCATCGGAAGCGAAAACAAGGACATCACCCGGCTCCAAGTCAATGGTCGTTTCATCGTATTGGGTATCGGGAATAAGGCCGAGAGGCACGCCTTCCAGGAGAATGGCTTGCACGCGCCCATTGCGGACCAAAAGAGGATACGGTCCGCCGGCGTTGGCAAGCGTAAGTTTGCGAGTCGAGGCGTCGTAAACGGCAAACAGCATGGCGATGAATCGCGAATCAAGCCGCGCGGCGAGCAGACGCTGATTCAGGAGAGCAAGCATGCAAGCCGGCTCACAGGCGTGATCGACGACGATTTCTCGGACAGTGCCGATGGCCAGGGAACCGTAGAGCGCCGCCGCAGTGCCCTTGCCGGAAACGTCGCCAAGCGCCAAGCCTAACCGGCCCTCTCCGTAGGGTAGAAAGTCGTAGAAGTCTCCGCCCAACTCACGCGCGGGAACGTACCCGGCTGCCAAATCCAAGCCGGGCACTTCGCGCGCGCCAGTGGGAAGGAGTTGCCGCTGAATTTCTCTTGCGGTGTCCAGTTCGCTGCGCATGCGGCGTTCACTTTCCGTGGCTTCCTGGAAAAGGCGCGCATTCTCGAGTGCGATGGCTATGTAGGACCCAAGAGTGGTAAGCATGCGCTCGTGTTCCATGGTGAACGCGTGAAGCTCGGAGCTCTCGAGATCGAGAACCCCAATCAGGCGGTCCTGCATGAGCAGCGGCACGACCAGCTCGGAACGTGCTTCCACGCCGGTATCGCAGCGAATGTAACGCGAATCGTCGGTGACATCATTGACCCGCAGGACACGGCGCTCGCCCGCGGCGGTTCCGGTGAGTCCTTTGTGCAGAGGGACGCGCAAGCGCGCGGCAATAGCGTCACCGCAGCACATGGCGAAGATGCTCTCGAGATGCTGGGTTTGCTCGTTCCAGAGCATGACGCTGAAGACGTCATACTTGACGATTTTCTTGATGCGCTCGGCGACGCGGCGAAGAAGTTCTTC
>Ga0210400_10000898_pt1 | contig 30891 bp, 29 predicted proteins | sample IncBWH26MmetaG_FD_155456 | JGI IMG/M metagenome (GOLD analysis project Ga0210400, IMG submission 155456) | Forest soil microbial communities from Barre Woods Harvard Forest LTER site, Petersham, Massachusetts, United States - Inc-BW-H-26-M | ecosystem: Environmental > Terrestrial > Soil >... | reverse complement strand
CGTGCCACGTCCATTACCTACCGTTTCGACTACCGCCGCGTAAAGGCCAGCAACTTCGCCGCAGATTTTTCCCCTGCCGAATTTAGTCTGTTTTCCCTGCCGGCAGTGGTCGGTGGTCCCGGCTTCACTTTCATTCGGGATAAGCGAGACAATCCGCTGGAGAGCACTCGCGGACAATACTTCACTCTCGACGGCTTCGCCGCGTCCAGCTATCTCGGTTCCGAAGCCGATTTCGGTCGCGCCCTCGCGCAGGACTCAACCTACTACGCTTTCGGGCGCCCTAACCACAAGTTCGTCTTTGCACGCTCTACCTCTATCGGCTTGGAACAGGTCTATCGCGGCACCAGAGTCCTTCCCCCCGGTGCATGCCAGGTCAGTAACCTCTCCACCTCCTGTGGCGGCGGTATCTCCGTAATCCCGCTGCCCGAAGTTTTCTTCGCGGGAGGGGGCAACTCCCACCGCGGTTTCGGGTTGAATCAGGCAGGACCTCGCGATCCCGACTCCGGTTTTCCCGTGGGGGGCTCAGCCCTCTTCGTCAACAGCGAAGAACTGCGCCTTCCTCCCATCAGCCTGCCCTATCTGGGAGAGGGTTTCGGCTTCGCGGTCTTTCACGATATGGGCAATGTCTTCACGGCCGGTCACGATCTGCTGAAGGGGCTGGCGCGCTGGCATCAACCCAATCCATCCCAGTGCTTGCTTGCCGACGGAAAACCCAACACCGGTTGCATGACTTATTTCGACAATAAAGGTTACGATTACACATCGCATGCCATGGGAGTTGGGTTGCGTTATAAGACTCCGATTGGGCCATTGCGCTTCGATTTCGGATACAATTTGAATCCGACGTATTACTTTCAGGGTCTTGTCGACAAGAATGGAAAGCTCACAGGCGATTTCGAGACGCAGCGCCTGCATCACTTCAACGTCTTTTTCAGCATAGGTCAGCCATTTTGAGATCCAGAATTCATACTCGCACTGTCGCGATTGTCATGTCGCTTGCTTTTTTTTGCACCATATTCTCCGGCTTGCCGGATGCGGTTGCGGAGGTGGTCGATCGCATCATCGCCACGGTCAACGGTCACGTCATCTTGCAATCCGATTTAGACGAAGCCCTGTGTTACGAAGCTCTGCTCAGTAACCGTACCCTCGGCCAACTCACCGACGATGATCGCCGCGCCGTCCTCGATCGCCTAATCGATCAGGAACTCCTCCGGGAGCAGATGAAATCCGCCGACTTTGCACATGCTACCGACGCGGAAGTCAGCGCCCGCCTGGCCGAAGCCCGCAAGCAATATCCCCAGGCAGCGTCGCCCGACGGCTGGCAATCGCTGCTCGCACAGTACCACCTCGCGGAGAACGATCTTCTAGCCCACATACAGCAGCAGATTGACGTGATGCGGCTCGTCGATGCCCGCCTTCGTCCCAGTGTTCAAATCGATTCCAAGTCGATCGAAGCCTACTACCGCGATCAATTTGTCCCGAAGGTGAAACAGTCCGGCGTCTCCGAGGTGCCGCTCGCCGAGGTTTCGTCCCGCATTCGTGAACTGCTCACCCAGCAGAAAGTCAGCGAGTTGCTGGTCTCCTGGTTGCAAACATTGCGCTCCGAAGGGCACGTACATTTTCCCGGTGTCACTCCCTCTGTCAACGACCCGGGAGTTCAGTCTCAGTGACCGAGGCCGCCATTAAACCTGTTCGCCGCCGCTGGTGGAAATATCTGCTTTACGTCGGGGCAGTCGGCATCTTCGCAGTTCTGGGCCTGCTGATCTACATCAATACGGATTCTTTTCAGTCCTTAGTGCGACGTCGCCTCGTCGCGGAAGTCGAACGCATCACCGGAGGACGCGCCGAAATTGCCAGCATCCATACGATTCCGCTTCGCCTTCAGGCCGAGGTTCGCGGCATCACCGTCCACGGCCGCGAGTCCGGGGAGGATGTTCCTCTGGCCCACGCGGATGGAATTGTGGCCCGGCTGAAGATTATTTCGCTGCTGCGCTCCGAGTTTGCCTTCAACCAAATCGTCCTCGAGCAGCCGGTCATTCATGTCGTGTTTTACCCGGACGGCACCACAAATTTCCCACCCCGTAAGGCTCCCGCCGAGGGCACCCAGACGGCGGTCGAAAAGCTTTTTGACCTCTCGATCGATCACTTCGAACTGCGCCACGGCAAACTCCTTTCGGATGATCAAGTCATTCCTCTCGATTTTTCCGCCCGCGATACTACGCTGCAAATGGACTATTCCTTCCTGCAACGGCGCTACGATGGCCGCCTCCTGCTCGGCCTGGTCGATACCAAGCTCCTCGACTGCCGCCCCTTCGGGTGGATGACGGCCATGGAATTCAGCCTGGCTTCCAACTCCGCGGTTATCACCTCCCTTAAATGGAATTCCGGGCGCTCGCATTTCTCCGCTAACGGCCAGGTTTCAGACTTTCGCCATCCGCAACTAAAGGCCTCCTACGATGCCCAGTTCGACTTAACGGAAGTCGCATCCATCACACGCCGACCTGATCTTCGCGCGGGTACGCTTGACTTCCGAGGACACGGCGACTGGTCGCTGGAACATTTTGACGGGAACGGTTTATTGAGTGTCCGCGATCTCGCCTGGCAGAATGATCAAATCTCTTTCGCAAGAGCTTCCCTCAACTCCGACTACTCAGTGACTGACCAGCAAATCAAGCTCACCAGGCTGCAGGGTAAAATCTTCGGCGGCGCTTTCAACGGGGATGCTGAAATTAACCAGTGGCGCGCTCCTTCTCAGCACCTTTCCGCAGCAACGAGAAAGAATCTTGAAACTGCCACGATCTCATCCGCTCCGCCGCCGGGTCGGCCTCGCGAGAAAGTCGTCAAACCAGCGCTACCACCGATCCAAAGCGGATTTATTCTTCTTCATCTACGCGATCTTTCAGCTGAGGATATAGCCCTCGCCCTGAATGCCGCCGCTCACCCGTTTGCCCAATTGCATCCTGCCAGTTCAGCCTCAGGCACTCTGGAAACTCGCTGGAAAGGAACGCCCCGCGACGCAGAAATACAATTTGGGCTTGATCTCGCCGCATCGCCCAATTCCGGTCATGGTCAGCTTGCAATCAACGGCCATGCGGCCGGCGTCTACCACGCTACGAATGATGTCCTGGACCTGCCCCAGTTCACGCTAACTACTCCCACCAGCCACATTCGCGCCTCCGGCACGCTTTCTTCGACTTCAGCAGTTAAACTCTCGGTTACTACTTCCAGTCTCGCCGACTGGCTGCCTTTCCTCGCTGTCGTTCGCGGTCCGGCATTATTTCCTGTGACGCTGAATGGCAGCGCGAGTTTCAACGGAGACATGAGCGGTTCTCTCTACTCCCCGCAACTCACCGGCACGATCCGCGTCGATGACTTCGACCTCGACCTGCCCGCCACAGCCCGTACAAAACCATTTCAGACTCATTGGGATTCGCTCTCCTCTTCGGTGCAGGTTTCTTTTGACTCGTTCTCTCTGCACAATGCCTCACTACGCCGTGACAACACATCCGCCGAGTTCGACGCATCCGCCTCGCTGCAGCACGGCCATCTGACTGGTGACAGCACCTTCACCTTGCACGCCAACCTTCGCAGCGTCGATATCGCCGCCATCCAGGCTATCGCTGGTTACAACTATCCTGTGACCGGAACGGCTGATCTCTTTGTGCAAGCCTCAGGAACTGTTTCCGATCCGCGTGGCGATGGGCAAATTCACCTCACCAATGCCTCTGCTTACGGCGAGGCCATTCAGCAATTTGATTCCCACTTTCACACCACCCGCGGGACAATCGCTTTCGACGGCATGCATCTCTTCCACGATGATTCTTTCATCACGGGCAGCGCCAGCTACAACCCTTCAACGCGCGCCTTCGAACTCGACATCGCAGGAAACAATTTCGACCTCGCCAGAATTCATCAACTGAATCCCATTCGTTTCTCTACCGAGGGGCACGCCGACTTTAGGGTCAAGGGTTCCGGCACGCCCGACGCGCCTTCCATCAACGCGGAAGTTCACCTCAAGGACGTCATGGTCGGCCATGAACTCGCTGGTGATGTTGACTTGCAGGCGGTCACACGGGGAAGCGAGCTTCATCTCACCGGCAATTCCCACTTTCAGCACGGCTCGCTCGTGCTCGACGGCAGTGTCCAATTGCGCGACGGATATCCTGCGAATCTTGCCCTGACGATGGACGAGCTCGATCTGGATGCCCTCTGGCGTCGCTACTTCCGCGGCCAGCTGACGGGCCACTCTGCGGTCGCCGGTACCGTCGCACTCAAAGGTCCACTTCTCAATCCCGAGCAGTGGACACTAGACGGCACCCTGACATCTCTCTTTCTCGATGTCGAAAACGTAAAGCTGCATAATCAGGATCCCGTTCGCTTCGCGGTAGCCAACCAATCGCTGGAAATCCGCCAGCTTCACCTCTTAGGCGCAGGAACGGACTTTACTGCAAGCGGGACCATGCGGCTGGCAGGCGATCGCGAACTCGATCTCACAGCCGATGGCCATGTCGATCTGAAATTACTCTCCACCTTCGACCCCGACTTTACTTCGTCCGGCGTGGTCACCATGAACCTTACAGTCGAAGGCACACAGGACGATCCCCAGCCGCAGGGCACTCTTCAAATATCCAATGGATCGATTTCCTACGCCGGCCTGCCCAGCGGACTGAGTGAACTCAACGGTTCACTCTTTTTCACTAGTGACCACATGCATATCGTGACCCTCACCAGCCGCACCGGTGGCGGAACGCTCGACTTGAAGGGCGACGCAACGTATTTCAATAACCAACTCAATTTCAACCTGACCGTCACTGGCAAGGATGTCCGCTTGCGTTACCCCCCCGGTGTCAGCTCCACAGCCGACGCAGAGTTGAATTGGGCGGGCAACCGCTCGGCCTCGACTGTTTCCGGCCGTATCAGCATCAATAAAATTGCCGTGACGCCGGGCTTCGATTTCAGCGCGTATCTGGAGCGCAGCCGCCAGTTCACAACCGTTACCGCGGCCAATTCTCCTCTCAACAACGTAAAGCTCGATATCCGCGTGCAAACGGCTCCGGAACTGCAGATGCGTACCGCCATCGCCCGCCTCTCGGGCGACGCCGACCTTCGCCTGCGTGGCTCGGCCGCCCGTCCTGCCGTCCTCGGCCGCGTCGACGTTCTCGAGGGTCAAGCCACATTCCACGGAACCCGCTTCACGCTCGAGCGCGGCGACATTACTTTTGCCAACCCTGTGGCGATTGAACCTCAACTGAACCTGCAAGCCTCGACGCACGTCCGCAACTACGATCTCAACATTACGGTGACGGGCACGCCTGATCGCCTGGCAATCAACTACCGCTCCGAGCCGCCGCTTCCGAAATCCGACATCATCGCTCTGCTTGCGCTGGGTCGCACCAACGAAGAATCCACACAACTGCAGGAGCAATCTGGTCAGAGCGCTTTCTCCGATCAGGCCACGGCTCTTATCCTCAGTCAGGCCCTCAACTCCACCGTCAGCAGCCGTCTGCAGCGGCTCTTCGGCGCCAGCAATATCAAGATCGATCCTCAGGGACTGACCACGGAAACCAACCCCACTGCCCGCGGACCGCAGGTCACCATCGAGCAGGAGTTCGCTAACAATCTTTCCCTCACTTACTCGACCAATGTTTCTCAGAGTTCGCAGCAGATCATTCAGGGGGAGTACTATGTCAATCGCAACGTGTCTGTCGTCGGCACCCGCGACCAGAATGGCGTGGTCAGCTTCGACCTGCGCGTTCGCCACCGCAGAAAATAATTCAGCGTGCGCGTCGGCGATCGTCGGAACAGGGCTTTAAAGCCGCGGCAAGGTAGGTCTGTAACCCCTAATGTTCGACCCAAGCGCCCTCAGGCAACTCATGGTCGAATCCCAGCTCCGCGCCCGCGGTGTCTCCGACTTGCGCGTTCTCGACGCCATGCTCCGAGTTCCGCGCCACGAATTTATCTCCGAGTTTTATCGCGCCCAAGCCTACGAAGATCACCCGATTCCCATCGGCGAAGGCCAGACCATCTCGCAGCCCTACATCGTTGCACTCATGCTCGAAACCCTCCAGATTGCGCCTACAGACAAGGTTCTCGAAGTGGGCGGCGGTTCGGGATACGCAACTGCCCTCCTCGCGGAACTTGCGGCGCAAATCTATTCCATCGAGCGTCATCCCGCCCTCGCCGACAAGGCCCGCCAGATTCTCGCGCGGCTCGATTATGTCAAAGTGCAGACCTTTACTGGGGATGGCTCGCTTGGTCTTCCATCGATTGCTCCCTTTGACGCAATCCTCGTTTCCGCAGCGGCGGCGGAGTTGCCTCTCGCGCTGATCTCACAGCTTCGCGAAGGAGGTCGAATGATAGTACCGGTCGGATCTGAGGATTCTCAGCACCTGCAATTCATACGCATCGTGAACGGGCATCCCGTGATTTCTCCGCGCGATCCGGTACGATTCGTTCCGCTGATTTCCAGCCACAATTAACTCGGGATAAGTATTAGTTTGGTTGGACTGTGGCGGGAACCGCCGCAACCGGCGTCGGAGCAGGCGTTTCGGCCACATGCTGAACAAGATGAACGGCCGAGTCTTGCGCATACTGCAAAACAGAGCCGGGAAATATCCCGAGATAGAGCGTCGCCAGCATGCAGAGCGCCATCGCCATCCCAAGTGCAAACGGCACAGGCGTGACAGGAACTTCTTTTCGCGATTCGCGCATGTACATCATCACAAGGATGCGCAGGTAGTAGTAGGCTCCGATGCCGCTGTTCAGCACACCGATCACAGTCAGCCAGATCAAGTTTGCCTTCACAGCCGCGCTGAATACATAAAACTTCGCGAAGAATCCGCCGGTCATTGGAATTCCAATTAAGGAGAGCAGAAATACCGTTAGCATCGCCGCCAGCAGCGGGGAACTGCGGCCCAGGCCTTCATAATCTTCCAAAGTGACATAGCGCTCGCCCGCATTGGCAAAATGGCTGACCACCGCGAACGCACCCAAATTCATAGCAGCGTAAGATGCGGTGTAAAACATCGCTGCCGAAGTTCCCAGGCTTGGCTCAGCCGCAAACGCAATCAGCAAATATCCCGCATGCGCAATCGAGGAATAGGCCAGCAAACGCTTAACGTTGTTTTGAACGAGCGCGCCCACGTTGCCCAAAGTCATCGAAAATGCGGCGGCAATCCAGATCACCCAGAGCATGGCGTGCACATCGATCACAAAAACAATCCGCAACAGAACCGCAAACGCTGCCGCCTTGGGCGCGGTCGACATGAAACCAACCACGGGGCCCGGCGCTCCTTCATAGACATCCGGTGTCCATATGTGAAATGGCGCGGCGGCCACTTTGAATCCCAAGCCCACGAACATGAACGCTACTGCAACAAACGCCAGCAACGGAATCGGCCCAGCGCGCAGCGCGCGGCTGATCTGGTCGATGTTGGTCGAGCCCGTCGCCCCAAACATCAACGCCACTCCGTACAGAAAAAACGCGGTGGCGAAAGATCCGAGCAGGAAGTATTTCAGAGAAGACTCGGCACTTGCAGCGTAGTGCCTGCGGAAGCCGGCCAGCACATAAGAAGAGATAGAAGAAATTTCAAGCGCAATGAAAATCAGTACCAACTCAACCGCCGACGACATCAGCGCCATGCCGACGGTACCGAACAGAATCAGCGCATAGTACTCCCCGGCGCGAATGCGCTGGACCGTCATGTACTCGTAAGAACTCAGAATAACAATAGCGGCGATCGCAATCACGAGCACGTGAAAGAAGACGCTGAATCCATCCACCTGCACCATGTTCCAGAAAGCCAACCCGGGGGATTGCGCCATGAACCACGTCGCGCCCAGCCCCGCCAATGCTCCGAACAGAGCGACGATTCCGATAACCTTTTGGTTCTTCTCCTCGTCAACCAACGGCTCAAGCACCATCACAATCATGCCGAAAATGGAGAGGATAATCTCCGGCAGGATTCGGACATAGTCCGCCCCTTGAGGCAACACGCGAGAGTAGCCCTCAGTGATTGCGAGCGTCACCATTGTTGACCCACCATCCGGCTTGCCACTCGCACAAACGGCGTCAGCGCCGACTGCACTGCGGGATCAATCGCCCCCAGCCACACAATCGGAGCGACGCCCATCACCAGCGCGGCTGCGGCGCACGGCCACACTGCCATCTTCTCGAACCCCGAAAGATCACCTAGCGAATTATTTACTGGATGCGTGACCTTGCCGTAGAAGACTCGCTGATACATCCAAAGAAGATAGATCGAACTCCAGATAATGCCCGTCGCGCCGAGAATTCCGTACACCGCTCGATCCTGAAAGGCGCCGCTCAACACAAGAAATTCGCCGATGAATCCGTTCAACAGCGGCAGGCCCGCCGATGCCAGCACAATCACCAGATACGACATGGCGTACATCGGCATAGGCGCAGCCAGTCCTCCGAATTCAGTGATCTCGTATGTGTGGCGGCGTTCATGCAGAATTCCAGCCAGCATGAACAGCCCGCCGGTGGAGATTCCATGGGCGAGCATCACGAACATTGCCCCATTCAATCCTGCCTGGGTGAAGCTGAATATTCCCAGCACAACAAATCCCAAATGGCTCACCGAGGAATACGCGATCAGCTTCTTCATGTTGGGCTGAACCATCGCCACCAGTGCGCCATATATGATTCCGATCAAAGCCAGGGTCATGATCCAGGGAGCGTTGTACCGCGCCTGCTCCGGAAATAGGCCAAGATTGAACCGGAGCAATCCATACGTGCCCATCTTCAGCAGAACGCCGGCCAGCAGCACCGACCCAGCCGTTGGCGCCTCGACGTGAGCGTCCGGCAGCCACGTATGAAACGGAAATAACGGCACCTTTACAGCGAACGCCAGAAAGAATCCCAGAAACAGCCACTGCGCGGCAGCGGGAAATGAGGGCACGGCTCCGCTGGCGATCTGATCGCGAATCGTCACGAAATCAAAACTGCCCGTGTGCGCGTAGAGCCACAGAATCGCGGCCAGCATGAAAACCGAGGCGATCATCGTGTACATGAAAAACTTCACCGCGGCATAAACTTTTCGCTCGTGGCCAAAAATGCCAATCAGCAACGCCATCGGAATCAGAGTGGCTTCCCAGAAGAAATAAAAGAGGAACAGGTCGAGCGAAGTGAAGACTCCAATTAGTGCAGTCTCGAGAATCAGAAGCAGGATGAAAAATTCTTTCACTCGCTCATGAATCGACTTCCACGAGATCAAGACGCACAGCGGCGTAAGGAACGTCGTGAGCACAACCAGCCACAGTGAAATCCCGTCAATTCCCATGTGGTAATGAATGTTCGGAGTCGTAACCCACTGGCGGTCGACCTGGAATTGGAAATCAACCTGCGCTCGCTGGAAATGCAGCGGCAAGTGCAAAGAAAATACGAACGTAATGAGAGAGATGAACAGCGCGAAAACCCGAATATCCCGGTCTCGTCGCGGGATCATTATCAGCAGCAATCCACCCGCCAGCGGCGTAAAGGTCACCAGCGTCAGAATCATGGAGCTGAGAGTTTCGATGCTCATCACCCTTTTACCCACATCCAGATCATGAACCCAATCACCGCCGCCGAGCCGGCCGCGATCCATCCCGCATACGAGCGTATGTTTCCCGACTGCATGTGCCGGACCTCGTCCGAAACATGTCGCGCGCCGTCGCCGGCGTCATTCACCGCCGCGTCGATAATGTTCCGGTCAACGCCCTGCCAAAGAATTCGCGTCGAGCCATCGATCAGCGGCTTGACGAAAACGGCAGCGTAGATTTCGTCGACATAGTATTTGTGTACGACCGTCTGATAGAAGCCACCGAGAGAGTCAGCAATCTTCTGTGGTAGCTCGGGACGCTTGTAGTAGAGCAGGTAAGCCAGCCACCAACCCAACAGGGCGACAGACACTGAAACTCCCATCAGCAGCAGTTCAGTACTACGACCTGCGCCTTCAACCGCTTCGGTTGCGCCCAGGCCAGTTCCGAACACCGGAGCCAGAAACTGTTCGAAGCGATTGCCAATACCGACCAGTCCACCCACCAGCGACAACAGCGCCAGAATCATCAGCGGGACAAGCATTACCATCGGGCTCTCATGCGGCAGTCCGTGCCCGTGCACATCATGCGCATCCGCATCGTGCGCTTGAGAACCCTGACTGTGCGCATCCACCCCGGCTCCGCGATAGTCGCCGAAAAAAGTCATATACAACAGGCGGAACATGTAGAACGAGGTAATGAACGCCGTGACGACGCCGACGGCCCAGTAAACCGGGCTAGCCTGGTAAGCCTTCCACAGAATTTCATCTTTGCTCCAAAAGCCCGCCAGTGGCGGAATTCCGGCGATGGCCAGAGTCGCAATGCCCATCGTAAGAAATGTCCACGGAATAAAAGACTTCAGCCCGCCCATCTTCCGCATATCCTGCTCGCCGCCGACCGCATGGATCACCGAACCCGCAGCCAGAAAAAGCAGTCCCTTGAAGAACGCGTGCGTCATCAGATGGAAGATGCCTGCCGAGAACGCTCCCGCTCCGCAAGCCATGAACATGTAGCCAAGCTGCGAGACAGTCGAGTAGGCGAGGACTTTCTTGATATCGGTTTGCGTGATGCCGATGGTCGCGGCGAAAAACGCCGTCAGCGTTCCGATAATCGCAACCACAGTCAGCGCAGTGGGCGCGCGCTCGAAAATCAGATGCGAGCGCGAAACCAGATAAACCCCCGCGGTCACCATGGTCGCAGCATGAATCAGTGCGGATACCGGCGTCGGACCTTCCATCGCATCGGGCAGCCAAATGTAAAGCGGAATCTGCGCCGACTTGCCGCATGCCCCAACCATCAGCAATATCCCAATCGCGGTGAGTAGTCCCGCGCCCGCAGCCTCGGTGGGCAGCGAGGTCACTGCGCCGAATACCTGATCAAAGTTGAGTGATCCAAAGTGCTTGATCAGCAGAAATAGCGCGATCATGAAGCCGAAGTCGCCGATCCGGTTCACAATGAACGCTTTCTTGCCCGCCGATGCCGCCGAATCCTTTGTGAACCAGAACCCAATCAGCAGATACGAAGCCAGCCCAACCCCTTCCCACCCAATAAACATCTGAAGGTAGTTACCCGCCAGGATCAGCGTCAGCATGAAAAACATGAACAGATTCAGATAGCTGAAAAATCTGTAATAGCTTGGATCGTCCCACATGTAGCCGACGGAGTAGACATGAATCAGAAATCCGACACCCGTAACCACAAGCAACATCACCAGTGAGAGTTGATCGAGATAAAAGGCGAAATCGACGCTGAAGCTTCCGGAGCGGATCCAATGCGCGAAAAATTCCTGATAGGGAAGCGAAATCGACGAAAAGCGCATCGCGACCCATAACGCCATTGCGAACGCGGTGCCACTGAAGACGAGCGCAACGGTCGTCACCGCCTGCCGCGAGGACCTTTTCCCGAGAAAGCCGTTGATCGCAGCTCCCGCCAGCGGTAAAACCGGAATCAACCATAAATTGAGCGTCGGGTTCATAATTTGAGCAGGTTCACCTGGTCCACGTTCAAGGTCTCGCGCGTGCGATATACGGCAATGATGATCGCGAGTCCCACCGCCGTTTCTGCCGCAGCCACGACCATCACAAAGAAAACGAATACCTGTCCCGCTAACGCGTGCCAGTGAGCCGCAAACGCCACGAACGAAAGATTCACGCCATTCAACATCAACTCAATCGACATGAAGATCGTAATAATGTTTCGCTTGATCAGGAATCCAGCCACGCCGCAGGCAAACAAAAATCCGCTCAGCAGCAGGTAGTACGATAGCGGCACCATCAGTGCACCTTCCCCGCCATAGGCTCCGGCTTGCTGGCCAGGACCACAGCGCCCATGATGGCAATCAAAATCAATATGGAGGTAACCTCGAAAGGCAGCAGGAAGTCGTGAAACAGAAGCTGCGCGATATCTGCTGGATGCCCCGGCAGGGCGCCAATCGGCACCGCCTCCGTCCCCGATTGCCGCAGCACAACCCACGCCATGAGCACGCCGCCGATCAACATTCCCGGCACACCAAAAAGAACGGCGACACGGCTCCCTTTGGTTTCTTCTTCTTCGCCCGCATTCAGCAGCATGATGACGAAGACAAAGAGCACCATGATAGCGCCGGCATAGACGATTACTTGCACTGCGGCCACGAACTCCGCGCCGAGCAGAAGATACTCGCCGGCCAGCGCCGCCATCACCGCAATCAGCGACAGCGCGCTATTAATCGGGTGCCGTTGCGCCAGCAGGTTGATCGCCCCGCCCACGCAAACCGCGCCGAATGCCAAAAATAGAATCAGGTGAAAATTCATAGTAAGTACCCAGTGCCCAGTACCTGGCCGTGACCTCGTTCCCGGTTTACTGGGTACCAGGTACTCGGTACTGGCAACTGCTTTTCACCACGCCACCGCGATTGCAGTCGCAACTAAATTCGCAATCGCAAGCGGCAGCAGAAACTTCCAGCCAAACGACATCAATTGATCGTAACGGAAGCGCGGCAGCGTCCCGCGCACCCAGATATAGAGAAATAGAAAACAAAAAACCTTGGCGGCAAACCAGAATAATGGCAGCAGGCTCTGCAACAGCGGCGGTCCAAACAATGGTCCGTGCCATCCTCCAAAAAATAGTAGCGTTGCCAGGCAAGCCACTGTAATCATGTTGGCGTATTCCGCCATGAAGAACATCGCAAATTTCATGGAACTGTATTCGGTGTGGTATCCCGCGACCAGTTCTGTTTCCGCTTCCGGCAAGTCAAACGGAATGCGGTTGGTTTCCGCATACGCCGCCATCAGGTAAATAAAGAATCCCACGAACTGCGGAATAATGTTCCAGCGTGGAATGAATCCCCAAAAATGACCGCCCTGCGCATCGACAATGGTGCGCAGGCTGAAGCTGCCCGACAGAATCAGCACTCCGACAAGCGAAAGTCCAAGCGCAATTTCGTAGCTGACCATCTGCGCGCTGGCGCGCAATCCGCCTAGCAGTGAATATTTGTTATTCGACGACCAACCGGCCAGTGCGACCCCATAAACTCCCATGGAGGTTACGCCCAGAATCATCAGCAATCCGATGTTCACGTCGGTAATTTGAAACGGAATGCTGTACGGTCCAATTACGGCACCACCCCAATGGAACGGCATCTCGAAGTGGAACAGGAGGAATTGGGGTACAGTGAATGGCCCAAACGTGAAGCTGTTTCCGAACGGAATCACCGCAATCGAAGTCAGCGCAAAGATCACCGCAATCATCGGTGCCGCCAGAAACAGCGGCTTGTAGACGTGCGGGGGCGTTAGATCTTCTTTGAAAAGAAACTTCAACCCATCTGCTGCCGGCTGCAGCAATCCAAATGGGCCGACCCGCGTGGGTCCCCACCGATTCTGCATGTGGCCTACCACTTTTCGTTCCAGCCACACCGTGTACGCGACAGCCGTAAGCAGTACAAATAATATGATCAGGGACTTGATCACGGACGCGATGACGAAAATGAGAGGGGGCAAAATCATTTCTTAATTCTCGTAATCGAGTAAGTTGGAACCGAGTCGCACTGCAGGTCGGGAATTTCAATTCTCATTTCAAATTTCCCAATTGCTGAGTGGTTCTCAGTCCGCTGCGACTTCCGCGGGCTTGACTTCGTGAGTCTCCAGCACTGCCTTCAAGGCGTGCGAATAGCGCCCCAGCGTGCCGGAGGTGAAAAGAGTATCGTTCGCCGGCGCAATGGATCCCGATTTGTGAGCAACCCCAGGCCCAGCCGCGCTGAGGGACGTGTGCTCGCTATTGCCCGCCAGCAGATTCACGCGCGGCACGTCATAACCTGGGACGAGACGCTGAATTTCATCGAGAATCGCTGTGGGTTCAAACGGGCTCATCTTTGGCTCAAGTCCGCGCGCCTCAAGCCATACTGCATGACGATCGGCTTCGCCGGACTGCGCGCCGCGTGACTGGCCCATGTCCGCATGGGTACCGCCGCCGAAGGGCACAAGCTGGCGCACATCAAAACCCATGGCGTCGGCGATGCGCACGATCATTTCGAAGTCTGTTTTTGTGCCTGTGACCTCGCCTGCCTTCTTTACCAACTGCAAATCGCCGCAGGTGTTGGTGAATGTTCCTGATTTTTCATAAGCGTTCGCCGCCGGCAGCACCACATCGGCCATCACGGCAGTTTCCGTAAGAAACATGTCTTGTACGACGACGAAACTATTCGAGAATGCGAAGGGATCGATCCCCAGGCGGCCAATCGGATTCGAGCCCACCACATAAAGAGCCTTCAACTTGCCGGCCTTCCCGGCCTCAATCATGCCCTGCATGTCGAGACCCGCGTCCTTCGGCACGTATTTCCACTCTGAATGAAACTGGCTGCTTGCTCCGATCGAATGGTATCCCGGCAGTAAATCCGGATACAGGCCCATGTCCGCCGCGCCGCGCGAGTTGGCGTAGTCGGCTAAACAGATGAACTTTGCGCCCGGGATTCCGACACCAAATTTCACCAGGCTCGCAATGTCGTTCCCCTGAATTTCGGATCCGAAAATAATTACGAGATTCTGTTCGCCGCGCAACTGATCGCGCAGGGCCAGCCATCCCTCTTTGTTCAGAGAGGGACTGTTGACCGCGTCTACCGCACCATCATTTCCGGCGAGGAAGGAAGCTACATTTACCTCCGATCCCGGAGCAATCTGCGCGAAACTCGCCGCCTGCCGCCGCAGCTTGATCGGTTGCGAGTTAATTACATATAGCCGGGCGCGATGGAGTCGAACATTGTTGCGAATTTGCCAGGCCAACAGCGGATGTTGCTCCGTGGGATCGTTGCCGATCAAAAGAATCGCCGGAGCCCTGTACACCTCCGCCATGCTCGCCGTCGCCTCAGCCTTGCCAGGAAGCGCTGCCGCCAAAGCGGGGAAGTCCGCGGTGCGGTGATGGTCGACATTATTCGTCTTTAGAACCACACGCGAAAACTTGGAAAGCAAATAGGCTTCTTCGTTGGTAGTTCGGGTTGAGCCAATCACGCCGATCGCCGTTCCGCCGTCGCGTTCGCGAACCTCCGCGAATTTATTTCCGATCAGCGCAAACGCCTCTTCCCAGGTCGCGGGGGTGAGCTTTCCATCCTGCCGAATCAGCGGCTGCGTCAGGCGTTCTTCATGGTTGGCAAAGTCGAACGCATAACGACCCTTGATGCAAAGAAAATCTCCGTTCGTTCCGCTCTTGTCCCGATTGTCGCCGCGCACGATCTCCATGCCGGTATCGGCGCGACGCACGCCCAGCGTGGTCTTGCAGCCATCGCCACAGTGCGTGCAAATCGTTCCCACATGCTTCATCTCCCATGGACGCGTCTTGTAGCGATAAGCGCCGGAAGTGAGTGCGCCGACCGGACAGATGTCGATACACATGCCGCATTCTTCGCACTCCAGATGATCTTCTTTATTCGGGGCGATGATCGAACTCACACCCCGGTTCTGCACCCCAAGGGCCCAAACATCCATGCCCTCGCCGCACACCCGTACACACCGGTAGCAAAGAATGCAACGTGGCCGGTCGAAAAACACCACCGGCGACCACTGCTGCTCGTCTTTGTGATTCTTTGCCTCCATGAACTTCGACTCGGCGGCGCCGTAGGTGAACGTCATGTCCTGCAGTTCGCACTCGCCCCCGGCGTCGCACACCGGACAATCCAAAGGATGATTCCCCAGCAGCAACTCCAGCATCGACTTGCGCGCCTGCTTGATCTCGTCGCTGTCGGAAGTGACGATCATCCCTTCCGCAACCACGGTGGTACACGCGGTCTGCAGTTTGGGCATCTTCTCGATCTTCACCAGGCACATGCGGCAGGCGCCCTGCAGTGAAAGATTGGGGTAATAACAAAATGAAGGAACTTCGATGCCCACGGTCTTGCAGGCCTCAATCAGCAGAGTTCCCGCCGGAGCCGTGATTTTCTTGCCGTCAACTGTCAGTGTTACGTCAGCCATAAAAATTTAACGACTAGCAATCGTTTGATCGGGCCATTGGCAAAATCGCCGATCGACCAATCGCGCTATTCTTCCTTAGTGTGCCAGCGCCGCCATTTCTTCAACCGCTCCTGCCTTCTCATATGGACACGGCCGGCCCTCCAAATGATCTTCAAATTCTTTGCGGAATTTTTTCACGAATGCGATTGTCGGCATCGCCGCCGCATCGCCCAGGGGGCAGAACGTCCGGCCCAGCATGTTCTCGGACAGGTACTGCATGTTGTCGATATCTTTCCTCACTCCACCACCAGCGTGAAAACGGATCAACGTTTTCTTCAGCCAGTCTGTACCTTCACGGCAGGGAATGCACCATCCGCAGCTCTCGTGCTGATAAAACTTCATCGTCCGCAACGCAAACTTCACGATGCACTGTTGGTCGTCGATGACGACCACGCCGCCCGAACCCAGCATCGAGCCGGCCTTCGCGACCGAATCAAAATCCATAGCTACGTCGATTTCATCCGCTTTCAGCGCCGGGCACGAAGAACCTCCGGGAACCACAGCCTTCAACCCGCGCCCGCTCGGGATTCCGCCGCCCACGTCGTAAATCATCTTCTTCAGGTTGTATCCCATGGGCAGTTCGTAAACCCCGGGCTTGGCAATATTGCCGCTCAGGCAGAAAAGCCGCGTACCGCCATTCTTGGGAGTTCCCAACCCTGCATACCACTCGCCGCCCCCAAGAATAATGTGTGGCACATTGGCCAGAGTTTCCGCATTGTTGATGACCGTCGGCCCGCCCCACAATCCAACCACGGCAGGGAAGGGAGGCCGGATACGCGGAATGCCCCGCTTACCCTCAAGCGATTCCATCAGCGCCGATTCTTCCCCCACTTCGTACGCGCCGGCCCCGCCGTGCCAGTAAATATCGAGATTGTGCCCGCTGCCAAAAATGTTTTTCCCGATAAAACCACGGGCGTAAGCATCGCGGATCGCCTTCTGCATAATCACCGACAGATAGCGATACTCGCCGCGAATATAGATGTATCCGCTGGCCGCGCCCACCGCCAGCGCCGCAATCATCACACCCTCGATCACCGAGTGCGGATCATGCTCAAAGATCAGGCGGTCTTTGCATGTTCCAGGCTCGCTCTCATCGCCGTTGCACAGAACATATTTTGGTTTCGGGGCAACCTTGGGCACGAACGACCACTTCATGCCGGTCGAGAAACCAGCGCCGCCGCGCCCGCGCAATCCCGAAGCCTTCACCTCATTCACAATCGCGTCAGGCTGCATGCCAAGCGCCTTCTGCACGGCCTTATAACCGTCCAGCTCGAGATAACGGTCAAGGCTCTCCGCGCCCAGGCCAAAGCGCCGGGAGACGACCTTAACTTCATCGGGATGGGAAACCAATGTCGCCATAAAACATTGTTTGATTGTTGATTTCTGATCGTTGATTGAACCCGAAGGATTGAGGGTTTTCAATCAGCAGTCAAAAATCATCAATTCCCTGCGCCTTCTCTCTTCGCGTACCTGTCCAAAACCCTATCCATCTTCTCCGCCGTCAAATTCTCGTGAAAATCGTAGTTCACCTGCGCTGCCGGAGCCCAACTGCACGCCCCAATGCACTCCACCTCTTCAAGCGAGAACAAGCCGTCGGGCGTAATTCCTTTGTGTCCGACGCCCAATTTCTTCGCGCAGTGCTGCAGAATTTCTTCCCCGCCGCGCACCATGCAACTGATATTGGTACAAACCTGCACGTTGAACTTTCCCCGCGGCTTGGTGGTCAGCATCGAGTAGTAGCTGATCACATTGCGCACTTCCAGTTCCGTCAAATCGAGACGCGATGCCAGCTCCGCGATCACTTCGTCCGACAGGTATCCGACCTCATCCTGTGCATAAAGCAGAGTAGGAACCAAAGCGGAACGTTTGGTGGGATAGTGCGGCACCATCTCCGCAAACCGCGCCTCGAATTCTTCGGAAAATTTCATCATCCAAATCCTCTGTGATCCTCTGTGTCCCCTGTGGTAAAGGTTTTCGACCACGCGGGAAGAGGATGTCCACAGGACTATCTATCAATCTCTCCCAGCACAATATCGATTGATCCAATCGCCGCGACCACATCCGCGATCAACCCTCCCTCGCACATCTTCGGAAGGGTCTGTAAATTGGCCAGACAAGCTGCCCGCATATGCACCCGATAGGGCTTAGCAGTGCCATCACTCACAATGTAATAGCCCATCTCCCCGCGCGGCGACTCGACTGCCTGATACACTTCGCCCGCCGGCACCGCGAAGCCTTCAGTAATAATCTTGAAGTGGTAAATGAGCGCTTCCATCTGCGTCTTCATCTTTTCCCGATCGGGCAGCACAACCCCAGGTGCGTCCGCCTTGATCGGTCCTTCCGGCATTCCGTCCAGTGCTTGCCTCACAATCCCAATAGACTCGCGCAATTCGCGCACCCGGCAAATATAACGCGCAAAGACATCGCCTTCCTGCGCCACGGGAACCTTGAACTTAAAATTTTCATAGCCCGAGTAAGGCATATCGCGTCGCAGATCAAAATCCACCCCACTCCCGCGCAACGTCGGACCGCTCGCCCCCAATGCAATCGCGTCGTCCGCGCTCATGCGAGCCACGCCCTTGGTGCGCATCATGAAAATCGGATTTCCCGTCAGCAGGTTTTCGTACTCATCGACTTTCTCGGGGAAATATCCAGCGAACTCGCGCACTCGATCGAAGAACCCGAGCGGGGGTTCCAGCGCCAGTCCGCCCACGCGAAAGTACGAGGTCATCATGCGCTGCCCGCTGATCATCTCGAATAGCTTCAGGATTTCTTCGCGTTCGCGGAAGCAATACAAAAAGACTGTCATCGCGCCAATGTCGAGTGCATGCGTCCCCAGCCACACCAGATGAGAATTGATCCGCGTCAACTCATTCATCAGCACACGCATCCACTGCGCTTTCGGCGGAATCTCCAGCCCCAACAATTTCTCGACCGCCAGCACGTAACACAGATTGTTGGTCATGGGACACAGATAATCGATGCGGTCGGTCAACGGCACAACCTGCTGGTAAAACTTGGCCTCGCAGGTCTTTTCAATTCCCGTGTGCAGAAAGCCGATATCCGGCATGATCCGCACGATGGTCTCGCCGTCAATCTCGAGCAGCACCCGCAACACTCCATGGGTCGACGGATGTTGCGGCCCCATGTTCAGGATCATGGTTCGATCCTGGCCGGGTTCAAGAACGGGCGTAGGCGTGAAGTGAGCCACTTAGCGGTAGCCCTCCACCGGATAATCCTTTCGCAGCGGATGCCCCTCCCAGTCCTCGGGCATCAAAAGCCTGCGTAAATAGGGATGTCCATTGAACCGAATCCCAAATAAGTCGAAAACCTCGCGCTCAAAGTAATTCGCGCCCGGCCACACCGAGGTCAGGGATTCCACCGCCGGACTCGCGCTGTCCAGTCGCACCTTCAGCCGCACTCGGTCTTTCTTGGGAATCGACAGCAAGTGGTAGACCACTTCAAACCGGGGTTCCGCAGGAAACCAATCGACGCAGGTTACATCGGAAAGAAAATTGTAGGCGCACTCCGGGTCGTCCCGCAGCAGCGCGCATGCCTCGCGAAGGTTTGACCGATCCAGCCAGATCGTCATCTCATCGCGGTCGAACTTCACGTCCGCAATCGACGCCGCATTCCATGCCAGCAGCCGCGCAATCGCAGGATGATCCTTTAGTTGCTCCAGATCAGTAATAGCGTGGGCCAGCGGCATCAACGCACTCTCCGCCCCGCCGCATCCGGACCCCACTCCAGAACGCCCTTCTTCCAGACGTAAAAAAATCCCACCAGCACGATGCCGATATACACAAACATCTCCCACAGGCCAAAGTGCTTCAGGTCGCGCAGAATCACCGCCCACGGATAAAGAAAAACCGCTTCTACGTCGAACAGGATGAACAACATCGCCACCAGATAAAATTTCACGGAGAAGCGACCGCGCGCGTCACCCACCGGCTCCATCCCGGATTCGTAAGGCGACATCTTCGCCCGAGTCGGCTTGCGCTGCCCAATCAGCCAGGAAAGCGAGATAATCGCACCTGCGATCCCGCTCGCCAGCAGAATATGGATGAGAAACGGCAGGTAGCGAGCAAAGTAATTGTCGGGCATAGGAGAGGGTCTATATAATTCGCGCCAGCATCGCTTAAACATTCTAGATTAGGTGCTGGTGCGCGAGAGTGTCAAGGGAACCGCAGCCATTTTGCAAATTCGGGGAATGGGAAAATTTGACGATGATGCGATCGGCTCACCGGGCGCTTAGAGTCAAATGATCTGATCTCTCGATAGACGTTGTAAGCTCACAGGTTCAAGGCTTTTCAATGGGCGATGACCAGATCAATTGATTCCCCGATTAGAGTTTCCCTATGATTTTTGGCTTTAACACCGACGTAAAGCACGGCGACACTATCTACCACGTGCAGAGCGAAGCCCGCGAGGGTGAAAAACTGCTCCAGACGCAGGTCTTTGTCCGCGGCAGGTGCGTTGGCAAAAAGGCGATCTCTTATGCCGATTCCGCCGCCATCGCCGGTTTCGGCGATCCTCAAAAAGAACAGCAATTGCGCGATCAGCACCGCCTCGTCCTGGAAGCGATAAAAGAAGGAAAGCTGGAAGGCGTCCTCGATAAGACTGAAACCGAAACCTTATCTGCCATCAAGCAATTGGATGTGCATTGGGAGAATGCCACCTCGGTCCATGCGAATCGCAATCTGACGATGCAGTTGCGGGTGACCGAAGATGCGTCCGCGGTGCCCGGCGCCCGCCTCGTTTTCCGCTTCGCCCGCCCGGACGCCGCTCCGTTCTACACGCAGGCCGTTACTGACTCCACGGGCGGAGCCGCCATCTCGGTGGAAGTTGACGAATCCGCCCTGCCTGATTCTTCCGTAATGGTGCAAGCCAACCACGACGGGCGCACCGTCACCCGCAAATTTATGTTGCGCAAAGCCGAGTAGGAATCGGGATTGCGCCGATTCTATTCGGCGGCGTCATCGCGCGCGAATCCGTCTTTCAGACGCAGCGAGGGATCTCATACTTAACCGGCTCGGAGCGTAAGCCAACCGAACCACGACCCCCGCCCGAAGGTACTTTGCCTGTGAAATAGTCATGAGACAATGAACCTAACTCTTTGAACCTCTCAAGGGCCTTTAAAACGGGAGCGCGGGCACAGCAGAAATGAAGCTTTACCTCAACGGAGACGAACGCGAGTTCAGCGACATTCCTTCTCCCTTCACCCTGACGTCGCTTGTGGAAATCCTGGGCATGAAGGCAGATCGCGTCGCCGTGGAACTCGACCGCGAAATTGTTTCCCGCGAGCGCTGGTCCCAAACTCTGTTGAAAGATGGAGATCGCCTCGAGATCGTTCACTTCGTCGGCGGCGGCTCTCGCAACCATAATGACGCCTGTCGCAATTGAATACCCCTGTCATCCCGACCATGGCCTCCATTCCTGTAGGGAATGGAAGGCGTAGTGGAGGGACCTGCTGTCGGCATGGGCTGCCCAAGCTGGAACCGCCTATTCCCCGCGCACTCTTCTAGTTAACCATCTTTTAACCAATCTCTTGTTGACACCCACCAACTCCTGTCTACAATGTTTGAAACATTCGAGTTGAAGATTGTTTCAAACATGAAGTGGGAATAATGACTGACAGCTTTCCATCGCACGAGGTAATCGCCTTAACCGGAGTCAGCGCCCGCCAGCTCCAGTGGTGGGACGAGCGCGGCGTTGTAAAGCCCGACCGCGTTGGTCATCGGCGGCTCTATTCCCTGCAGAATGTGATGGAAATGGCAGTCATCTGCGAGTTGCGCCGCAAGGGGTTTTCGCTCCAGGGCGTGCGCAAGGTCATGCGTTTCCTCCAGCGCGAGTTCGGCAAAGGCCTCGGCGAAATCGTGGGCCGCAATTCCGATGTCCACCTGCTCACCGACGGCGTGAACCTTTATCTGGAAACTTCGGCGAAACAAATCGTCGACATTCTGAAGAATTCGGACCAGCCCATTTTGGGTATCTGCTTGAGCGACGCGGTGCGGCAGGTTCGCGCGTACGTCATCGCTCGCAAGGCAAGTACTTCCGTAACAGGGCCATCGCTCCGACGACGTGCTAAAAAGGCTTCGTAGACAGTTTCACTCGCGGCCCAGGTTCAGAAATTGCTTCACAACCGCTCCACAACGGTTCACAGGAGGAATGCATGGTCGGAGAACTAGACATCCTTAACGAGTGGATCCCGGAGGCGATGCAGCCCGGAACCGTTTTTGTTCTGGAGAATGCCGGCGAAGTTGGTGAGAAAGAAGACCCGTATTGGGCAGTATTGGCCTGTCCCTCCTGCGGCATGCTGGGACTGATCACGCGGCGGCAGATTAATGGTTTGGTGCCGGTGATCTGCGGATCAGAACATTGCTCCGCGCAATTCTTCATTCGCGAAGCCGAAGTCGTGGTGCGAAAGCCTTTCTAAGTTCTTGTGACGCGGGAGCTTTGCCCGCGACGTCTATCCACGAGCAGTTCCACCTGCCCGCATCCCGCTTAATTCCACGGGAACCTGATCGACGATTTCGATTCCGAAGCCTTCGAGGGCTGCCACTTTCTTCGGTCGATTGGTCAGCAGGCGGATTCGTCTCAGGTTCAGGTCAGATAATATCTGTGCGCCGATTCCGATTTCGCGTTGCGTCTGCCTTTCGTTGTCCAGCAAGGAAGGAAGCTTGCGGCCGCGGTGGAACGTCAAGGCGTTGCGCTCGCCTACCTTATCGATAGAAAAACCTTGCGAGGTCTGATGCAGGTAGATCAGCGCGCCGTGGCCCGCTTCGGAGATCCGGCGCAGCGAGCCTTGCAGCGTCGCGTGGCACTCGCAGCCGGTCGCGCCAAAAACATCGCCCAGGAGGCAGTGGGCGTGCATGCGCACCAGCACAGGCGTATCGCTGTGCTCGAGGTCCCCGCGAATTAATGCAACATGGGATTCACCGCCGTCCACTTCGCTTTCGTAGGCGATCAGGCGGAATTCACCGAATTGGGTCTCCACAAGCGCCTCGCCCACGCGATGCACGTAGCGTTCGTGCGCCATGCGGTAGCGAATCAACTCGGCGACGGTGAGCATCTTCATGTCATGCTGCCGGCAGAACTCGATCAGGTCCGGCACGCGGGCCATGGTGCCGTCGTCCCTCATAATTTCGCAGATGATGCCGGCGGGGATGAGTCCCGCGAGGCGGGCGAGATCGACGGAGGCTTCGGTTTGCCCGGCGCGGACGAGGACTCCACCCTTGCGGGCGCGAAGAGGGAAGACATGGCCGGGGCGCGCCAGATCGGAAGGTTGCGTCGCGGGATCGATCGCCACCTGAATCGTGCGCGCGCGATCATATGCGGAGATGCCGGTAGTCACGCCTACGCGCGCATCAATCGCTTCGCAGAACGCAGTACCGTATTGCGATGTATTCTCAGCGCTCATGGGACCGAGGCGGAGGTGGTCAAGCCGCTCCTCGGTCATGGTGAGGCAGACGAGGCCGCGTCCAAACTTGGCCATGAAGTTGATGGCTTCGGGCGTGACCTTCTCGGCCGCGAGAGTGATGTCGCCCTCGTTCTCGCGGTCTTCGTCGTCGACGACGACAATCATGCGGCCGGCGCGGATTTCTTCGATAGCGGTGGGAACGTCGGCGAAGGCTTGGTTGGTCATGATTGGCTTACTCCTTCCTGGCCCGCTGCGGACCGTGAGCCCGCGACAGATACTGCTGATCGAGCGCCTGGCGAATGAGAGTCTTAATCACCGCCTGACGGCTGACGTTCAGTTCCTGAGCGGCCCTGTCCAGCTCTTCCAACATACCGGGCGCGAGATCAACGTTGACCCTTTGGATTGGACTCATCATCTGACCCTTGTTGGTGAAGAACCGGGAGACGTCCCCGCCCCGGTCAGCCAGCCGGGCAATGGTTTCAGCGGATGCTGACTTTCCCGTCTTATGAGTGCTCTTCATAAAGTTGCTGCTCCTGCTTTGTGGCTTCCCAGAGCGTCACAAGGTGGTAGTACTCTCCTTGCTCGTCCTCCCGCACCTCGAAGATGAGCGAGTACAGCCTGTCTTCAACCCAGCCGATGGCGCGATACTGTTCAGGGTAGTCCGAGCGTTGGTCGAGGTAGTAAGGGCGCTCAAACAGTCCCTGAGCCTCCTCGAATCCGATTCCCCGTTCCGGATTGGCTCTTAAACGCTCACTCTTGCGGTCATCAAAATCAAATCGCATGAGTATAACTGTTATACCACATTGGAAGGAGTTCGTCGAGGCGAAAACGGGTATTAATATAGCTGACTGACTAAAGGCCGTTTGCGGTCTTGTAATCGTCCCAATTGGCCTGCGGCGAATCCATCCATCGAGCAAAATGAGTTAGCAATTGCTCAATTGGATCGAAGAGAGGGTCGGTTAGAGGAATCAGGTTCTTTAGGGGTTTCAGCGCGTGCCGGAGCGCGATATTGGCATCTGTATTAGACGAACCGGACAATAAACAGCGAAGTCGCATCTTATCGCTCTCGGTTCTCGTCCATTGCGGCGGCAACTGATATATGCATCTGCTGTATTGATCGACACATAGAGTCTGTCCCGGAAGATGGCGCTCCGCCGCTGGTAGTAGCAATGTTTCCAGAGCACCGTGACTGCTGTTGCCTATGCTCGGATACGGAAGCATAAGAACGACAATGTCAGGGAATTCGGGCTTGGTTGCCCTACGTAAAGGGGCGCTCGGTTGCGGATACTTTGCTTTGTCGATTTGCTTCTGAACGTTCTTGAAGTTGGCGTCAGGAGTTTCATCGTTATCAGCAACGATGAGCACTGATCGTGGTGCTGGGGACAGGCTCGCAATTGCTCTCAGATAACGCTCAAAATCTTTGTTCCCGGATACAGCGTCATAGCCGAATCCGGCGATATGGCGCACATCGCAAAAATATCTAAAGAATGCTTCGTCACCGTCACCCTCGCCCAAAATGAGGTATTGCTCGGTTATTGTCTTAGGCGGCGGTGACGGCAAGCTTTCTACCTCACTTCAAAGTGTTCTTTCATTGCTGCTTCGAGCGAGTCACCGGGGATAACACGAATCTCTGGTTGCGGTACGCCATTTGGTCTTTCGAGGCGAAGCAATCGGAAAGCATCCGCACCCTTTTTCGCACTTGCCATGACATCCGCCACTACCTCAAGAAATTCATAACTGTGCGTCGTCGCAAACAACTGCACTTGATGCTGATCGCAGAGTTCAATGATGTTTCTTAAAAGACCTCCGAGGTTCTTGTAGTAAAAACCGTTTTCAATTTCGTCTATCAGGATAGCGCCGCCAGGATTGTTCAAAATAGATTGCACGATCTCTACATACTTGCTCAATCCCCCTGAAAGATCGCCCAGCGGTATCTTTTCCGGCAACGTTGAAAGGGATACAAAAATTTGCGGTTCCCCTGCCAGTAACTCTAGGGAAATATCCTCGACCTCCTTGAAAATAGCCTGTACCGCCTTGCAGACAGGCTCCGCTTTCTTGAGTCTGCTCAAGTTGGAAAAGAAATTGGCATTGTCTCTGCCGCTAAACGTTCTTGGGGATATTAGGAAAAGGGGATAAACCTTCGCATCACCTGTCATTTGGAGAGCGCCGTCTTTAATCACAACCTGTGAGTGCACGATGTCGTTTCCGAAGTCCCACTTGAACTGTATGGGGTCGATTAGAAATGCTTCCGGCTCCTTGTCTGCTTGGAGTGGCAGTCGGTAAACGTTCGATTTCTTGTAATAAATTTCTAGTTCTCTCTTGCCGAGTTCGGAATCCAAAATCCTAATGTTCGCTCCCGATTTCTGGTCAAAACCATAGAACATGTCCCGAAATAGAGCCTCATAGGTCTCACGGACGCCTAGTTGCATCGGCCCTTCACCAAGGCCGCGCCAACGGCGGAGACGGAACCATATTTGCGGGTTTCCCGCTGCTGCTAGAAATAACGCTTCAAGCAAGGCCGTCTTTCCGGTTCCACTCTCGCCGACGATAAAGTTGAACCGTTTCAGGCCGTGAAGTTTCACGTTCTTAAAGCAGCGGAAGTTACGGATTTCGACTTGGTTTATCATTTGATATTCGTCCGGTAAACGGGCCGAGCCATCTTCAACGACGGCGGTTTGACTTGAGCACACCACTGGTATACCCTCGTTTCTGACGAGGGCATACCACGCTTGCCGAATCACCCCAGACTTTCCGCCAAGAATGTAGAGGGCGATTTTGACAAGTTCACAAATTTTATGAGGCGGCTAGTCGCTGTGCCGCACTCAGAAATTAAGGCGCAACTTGACGCCGAGAAAGCCCAGAAACAGCGCAAGAAACGGGCTTCTTCCCGCGCTTCCCGCGCCAAGAGTTAGAACGTCTGATTTTCCCCCACCTTGCCAGTCACCTCCGCAAAGGTTAACCGCTTCCCCGCGATCTGCGATAAAGCTAAGGTGAATCTCTCAGCGTCAGTCAGTTTACGCCCATTTTCATCTTTCCGGTTGTTGTATCGAAACATTTGTTCGTCAAGGTAGCGGTGTAGGTGAAATGGCTCAACAGCAACGTAAGTGCCATTCAATCCGCGCTTGAGCAAACTCCAAAAGTTTTCCAGCCCATTGGTGTGAACCCGGCCATTGACGTACTTTTCAACGTGGTTCACAAATTCATGAGTGAACTGCTTGGGAAGCGATTTATAAATTGCCGCTTCATCAGTGTAGATTTTAGAGCCGGGCGCAACCTGATCGAGCACGGCAGTCTGCAATGCTTCGCGGTTTCACCTTCGGAACCACGGTAGCCCGGACCTTGCGGGATTCTCTGTCTAGCAGACCCCACACCGCAGCCTTGTTGAGATAGGTGACATCGGTCATCGGAGTGAGCGATTCCCTAGCGGCTCTGTAATGAGCGCGGCGGGATGCGTGCATGTTCTTTGCCTTACCACCGACGAAAGTTTCATCGGATTCAATCTCACTACCCGGCCCACCGAGCTTCTGAAAGGTTCCGCTCTGAACTGCCAAACGAATCCGATGCATCATGAACCACGCCGATTTCTGAGTCACGCCCAGAGCGCGGCCAATCTCGTAAGAGGATATGCCATTGCGGGAGTTCACTAGCAGCCAAGTAGCGGGAAGCCATTTCTCCAGAGCGATAGGAGAATCCTCGAATACGGTGCCAATCTTGAGCGAGAACTTCTGCTTGGGGTGCTTCTCGTAGCAGCGGTACACCCGCGCTTTCTCAAGGTAGGTGACGTGCTCGGAATCGCAGTACGGGCAGCGAACCTTACCGTCTGCCCAGCGCACGGCAATCATGAATTGACGGCAGTTCTCGTAATCTGAGAAGAACTGAATGGCTTGTTGGAGGGTCTGTGGGCCTTTCATGTGCTTAAGGTAGCACACTGACCGCAGTCAGTCAACTATATTATTACCCGAAAACGAGTGCGCCCATTTCAAGAGATCGGAAACCTCTGGACTCTTTGTCCCTTTGGGTTTCCCCAATGTGAATGGCTCGATATTTTCTTCGGGCTTTCTTCCCGAAATGTTTCGCCAACCCGCCCCGAAACCCTCCGATTGGATACGCTCAGAGAGTCAAAATCCCAAGGGGTTTAGTGGAGTGGAATCCCACCTTTCGCAACGAACGCGAAAGATGGGCCACCCGGGGTTGTGCTTAACGGCTTGGGCTCCTTCAATTCAAGAACAAACGCAACGTGGAAGGCAGCGGACAGGAGTATCCGCTCCACACGAGCAGAAAAGCAGGTTCCTCACCGGGCTTGGCGCCTGGTTTGAAATGACAGGAATTCGGGAACGGCGCTGAATTCGGGAACGGGGGCTGATGCAAAAAGGACTTAAGCCCTGTTCCTCATTGGGAGGCTTTACGCGCGGCTGAAGCGCCACTCTTCCACGATTTTGCTGGCACGGCTGCGATTAGCGGCATTGGATCTTTCACTTCGAAAGACAAGGGACGAGCGGTTCGGGGTCGAAGCCGGGGACAGTGGTGGCGGCTCCGAGAAGGTGCCAGGCCTGGCGATATTGTTCGAAGGGGGCCCAGGGGGCGCGACGGCGGCATCCGTCGGGATAGACGCGGAAGGTGGTGCTTTTTAAGGCGGACACCGGAACTACATACCAGACGTTGCGGGGGATCGCGTAGGCGATGAGGAAGTCGATTTGCGAGGCGTTGTAGATGGCGCGAGAGTGGCGGCGGGAGGTGGCGTTGACGACGTATCCGCGGCCGCTGCGGTGGGCGGTGGATTTCACCTGCACGCGCCAGATGCGGCGACCGGTGCCCGTGTCGGTGATGAAATCGTAGCGGCGACTGTCGCCGTAGGGCTTGGCGACGATGAGACCGCGGAGCGAGGCCTGCAGCATGAACATGATCTCGACCAGTTCGCCGCGTAGTTTGGCGTCGAGTTTTGGCGCGGGAGATTTTTTAGCGCGGGCTGATGTTTTGGAATGGCGGAGGGTGGGACGCCCGCGCGTGTCTGATGTTTTCGCGGCGCGGTTGAATTGCCGGGAGACGCTATTGCTCATTTCCAGTACCGCTTTTCTTTGTGCTGAACAGATTGTTTGTGTTTGAAATGGAAATGGCGCAAAGCCCGGTGGGGCCTTGCGCCATCGTTTTCTGATCCTATATTTAGGATATCAAGTGGAAGGGGGTAAATGGGACACGTGGCAGAGGTTTATATTTCGTTCTGAATCAACGGGATGAAGGGAAATAGGGGAAATTGGGGGCTTGACAGGATTTTGGCGTTAGCAGTCAGTGGGCTCCCGTCGTGCTCTTTTTGGGTGTAGAGGCCGGAGTTCGAACGTCCCTAGAGGACGCGGTTGATTTTCTTGCTTTCCCGGGGCGCTGAAGCGAGCTCTTCCACAAGGCATGCGCCGGGCGAGATCAACTTTGAGAGAATTTGTCGGGAAAATGGCTTGCAGAGTAGACTCTTGGGCTATGAAACGGATGCGATCACTTTTTATTGCTCTGATGTTGTTTGCGCTGCCGGCTGTAGGGCAGGACTGGGCGCGTGTGGGACTGGAGAAGTCTCCGCGGCATGCGGAGTGGGTGCAGGTTAAACATGGCGACCGGACGGTTTGGGCGTTTGTGGTTTATCCCGAGGTCAAAGGAAAAGCGGCAGCGGTCGTGGTCATCCATGAGATTTTTGGGTTGAGCGATTGGGCGCGGAGCGTGGCCGACCAGCTTGCGGCCAACGGGTATATCGCGATTGCACCCGACCTGCTTTCGGGAATGGGTCCGAAGGGAGGGAAGACCAGCGACTTTCCGAATGTTGACGCAGTGCGGGAAGCGATTTCGAAGCTGGATCCTGATCAGGTGATTGCCGACCTGAATGCTGCGGCCGACTACGTGAAGAAGCTTCCGGCTGCGAACGGAAAGCTGGCCGTGGCTGGCTTATGTTGGGGAGGTGGAGAGTCGTTTCGCTTTGCTACGAATCGCAAAGACCTGAGCGCGGCGTTTGTGTTTTACGGCCCTCCGCCGAAGGACGTGAGCGGCATCACCGCACCGGTTTATGGATTCTATGCGGGTGATGACGCGCGCATCGACGCCACCATTCCTGATACGAAGGAAGCAATGAAGAAGGCGGGGAAGAAGTACGATGCGGTGACTTACGAAGGCGCGGGGCATGGGTTCATGCGGGCGGGCGAGGATCCCGCGAACACGATTGAAGCGAATAAGAAAGCCCGTAGCGAAGCTTGGGCGCGCTGGTTGGTGGTTTTGAAGGGGATGTAGGCGGATGTCCTCGACGAGCTAAAGCCCGGTTCATTTCCTACGCTTTACGCGGCGCTGACAGCGCCGCTCGTCCACAGTCGTGAACGCGTATGAGGTGGGCCGAAGATAGTCGGGAAAGCTACCAAAGCAGAGCTTCGCTCCACGGACAGCCGAGACGGCTCTCCCCCACATTTAAAATTATTCTGCCAGCTGTTTCTCTGCGCCGCGGAATAGGGCTCGCAGGGCGCGGATCACTGCGTGTGCAAGCAGAATGATGATTGCCACCAGCGCCAGCGCGATGGTGGCGGCGGCGTAGGGGTGGCGGGTGGCGAGCCATGTCAGGGAGATGGCGAGGGCGTCTTCGGCTAGGCTCAGCGAGATGTTGGAGAACGGTTCGGGGGATGGGGTGACGGCGGCGCGAAGGGCGGTTTTGCCTCCGTGGGCGGCTAGGGCTATGGCTGCACCCAGGGCTGCGGCCAGCAGTTGCTGAGCGGGGGTGAGTTGGCGAGTGGCTCCGTAGGCGAGCAGCGCGGCGGCGGGGACGCGGACGAAAGTGTGGAGAGCGCTCCAGATGAGGTCGAAGGCGGGGATTTTGTCGGCGAAGAATTCGATGGTGAAGAGCGTCGTGCTGGCGGCAATGATGGGCCAGGTTTGGAGCAGTTCGAGCGCGGGCGGGAGTGGGACGTGTCCGAAGCGGGCCAGAAGGCCGAGGACGGCCGTGGTGGCGTACACATTTAGGCCGGCGGCGAAGGCTATGGCGGCGAGGAGGGCGAAGAGTTCGGGGAGCGGGAGTTGGAGGAGGTTGAGCATGGAGCGTGGATCGACAGGTCCTGAGGGGCTGAAGCCCTCAATCATCATAGGGCACTGATCGCAGCGCTGGAAGCGTTGCGCCACCCTAAATCGCTGCCGATCGTTGTGACGGCGTCAAAACCAAGATCCCTCGCGTTGCTCGGGATGACAATGATTGCGGAACGACAACTACTGCGGGATGACAATCACTGCTGAATGACAACTAATGCTGAATGACAACTACTGCACAAAGCAAAAGGGTCGCCCTGCGGCGACCCTTGCAGAATTCAGAAGCGATGGTTACAGCGTGCTTTCGATTTCGAAGCCCCAGGCTTCGAGCAGGGGCTCGGGGATGTATTTCGAGTTCTTGTTGCGGCGGGCCCACTCGCGCAGGCGGGTGGAGCGCAGGTACTGATCAGG
>Ga0210400_10000897_pt1 | contig 30893 bp, 23 predicted proteins | sample IncBWH26MmetaG_FD_155456 | JGI IMG/M metagenome (GOLD analysis project Ga0210400, IMG submission 155456) | Forest soil microbial communities from Barre Woods Harvard Forest LTER site, Petersham, Massachusetts, United States - Inc-BW-H-26-M | ecosystem: Environmental > Terrestrial > Soil >... | reverse complement strand
AAACCGAGTGCAGAGCAATCTTCAGTTTCAGCCCCTGATGTCTGTCAAACTCACCGACGACTGGAGCCTGGTCACACGCCCGGTGCTACAGCTGTTCAATAACACGCCGTTACAGGACCAGGCCGGACAGTCTAATCGCGTGACAGGATTCGGCGACACAGCGGTTGCGCTTGCGCTATCGCCGGGTCATCGATTGGTAGGTAACTGGCTGCTTGCTGCCGGCCCTACTTTTATCTTTCCGACCGCAACGGATTCGCGGATCGGGCAGGACAAATGGCAAGTCGGACCTGCCGCAGCGGTCGGGTACGTGGGCAAGAACTTCGTAACCTATGTGTTTCCGCAGCAGTGGTTTTCGGTCGGCGGCGACGGCCGACGGACCCGACAAATGAGCTTGATCTACGCTTTTGTCCGCACCCTCCCGAACGGATGGACCGTTGGAACAAATCCCAATATGTTTGTTGACTGGGAAGCGCCCAGCGGTAACAAGGTGACGTTTCCAGTGGGCTTGCAAGTGGGAAAGTTACGCAAACTCGGGCCCATGCCGGTGAAATTCGACTTGCAGATCCAATATTACGCGGTACATCCGCAGGTCTATGGCTCGAAATGGAACCTGCAGCTCCAAATAACTCCGATTCTCCCGGCATTAATTAAGCACAAGGTGTTTTGATGTGGCGGAATACCGACATGACTCTCATCTCGATCGCGGTAGGTGAACCATTCCCAAGTGGAAGGACTCTAGCGGTTAGCTGCTCGGGTCCTCGCAATCGCACCGAGATTAGCGGCGAATTATTAGAGCAGTTCAAGCTCAATGACACTTCTGGCGAACGCCAGAGTGGAAAGGCCATGCAGCATGAAACTATTTAGACATCTCGTTCTCATTTTTCTGCTCATTTCCCAAGCTCGCGCCGGGGAGCAGCGAAGTGTCAACCAGCCGACCGAGCCGGGGACGTTCTTTCGGGAATTCGTCGGCCTGAGTGACGAGCAGATACGGGATGTCCGTTCGGGGAAGGCAATCGCAATAGTGCTGCCGTCGCCGGTTCCGGATGAGGTCTTCGTCTTTGGCACTGTCTACATCAATTCAACGCCCGAACAGTATCTAAAGCTTGCGTCCGATCTCGACGCCCTTCGCAAAGTTCCGAGCTTCCTCGCGCTGCAGAAATTCAGCGACCCGCCGCGGCCCGCTGACCTCGATGGATTCTCTTTCGAGGATGAAGATCTGAAGGACATTCAGCGCTGCCAGCCAGGCCACTGTGAAGTACAACTTCCGGCCGAGACGATGGGAGAGTTTCAGAGGTCGGTGGATTGGTCGGCTCCTGATCATGCCGACAAAGCAAACCGCCTCGCACAACGAATGGTCTTGGACGCGCTGAAGCGCTATCAGCAAGGCGGGAACTCGGCGCTCGGCACCTATCGCGACAAGAACCACCCAACTCAGGTGGCAGATACTTTCGCTTCGCTCTTGCACGAGATCAAGGCGCTGCCTGCGTACCTGCCGGAATTGGAGCAGTACCTGCTCAAGTATCCAGACGCTGCATCCGATCAGATCAAGTCCGACTTCTACTGGGAGAAGGTGAATTTCGGATTGAAGCCCACGCTGCGAGTGGTTCAAGTCATCACTTACCACGGAACATCTCCCGATAAGCCCACCTACGCGGTCGCCGTGAAGCAAATCTATGCGAGCCATTACTTCCAAACGGCCCTAGATGGCACAGTGTGCGCGAAGGACTCGAGCGGGAGCGGTTTTTACCTGATCACCATCAAGGGCTCGCGGCAGGCGGGTTTGACTGGCTTCAAGGGAGGCATTGTGCGGAAAGTTGCAATTGACAAGACGCGCTCTTCGCTTGAGAAGGCGCTTGGTTCTTACAAGCAACAACTTGAAGCAAAACAGGAATAGAGGATCAATTATGACACTCCTCGATCGAAAAACTGTAAGCGTATTGCTGACCATACTACTCTTTGCGTCTGTGCTTCTGATTGTGTACATGGCCCGTGCCGTACTCGCTATCTTTTGCCTGTCCATCCTTTTTGCGTACCTGATCGATCCAGTCGTGAGTCTCCTAGATCGCCATTCACTCCTTCGGAGAAAAGCGCGAGGCGTTCACATTGCAGAGGCCTACCTCGGGATGCTCATCCTTGTCGCAGGCACCGTATATGTCCTTATTCCGCAAGCAAGCAGCCGGCCGGGTGTATTCTTGCGGAACGTTGCCTCTTTCAGTGACCGTTTGGGCAGCGGCGAGATCGCGACTGAGGTGGGGCAGACGAATGGATGGAGCGCGGCGCAAACCCTCGGCGCAAAAGAGTTCCTCACATCACACCGTGAATCCATCCGGAAGGCTTCGAGCCAGATCCAGAGTCTGGCCGCAATGATTCTTGGTGCCGGCGCCGTCATGCCGATTCTTGCCGTCTTCTTTTTAGCTGACGGACGACGGCTTGCCGATTTGGCGCTGGCTGCATTTGCCACCGAAGAGAATCTCGACAGGCTGCAATCCTTGTCGCGTGAGGTCAACAGCGTGTTAAGCCACTACATTCGCGCGAAGGTGACCCTGGTCGGCATGTCCATGACGTATGTGTCTTTATCGCTATTTGTGTTGAGATACCCCCACGCGCTGGCCCTGGGAATCCTCGCAGGCGTCCTGGAGTTCATTCCGATAGGGGGATCGATAACCGCCGCAACCACCATCATCATCTTCGGTATCGTCACGCAGAGTCACTGGATATGGATGGGTGCGCTGCTGGCTATCTGGAGAATTCTCATCGATTACTGGATCGCCCCGCGCGTTCTTGGGCGCGAGTTGGAGATGCATCCGATTCTCGCGATATTTACGCTGATGGTGGGCGCTGCCGTTGGCGGCTTTGCCGGCGTTTATCTCGCTTTACCGATCACGGCAATTATTCGAGTCGTTTGGCGAAGGCTTGGCAGTTCGCACGATCAAGAAAGGCATGTGTTGCCGGTCGTGGCCACTGTTCAGGGTCACTGACGAAATGCTGGTCCTGTAGCCGTGAGAAATTAGAATTTGATCCACGGACAGCCCGAGCGGGTAGTTCTCCAGAAGTCTGCTTGTGAGGAGTGGAGCCACAACGGCCGAGAAAGCGCGAGCATAAAAGTGGAAAATTATCAGAAATCCGCGCCTCGAGTAATTCTTTCCGCCGGAGAAACCTTCGGTCATGTGACTGCCCGCTAGGCACGCAGTCACATGAAGCGCAATCAGGCTGCCTGGCGCCGAGCAAAGTGACCACTTTTCTGTCGCAGAATCGCCTGGCGTACGCCTTCAGGTTCGAATGGAACGGCGAATAGAAACCGGACTGATTACAAAGCTCTGATGTCGGGTTTTAATGTGAAATTCTCTGGTAAGGTTTTGCTATCTGCAACTTACGGATATGTCGAGGCTTAGCGTGGCAAAACCGTACCGAGGGTTCGAATCCCCTTCCCTCCGCCACGCAGTCTGAAGTGCAGAGAAATTCCGCCGCTCCTTCCCTCCAAATACGCGAAAGATGCCCATTTTTCGCGATTCTTCCTCGACAAACCGGACTGCAGAGAACGGACTGGTCGGCACGTCTGGCATCGTTTTACCGGCTTTTCTCCGGAGGACACTTGCGCAGTCCGGTTTAGAGGGGGGATTGGGCGAATGCAATGCGATCACAAGCTGGGAATTCGGCAGTAGCAATTTGACTTTTGTCAGCGCCTCTGGAATTACCGTTCGGGGGTTATGAGCCACTTTAAACCGAAGCACAAGGAGTTTGTAAGACGCCTGCCCTCCCGCCGACCTCATGTATTAGTCTGTCGGCCGCAGTGACGCCCCGATGCTGTGCTTCCTCGAAAATTGAAAAACCGCTGAGGTCGGAGTTCGCGAATAGAATCCTTCCGCGCGCCTTGGCAAGACTACGGCGCTCAGGGGAAAAGATGGCTCCCACTTTGGGCCGCGCCATGGCATGTCCCATTCGCATGATGTCAATTCTAGAGACGCACCTGCGGATATCAGGATGCACGCGCTCTAGATCGTGGAGGATCGCGTCCTTCCAATAGCTCCAATCCCGATTCAAAAGCAATCGACGGCTCTCTGATGGTGTTCCGTCTGCCAACGCCCAGTAGAACGTCCACACTGTCCGATCCACGTGCGAGCGCAGGCTTTGATGAGTCGCGTCGACGTAGCCCAGCGTCGGCGAATCCATGAAGACGCTGTCCCATGTCGGATCCGTGCCGTAGGAATCAGGGAGACGATCGAGAGTAAGGTTGGCAGTCAACCAGGGAGAATATTCAAAGTCGTGCAGCGGAGCCATGCCTTCGACCACGTATGGCGCGAGGAACGTAGGCGCGGCAAAGACTACGAATTCGGTTTGATACTCGGTGTCTCCCGCAAAGACGCTGCAGTCCTTTCCGCGTTTCAGGATTTTGTACACCATCTGGCCGGTCTGCACAAAGCTCCCGAGTCGCTCCAACAACCGGCGCACGATCCATCCGTTGCCTTCGGGCCAGGTTAATGGTCCCTTTTCTTCGGACTCGCGAGAGGCGAAGTACTGGATCCCTGCCCAAGCCGATGTATTGCCCGTGCTTGCCCCGTAATCGTCGCGGCAACAGTAGTTCATATACCAGTTGAGAACGCGAGAATTCATCCCCTGTGAGCGAAGCCACTCGGCAAACGAGATTCGATCCAAGCCAGCGGTGCTATCGGACAACCCCAGTTCCATTGGAACCGTGAATTTGCCGGTGGCGCGGAATTTCTGGATTTGATCTTCGAGCCTCCGGAGTTGATCACGGTCGACTGGCGCTAGTCCAATTGCTGGCTCAATCCCGTCTTGCCACCTTCCGTACAGAAACAGCCTTTCCTGCGGCGTGAAGCAAAGATAGCGCTCCTCCCACTGTCCGTTCTTGAGGACTCCGATGTCTTCGAAGAGTTCGCGAACGTAAATCGCCTTCCGACCGGGGACTGGCACGTAGTGCGCCGCCCAAGGGTAGGCCGTGATTTCGTTTTCGCCCCACCGCGAGTTGCCACCTGCCTGGTCATTCATCTCGAGGAGAACGAAATCAGTTAAACCCTTTTTGTGCAATCGCCATGCGGCGCTGAGGCCCGCGATTCCTCCCCCTACAATCACAACGCTCCGCTTTACGATCTGTTTTGGTTGAGGGAAGTTCACCCGGTCGCGCAGCTGATGGCCCAAGTGGAAGGAGTCGTTCACGAACGATCCTGCGATCGCAGGATATCCTCCTTTAATCGAAAGGCCGACCAGCGCAGCGCTCGCCGACTGCAGAAACTTGCGGCGCGATGTGTTCAATGACTGATGTCCTTCCAGTCCTGGTCGTAAGTGCGGACCAATACCTGATCGTTCAATCGGTTCGGGGGCATGGGGAGCGCAGACATATCCGGCGGGAACTGAAACAGCGCCGGCATTCCATCAACGCTGACAAACCGGAGTCCCTTGGGTACAGAGTTCGGGAGTTGATAATCGCGATAACCGGCGATGACGAATCCCCATTCGCCAAAAGAAGGAACGTAGACGTGATAGGGATAGGTCCTCAGGCCCGCCTGCTTCAAGGTCTCTGCGATACACCAGAACGAATCACGCGCAAACATGGGAGACGTACTCTGCACCACCATCAGCCCCTGCGCGCTTAGGTGACGAGCAGCGGCTTTGTAGAAAGTGGTGGTGTAAAGCTTTCCCAGCGAATAGTTCGTGGGGTCGGGAAAATCAACGACAATGAAATCGAAGCTGTCGGTATTGGCATCGACCCATGGAAATGCGTCTGCATTAATGATATGTACTTTCGTCGATAAAAACGACTTCTGGTTCAACGCAGTCAACATGGGATGGGTGGAGAATAGCCGGGTCATCTCTGGATCGAGATCGACCAGCGTGATGCTTTCGATCTGTGGGTATTTCAGAATTTCGCGAACAGCCAGGCCATCTCCGCCGCCAAGGACCAGAACGCGGCGCGGAGCAGGAATGGCGGACAGGCTAGGATGGATCAATGCTTCATGATAACGGTATTCATCCCGCGAACTGAACTGAAGATGGCTGCTTAGAAACAAACGGAGGTCGTCCTTGAAGCGCGTTAAGACGATGTGCTGATAGCGCGTATCACGAGCGAAGATGATCTCGTCCGCATAAATATTGTCTTCGGCGGCGATGGTGATCCGTTTTGCCTGAGCCAGCCCAACTCCCAGCCCACAGAGAACCACCAGACAGAAGGCGCGTAGAACTCGCGCGGAGGCGAGTTGCTTGGCAAACAGGAAAGTGCCCCATAGAGCAACCGCAACATTGATCATGCCGAACAGCATCGCGGAACGCACCAGGCCGAGGTAGGGGACAAGAAGGATGGGAAACAGAAGCGAGGCTCCGAGTGCGCCAAGATAGTCGAACGTCAGAACGTGCGCCACGACGTCGCGAAAGTGATAGCGGCCGCGGATGATGCGCATCAGGAGAGGGATTTCCAAACCGACGAGAATTCCGATTACGATCACAAGAGAGTACATCAGAAGCTGAAATCCCTGGGTATAGGCAAATGCGAGGAACAGCAAGGCAGACGAGAACCCGCCAATCACGCCGAGAAGCAGTTCGATCCAGATGAACCGGTACGCAAGGCCGCGATCAATGTAGCGGGAAAGGGCGCTTCCAATTCCCATGGCAAAAAGGTAGCAGCCGATGATTGTGGAAAACTGAAGAACGCTGTCGCCGAGCAGATAGCTGGCGAGTGTTCCCGCGATGAGCTCATAGATGAGCCCGCAGGCGGCAATCAGCAGAACGGTAATGAAAAGCAGTATTCCCAAGGCTTAGTGGACGGCGGACGCGATGATGATGCAGATTCCAATAGACATGGTGCCGATTAAGATCGCGAGCGCTGTATTGTGCTCCTGAACGATCTCTTTCCAAAGGTTGTAGGGGGTTACTTTGTCGATGACGAGAAACGCTCCGGCGAAAACAACAATGCCAATCGCTGAATAAACGATTGCATTCACGACGTTACCAATCTGGACTCCCATTTACTTGCCTCCTGTGTAGTGGTGGTAGCTGCTATAGACCGAGCGGTAAGACCCGGGGTTGTCACGAACGGATTTGGGGATATTCTTCACTTCGTCGACCGAGTCAAGACTCCATCCTCGATACTCCGCCACAGTCAGCATGCCGAGGATGATAACGCCGTAAACAATGTACAAGTTCCTCATCATGAGTCCTTCCCCCTTTCTAAATGGTGCCAAGCGTAGTTGGCTTTTCGGAATCGTCCGAGTCATCATCATCATCCGATGTCATCGGAGCATAGTCGCTCTCGGCCCATCGCAAATGCTCAAAACTTATGGATCGCCAGGTGATGAGCCCGGCAGGAACCAGCAATACCAGGAGAGCGATTCCAAAAAAGCTTGCTTGAGGCACGTCTCGCTTGGCCGTAATCGTGTAATTAATGATTCCGCCGCGACCATCCGATTCTGGCTCGACTCGCAGATAATAGTTCCCCGGTGGCACGCTGGGGATCGTCACCGTGTCATCCTGCTTCCCCTCGGTCCAGAGCCCGTCTTCATCATGGCCGTAGTAGTAGCTCAGCTCCCGGCCGAAATCGAAAGCCCGACCCGTGTCCTGATTGATGAGTGCACAGTTCAGATAAATCCAACTGTTGTCGATATTCGAAGTTGTAGTAAGCTCCAAATCTGAAGTGTGCCCCTTCAGTTCAAAAACATCAGTCACAAACGACGCTTCCCCTTTCGCATTCGGATCAAACCTGTAATCGCTACTGAACACCTGCTCGCTACTCGCCAGAATTGAAAACGCAGCCAGCAAGACGACGAGAATTGCCGCAAAACAAGCAAACATGGCCCAAATCGTTTTCGTGTCCGCGCTGAGGGGGGAAGGCTGGTTCTCATACACCCCAATACGTTCGGGCGGCGTTCCCTTGAGACCAAAAGATTTCCAGATGTCGGCGCCCGAAATGTACTCTCCCATCGACCAGGCGATTTCTTTCCCGGTGCGCTCGCTCGAAATCACCCGGGGAGGGGAGACATAATCCGACACATCGGCAGATTCACCCACCCGGACCTGCCATGGGAACTCTCCCAAGACAAAACTCGTCCCGGCTTTCGCAGTCTGGAAATGCCGGTAGGTCTCTCCCAGGTAGCTGACTGTCGGCGGGCTGACGTCATCGTTCACGATCGGCAACGACCGCAAGATAGAGGTGTCATTCCAGTGACCGTTGTATTCCGTGAGATAGCGAAATCCCTTGTAGGGATTGAACAGGACATATTCGCCCCAACTGTATGGAAGGCCGTCGACGTGAATGGTTCGACGCTGGAAACCGATGACTTCGTACGGCGTTCCCCGAATCGTTCCCCGCGTGCCCAGCGGGATAAGCGGGGGATAATCGTTCGTAGCCGCTTTGAATTTCTGCAGAATCGCTAACCTTGGATCCTGTGCATCGAGAATCGAATGACAGTGGTCGCACACAACGGTCACTGCCTGATTAAAAGAACGAAGAGTAATTGCAGCGCCGCAGCCGGGACAGTTCAGCGACTTTACCTGCGGTGCTCCGGGCGGATTGGGGCCGCTCGCGCTCATGACCATCCCTCGAAGGTGCGCAGGTTCTTGAGGCTCAATTGATCGAAGTCAACCGATTCTCCCAGATACAGCACCGGCGAATCATCACTGTAATCGAGCGTGGCAAATTGTCCTTTTTCCGACATCAGGTCGACAAAAACAACATCCTGCTTGTCCCAGTATTGAAACGGCAACTCACCTTCAACTCCGCGGTAATGCGCTTTCGTGATGGTGGTCACGGCGTACGAATTGTCGTCCCACGTGTAGTGTTGACCGACCCTGCACTCACCCGGCAATTTTCGGCCGGGCGCCGCGAAGGTCACAACATATTCATCTTGCGCATCCGAAAGCCACGCACTGCCGTTGTTCAGTACAAGGTGCCACTCATTCCATGTCCCTAGATCGTATTCATAGATAATGCGTCCGATCGCAACGAACGCTTGGCGGTTGTAAATTCCTTCCGTGCCAATCTGGATCGGAGAACTGTTCGGCGGCAAATCTGCGACTTGGCCGACCTTCTTCAAATCGATATCCGTCCGGATCAGAACGGACTTGCAGTATTCGCATACGGTCTGGACACTACTCGACCAACGGAAAACGATCTTCGCCCCGCAGTTCGGACAATTCGCGACGGGTTGAGTCATTCCCGGTGGCTCCCGCGCGACATGCCGCTCGCGCCCGCCACAGTTTCGAAACGGAGTTCCTCGGTTGGACCGTAGGGTCTAGGTATGGTTCGGACGGAAACGGAAGTCGCTCCGAATGCCGCTGCCAGCACTGGTTCAAAATCCCATGCCTCACGAGGAACACAGCAAAAGAGGTTGAGGCAAAGGGACCCAAATTCAGGAAAGGTATGACAAGCTAAATGAGATTCTGCCAGGAGACAAAGCCCGGTGATGCCGCCAGTATTGGGAAACTGATGCCACTGCGTCTCTCCGACTGGCCGGAGCCGTAGCTCCGAGATAATGCGGTCAAAGAGGTCGGTTAGGAGCGCGAGATTCCGCAGGGAGTCGGCCGAACAGCCGTGTGCATCAATGACCCACTCGATTCCATTCATAAGTGTCGAATGCAGCTATTGCTGTGCGTGTCCACACTCTGGGCAAAACCTACTGACCTTTGGAATTGGCTTGCCGCAATTGAGGCAGAACTTTGTTTCGGTGCCGGTCGCTGCACTGCCTGCTGTGGCATTTGCAGATTCTCCGCCACCCGGCTTCCTCAGCGCATCCATCATCGCCTGGCCCATCGCAATGCCCGCTCCCAGGCCGGCGCCTGTTCCGGCTGCGCCCCCACCTTCATTCGCAGCAGCGATCGGAATGGATTGCGCCACCTCATACTGCGTGTAACGTCCCATGTCGCCGACCATATTCATGCTGATCCGCTGATCGAAGACCTTCTGAAGTTCATCCGGGAGCGACAGATTCTCGACCACGAAACTATCCAGCATGAGACCTAGGTCTGTGAATCCTGGCTTAAGCTGCGTGGCAATCTTGTCGGAAAGCGAAACCTGATTCGCAGCCATATCCAGAAAGGGCACATCGCTGTTCGCAAATGTGTCGGTGATGCGTCCGACAATCGTATTCAGTAGTTGTCCGTCCAGCTCGGCGACGCGATAGATGTCACGCGTGCCGCTGACCTTTGTATAAAACATCTTCGGATCTTTGATGTGATAGGTGAAAATTCCAAACGCTCGCAGTCGAACTGCCCCGAATTCCTTGTCGCGAATGGTGATGGGAGTGGGCGTTCCCCAATGCTGGTTAGTCTTAATTCGTGTTGAAAAAAAATACACATCCGACTTGAACGGAGACTGGAAGGCCTTATCCCAATTCTGCAAGTAGGTGAGGATGGGCAAAGTGTGCGTGGTCAGAGTGTACAAGCCCGGCGCGAAGGCGTCGGCGGCCTTGCCTTCATTCACGAATAGCGCCATCTGCGAATCCCGAACGGTTAACTTGCCACCATTCTGAATCTCACGATCTTGCATCGGATAACGGTAGGCCAGAATACCGTCTTCTGGTTCAACCCAGTCAATGACGTCAATGAACTGCTTGGATAGAAAGTCTCGAAGGCTCATGGCGCTCGCTTTGTGGAGATAATAAATATGTTGCGACGATTCGCTGAGACGGGATGCTAAGGGCTGCCTTGCTCCCTGTCAACAAGCTCAGTTTGCAGACTGCGCAATTGATATTGCGGATTGCGGTGAAGGAGCACTCGTGATCGTGACCAATGAATTTCCAGAATTGGCACAAGATCAATGACCAAAATCTCAGGGGATCAGTACCGAGAAGTCGGCTTGTGGGAAGTGGAGATATGACGGCCGAGAAAGTTCGAGTAAGAAAGTCGAAAATGACTGGGCATCCCGCCTCAAGTAGACCTTTTCACCGGAGAAAGTCTCGATCTCATGACTGCCTGCTAGGCAGTCACACGCCAACCCAATCAGGCCAATTTAGAGCCTCGGAAGTGACCAATTTAAGCCACAGAATCGCCAAGCATTCGCCTTCGAACTCCTTCGGAAAACCCCACCGGTTAGCGACGACTCCACGGCTAGCAGGCAGTCGCAGAGAATTCCTGAAGCTCCTGATTCCGCGTAACTTACCTAAACGTCGGCTCTTACAGGTTTCAGACCTGTACCGAGGGTTCGAATCCTTTCTTCTCCGCCACGCAGTCTGGACTGCAGAGAAAGTCGGCTCTTCTACCTCCGAAATACGCGACAATTGCCCGTATTTCGCGAGTATCCTAGACAAACCGGACTGCGGAGAACGGACTGCTCGGCAGCGGATGCACTCCTGTTGCTGCTTTTCTCTGGAGGTCACACGTGCAGTCCGGTTTCCAAGTGGGCATTCGGCGAATGCAATGCGATGAGAAGCTTTCGGCGAGTCCCATTAGCTCGTTGAGCCTTCAGGAGGTAGCGAACACCTTGCGGAGGGCGGTCGTCCAGTATTCGGTAAAGCGGGCTGTAACTGCGGCATTCGGAACGAGCAGGTCGTACCCGTGATATGCGCCTGGCACGACGTGGAGTTCAGCGGGAACTCCAGCGGCGATCAAACGCCGGGCGTATTCGATATCTTCATCAACAAAGAGATCGATCGCGCCCACAACGATAAAAGCGGGAGGAAGGCCCGACAAATCTTCCACTCGGGCGGGCACGGCGCCGGCGGGAACTTTGGCTGATCCTGCGGGGACCCCTAACAAGGAACTCCAGCCAAAGACGTTGGACTGGGCGGTCCAAATGAATTCGCCGATATGCGGCGGGACTGGGCGGCTGCTTCCGGTCCGGTCGTCGAGCATGGGATAAATGAGCAACTGGAAAATGACGGGAACCTCTTTGCGGTCTCGCGCAGCAATGGCGAGGGCGGCAGCATGGCCGCCTCCTGCGCTCTCCCCGCCCACGGCGATGCGTTTGCGATCTACTCCGAGCGCGTCGGCATTGGCGTAGAGCCAGCGTAGCGCGGTGTAGTTATCTTCGAGCGAGTCGGGGAAGCGCGTTTCGGGAGCGAGGCGGTACTCGACGGAAACGACAACGCAGTTGCAGGCCTGGGCGACGGCTTGCAGGAAGGGCATTGCCAGTGCCGCGCTACGGGCGACGTAGCCACCGCCATGAGTGTGCAGAAAAGCGGGGCGTCCTTTTTTGCTCGGGGAGGGATCGACGATGATCAGGCGCAACTCGGGTGCTCCGGGCGGGCCGGGAATGCGGCGTTCGACCGGCTGCGGCGCGGGCGAGGGCAAAGGTGGCGGCGCAACTTCCTGCTGCCGTATGGTTGGCAGTGTCTGACTGTTCAAGACTAATCTAGGCAACGATTTGAGAACGGGAACCAGTTCAGGATCGACAACGGTGTAGGGGTTTGCGGGTGCACCGATAGGTAGAGCTACCGGCGGGGCCGGTTGAGCTTTCAAGAATGATGGCGAAATGACGAGAACAAATCCCGACGCCAGCGTGTTGCGAAGAAAATCACGGCGGCCTTTTTCGAACGAAATTTTCCTCATTGCGCGGACCTCGAGAGATCAGATTTGTAGTCTTGATGCGGGTGCGGCTCACCCGTTTTAATGCATGGGCTTCTCTGGCGCTTGACACGACCAACTCTGCGCGTCAGACGTAGCCCCCTTGCCGCTCCATTTTGCAGTTTGTGGATAGGGACAGAGAGGCCGGGTCATCTCGACACCCTTTGCCGGATTGTCATCTTGAAGTTTTTTCGCGATGATTTTTTCAGGAGCGACGCCCTGTTCGGTCCATCGTTCCAGCGCGGTGAAGATGTTGTGATCGGCATCAGGAGCGACGCCGAAGTCCAGCATGTTTCCGAAGAGGTTGGGCCCGGGGCCACTTCCGCAATGCATCATGCCCGGCGCCATGAACAATCTGTAGAAGCTCTGCGTCTTCTCGATCCCTCCCATCTTCGAGGTCACGCTCTCGTAGTATTCAACGGAATGGTGGGGAGATGGAGAACCGTCATTCCACCCGTGGTACTGGAGGAGCTTTCCGCCGTGCGCACGGAAGGCGGTGAGGTCGGGATTGGTGGCGTTCAGCACCGAGCCGACTTTCTCCTCGGTCTTCGCGATATCTTTATCGAAGTTCAGGTCAGTGAACCTCCAGCCGGGATTCTCGAAGACGAAGCCGCCGAAGAATGCGCTGGAGAATATGGCGTCGAGACTGGCGCCGGGCCCTGCGCCGAAAACGTAGCTCGCGAAGGAAATGCCTGGTATGCCGGCGGTGTCCTCTGTTCCCGGCTCGTAGCCGGGGGAGATCTGCTGTCCGGTGCGCGAATTGCGCGGGCCGGCGTAAATCTTCGTCAAGGCTTCGACTTGTTCGGCGGTCAGGCAACTGTCTGAATAAGCGCCCTTGCAGACCAGGACCGAGGGATCGAAGTGGCAGCGAAGAGGGTCTTTGATGAACTTGTCTTTGACGCCGTCCTGCGTGCCACAGGCAGCCAGGGCCGCTTCGCGGACGGCGTGCCTTTTCGCTTCGGGGAGGAAACTTGCGGGACTGCTTAGCGCTTGCGCATTCCAGGCAAAACCGAACATCAACTCCGTCCATTTGTGTGCGGGAGCGCCGGCCAGGATTCCGTTAAAGTCTTCTGGATAGCGCTGGGCTTCCATCAGCGCTTCGCGGCCACCTTCCGAGCAGCCATTGAAGTAGGAATAGCTTGGCGGCTCTTGATAAAAGGCCTCGATGATTTTCTTCGCCTTCGTGCTGGTTTCATGGACAGCGCGATATCCGAAATCCTTCACCTTCTCTGGATGGCCAATCGCCCAGGATGCGTCAACGGGTATCCCTTGATGCCCGTCGTCGGTTCCGGCGCTCGCATACCCTTGCTTCATGTCGGCGGCCAACAAGAAGAGATTGATGCTGCCCGCCAACCCGCCGTTTCCTACTTGCTCAAACTTGCCGTTCCATTGCGCCGCGGGCATCCACACTTCAAAATTGATGTGCGAATCGGAGCTTGGTTTGATTTCCCCTCGCACCCGGCAGAAGGCCGGCACGTCCACCGAGGGCGCGGGCATCCCCGGAGGAAGCGCAAAAGGCCCGGCGGCAACGCTCTCCGCAGAAAGAATGGAGGTGTCGGGCAATTGCAAATCCTTGAGCTTCTCGCAAGCTGGCTTCGTTTGGGCCGAACCCGGCGCTGCGGCCAGTGCAGCAATCAGCAGCAAGGAGACGACGAGTGTCTGGCGAAACATCGAATCCTTCAAGCGCAATGAATAATGTAAAGTCTGCATCCGTCTCCCCATCACGAACGTCTCCCCTCCATTGCGGTTCTGAAGCAGCGGGAAATTTCGCGAGCTGCCGCTCTTACCGTATTGATCACAGTTTCTTCTTCTACCGACACTGTTACGCCGGTGGCGCTGACCGCCGCCGACACCTCGCCGCTTCCATCGAAGATCGGCGCCGCTACGGCACGGATGCCGAGGAAAAGCTCGCCGTCACTCACTGCATAGCCTTGCTTCTGCACAGTCCGCAACTCATCGAGCAGGCGACTCCTGGAATCGATCGTCTTCGGCGACGTCTTTGGCAGACCGTAATGATCGAACAGATTCAGCAGTTGAGGCTCGGGCAGATGAGCCAGCAAAACCTTGCCCAGGGCGGTGGAGTGCGCTGGGTATCGAACGCCGATATCCATATCGATTCTCGCCAAGTCCGGCTTCTCGACTTTATCCACGATCATTACTCGGCCGCGTTCCAAGACGGCGATCAGAGCGGAAGTCTTGGTCTCGGAAGAAAGCCTGTGGAGGATGGGTTCGGCGATGCGGCGCAGTCCCATGTCACGCAGGGCACCGTGACTCAGGGCCACGATCTTGAGTCCCATTTCATAGCGGCCGCTGTCGGGATCGCGCCGCAGGTAGCCTTCGCGCTCCAGGCGCTTCAGGATATAAGAGGACGTGCTGGTGGCCATTTTGAAGCGCGCACTGATCTCAGCGTTGGTGAGGCCTCCGGACTTGTGGGCGATCAACTCAAGGGTGGCAAGAGCGCGCTCCAGCGAATTGGTCAAGCGATCCGATTTCAAGCGGCTATCCGTTCCTGCTGAGCACCAGCCTAGACTCGGCGAAGGTCCCACCGCTCGGCGCTCCAACGTCGTGGTTAAGAGCACAGTCTACCTTCTTGTTCGCGAATCGTATTTGTCTACGTAGCCCTGATGGCAAGCTACATTCTTGCTCCCACATGCTGTCAATTCTTCGCTCAATAGGTTGAGCACGTCAATGGAATCCGGCGAAGCGACCGGATCAACCATCAAAAAACTCAACCTATTGAGCGCGGTATTGACGGCCGCGCGTGATAGCTGCGAACTTGACCGACGGCGCGATTTGGGCGCGTCAATCGTGACTTGGGGGCAACATGCGCAAAACAAGTTTCAGTTCTCTATTTCGGAACCTGTTCTTAGGAGTTTGCGTGATCGTGTGTGCAGTGACCGCGTCGCTGGCGCAAATCAGTACCGCCACCATCTCAGGCACGGTTGCGGACAGCCAAGGTGCTGCGCTGGCAGGTGCCAAGATTCTCATCACCAACACCGAGACCGGTGTCTCTACTGCGTCGGCCACAAACAAGGACGGAGCCTACACCGCCGCCAGCCTTCCCATAGGCAGCTACATAGTCGAGGCACAGAAGGAAGGGTTCAAGACCAGCGTGCGAGGTCCGATTGTGTTGACTGTCGGTGAGACCGCCGTGGTCCACCTCGTGCTGCCAGTCGGCCAAGTTTCCGAAACCGTGGAGGTGGCTGCCGACGTTTCAACGGTCGACACAAGCAGCAGTTCGGTGGGATTTCTGGTGGGCCAGGAACAGGTTCGGGAACTCCCCTTGAACGGCCGCAACTTCGTGCAGTTGACCTTGTTGACTCCGGGAGTCCAGCCGGTTCCCCAGGAAAATACCGAGGGTGCGTCGACGCTCGTTCCCTTCGGTTTTGGATCGCCGCAAAGATTTTCGGTTGCAGGCGGCAGGCCGCAAGGCGAACTGTTTCTGATTGACGGAACGGATACCGCGGGAGTGTGGGGAAATGGCACCGGAGCAAATCTTGTCGGAACCACGCTGGGCGTGGACGGAATTTCTGAATTTGAGGTGCTCACCAACACATACACCGCGCAGTATGGGGGCAACGGAGCGGTGGTGAACGCCGCAATCCGCTCAGGGACGAATAGTTATCACGGATCGGCATATGAATTCGCCCGTAACAGCGCCATGGACGCGCGCAACTACTTCGATCCGACGACGGGAACGCTCCCGTTCAATCGAAATCAGTTCGGCGCGACGTTCGGTGGCCCGATCAAGAAGAACAAGACTTTCTTCTTTGGCAACTACGAGGGCTTGTGGCAATCGCTCACGGTGCCGGTAACGACAATCGTTCCTGACCAGAACTTTCGCAACGGTTTTCTGCCTTGCGCGCAGGCGCCAAGCGTAAGTTGCGATTCGTCAACCGGATTGGCCGACGTGGGAGTGAATCCAAGCATAGCGAGCTATCTCGGGGCGTTCCCCATGCCGACCGGTTCTGAACTCGGAAATGGCAGCGCGTTCAACACCGAGGCTCTCTCCCAACCGCTTCATGAAAACTACGGCATCGTCCGGTTGGATCATAACGTTTCGTCTTCCGATTCACTATTCGGCAGCTATGAATTCGACGCCGCAAAGCTGACGGCGCTGCCGAACCCGGCCATTACAGACGATGACACGCAACGGAACCAATATCTTACATTCGAGGAAAGGAAAGTGATCTCGCCTACGATCCTGAATGTTGGACACTTTTCGTATGTGAGATCGAATATCGATGTCCAAACCCGAAATAATCCGAATCTGCTGGTGATCCCTGGGTCGGGAATCCAGGGAACCATCGGAGTTCTCGGATTGAACTCCATAGGCGGGAACGATACCGCCAAAGAGTTGGTCAATCGCTTCACGTTCCGCGACCAGTTGTCCTGGACCAAAGGTCGCCATTCCGTGCAACTCGGGATGGAAGTGGTGAGGCATTACATTCACGCGGGTATTCCCATCGTGAACGGCGGAAATGTCGTATACCTTCCTTTGGGCTCCGAGTCCGCGTTTCAGGCATTTCTTCAGAATCAGCCGTTTGTGTTTGTGGGAGTTCCTACCGATGGGAACAATTCGACCCGCGACATGCGACATACCAATCTGGCGCCCTATATCCAGGACAAATTCCAGGTCAATCGCCGTTTTGTTCTCAATCTTGGATTGCGCTACGATTTTGAAACCAATCCCGTCGAGAAGCACAACTTGCTCTACAACTTAATCAATCCGGCAACCGATACCGGATTTACCCACGTACCGCACGCTTTCGCTCACAACATCACAAAATGGAATTTCGAACCTCGAGTCGGATTCGCTTGGGACGTCTTTGGCACCGGGAAGACAGCCGTTCGTGGCGGCTTTGGGGCATTTGCGGATATGCCCCTGGAGATGCAGGTGATTATCGCCTACCTGTTCAACCCGCCTGTTTACAATGTTACCGAAATTCTGTTCCCCACCATCCCGGATCCGTTTGGCAGCGGAACCACCGTCGGCCTGCCGGGGGGCGGCCAGCAAACGGCGTACAACCCCAAGATGAACGACTACATCATGGAATACAACCTGAACGTGCAGCAGGAAGTATTTCCGCACACGGTAATGACGCTGGGTTACGTTGGCTCTCGAGCAAACCATTTGTTCATTGGGCAGGAGACGAATCCTTGCTTGCCGACGCAAGTTTTCCCGGACGGCACTATCTTCCGCGATCCAACCAAGCCCTGCGTTCCGACCAATCCGAACCTTAGCAACATTGTGGACCGCTTCGCAGTCGGAACCTCAAACTACAATTCCATGCAGGTGGCTCTGGATCGGGGTTTCGGAAAGAACATACAGTTTCGTACGGCATACACGTACTCCAAGTGTCTGGACTACGGTTCCTACTACACGGGAAACGACTCTATTGGCCCGAATGGGCAAACAGCAGGTCTGCAGGCGGGAAACCTCGCCAACACGAAACGTAACATTGATTACGGTCCTTGCGATTTTGACCTGCGGCACAACTGGACCAGCAATGTGATTTGGCAGTTGCCCTTTCACGGTGGACGGGTGAAGGACGGCTGGCAGCTAAGCTTCATCACGAGCGTGCATTCGGGAACGCCGTACAGCGTCTACGATGGTACCGACCAGGCAAATGTGGGAGCGGGAGGGGCGGCAGCCAATGCCGAACGACCCGACCTGGTTCCGGGCGCAAGCAACGATCCTACTGGCATTCGGAAGACCTCGCTGGGCGTGTTTGGATTTGATCCCACCGCGTTCCAGTTGCAAACGCCCGGCTTCTTCGGAAATCTGGGCCGGAACACACTGGTTGCGCCTGGTGTCAGAGATATCGATTTTTCTCTCGCCAAGAATACCAAGATTACGGAGAGCACCAGCGCGCAATTGCGGCTGGACATCTTCAACCTGGCGAATCACACAAATTTCGGTTTTCCAAACGCATCCCTGGCGGCCGGAGCGGCGGCGGGGCAGATCACAAGTACGGCTACTACCTCTCGACAAATACAGCTCAGCGCCAAGTTCATTTTTTAGGGGACGTTGTCGGGCTATTTTTGGGTTTTGGGATCGACCATGGAAACGAATCAAGTGGCCGCGGCCGGCGGTGAGCGACTGGAAGCAGCCGTCGCCGAGCTCAAGTCTCTGTTAGGCTCGCGGGCCAGTACGTCCGAGGCGCAACGCGAGCACCACAGTCACGGCGAGTCTTACCACTCGCCGGCGGCGCCCGATATCGTTTGCTTCCCGCGCAGCACGCAGGAAGTGAGCGAGATCATGAAGATCAGCGCGCGTCACCAGTTGCCGGTGGTGCCGTTCGGCGCCGGTACTTCGGTCGAAGGCCAGGTCCACGCAATTCACGGCGGGATCACCATCGATCTGCGGGAAATGAACAAGGCTCTGCGCGTGAGCCCGGAAGACTGCGATGCCACGGTGGAAGCGGGCATAACTCGCATGCAACTCGTGAAAGCGCTGAACAATACGGGGCTGACGTTTTTCATCGACCCGGGCGCAGACGCCACCATTGGCGGCATGACCAGCACCCGCGCCTCCGGCACTACCGCTGTTCGCTACGGCACTATGCGGGAAAATGTGCTCGGCCTCACCGTGGTGCTGGCGGATGGCCGCGTGATCAAGACAGGCAGCCGGGCACGCAAGTCCGCGGCGGGGTACGACCTGACACATTTGTTCGTAGGCTCCGAAGGAACGTTGGGAGTGATCACGGAAGTCACGGTGCGCTTGCATCCGCTGCCGGAGAAAGTGTCTGTCGCGTTCTGCTCGTTTGGAACGGTGCAGGGCGCGGTGGAAACGGTGATCGAAGCGATTCAATTCGGACTCGGCCTGGCGCGCGTGGAATTTCTTGACGACAAACAAGTCGAGGCCATCAACCTTTACTCGAAAATCGATCTGCCCGTTCTGCCGACATTGTTTTTTGAATTTCACGGAATGAACGACCGCGACATCGGAGACCAGACGGCAATGCTGCAGTCTCTGGCCGCTGAACACGAAGGACAGGGCTTCAAGTGGAAAACAAATCCGGAAGACATGGATCAACTCTGGAACGCACGGCATAATGCCTACTTTGCGGCGCACGCACTCGTTCCGGGCGCCAAAGTATTGGTCACCGATATCTGCGTTCCGATTTCGCATCTTGCGGAGTGCATCACTGAAACCAAGAACGATCTGTGTCAGGTGTCATTCCCCGCGACCATCGTCGGCCACGTGGGCGATGGCAATTTCCACGTGCTATGCGTCCTCGATCCAGCAAATCCTTCCCAGTTCGAGGAAGCGAATCGATTTGCGGAACAGACCGTGCAGCGCGCCCTGCGCATGGGCGGCACTTGCACGGGCGAGCACGGCATCGGTTACGGAAAAATGAAATACCTGCACGATGAGCACGGAGAAGCGCTAGAAGTCATGCGCACGATCAAGAAAGCTTTGGACCCGGAAAACCGGATGAACCCCGGCAAGATCGTCGACCTAGCCGTACAGTAAATCGGAAGAATATCCTACTCAGAAATGTTCTGGAGCCTTGTCCTATGAATAAGAGAACCTTCATCAAGCTCATCGGCGCTACGCTTGCATCTCCGCTGGTAATGCGCATGCTGGCTTGGGCGGGACAGGAAAAACTCCGAAACTGGGCGGGCAACATCGAGTACAGCACCGACCGGCTTCAGACATCCACTTCGCTCGAGCAGGTGCAGGACTACGTCAAGTCGCAGACCAAGCTCAAGGTGCTCGGCACGCGCCATTGCTTCAACAATATTGCCGACAGCAAAGACCAGTTCCTATCATTGAAGCCGATGGACGACGTAATCGCCTTCGACCCTGCGAAGCGCACCGTCACCGTAGCTGCGGGCATCACCTATGGAAAGCTGTGCCCCTATCTCGACAACAAGGGATTCGCTCTCCACAACCTCGCATCGTTACCTCACATCTCTGTGGCGGGCGCCTGCACCACAGCAACTCATGGTTCGGGCCAGAAGAATGGCAACCTGGCGACCGCAGCGTCGGCACTGGAAATAGTCACCGCCGATGGCAAGGTCGTGAATCTATCACGCGACCGGGACGGCGAAACCTTTAACGGCGCGATAGTTGGGCTGGGAGCTCTGGGCGTGATCACCAAAGTCACGCTTGATATTCAGCCCAGTTTCCAGATGCGCCAGTATGTGTATGAAGATCTACCGCTGAGCGAATTGAAGAATCACTTCGATGAAATCGAATCGAGCGGGTATAGCGTAAGTCTATTTACCGATTGGCAAAAGCAGCGCATCAATGAATTGTGGATCAAGAGCCGCGTCGAAGAAGGACAGGCGTTTCATGCGACTCCGGAATTTTTCGGGGCGAAGGCCGCCACCCGCAATCTTCATCCAATCAAAGAATTGTCGGCGGAGAATTGTACCGACCAGATGGGAGTCCCGGGCCCCTGGTACGAACGCCTGCCGCACTTTCGCATGGGTTTCACGCCGAGCGCGGGCAAAGAACTGCAAGCGGAATACTTCGTTCCGCGACAACACGCGGTGGAGGCGATTCTGGCGGTCGAGCGGCTGCGCGATCAAGTAGGCCCGCACCTTCTGATTACCGAAGTCCGCACCATCGCGGCCGACAATTTGTGGATGAGCCCCTGCTACAGACAGGACTGCGTGACCATCCATTTCACCTGGAAACCGGACTGGCCTGCCGTGAGCAAGTTGTTGCCGGTGATCGAGAAGGAACTGGCTCCGTTCGATGCCCGCCCGCACTGGGGAAAACTATTTTTCACCTCTCCGGCGGAACTGAAGCGCATCTACAAAAAGATGCCTGAATTTATTGAACTGAGCATGCGGCACGATCCTCAAGGCAAGTTCCGCAATGAATATCTGAACAGGAATATTTTCGCTATCTAACTCTTAAGGGATCCTCAGCGCCCGGTCTGCCGCACTTCATCCTTTCATTTGCAAAACTGCAAGCAAGAAATCTGCGAAGATCGCCGGTCATTCGCCTTCCGTGGGATTGCATCCATCGGAGACATTTTTTTGCTTTTGGACTGCGCGGTAGGCACGCAGTCACGTGCGAACCACTTTGACCGCTTGAGAGACGTCGTAGAGACCACCTTTAGCCACAGATCGCCAGCCATTCGCCTTTCGAACGTGGAAACCGGACTGGTTTGCCCCAGTGACGCAACACCACTCGGCCCTCTGTCTCCGGATAAGAGATTGATTCCCTGTAACTTGCGCAAACGTCGACTCTTACAGGTTTCAGACTTGTACCGAGGGTTCGAATCCCTCTCCCTCCGCCACGCAGTCTGTAGTGCAGAGAAATCCACAGTTCATTGCCGCAAAACCGCGTGAAATAGCCGGAATTTCGTGAACTCTGCGCCAAAGGTGGACTGGGGACAGTGTCCTCGTTTGCTGGGTTGGCAAGGTTTGCTGGGTTGGCAAGCTCTACAAGGATTTTCTCCGAAGCTCGGATTGGCCGTCCGGTTTCACAAGACCCGCCAGGCGAATGCAGCGCGATGGCAATGCGATGATTCCGGCGAAAGGGCCCTGACTTGGGGTTTCGAATTAGGCTGCTCGTTGGAGTTTCGAATAGGATCGGAGAGAGGTAGGGCGTTGCTTCACGTGCTATTCAAGGCGCTAAGAAGCGTGCGCTTGTCGGTTATCGGCCACTTCAAACCGAAGCACAATGGGTTCGTACGACTCCCGCCCGCCCACCTACTTCATTCATTAGCCTATCGACTGCAGTACGCCTCGATATTGTGCTTCCTCTAAAATTGAGAAGGTCTTGCATCGGACATGCACAGCTAGGAACTTCGCGGTTGTCAGGACGGGAATAACGTGCAAGACTGGCGTCGCCGCGCGTTCTAGTATTTAGGGTTACGGAAATCGCGTACATACGGGGAATGCCGAATCGTGGATCCGATTCTGGGGCTCGTACTCGTAGTGTTCGGTTTGTTAGCCGTTGCCACACCGCCGCTGACCGCCTTCCTGCTGTGGCGGCAACGCAAGCTCCGCCGGCAGCTCCAGCAGTTCACTGACTTGAGTGCCCAGCAGAATGATGCGCTGCATCGGGAGCTGGTAGAACTCCGCCGCCAGGTGGCAATTGCTCCGCGGACAGCGGATTCTACCGCGCCATCTGACGAAGAAGCATTGCGGCCCTCCGCAGTACCACCGAAGCCGGACAGGCCGGTTGTTCCCGCTGTCGTTGCTCATACCGTGGAGCCGGTTGCAAAACCAGCGCCCCCGCCCCCGGTCGAGAAACCGCAAGTTATAGATGACAGGCTCAAACCCGCATTCTGTGCCTGGTGCGGCACGGTCCATGCAGGAGGTGTGAGTAACTGTCCGACGCCGGCAACGGTTGGCCAGCCCGCACAGGTTAAAGTTCCCGGCGGCCCGGCGTTGTCTGAAGCGCAGAAAGCGGAAACAGCTACGGTTCACGAATCGACTCCTCAGGCGCCCGCGGCCTCCATCACGAGCCCATCCCTCGATAAGATTTCCGCTGAACCAAAGCCCGTCCACACGGACCTACCAGCAAGCCCGCCACCAGCAAGTCCGCCACAAATTGCCCGACCGGCGGAACCTGCCAAAACGCCGCGATACGCTATACCGCAATCGTTTCAGCCGCCCGCTCCGAGCCACCCATCCGTGAACGTGGTGCCGCAGGCTCCCCCGCCGCCCCCGCCACCGTCGGCTCGCGTCGTTGCGCCACCGCAGTTCGCCGCGCTCCACTCTTCGACGTCGAGGCCAACGGCTCAGCAGCGTATGAAGTCGGTTTTCGCTCTGGAAGAGACATTAGGAACGAACTGGCTCAACAAGCTGGGCATCATCATCCTGGTGTTGGGGGTCGCACTCTTTGGCATTTACGAGCTTGGCCAACTGGGGCCTCCAGGCAAAGTAGGCCTTTCCTATGTAGTCGCTTTGGCACTTTTGGGAGGTGGAATTTTTCTCGAAAAGCGCGAGCGCTACCGCGTTCTCGGCCACACTCTGATCGGTGGTGGATGGGCGCTGCTGTTCTTCACCACATACGCGCTGAATCATGTTCAGGCCATGCGCGTGATGGACTCGGAGACCACGGATCTCATCTTCATGCTCGCTGTGGCAATCGCCATGGTAGTGCACACACTGCGCTATCGGTCGCAGCTTGTCACCGGCCTGGCATTTCTGCTGGCCTACAGCACTGTGGCCCTCAGCCATGACGACGTCTACAGCCTCTCCTCCGGCGTCGTTCTCGCTATCGGTCTCGTCAGCGTGGTCTTACGGATGGGATGGTTCGAACTCGAGGTCTTCGGCATCCTTTCGACCTATCTCGACCACGGGTACTGGCTTTATCGTCTGCTGGGGCCTGAAGGCGCTCATGGACATGCATTTCCCGAGTATCACGCCAGTACGGCGCTCCTTTTGTTCTACTGGCTGATCTTCCGGATTTCCTACGTCATCCGCAAAATCAAGACTCCACGCGATGAGCACCTGTCCACGGCGGCTGCGCTGCTCAATACACTCTTACTGCTGGGGACTATGAAGTTCCAGTCCGTGCGCCCTGAGCTGGCTTTCCTGGCTCTGCTCATCATCGGTGCGGTGGAGTTCGGCTTTGGACAAATTCCCGTCACCAAACGTCGCCGTGAAGCCTTCATCGTCCTGAGTGTTCTTGGCGCGGCCCTCATGTTGGCCGCCGTGCCATTCCGCTATTCCGGCAATAACGTTGCCATCCTTTGGTTGGTCGGCGCCGAAGCGTTTCTCGTTGCAGGGGTGGGCGTGGGCGAAGCCGTTTTCAGGCGCTTGGGCTTGCTCACTGGGCTATTGGTTGGGCTGCATTTGGTTGCCGTCGACTTCAAGCAGCTCTTGTCCCTACGGGCCACCAGCGAGGATATTGCCTTGGCCGCTGGAGTGATGTTAGGGCTCTGTGCCATCGTTTTTTATTTGAATGCGCTTTTCGTGGGTCATCGCTGGCAATCTGCATTCGGCGAATCGCCCGATGCGCAGCTGCTCTGCTTACATTCGTACCTAGGAGCGTTCGCTGCGGCCGCGGCGGCGTGGGCCCTGTGCTCCCACGATTGGACCGCTCTCGCTTTCGCCAGCATCATGCTCACCCTGGCTGTGCTGGGATCGAAGCTGAAGTCCTGGCACCTGCAGGTGCAATACAGCGTTCTCGGCTTGTTGACTCTGTATCGGGTCTTCCTGGTGAACTTGCATACCGAGGTTCCGCAATACACTCATTCTCAGATGCGTCTGTTTACGCTGCCCGTGATTGCAGCGGCGTTTTACCTCACTGCTAATCGGGCAGTATTTCGCGATGAATCTAATCAGCGCAGTCTCCGTGGGATCTTTGCCTTGTCAGGTACGGCTCTGGTCACCTTGCTCATCTACTACGAGGTGCCCGAACTCTGGCAGCCACTGGCGGCGATCGCTTTTGCGGTCCTGCTCCTTGAAGTCGGCCGCTGGATCCAGCATCACGTGCTTGCCTGGCACGCCCATCTACTGACTGTTTTGGCGGCGCTGGCTGCCGTAAATGCTGATCAGGCTAGAATGCAACGCTGGCACAACATTCCGCTTCACGCGTTCGGGGCGTTGCCCGTGGTCGCGGGAGCCTATTGGATTGCCCGCCGAATCAACCTGTCCAACTCCAGCCACATCGCCTTCGGACGCGCCGCCTATAGCTGGGTCGGAACCGGATTGATGGTATGGATACTCTACGAGGCCGTTCCTGCTCCATGGATAGCTGTCGCTTGGATTGTTTTCGCCGTCATCCTTGCGTTCGCGGCACGCAGGATGGCATACAACCAGATCGGGTGGCAGGCGAACGCCGTGGCGGCAGCAGCATTGGTCCGCTGTTACCTGTACAACTTCACGCTACAGCAGATGCTCTGGCGCGGAATTTCTGTGCGGCTGGTGACAGTCGCGATTGTCGCAGCCGGTCTCTACTTTCTTTCACGCGCAACAACCACGAGCGGGGCCGAACCCAGCCGCCCCATCACCTACCTGCACACCACAGCCGCCACAGCCTTGTTAGCTTTACTGGCCTGGTATGAGGCGCCGGGAGGATGGCTTGCCGTTGTCTGGGCCGTGTTCGCTCTGACACTGGCAATAGTTGACCGCCGCTTCGAATTTGAGGAACTCGCATGGCAGGCTCACGCGCTCGCCGCGCTCACACTGTTCCGCAGTGTCACTGTTAACCTGTATGTGACGGACACGTGGCACAGCATCAGCGTGCGACTGCTCTCGCTCTCCATCGTCGCCGTGGCCCTCTACGCCCTGGCTCAAATCATTCGCATGCCAGAGGAGTGGCGAGCCCGGGAGTTCCACCACATCTACTCGTGGGCAGCGTCGGCGCTGGTATCACTCCTGATGTGGTACGAGTTGCAGCCGCTGAGTGTTGCCGTCGGGTGGGCCGTCTTCGGACTGGTTCTGTTCGAGTACGGCCTCCTGCGCAATACCAGGCAGTTTCGATTTCAAGCCTACGTGGCGCTGGCTGCGGCCTTCGGGCGCATCTTCTTCGCCAATCTCACGGCCGGCAGTCCGGATGAGTTCTGGGGTCCGCGAATCTACACCGTGCTCCCCCTCGCCCTCATCTTTTTCTTCGTCTACGCCCAGTTAGGACCAAACGAAACCACAGTCCACGACGACCGCCGGTTCCGTTTCGACGTCCTTCTTGCCTACCTCGGAACGGGTACCGTCGTTGCCCTGTTGTATTTCCAGTTTCCCAACGACTGGCTGGTCACTGCATGGGCGGTGGTTGTTTTCGCTCTTTTGGGACTAGCCCTCGTCTTGAACCGAACCATCTTCTTGCAGCAGGGATTGCTTCTGACCTTCGGCGCCTGCGTTCGCGGCATCATGCACAATCTTTTCGGAGCCAGCTATTTCAGCGGTGGCGACTGGACTGGACGCTATTTTGTCCTTGGTTCTGCCGTAACTGTGCTGCTGGCGTGCCTTCCGTTCGCCTTCCGCTTGCGTGATCGTTGCAAAACCCAGCCCTTTTCAAATCGCTGGGTGGGAGCGCTAGTTGGGCATCCTCAGCAATTCATGTTCTTCGCGCCGGTGGTTCTGCTTACTCTTATGCTGGCCCTCAAGATGCGAGCGGGCATGGTCACTGTCGCGTGGGGTATCGAAGGAGTATTGATCGTGCTGCTCGCACTCGCGGTCACCGAGCGGAGCTTTCGCTTGACCGGCCTGTGCCTGTTATTGCTTTGTGTCGCCAAAGTTCTGTTGAGAGACGCATGGGGACTGGCGCCCCGGGACCGTTACATCACCTTCATCATCCTCGGCGCAGCGTTGTTGCTGGTGTCATTCCTTTACAGCAAATACCGTGACGCCATTCGGCAGTTTCTATGAAACGTATAGTCGTCTTCCTGGTCGTGCTCATGGTCGGTGTCGCAGCACTCTACTTCAGCCAGCGTCGCCACGACCCTAGCCCCGTTTCTGCCAACGCAGTCGTGGCTATGGCCGCCGACGCCCAACGCGACCTGACCCGCGCACCCATGCGGTTAACCCGCCTCTCCGACGACGAAGAAATCGCCATCGGCAACCAACTGGCCGAACAATACTCTGCGACGAATAGCAAAGTCCGCCCCGAGGGTCGTGCCCTCGAAAGCTACATTGAGCGAGTTGGAGCCAACGTAGCTTTGCACGCGCACCGGCGGCTCCCGTATACATTTCACTTTTTGCCGAATCACACCCTGATCAATGCGTTCTCTCTACCCGGTGGCCATGTCTACATCGGCGAAGGTCTGCTCGATCTGATGACTAGCGAGGACCAACTGGCAGCCATCCTCGGCCACGAAGTCGAGCACATCGACCACTATCATTGTGCCGAACGGGTGCAGATCGAAGCCCACCTGCGCAAACTGCAACTCGGCATTCTTGGCGCGCTCGTACAGATTCCTCTGTCGGTCTGGGAAACCGGCTACAACAAGGATGAGGAACTCGAAGCCGACCGCGAAGGCATGCGCCTGGCAGTTCTGGGCGGTTACTCCCCTTACGGAGCAGTAAGTATGTTCGAGAAACTAGGCAAACTCAACCGCGAATACGTCATTCACGCCGAGAGCCCGGAGGAAGAACTCTCCGCCTTGGCGATCCAGAGCCTGGAAGGGTATTTCCGTTCTCACCCGCAGCCCTCCGAGCGTCTCGCCCAAGCCAACCGCCTGATTGTGGAGGAGGGTTGGCAGGACCGCAAAACCCAAAAGCCCTTCCGCATCGAATATCAAGTCCACAACGGCGAGTACGTGAAGTAGGAGTATTTCCGGCGAAGAAACACTCGAGACTCACGACCGGGGCATGCTGGATTGTTTGCGGAATCACTTTTGACTGGCGCAACGCGTGGATAGGTGCTACGCTCGTCGTCTTCCCGACTTTTCCCGATAGAGGGTATCGTGATGCCCCGAACTCCCATCCACGTAAAAGACTTCGACGTACCTTTCGTGGGAACCGGGCCGGTTGGATGCACCTTCGCACGCACACTTTTTGACCAAGGGTATTCGATTCTGATGGTCGATAGCAGGAGCAGGCAGTCTCCGAACGTCGGCACCCATTTGAAGAATGCATTCCCCTTTCAGAGAGATGTTGATCCATTGGGAAATGTAGCTCGCGGGCATCTCCATGCGCTATCCGTGCCTCCGAACCAAAGGCCAGCTTCCACGCCTGGCGGGTCTATCTCCATCGGTCATCCGTTTGGCATGACCGGTTCGCGCATGGTCGGAACACTCGCCAACGAAATGGAGCGCCGGAAAGCGCGCTACGGCATCGTGACCATGTGCATCGGCGGCGGGCAAGGTGCTGCCGGTCTGCTCGAAGCAGCTCATTTGATTTGAATTTGCCGAATCCTACTTCTCATGGAGGGACTAGAGATGAAAAACAGCGAAAAGGCGAACAAGCGGCTCGATCACTGTGGTTTTACTTCCAGACTACTATTTGGAACTGCGGCTATGTGCGTCTTCACGCTGATCTCGGTAGCCACCGCATCTGCCGACAACTCATTCCACCGCCCGATTGCTTTCACCGAGAGTGGACTCGTGATTGGCTCAACGACGGATGGGGGAGACGAATTTCTCGGCATCCCGTACGCGGCTCCGCCGGTGGGAGCGCTGCGCTGGACGCCGCCACAGCCCTTCGGATCCTTTCCCGGATTTGTCCTGCAAGCGACTCAATTCGGTAGTGCGTGCACGCAACCTGGAGGGATTGGCGGCGAGAATTGCCTGTTTCTGAATATCTACACGCCGCACAAGGAATCGGGTGATAGAAGAGGCCACGGCCTGCCTGTGATGTTTTGGATTCACGGCGGCGGACTCATTGATGGCAGCAGCACCCCTTACATTCCCGAGCTACTCGTAAAAAAAGACGTGATTGTCGTCACCATTAACTACCGCCTGGGTTTCTTGGGATTCTTTGCCCAGTCCGCGATCGATGCCGAAGGGCATCTCAACGGCAACTATGGCTTGATGGATCAGCAATTCGCACTCGGGTGGGTTCGCAGGAACATCGCGAGTTTTGGCGGCGATCCGGATCGAGTAACAATATTCGGCGAGTCGGCAGGCGGACAAAGCGTCTATGCCCAGCTCGCATCTCCACTTGCAGCCGGCATGTTCCGTGGAGCGATATCGGAAAGCGGATCCTATGTGGAATTCCAAGACTACTTTGCGGACATTGTTACGCTGGCGGTGGGGGAAACCACGGGTACCACAGCCGTGCCGTCCGGCGCCGTCATTGCGGATAGTGTCGGATGCACCGACCAGACAGCTTCCTGTCTGCGTGCCGTGCCCGCCTCGACCATGGTCGCAGCAGAGCCTTTTCCTTTGTACCCGTTCGTGGATGGAACGCTGCTCACCCAGACGATGAGCGCAGCATTTGCCAGCGGCGAATTCAATCAAGTGCCGGTGATCTCGGGCACCAATCACGATGAATATAGATTGTTCGTAGCTCTGGACTACGACCTCCTAGGAAATCCAATACTGACTTCGGCGGCGTATGACACTGCTGTTACTACTTTGTGGGGACCGGCCCTTGCGCCGCCCGTCCTTGCTTTGTACCCATTTGCCAGTTACCCCTTCGGCGGTGAGGCATTGGGGGCCTCGGGTACGGACGGAGTCTTTAGCTGTCCGGCGCGTGTTGCGGATCGGTCACTGGTGAAATTTGTGCCGACCTATACCTATGAGTTCAATGATGAGAACGCTCCTCCGTCTCAATCTGAGTTTGGCGGATTGTTAACATTCCCATTGGGAGCCTACCATTCTGCAGAGGTCCCTTACCTATTCACGACCGGCAATGTTTTCGCACTGCCGGAGTTACTTTCGCCCAAGCAAAGGCGCCTGTCACGTGCGATGGTCAACTACTGGACGCAGTTCGCGAAGACGGGAGACCCGAACTCTCCTGGTGAGCCGCACTGGTCTCCGTACAGCGCGTCGACCGACCAGTTCCAATCTTTGACACCACCGGTGCCAGTGGTCGAGTCCGACTTTGACAGTAGTCACCAGTGCACAACTTTTTGGGACACTTTTTAACAGCGAGCAATAGGCGGGCGCGCGGCGCCTTACCGGAGGTTTCGCGCGTCCGTCTCACTGCTGTAACCGCGAGAGGGAATTATCGCGCGAGACTGGGCGCTCCGCGCTGCAGATAAAGTTAGCTGCCTCCGCCGGGAAAAGGGCGGTAAATCGCTGCAATTCCGCAAGCCTCGCCGCAAGACGGGACAGCAGAAAGTGTCCTACTCTACTCCCAAGGTGAGCTTTGTCACCCTTTTGTCTGAAGGGGTGATTGGCCGTCCGGGTTCACAAACTCGGTTTCACAAACTCCAGCAGGCGAACGCAGCGCGATCACAAACTGCTGATGCGGCGAAAGCGACTCGACTGTCAGCGGTTGGAACGTAGCTCCGAAGCCGATGAACATTGCGTGCAACTGCCGAGGCGGTTGCCTCGCGCTGCATAAACAAGACCTGGCCCCTTGTGCGGTTTCTAGATCAAGAGTGTTACGATTTTCCTGACACGCGTTAAGGGGGGCCTATGCCCAGATCAATGAAAGCCCGATTGACTCAGCCGCTGGTGCGCGAGAACGGTTTGCATCGTCCCGCGACCTGGGATGAAGCCCTGGAACGCGTCGCTGCGGCGCTCCACAAGTCGATCGCGAAGAAAGATCCGCGGGACTTTGGCATGTTCAGTTGCTCGAAGACCACGAACGAACTGAACTACGCAGCGCAAAAATTCGTCCGCAGCGTCATGGGCACGAACAACATTGATAGCTGCAACCGGACTTGACACGCTCCCAGCGTCGCCGGTCTGGCGGCGGTATTCGGAGCAGGCGGCGGGACAAGCTCGTATCGCGAAATTGAAGACACCAGCGTGATCCTACTGTGGGGATCGAACGCCCGGGAGACGCATCCGATTTTTTTTCACCACCTGCTGAAGGGTATGCAAAACGGCGCGGAACTTTATGTAGTGGACCCG
>Ga0210400_10000895_pt1 | contig 30894 bp, 30 predicted proteins | sample IncBWH26MmetaG_FD_155456 | JGI IMG/M metagenome (GOLD analysis project Ga0210400, IMG submission 155456) | Forest soil microbial communities from Barre Woods Harvard Forest LTER site, Petersham, Massachusetts, United States - Inc-BW-H-26-M | ecosystem: Environmental > Terrestrial > Soil >... | reverse complement strand
GTTCATCGTCGAGGGCGACTCGGCCGGTGGCAGTGCCAAGCAGGGCCGCAATCGCGAATTCCAGGCGGTGCTGCCGCTGCGCGGCAAGATACTCAATGTCGAGCGTGCCCGTTTCGACAAGATGCTCAGCTCCGAGCAGATCGGCACGCTGATCACGGCATTGGGCACCGGCATTGGCCGCGACGATTTCGATCTGTCAAAGCTGCGCTATCACAAGATCATTCTGATGACCGACGCCGATGTCGACGGCGCGCATATCCGCACCCTGCTGCTGACCTTCTTCTTTCGCCAGATGCCGTCGCTGATCGATGGCGGATTTCTGTATATCGCCCAGCCGCCGCTCTACAAGGTGAACCGCGGCAAGTCCGAGCAGTACCTCAAGGATGAACGCGCGCTCGAAGATTATCTGATCGAGACCGGCCTCGACGATTGCGTCTTCAAGCTGGCGTCCGGCGAAGAACGCGGCAGCCGCGATCTGCAGTCGCTGGTGGAGGATGCCCGCGTCATACGCAGCACGCTGCACAATCTGCACAGCCGCTATAATCGCAAGGTCATCGAGCAGGCGGCGATCGCCGGCGTGCTGAGTCCAAAGATCACCAGCGATATCGCCACCGCCAACGCCGCTGCGGACTATATCGCGCGGCGGCTCGACGCGCTGGCCGATGAGGTCGAGCGTGGCTGGGTCGGGCGCTTCACCGAAGGCGAGGGGTTCTTCTTCGAGCGCACCGTGCGCGGCGTCAAGGATGTCGCCATCATCGATGATGCGCTGCTCGGCTCGGCCGACGCGCGCAAGCTCGACGATTACGCCGTAGGGCTCCAGGAAGCCTATCCCAAGCCCGGTGTGTTGCGCCGGAAAGATACGGAAACTCCGATCCACGGGCCGGTGAGTCTGTTCGAGGCGGTGACCGACGCCGGCCGCGAGGGCGTCAAGCTGCAGCGCTACAAAGGCCTCGGCGAAATGAATCCGGACCAGCTATGGGAAACCACGCTCGATACCAACGAGCGTTCGCTGCTGCAGGTCAAGGTCAAGGAGGTCGACGAGGCCGACGACATCTTCACCAAGCTGATGGGTGACGTGGTCGAACCGCGGCGCGAATTCATCCAGGACAATTCGCTCAGCGCCAATGTGGATGTGTGAGGCGCGTGGCGCTCCAATACATCGTTGAAGGCGGCCACCGGCTGACGGGTACCATCGAGCCGTCGGGGAACAAGAACGCCGCATTGCCGATCATCGCCGCGGCGCTGCTGACCGAACATCCGGTCACGCTCGAAAATGTTCCGCGCATTCGCGACACTGAAACGCTGGTGGAACTGATCCAGTCGGTCGGTGCCACCGCCGACTGGCGCGGCCGCAACACGCTGGCTATCCACGCCAAAAGCGTCCGCGCCGCCGACCTCGATCCTGAACTGTGCGCGCGGATACGCGCCTCGATCCTGCTGGCAGGGCCATTGCTGGCCCGCTGCGGCGAGGTGACGCTGCCGCCGCCCGGCGGCGATGTCATCGGCCGGCGACGTCTCGATACGCATTTTCTGGCCTTCGAGCAGCTCGGCGCCACGGTCACGGCCTCGGACCGGCTGGAATTCCGCGCTTCGCGCCTCACAGGTGCCGACGTTTTCCTCGACGAACCCAGCGTGACCGCCACCGAAAACGCGCTGATGGCCGCGGTGGCGGCGCACGGCACGACCTATTTGCGCAACGTCGCATCCGAGCCGCATGTGCAGGACCTCGCGCATTTCCTGGTTGCGCTCGGGGCGCGCATCGAGGGCATCGGCACCAACACCATGGTCGTGCACGGACCGGCGACGCTCGGCGCCGTCAGCTACGCGATTGGGCCCGATCACATCGAGGTCGGCTCCCTGATCGGGCTTGCCGCGGTGACCCGGTCGCCGCTGCGCATCGCGCGCGCCGGCACGGAACATCTGCGCTCGATCCGGATGGGCTTTGAGCGGCTCGGCATTGTCTGCGAGGTCGAAGGCGATGACCTTGTCGTACCTTCAGGTCAGACGCTCAAGATCAGGGACGATTTCGGCGGCCACGTGCCGAAACTCGAGGACCAGCCGTGGCCGGCTTTCCCCGCCGACCTGATGTCGATCGCTATCGTGACCGCCACGCAGTGCGACGGCGTGATCCTGATGTTCGAGAAGATGTTCGAGTCCCGGATGTTCTTTGTCGACAAGTTGATCGCGATGGGCGGGCGCATCGTGCTGTGCGATCCGCACCGTGCGATCGTGGCTGGCCCGAGCCGGCTCAGGGGCGCTTTGATGACATCGCCCGACATTCGCGCCGGCATGGCCATGCTGTTGGCCGCGGTGTGCGCGGAGGGCGTCAGCACCATCAACAATGCCGATCAGATCGAACGCGGCTATGAACGCATCGACGAGCGCCTCAATGCGCTCGGCGCCCGGATCACCCGCGTGCCCGCGCGCTAACGGCAGGCTGGCCCGAAGGTCACCATTTCGACCCAACGGCAGGCTAGTATCATCCGATGACATCCCTTGATGAAATCCAGCGAGGATCCGTACTTGCGCCGGACACCGTGGCCGCATCAGGCCATGAGCTCGCGGTCGAGTTAACCGAGACGCTCAGGCTGGCGGTGCCCATCGCCCTGACGCAGCTCGGGCAGATTGCGATGATGACGACCGACATGGTGTTGATCGGACGCCTCGGCGACGAAGCGGTCGCTGCGGCGGCTCTGGCGCACACCGTCTTCTTCATCAGTTTCACCTTCGGCATGGGATTGGTGTCGGCGGTGGCTCCGCTTGCCGCGCAAGCGTTCGGGGCTCGAAATCCCCGGTCGGTGCGGCGCGCGCTTCGCGTCGGACTGTGGGCCGCGCTGGCGATGTCGATGCCGATGATGGTGCTGCCGCTGTTTGGCGAACGGATCCTGCTGGCGCTGGGCCAGGCGCCCGCCATCGCCGATCTCGCGCAACGATATCTGTTTGGCCTCGCCTGGGGCATCACGCCGGCGCTGTGGTTCCTGGCGATTCGCGGCTTCATGGGGGCGGTCAACCGGCCGGAGCCGGGGCTCTGGATCACGCTCGCCGCCATCCCGGCCAATGCCGTGCTGGGCTATCTCCTGATCTATGGCGAATTGGGGCTGCCGCGACTGGGATTGCTTGGCGCCGGTCTCGCCACCACGATCATCAATTCCGCGATGTTTCTGGCGGGCCTGTGGTTTGTCACGGAACGTCGGCCGTTTCGGAAATACCACGTGCTGGGACGCATCTGGCGCCTCGACTGGACGCTGATGCGGCAATTGATCGAGATCGGCGCGCCGATCTCGATTTCGTTCCTGCTGGAATATGGATTGTTCGCGGCCGCGGCTCTTTTGATGGGCCTGATCAGCACCACCGCGCTGGCCGCGCATCAGATCGCACTGCAAATCGCGGCCATTTTGTTCATGGTACCGTTCGGCGTCGGGATGGCGGCGACCGTGCGTGTCGGTCACGCCATCGGGCGTGGCGATGGACCGGCCGTCAAGCGCGCGGGGTCGGTCGCGACCAGCCTCGGCATTGTCTTCATGTCCGCCATGACACTCGTCGTGATTCTCGGGCGATTTGCGATTGCGCGATTTTTCTTCGGCGAGGCGGCAGAGAGCGCCGGCGTCATCGACCTCACCGCGACGCTTCTCATGGTCGGCGCGACATTCTTTGTCGCCGATGGCATCCAGACCGTCGCGGCAGGCGCCCTGCGCGGCATGAATGATACGCGGATACCGCTGTTGTTCGCCGCGATCAGTTACTGGCTGATCGGATTTCCGGCCGCTTATGGGTTGGCGTTCCGGATGGAACTCGGCGCGGTCGGTGTCTGGATCGGGCTATCGTGCGGCACGGCGGTTTATGCGGTTTTGCTCATCCTGCGGTTCCGGCGGCTGGCCGATCGCGCGCCGTTCGTCCATGCGAATTGACGTTTCGTGGATACCGCGATCGTTCGCGACGTTCTAAGCTGTCGCACGGCTAGGAGGCTGGCGATGCATGTCCAGATGATCAAACCCGACGCGGCCACAGGCCAATTGTTGATCGGCGCGCAGTTCAGCGATGCCTTTAGTGTAGTGGTTGGCGGCACCGCGCTCGATGCACGGCACGCGGCCGAGAAAATGCTGGGCCACTCGCCGCGATGGATCGAAAGACTGCTTGCTTTGCGCAATTTTCTGGTATCGCCGTTTGGCTTGAAGAGGCCTGTTGCAGCCGGGACCGGCGCCGTCGATACCATCGGGATATTTCCCGTCATGAGCGAAACCCCGGGCCGCCTTGTCGCGGGCTTAAACGACAAGCACCTGGATTTTCGTGTCGTGGTGGATATTGCAACTTCCGGCCATGGCCAGCGTGTCACTGCGACCACGCTGGTGCTGACGCACAATCTGCTTGGCCGACTTTATCTCGCGATCATCTTGCCATTTCACCGCCTCGTCGTCCGCGCGTTGCTGCGGCAAGTCGCAGCCTGAAACGTTTCGCGCGAAAGCCTGCCCCGCATTTGATGCGGGGCCGATATATTGGTTCGCGTGAAGAAAAACACGTTCAACAAAAGATCGGTATCGCGGCCCGATGCCGGCGGTTCAAACCTGCTCGGGAGTTGGCGCATCCGGCTGCGTTTCGGACCACTCCGCGATACAGCGCTCCAGGTCTTTCAGGTTCTGCCGCATTTGCTCCAGTGCAAAGCCCAAGGCGAAAAACCGCTCCATCACCTCGGCGGGCAGGCCGCGCGTCAGGCCTTCATTGCGTAGCGCCGCGACTTCGGCGGCATAGCTCTGCAACGCGACATGGACCGGCCAGATGGCCGGTGAGCCAACGCCGGTCCGCAATGCGGCGGCAGCGGAACGCAGATAGGTGGCGATCGCGTCGCTGACTCTGGAGAGGGGCGAGGCAAGGCGGACTCGTAGCTCGGACGGCAGCGGCACCACGTTCGCCCGTCCGATCATCACGAGGTCATGGCGCAGCCGCAATATGGTTCGCCGCAGCGGGCCGGTGTAGGGTCCGGAAGACAGATGCGCTGCGCGCTCGCGCTCTGCTTCCGCGCCCATTGCATTCAAGTCAACCAGCGCTGCGCCGATGCGTTCCTGCAGCTGATGCAAGGCGTCATTGTCGAGTCCGCGCGTCAGGCCAGCCAGCATTTCGGAGAGCACTGCCGCAATCCGTTCGAGCGCCTGCGCGCCGCTGACGCGGATCTGACCGTGCGCCCGGGACGGCAGCACGAAGAAAGATACCAAAAGCCCGGTGACGGCGCCGACCATGACCTCGAGAACGCGATCGATCGCGGAATCCAGTGGGTTGGCATGGCTCAATGTCGGAACCAGCAGCACGATCACCGCGGTAACCGTGGCTGCGTTCAGGCTCGGATTGATGGCTGCCATGAAAGCCAGCGGTGCGACCGCCAGCACCAGCAACGCGAGCAGTTCGATCTCCCCGGAATGCGGAATCAACACCGCGATGGCACCGCCATATATCGCCCCGCCCACAGTCCCGAACATATAGTCGCGGCTCGCATTGAGCGATCGCCCGACGCTGGTCTGGGTTACGATCAGCGATGTCAGCACGGCCCACAGCGGTAACCTCAGATGGAACGCCGTGGCAATCGCCAGTGCACCGAAAGCCGCCACCGTGACCCTGACAGCCAGGCCCATCTGCGCCCGCCGGCTCCGCATCGTGGCATACAGGCGTTTCAATAAAGCGATCATGTGCTGACGTTTCCGAAATGTTACAGACCGAGCCACGTTTAATCGATATTGGGCATGGCTGCTGCCCATCACCTGCGGGCGGCTTGAAACCCTGTATTAGCCCGCCTACCCTGTGTTACAAATCGAGGAAATGCCATGGCAGACGAAACCGCAACCCTCGCCGCCTATGTCGCCAATCTGAAGTTCGACGACATCCCATCGGAAGTCCGCGAGCGCGCCAAGGTGCTGACGCTGGATTTTCTCGGCAGCGCCATCCGCGCCTGGCGCGATGCGGAATCCACGCCTTCACTGCTCAAAATGCTCGAAGCGCTGGCGCTCGATGGCAGCGGTGAATCCACGGTGTTTGGCGACGCCAAGACCTGGACCCCCGCGGTCGCGGCGCTGCTCAATGGCGCGCTCGGCCATTCGCTGGATTTCGACGATACCCATGCGGATTCCTCGCTGCATCCGAGCGCGCCCGTCGTGCCGGCCGCCTTCGCGGTCGGCGAGTTGGTCGGCGCCTCGGGCCGCGAGGTGCTGACGGCCATCGTTGCCGGTTATGAAGTATGCTGCCGGCTCGGCAACGCGCTCGATCCCACCTCGCATTATGCCCGCGGTTTCCATCCCACCGCTACCGCCGGCACCTATGGCGCCGCGGCGGCGGCGGCAAAGCTGTTCGGTCTGTCGAAAGCGCAGATCGTTGCCGCGTTCGGCGTCTCCGGCAGCCAAGCCGCGGGCTCGCTGCAGTTTCTGGTCAACGGCGCCTGGAACAAGCGCTATCAGGTCGGGGCCGCCGCCATGAACGGCGTGATATCAGCGACATTGGCGCGTAATGATTTCGTCGGCTCAAGCGAATCGGTCGAGGGCAAGCATGGCCTCCTCGTCGGCTACAGCGACAATGCGCATCCGGACAAGGCCGTCGCCGGGCTCGGCAAAACCTATGAGACCATGAAGATCGGCGTAAAGCCCTATCCGAGCTGCCGCTATACCCACGCCGCGCTCGATGCGCTGATCGCGATGCGACGGGAGCACAATCTGACGCCCGACCAGATCAAGCGGGTCGAGATCGGCCTGCACCGCAACGGCATCACGCTGACCGGCGACGCCGCCACCAAGCGGCATCCGACCTCCATCGTCGGCGGACAATTCTCGATGTTCTTTACCGGCGCCGTCGCGCTCGATCGGGGCCGTTTCGGCTGGGACGATTACCAGCGGCTTGGCGACGTCGCGGTAGACGCGCTAGCCGACAAGTTCGACGTCGTGCAGGACGATCGCCTCGAGGTCGGCCGCAGCCATCCGTTTGGGGCGCGGGTCAGCATCACCACCGACGATGGCGTGCACGAGCGGCTCCACGCCGATCCGTCCGGCGAGCCGGCCTCGTTTCCGGACGCCCAGGCGATGGCGGAAAAATTCCTGACATTGGCCCGCCCGGTGCTACAGAACCGCGCCGATCAGTTCGCCGATGCGATTCTCTCACTGGAGACGTTCGACCGGGTCGCGGCCGCGACGCATCTGGGACGGCGATAGAACGCGTCAGACTTACGCCTTCCAGTGCGCGGTCCAAACATCGCGGCGCGTCACCCAGATATCCGCGACATGGCCGAACAGATCGAATTCCCGTTCGATGACGGCCCCAAGCCGTCGTGCCACGCCCTGTGACGCGACATTTTCTCGATCGATGCAGTGAATGATCTTATCGATCTTGAAGCTCGCGAAGGCCCAATCGATCGAAGCCCGCGCCGCCTCGACCGCGTAGCCCTTGCCGCGAAACTCGCTGGCGATGCCCCAGCCGATTTCAAAACCCGGCCAGCCGGACGGCAGCCATGGCCCGACGCGTCCGGCGAAGCGGCCGGTCTGCTTCTCCTCGACCACAAACATACCGACGCCGTGCAGCGCCCAATGTCCGGCCATGATGGCCGCGTTGCGCCAGCCGACGAACGCGTCGGTGACTGGCTTGCCGTCGGAAGTGATGAATCGCGCTGAAGCAGGATCGGCCAGCATCGCGGTGTTAGGCTCGATGTCGGCCTCGCACCACATCCGCAACTTCAGGCGCTCCGTCTCGATGACGGGGCCTTCAACCCGGAGAAGGGTGGCGCCTGCCTTGAGGGGAGCGAGCATCGGTTTCCATCCTCTCACTATTCCCGGAATGGGCTTACCCCCGGCATTGCGAGGAGCGCAAGCGACGAAGCAACCCAGATCGCCTCAGCCATGCCCTGAAGGCAGCTTGTCATTTCGGGCAATTTTTGAAACCCTGACATCTTGAACCTAACAGCAATGGCAAGCACCGCGCCAGCCAATCAAGAATCACACAGGGAGCAACGGTCATGAAACGTCGGGACGTCCTCAAAACAATGGCGGTTGCAGGATTGGCGGCAGGTGCGGGTGGTGGTGCGGCAACGGCGCAGACCGCGGCTCAGACCTTCGTGCTGGTTCACGGCGCCTGGCATGGCGGCTGGTGCTGGAGCCGGGTCGCGGATCGGCTGCGTGCCGCTGGACACCAGGTGTTCACGCCGACCCAGACCGGACTTGGCGAGCGCAAGCACCTGCTGTCGAAAGACATCACGCTGGATACTTTCACCAAGGACATCGTCAACGTCATCGAGGCCGAGGAACTGAACAACATCGTTCTGGTCGGGCATTCCTTCGGCGGCCTGGCGATCAGCGGCGTCGCCGATGCGATGCCTGAGCGGATTCGTCATCTGGTCTATCTGGATTCGCTGATGGTGGAGGGCGGCAAAAGTCCGTTCGACAGCTTGCCGCCGGATGTCGTCGCCGCGCGCCGCAAGGCTGCCGAGGAAACCAGCGGAGGGCTGAGCCTTCCCAATCCGCCGCCATCGGCGTTCGGGGTTTCCGATGCAAAGGATACCGAATGGGTCAAGCGACGGCTCACACCGCATCCGCTCGGAACCTATACCAGCACCCTCAATATCAAGGGACCGGTCGGCAACAACCTGCCGCGCACCTACATCCACTGCACCAATCCGTCTTACGCGGCGCTACAGGGCTCACGCAATTGGGTCAAGGCGCAACAGGGATGGCGCTGGGCCGAAATCGCCACCGGCCACGACGCCATGGTGATGGCGCCCGATGAACTCACGCGCATGCTGATCGGCGTTTTAAGCTGATCGCGATCCGCGCTCATCGGTCATCCGCTCGGATCTCTTGAATTGTCCCGGCGCTCGCCGGGACGGAGGCTTACAGCGGAATCCTGCGATATTCGCGGTTGGCGAGGCTGGCTTCCTCCAGATCGAGATCGCGTTCGATCCGTCGCCTGACCTCGTCGGTGATTTTGCCGTCGCGCAGCAGGACGTGAATGAATTTGCGTTCCGCCGTGATCAATTCCCGCGTCAGGTCGGTTCCTGCCGCCGAGACGTCATGCGCATCGGGATTGAGCGAATCCGGCAGCTGGTTGACGCGGGTCTCGTGCCGCGCGCGCAGGAGCTTGACGACTTCGTCGGACAATTCGCGGTCGTCGGTGATGGCATCGAGCGACTTGAGCGCAACCCCAAGCGCCTCGCGCCGCGCCGCGATTTCCGATTCGTGTTCGGCGATGCTTTCGGCGTGGCCGGCATCGGCGACGCCGAGCCACCGCACCACCGGCGGCAGCCCGAGGCCCAGCCCGACCAGCGTGATGAAGATGACGCCGAAGCTGACGAACAGGATGAGGTCGCGATATGGAAAGCTTTCGCCATCGGGAAGCGCGAACGGCAACGCCAGCGCCGCCGCGAGCGAGACCGCGCCGCGCACGCCGGTGAATGCGATCACGAACGCCGTGCGCCATGACGGCAGCGGATCACGCGCGCGCAGGCGCGTGTTCAACAGCCGCGGCAAATAGGTGGCGGGATAGACCCAGGCAAAGCGCGCCACAATGACGATCACAGCGACCAGTGCGGTCGCGAACAGGATGTCGACAAGCGGAAACGCTTTCGATTGCTCGAACAGCGATCGCATCTGGAACCCCGTCAGCAAGAACAGCAAACCCTCGATCAGAAAGATCACGAGGTCCCAGAAGAAGATGCCCTGCAACCGGGTCGCCGCAGAGATCAATAGCGGCCCGTTCCAGCTCATATAGAGCCCACAGGTGACGGTCGAGATCACGCCGGAGCCTCCGAAATGCTGAGGAATCCAGTAGGCGACATAGGGCGTAATCAACGACAGCGTGATCTCGATCTGGGGGTCCCGCGCACGGTGGCGCATCCGCAGGCTGAGCCAGCCCACCGCGGCGCCGAACAGCGCCTCGCCGGCGACGATGGCGACGAAGGTGCCCGTGGCCTTGGGCAGCGAAAACGCGCCGGTCGAGATCGCCACTACCGCGAAGCGATACAGGATCAGCGCGGTGGCGTCATTCGCCAGGCCCTCACCCTCGAGGATAACCAGGATTCGCCGGGGCATGCCGAGCTTGCGGGCGATCGCCAGCGGCGCCACGACGTCGGGTGGTGCGACGATGGCGCCGAGCAGGAAGCCGACGTTCCACGGCAGCCCGATCAGGTAATGCGTCGCGGTCGCGACCGCGCAGGCCGTGAAAATCACGCAGCCGACCGACAGCAGGATGATCGGGCGCAGGTTATGCTTGAACTCGCGCCAGCTCATGGCGACGCTGGCCGAATAGATCAGCGGCGGCAATACCACCAGCAACACCAGTTCCGGCGGCAATGCCAGCGACGGTATTCCCGGCACGAAGGCGAGCGCGACGCCGGTCAGCAGCAGCAGGATCGCCGGCGCCACGCTGATCCGCCGTGCCAGCAGGGCAACGCCCGCCAGTACCGCCAGCAGAATCAGAAAAATCTGGAACCTGGCTTCCACGGTCTCTCAAATCCCTTTGCCCTTTTATTCGCCCGCGGGGCGAGAAAAGGTTAACGCAGTGGTCCTCACTCGCGCAAATCGTAGCGGTAGGATTTGGAGACGATCTGCCATCCATCGGGGAGTTTCATCGCCACCAGATAGTCCGTGAAATAGCGCGGCGGCAGTTGGCATCGCACCTTGATGAAGGCGGTCGATTCATCAGAGCGGTCGATGGTGACGATGAAATCCTCGCGTGGCTTGCCCTCGGCCTTGGCCGACGGCCGCTTTCTGACGCGACCGAGCCAATCCGGCACGGTGAGTACCTGTAGTTCGCCCTTCTCCAGCCAGCGCAGGTCCGCGGAAGGATGAAAGATCGCGCCCAATTTGTCGGCGTCGCCTTCGTAGAGGCCGTCGAAATAATGCTGGACGACGGCTTCGAGGGTGGAACGGTCATGGCTCATGGTTTTCTCTCCTGCTGTTCGTCATTCCGCGATGCGCCGCGTGCAGCGTACCCCGGAATCCAGAGATTGTTCGCGCGAAATTCCCCGATGTGCGATTGCGCATCCGAGGTTCGCGCTGCCGCGCCCCGGAATAACGATTCCCAACTTCTAGATCGCACTCGCCGCGATGTTGACCATCAGCGCGACCAGCGCGGTGTTGAACACGAAAGAGATGATGCCGTGCACGGTCGCGGTGCGGCGGATGGTCTTGTCGGTGATGCCGACATCGGACACCTGCGCCGTCATGCCGATCACGAACGAGAAATACACGAAGTCCCAGTAGTCGGCGTGGTCTTGCTGGTCGCCGCTGGGAAATTGCAAACCGCCGGGCTTGGCGCCGCGGTAATAGTCGTGGGCATAATGCAACGCGAAGGTCGTGTGCACGGTGGCCCATGACAGCGCGATTGTCAGCGTCGCCAGCGTCAGGTCCACAACGCTGCGATGCGACGCGCCGAGCTCGAACACGATCGCGGCGATGCTGGCAAAGGCGCCCAGCGCGGTCACCAGCAAGATCAGAAAGCGGCCGTCGTCCTGCAAAATGGCGTTGCGGCGGATGTGCGCAAGCCCGCAGCGAGACATCATGATGTAGACCAGCAGCAGATACACCGAGATGAAGATGTCCCAGGCGATCAACAGGCGCGTTACCAGCCGGAGCGAGCCGGGCTGTAAAAAGAATGCGATGATTCCGATCAGAACCGAAATGAAGGTGCGCGGCCGTGCATAGACCACGCGGATCGGTTTCGACATCTTCTGGAAGCGAACAAGCCGATGATCGTCGGCTTCCTTGCTCGCCATCGCCGCGTTCAATTCTTGCGTTCGGCGACGAAGCGCGCGGCGGCGCGCAACACGTCGCCCTTGGCACCGAAGATCGACAGCGCGGAATCGGCGCGCGTCAACAGGTCGCGCACCCGCTGCTTGGCGCCTTCGATCCCGAGCTGGGTGACGAAAGTGGTCTTGCCCAATGCCGCGTCCTGCCCGGTCTGCTTGCCGAGCGCCGCCGCATCGCCCTCGACGTCGAGCAGATCGTCGGCAATCTGGAAGGCTTCGCCAAGCGCGCGGCCGTAATCGTCCAGCGCCTGATATTGTGCCGGCGAGGACTGGCCGAGGATCGCGCCGGCAATGCAGCCATAGCGCAACAGCGCGCCGGTTTTCATCTGCTGCAGCCGTGCGACATCGACCGGCTCGCGGTCGCCGAACCGGCCTTCACCGGCGAGGTCGAGCATCTGGCCGCCGACCATGCCGCCCAGTCCCGAGGCGCGCGCAAGCGCCCGCGTCAGCAGCAGGCGCACCGTGGGGTCGCTATGGATTTCGTCGCGGGTGATGATGTCGAAGGCGAGGGTCAATAGCCCGTCGCCGGCCAGGATCGCGGTGGCGTCGTCGGTCTTCTTGTGCAGCGTGGGGCGGCCACGGCGCAGATCGCTGTTGTCCATCGCCGGCAGATCGTCGTGGATCAGCGAATAGCAGTGGATGCATTCGAGCGCGGCCCCGGCCAGCAGTGCGGCCTCGCGCGCGACGCCGAATACGGCCGAGCTTTCCACCGCCAAGAACGGCCGCAGCCGTTTGCCGCCGCCGAGGCTCGAATAACGCATGGCGTCCATCAGCCGCTTCGGCCGCTCGATCTCGTCGGGCAAAAGGGTGTCGGACAGAAGCCTGGCCAGCAGCGCTTCGGTATCCTCCGCGGTCTGGTCCAGTCGTTGCGTAAAGTCAGATAGTGCCGTGCCGGTCGTCATCAAAAACAGCTCCAGATCAAGTTGGCCGGGACAATCGGTTATGGCACACGCTTCGTCAATTCCGGCGACCCAGGTTCGGGGTGCCTTAAAAAAGGGCTGAAAAAAGCGGGAAGTATCAGAGGGATATCGATATCGTCCGTATTGTGAACCGGAAACGATAGAATTTGCGCATTGTCCGAAATTTGTTGCTGGCTGTTTTGGCCGTGTTGTTGCTGCCCTATCTGCTGGCGCCACTCTATCGCGCCGGCCATCCCATCTCGGCGCTGATGGCCTGGCGCTGGCTGACCGGCGCGCCGGTGTCGCGGCAATGGATCGATTTTGGCGCGATGTCGCCGTCGCTGCCGCGTTCGGTGGTCGCATCCGAGGATGCGAAATTCTGCAGCCATCACGGCATCGACTGGGGCGCGTTGCGCGAGGTGATCGACGACGCCGAGGACGGTGAGGCGACCCGCGGCGGCTCGACCATCACCCAGCAGGTCGTAAAAAACTTGTTCCTGTGGCCGGGCCGCAGTGTGGTCCGCAAGGCGCTGGAACTGCCGCTCGCGTTGTGGACCGACTGGGTGCTGCCGAAGCAGCGGATTCTGGAAATTTACCTTAACATTGCCGAGCTTGGGCCATCCGGCCAGTTCGGCGCGCAAGCCGGCGCCAGCTATGCCTTCAACCATTCCGCCTCAAGCCTGTCGCCGCGCGAAGCGGCCCTGTTGGCGGCGATCCTTCCCAATCCGGTCAGGCGAAGCGCCCGCAACCCCGGCCCCGGCGTGCGCCGGCTGGCCGTGACCTATACGGCCCGGGCCCAGGCTGCGGAATTGCAGCGATGCTGGAACGAAAATCGCGGCTTTTGAGCCATTTTGGCGTATTTTGAACCTAGCTTTGGGGCATTCCATCCTCTATAAGCGCGGCCTTATCGGCATTTGCGCTTGCGCCAAAACGCTTCAGCCGTCCGCTTTCGGACGATGCCTCCGACAACACCCCTAGAGGATACCGACATGGCCGTTCCCCGTAGAAAAACATCGCCCTCGCGGCGTGGCATGCGCCGCTCGGCGGACGCGCTCAAGAAGCCGACCTATGCCGAGGACAAGGATTCCGGCGAATTGCGCCGCCCGCATCACCTCGATCTTAAAACCGGCATGTACAAGGGCCGGCAGGTTCTGAAGGCCAAGAAAGAGTCCTGACAAGGGCGCAGGCAGGCTGGCCGCGATCGCCAATGCCTGCCTGAATTCGGCCAACGAGTGAGGTAAGACGGTTCCCGGCGGCGAACCCGATGGTTCGCCAGAGAACGCCTTGGTTCTCGTGATAGAGAAGGCCTCGCCGATGGTCGGTTTTCCGCTTCTTCTGATTCCGCTCGCGATCTACAACATCATCGTCTTCCTGATGCCCGGGGTTTCCCTGGCCGAACTGATCGTGAAGCTGCCGCTGATGTCCGGCACCGAATGGCCGGTGACGCTGAGCGATATACTGCTCGCGCTCGGCATTGTCGTGCTGCTGCTCGAGGTCATCAAGGGCGCGCGTCCCGGGGCGAAATATCTCACCGACCATCTGCTGTCGCTGATCGTATTCGGCGGCGCCGCCGCCGAGTTTCTGATGTTGCCGCGGTTCGGCAACTCGACCTATTTCCTGCTCACCTTGCTGGCGTTGGCCGATTTCATTTCGGGCCTTGCGTTGCGCGTCCGGCGCGGGACGCAACTCGTGGCAACTGCTGCGGTCTCGAGGCGAGAGGCGAGAAAAGCGGACGCGGTCCCGGCCGCGCCGCAATTCGATCCTGCGCCTTCGCCGCCGGCGCCGGCCGCCGCTACGGTCGCCGAATCCGCACCGCTGGACCATCCGTAGCCGAAAACCGTCGATCCTGCAGTTTCGTCGCCGGGTAATGACTCGCCGCGATCACCGGACGCGCCGGCGCATTAGGTTACGTTTTCTTTACGCGAACCGGTACCCACTTCGCTGCAAAACGCGGCGACCTAAATGATCTGCCGCGTCCGGCTGGCGGTACCGTGTCCCGGACCTTTGTTTGCGCTGTAGGCGGTCTGCGCGTCCGCAAGCGTCGCTCGCCGCCAGCCGCGCGTCTGGGGCTCCTGCTCGGCGGTCGCAATCAATTGTGTGACAAAAATCGAGCTGGGAAGAGACCATGGCTGGCCGGGGTTCTGCGACCATTGCGCCGACGGGATCACCGGGACCAGGGCGACACAGCCCGGTTTTGCGTCCAGAACGACACCGTCTTCCACTGCCTGTTCAGATTGACTGGTACTCATCATCGTAAATCGAGATCCGGCTGAACTGTCACATGTTGGGGCGTTAAGCCCTTTTATGAAGTTGTCCTCGCAAGGGCTATGCCGGTTCTGCCCGGTCTGTTCCCGGCGACCGTGCGACGTGGTTTCCGGAATATTTATGAACTTTGCATAGGTTCCGGCGCAAAAGAGGCCCTATTCTTCAATCCGAGAATCACCGGTTGTGTCCCAAAACGAGGCGATCTTGAAATCCGTTGTTCCCCCGGCTTCGACCATTCTCGCTTCGCTCGGCCAGGCGGCCTTCGTATGGGATATTGCAACCGATGAAATGGCCTGGAGCGATCACCTGGCCTCGGTCTTTTCGGATATTCCGGCGGAAGCGCTGGCGAGCGGTGCGGCATTTTCAAATCTGATCGAACCGGTGCGCTCGATCCGGACTAACTCCCTTGGCCATTCGCCGCCGGCGCACGGCGCGGAGGGCGTGTCCTATCGTATCGAATATGGTGTGCGGGCAAACACCTCTGCCCCCGTGCTGTGGATCGAGGAATCCGGCTGCTGGTTCGCCGGTCCCGATGGCAGACCGGCGCGCGTTCAGGGCATTGTCCGGGTCGACAACGAACGCCATGCCCGCGACGAGCAACTGGTCAAACTGTCCCGGAACGATCCGCTGACCGGCGAGCTCAATCGCACGCATCTCATCGCATCGCTGGCTGAGGCCATCGAGGAAGCCATGCGCTTCCGCTCGTCCTGCGCCTTCATGTTGATCGGGATCGATCATCTGGCGCGGATTAATGACGCCTTCGGTTTTGATGTCGCCGATGCCGTGATTTCCGAAGTGGCCACGCGTATTCGTACCCGGCTGCGCGGCGGCGACGTGCTCGGCCGGTTCTCCGGCAATAAATTCGGGCTTATCCTGAAGAACTGCACCGTCGACGACATGAATGTCGCCGCCGAGCGGTTTCTGGCCGCCATTCGCGACGAAGTGGTGCCGACCAAATCCGGTCCGGTCTCGGTCACCGCGTCGATCGGCGCCGTCAGCGTGCCGCGCTACGCGCGCAGCGCCGATGAGGCCATCAACCGCGCCCAGGAAACGCTCGATATGGCGAAACGCCGCCGCGCCGGATCGTTTTCGCTGTGGCGGCCGAATGCGGAGCGCGACGCCCAGCGCCGGGTCAATATCCGAGTCACCGACGAGATCGTCACCGCACTCAATGAGCGCCGCATCGTGATGGCGTTCGAGCCGGTGGTGGAAGCGGGCTCGCGCAAGGCCTCGTTCTACGAGGGCCTGGTTCGCATGGAGCAGGATGACGGGCGGGTGTTGCTGGCGCCGGACATCGTCCCGGTCGCCGAAAAACTCGGCCTGATACGCCTGGTCGATCACCGCGTGCTTGAACTCGTGGTGGCCGAACTTGCAACTTCACCCAACGTGCGGCTCAGCCTCAATATCTCGCCCGATACCACGATGGATCCGGATTGGTCGGCGACGATCGAATCGCTGATGCGCGCGCATCCCGGGGTTGCCGAGCGGCTGATCGTTGAAATCACCGAAACCGTGGCGATCCAGGATGTCGATGACATCAGAGGCTTTGTGACGCGGCTGAAAAACTTCGGCAGCCAGATCGCGATCGACGATTTCGGCGCCGGTTACACTTCGTTCCGCAATCTGCGCAAGCTCGGCGTCGACATTGTGAAGATCGATGGCGCGTTCGTGCAGAACATTCCCCGCTCGGCCGATGACCGCGCTTTCGTGCAGACGCTGATCGATCTGGCGCGCCGGCTCGAAATCAAGACGGTGGCCGAATGGGTTCAGGACGAGGAATCAGCCGCGATGCTGCGCGACTGGGGGTGCGACTACATCCAGGGGCGCCTGATCGGGCTGGCGTCATCGCAGCGGCCATGGGACTCGCCGGACGAGACGGTATTGCCGGCGGCGAGCTGAAGTATCAGGGCCAAATCGTTTAACGTCGTCCCCGCGTTCGCGAGGCGTGCGCCGGGACGACAATCGATTGTTTTCGCGGCCTATTGTTTTCGCGGCGACGACGAAGCGATCACTCTTCCTTTTTCGGCTCTTTCGACATCCGATCGAGGCGATCCTGCATGTCCTTCATCTGACGGCGCAGGTTGTCGATGTTGTCATTTTCGGGCGCCGGCTCCGGCGCTTTTTCCGGCTCAGTGGCGGCCGTTCCCATTCGCGGCGGCACGAACGGCTTGAACATCGAGAACGTCTGCTGAAACAATTCCATGTTGCGGCGAACGTGTTCTTCCAGCGGCGCGAACGGCGTTCCGCTGAAGGTGTTGGTCAGCTGCTTGCGGAATTTTTCCTGTTCGCGCGTCAGCGTATCGATGGACTGCTCGAGATATTTCGGCACCACCATCTGCATGCTGTCGCCGTAAAACCGGATCAGTTGCCGCAGGAAGGTGGTGGGCAGAAGATTCTGGCCGGCCTTGTTTTCCTGTTCGAAGATGATCTGGGCCAGCACCGAACGGGTGATATCGTCGCCGGTCTTGGCGTCATAGACGAGGAAATCCTCGCCGTCCTTAACCATCGCCGCGAGGTCCTCGAGCGTCACATAGGTGCTCGTGCCGGTATTATAGAGCCGTCGATTCGCGTATTTCTTGATCGTGGTGGGTTGGTCTAATTTCGCCATGGGTTCACACATGCACACCGAGGACGGGAACCCGACGGCCTCGCCGCAGGGCAGACAAGCAACGCAACGCAACAAAGGTAAGCATTTTCAATGCGGTTCCGCTACCGTTTTGTGCGGCACGGTTAATTCCAAAGCATAGACACTGCTCAGGAAATTGCCAAGAGCGTCGTTTTTGAATGCGGCGCGGCGTAATTCGGTCTACTGGCCAATTGACACTTGATGCCGAGGTTAACAGGATAGATCGACAGACAGGCCCGCCATCCGGCCGCCCGCCGTGCAAGGCTTCACGCCTAAAGAACTCAAACTCAGGAGATGTCCATGTCAGACGATGTCGTCATCGTCAGCGCCGCCCGCACCCCGGTTGGAAGTTTCAACGGTGCATTCGCCACCATGCCGGCCCACGATCTCGGCGCCGTCGCCATCAAGGCTGCGCTGGAGCGCGCGGGGGTCGAACCGGGTCGTGTTTCCGAGGTGATCATGGGTCAGATCCTGACCGCGGCACAGGGCCAGAACCCGGCCCGTCAGGCCTCGATCGCCGCCGGTATACCGGTGGAAAGCCCGGCCTGGGGCGTCAACCAATTGTGCGGCTCGGGCCTGCGCACGGTGGCGCTGGGTTACCAGGCGCTGCTCAACGGCGATTCCGAAATCGTCGTCGCCGGCGGCCAGGAATCCATGAGCATGGCCCCGCACGCGCAGTATCTGCGCGGTGGCGTGAAGATGGGGTCGGTGGATTTCGTCGACACCATGATCAAGGACGGATTGTGGGACGCCTTCAACGGGTACCACATGGGCAACACCGCCGAGAACGTCGCCAAGCAATACCAGATCACGCGCGCGCAGCAGGATGATTTCGCGGTCGCCTCGCAGAACAAGGCCGAGGCCGCGCAAAAGGCCGGCAAGTTCAAGGACGAGATCGTCCCGGTCACGATCAAGACCCGCAAGGGCGACATCATCGTCAGCGACGACGAATATCCGCGTCACGGTGCGACGCTGGAAGCCATGGCGAAGCTCAAGCCGGCGTTCGAGAAGGACGGCACCGTCACCGCCGGCAGCGCCTCCGGTATCAATGACGGCGCCGCGGCGGTGGTGCTGATGACCGCGAAGCAGGCGGCCAAGGAAGGCAAGACCGTGCTGGCACGCATCGTATCGTGGGGCCAGGCCGGCGTTGATCCGAAGATCATGGGCACGGGGCCGATCCCGGCCTCGCGCGCTGCACTGAAAAAGGCCGGCTGGACTATCGGCGATCTCGACCTGATCGAGGCCAATGAAGCCTTCGCGGCGCAGGCCTGCGCAGTCAACAAGGACCTCGGCTGGGATCCTTCCAAGGTCAACGTCAATGGCGGTGCGATCGCGATCGGCCATCCGGTCGGCGCCTCCGGCGCGCGCGTGCTGGTGACGCTGCTGCACGAAATGCAAAAGCGCGATGCGAAGAAGGGCCTCGCCACGCTGTGCATCGGCGGCGGCATGGGCATCGCCATGTGCATTGCACGCGACTAAACAAATGGCAGCGGGTGTGGCGGAGTGATGAAAAGATCATCTCGCAACTGCGACGCACAAAGTTAATAAGGAACGCCCGGCGCAAGCCGGGCGTTTTGTTCTTGATGTTGGTGAAGCGGGCCGCTTAATTCGAAGCTACAAAAAATCCAAGGGAGGATTCGGCATGGCACGAGTTGCATTGGTAACGGGCGGAACGCGGGGCATAGGTGCGGCGATCAGCAAGGGGCTGAAAGCCGCCGGTTACACGGTTGCCGCCAGTTATGCCGGCAATGATGCGGCGGCAGAAAAGTTCAAGGCCGAGACCGGCATTCCCGTCTACAAATGGGATGTCAGTTCGTTCGATGCCTGCGCCGCCGGAGTCAAGCAAGTCGAAGCCGACCTCGGTCCGGTCGATGTCCTCGTCAACAACGCCGGGATCACCAAGGACACCGCGTTCCACAAGATGACGCTCGATCAGTGGAATGCCGTGATCAACACCAATCTAGGCTCGCTGTTCAACATGACGCGCCAGGTGATCGAGGGCATGCGCGCCCGAAAATTCGGCCGCGTCATCAACATCTCCTCGGTCAACGGCCAGAAGGGCCAGTTCGGCCAGGTCAACTATTCCGCGGCCAAGGCCGGCGACATCGGCTTCACCAAGGCGCTTGCGCTGGAGAACGCCAAGGGCGGAATCACCGTGAATGTGATTTGCCCGGGCTACATCAATACCGAGATGGTGCAGGCGGTGCCGAAGGAGGTTCTCGACAAGAACATCCTGCCGCAGATTCCGGTCAACCGGCTCGGTGAGCCGGAAGAGATCGCGCGCAGCGTGGTTTTCCTGGCCGCCGAGGACGCCGGCTTCATCACGGGATCGACACTGACCGTGAATGGCGGGCAATATCACGCGTGATTTGACGCGGGTGTCGCTGTCGCGGCCGGCGAAGCGTTTAATGAGGCGTCATGCCGGGGCAGAAGCGCGTCTTCGCGCTGGATGTCCGGGGCATCCACGTCTTTAATGACGTTCCTGAAAGCAAGACGTGGATGGCCGGGACATAGGTGAGCGGAAGCGACACCGTCCTTCGGACGGCTATGCCCGGCCATGACGCAAGAACGTTGCACCACTCAGATGACCTCCCGCACCGCGACGCTGATCGGACTGACCGCTATCCTGATGTGGTCGCTGTTGGCGGCGCTGACGGTGGCGACCGGCAGGATCCCCGCCTTTCAACTGGCGGCGATGACGTTCGCGATCGGCGCGCTGGTGGGATCGTTGACATGGATCGGGCGGCCCGAGGCGATCGCCGCGTTGCGGCAGCCCGCGCTGGCATGGCTCGTCGGGGTCGGCGGGCTGTTCGGATATCACGCGTTGTATTTCCTGGCGCTGCGCTTCGCGCCGCCGGCCGAGGCCGGATTGCTGAATTATCTCTGGCCGCTGCTGATCGTGCTGTTTTCATCGCTGCTGCCCGGCGAGCGGCTGGCGCCGCATCACGTCATCGGCGCGCTGCTCGGGCTTGCCGGCACGGTGCTGTTGTTCGCCGCCAGCAGCGGCAGCGGTTTCGCGCCCGGCCAACTGCCCGGATTGCTCGCGGCGTTCGTTGCGGCCTTTGTGTGGGCTGCCTATTCGGTGATGTCGCGCCGGCTCAAATCCGTGTCGACCGATGCGGTGGCGGGCTTTTGTCTGGTGACCGCGCTGCTCGCCGCTGGCGTGCATGAACTGGTCGAGGTCACGGTCTGGCCTGATACCGCGGGCCAATGGCTGGCGATCATAGCGCTCGGCATCGGGCCCGTCGGCGCCGCATTTTATGCCTGGGACATCGGAATGAAACGTGGCGATATCCGCGTGCTGGGCGCTGCGTCCTACGCGACGCCGCTGCTCTCGACCCTGTTTCTGATTTTGGCCGGCTTTGCGAAACCGAGCGCGAGCATCGCCATCGCCGCGGTCTTGATCGCCGGCGGCGGGTTGATCGCGGCGAAAGACATGATCGGGAAGCGGAGCGCTTCATCCTGAGCGTGGTGCCTCAGGATGAAGACGGTGGCATCCATACCTTTGGCGCCAGTTCAAAGGACGCAAAATCGAATCCCGGCGCCACCGTGCATCCGACCAAGGTCCAGTCGCCGGTGCTTTCGGCCGCCTGCCATGCCTGCGCCGGCACGATGGCCTGAGGTCGTTCGCCTGCCGCAAGATCGGGGCCGAGCCTGACGCTGCGCCGCTCGTCGCCATCGGCGATCTGCAGAATCAACGCGCCGCCGGCGTAATAATGCCAGGTCTCCACCGCGTCGATGCGATGCCAGTGCGAGCGTTCGCCGCGCGCCAGCAGGAAATAGATCGAGGTCGACAGCGAGCGTCCGTTGGCGTCTGTGCGCGCGTCGCGAAACGTCTCGCGATAGTGGCCGCCCTCGGGGTGTGGCTTCAATTCAAGCCGTGCAACGATGTCGGCGGCGGTCGGCGCCTCGATCATCGGAATTTGCCCATCAGCATTGGTCCATCAGGATTTGTTCTTGCGTTCGCGCAATTCGCCGAACACGTCGGCGGCGCTCTGGCCCTTCATGCGCACGCTGGCCGCGACCGACGGCTCGTCGGCGCGCAGGAAGACGTTGGCCTTCTTCTCGTCGCCCAGCAAAGTCGGGATCGTCGGCTTGTTCTCGCTGCGCAAGCGCTTCACCTCTTCGGCGCGTGCCTTCAAGGCCGCGTTGTCAGGCTCGACGGTCAGCGCGAATTTGATATTGGCGGCGGTATATTCGTGACCGCAGTAGAGCTTGAAATCGTCAGGCAGGGCGCGCAGCTTGAGCAGCGAATCCCACATCATCGGATAGGTGCCCTCGAACACCCGTCCGCACCCGATCGAAAACAGCGTGTCGGCGGCAAACAGCGCCTTTTCGCCGTCGAAGACGTAGCTGATGTGGTCGAGGGTGTGGCCCGGAGTTTCCAGCACCCGCGCCAACAGGCTGCCCACCTTGATGACGTCGCCCTGGCCGGCGCGCAGGTCGACATTGGCGATCTTGGCGGACTTGTCGTGTGGCGCGACCACGCGGCATTTGTATTTCTGCTTCAACTCGGCGACGCCGCCGACATGGTCGCCATGATGATGGGTGATCAGGATATCGGTCAGCGTCCAACCCTCGCGCTCCAGCGCCGCGACAATGGGTCCGGCTTCCGGCGCGTCGATGGAGGCGGTCGCTTTGGTCGCGGGGTCGTGGATCAGGTAACCGAAATTGTCGGTGAGGCAGGGGAACAAGCGAATTTCGGCAGTCATGTTATCTCCGTGATCGAGCTTAGGCAGGAACGCGAGCAAGCCCCATATAGGGCATGAAATATGGCGTTAACGCCGAATAAGCAATGCGATATTGGGCACGCATTCGGGGGAAGCTTCGTGTTAGATTGAGTTCATGACGATCGATGTCGTTGATCTCCGTGATTTCTACTCGCAGCGCCTCGGCATCGTGGCGCGGCGGCTGATCAATCGCGGTATTCATGCGCGCTGGCCGGATGCCGCGGGTCAGCGGGTGCTTGGCCTCGGCTATCCGACCCCCTATCTCGGCCTGTTTCGCGAGGATTCGGAGCGCTGCTTCGCCTTCATGCCGGCCGCGCAGGGCGTGTTGAAATGGCCGACGGCGCGGCCGACTCTGGCGACACTGGTCGACGAGCTTTCGCTGCCGCTGCCGGATGCCGCAGTCGACCGTATCCTGCTGGTTCACGCGCTGGAAATGTCGGACGATCCGGAAGGATTGCTGCGCGAGGTATGGCGGGTGCTGGCGCCTTCGGGTCGCATGATGGCGGTCATTCCGAACCGGCGAGGGGTCTGGACGCGCACCGACACCACGCCGTTCGGTCACGGCCGGCCGTATTCGCGTTCGCAGATTACGCAGTTGCTGCGGCAGACCTGGTTCACGCCGACAGCATGGGGCGAGGCATTGTTCGTGCCGCCGGTTCACGGCGGCTGGTTCCTGCGCTCCGCCATTGCGTGGGAGCGCGTCGGCGCCGCGCTGTCGTTGCCGTTCGCCGGTGTTCATATCGTGGAAGCAACCAAGCAGGTCTATCGTGCGATACCGGCGCACCGCGAACGCACGCGGCTGATTCCGTCGTTGCCGCCGGTGCTGGTGCCGTCGTCGTTACAGCCGAAAAATGCGCAGCTTTTCCATGCGTCGCTCCGGCGAAGCACCGAATAGCGGTAGGCGAACCCGATCGGTCGGCATCGCGATGCGGGAACTCTGGCACCCCGAACGCGTTGATCGACATAGCGGACGTAAAGGCTGTCGACAGCCTTTCAAGAACCCTGGAACGTCATACCCCGGGGTTTCCTCATGGGTTCAATCCGATGCATTTGCGGCGATGGCAGCGTGATTCGACGATTGCCGCCATGGGACCTGCGCCAGGGGATGATGCAGGCAATGATGATCGCAGCGCCGATCGCTTCGTCGAAAGCAGTATTCCCTTCCGTCTCGACGCCTTGCGCTGGAGCGGTTTCCATACGCGCGTCGTGATCGCGCTTGGCATCACCTGGATCCTGGATGGACTGGAGGTGACGCTGGCGGGCGCGTTGTCCGGCGCGCTGAAGCAAAGCCCCACGTTGCGGTTCACGAATTTCGACGTCGGATTTTCCAACAGCGCCTATCTCGCCGGTGCGGTGATCGGCGCGTTGGGGTTCGGCTGGCTCACCGACCGGATTGGACGCAAGAAATTGTTCTTCATCACGCTGGCGTTCTATCTCGCGGCCACCGCGGCGACGGCGCTATCCTGGAGCGTCGCCAGCTATGCGCTGTTCCGGTTCCTGACCGGCGCCGGCATCGGCGGCGAATACACCGCGATCAACTCGACGATTCAGGAATTGGTGCCGGCGCGCTATCGCGGCTGGACGGACCTGGTGATCAACGGCAGTTTCTGGATCGGTGCGGCGCTGGGTGCGATCAGCGCGATCATTCTGCTCGATCCGCATTTGCTCGGTCCTGATCTCGGCTGGCGGCTTGCCTATCTCACCGGCGCCTTTCTCGGCCTTATCGTGTTTGTGATGCGGATGTGGATTCCGGAAAGCCCGCGATGGCTGGTGATTCACGGTCATCCCGAACGCGCCAATGCGATCGTGGACGCTATCGAGCGATCCGCGGTCGGAAACATACGAGACGCGGATCAACCTGCGTGGCCGACTATAAAACTGAAAATGCGCGATCACACACCGCTGCGCGAAGTCGCGCACACCCTGTTTTCCGTGTATCGCCAGCGCTCGCTGGTCGGATTGGCGCTGATGATCGCGCAGGCGTTCTTCTACAACGCGATCTTCTTCACCTTTGCGCTGGTGCTGACCGACTTCTACGGGATCGCCGCGGACCAGGTCGGATGGTACGTCCTGCCGTTCGCGGCCGGCAATTTCCTGGGACCTTTGGTGCTTGGCCGGCTGTTCGACACGCTGGGGCGCCGAGTGATGATTACGCTGACTTACGCGGTCTCGGGGGTTCTGCTCGCGCTGTCGGGTTATCTGTTCTCGATCGGCGTGCTGAGCGTGCAGACGCAGACGATGGCCTGGATGCTGATTTTCTTTTGTGCCTCACCGGCGGCCAGCGCGGCGTATCTTACCGTCAGTGAGACCTTTCCGCTGGAGGTGCGCGCGCTCGCGATTGCGCTGTTCTATGCGGTGGGAACGGGCATTGGCGGCGTCGCCGGCCCGGTCCTGTTCGGGGCGTTGATCGATACGGGATCGCGCGCCAGCGTTTTCGGGGGCTATCTGTTCGGCTCGGGGTTGATGATCGCGGCGGCGGCTGTCGCCTGGCGCTACGCCATCGCGGCGGAGCGCCGGACGCTGGAATCGGTTGCACGGCCGCTGGCTTTTGTGGAGTAGAATGACATGAATCAGGACGTGGCAGACGAGGATCTGGCCGAGGTGCGCGTGCCGGAAAACGGACGGAAAAACACGCAGGGGCTGACCGCGGGCGATCTGGCGCAGCGCCTCGGCGATTGCGCGGTGCTGCTCGATATCGACGGTACGCTGCTCGATCTCGCGCCGACACCGCGCGAGGTGTGGGTCCCGCCGGGCCTGGCGAAAACCCTCGGCCGGCTGCATGAAAAGTCCTCCGGCGCGCTCGCGCTCGTTAGCGGACGTTCGCTGAACGATATCGACCTGATCTTTGCTCCCGAACAATTTCCGGCCGTTGGCGGCCATGGCGCGGAAATGCGGGTAGCGATCGATAGCGAATCGGTCGCCGTCCATGCGCCGCCGATGGACAAGGAACTGAAGCGCCGTCTTGCCGCCATCGCCAAACTCAGTCCGGGCATTCTGCTCGAAGACAAGGGCTATTCACTGGCGCTGCACTATCGGCTGGCGCCGCACGCGGAGAAGGCGATCTACGAGGCGGTGTCCCTGATCCGGGCCGATCTGCCCAATGCGCCGATCGAAGTGCTGCCCGGAAAATGCGTCTGCGAAATCAAGCATTCCGGATTCACCAAGGCCACAGGAGTTCGCGAACTCATGACCCACGTGCCGTTTCGCGGGCGGCTTCCGGTTTTCGTCGGCGACGATGTTACCGATGAATCGGTATTCGCCATCATGCCTGATTTCGGCGGTCTCGCATTTTCGGTGGGCCGGCGTGCGCAAGGCGTCGCCGGGCATTTCGATGAACCGCGCGATGTGCGGGCGTGGCTTGCGCGTCTCGCCGATGACGAAGCTGCGGCAAAGCGGTGATTGAGCACAATCGCGTTTGCGATCGTGACAAATTTGCGATCGTGACGAAATCGAGGCGTTTATGCCAGCCAATCGAAATTTGGAAAGTTTGGCAGTGTTGCCTTGAGTTCCTTGGCTGCGGCGTTTGAATTTGGTTTGATTTCGTTGAAAGGGTGACGAGGAACCATATTGATGAATGGCCGTTAATACGCGGGCGGAACATCCGGAGGGGACCCTGTGAACCTCGTTGTCGTTTCAAATCGCGTCGCGCGTGGCAGCGCCAATGAGCCTATGACGGGTGGACTCGCTGCTGCCTTGCTGCCGGTGGTGGAGAAATCCGGGGCGATTTGGGTCGGTTCCAGCGGTCGCGTTCGTGACGGTGCCCAGAAGGAGCCGTTCGCTGAAATCGAAGCACTCGGGGCAGGCGCGCTGGCAATGCTGGATCTTCCGGCCGCGCATTACGGTGGTTATTACGAAGGTTTTGCCAATTCGGCGCTGTGGCCAGCGCTGCATTCCCGGGCCGATCTGATCCGTGCCTCGCAGGACGACTATCTTTCCTACCGCGAGGTGAACGCATTCATGGCGCGCGCGCTGCTGCGTTTCAAAAAGCCGGACGCCGCTTTCTGGATTCAGGATTATCATTTCCTGGCGCTGGGGGCGGAATTGCGCGATCTCGGCGTGACGCAGCCGGTCGGCTTCTTCCTGCATACGCCGTGGCCGGCGCGCCACGTCATCGAAGGCGTGCCCCACCATCGCGAACTGGTCGAGGCGATGCTGGCCTATGATCTGATCGGATTCCAGACCCAGGATGATTGCGAAAGCTTCCTCGGATATCTCGCGTCCTGTCTCGGACTGGCGAGCGAGGACGGTGTGGTGATGTCGCGTCACGGCAAATCGCGCATCGCGGTGTTTCCGATCGGGATCGATCCCGAGAAATTCGCGCTGCAAGCCGCCAAGGCTGTGACCCATCCCGACGTTTCGCAATTGCGGCGAAGCCTGCACGGAGAGAAGCTGGCAATCGGCGTCGATCGGCTGGATTATTCCAAGGGGCTGGTCAACCGCATCAACGCATTTGATCGGATGTGGACCTTGCAGCCGGCGCTGGCGCGCAGGGCGTCCCTGTTGCAGATCGCGACACCCTCGCGCGGCGCGATCGAAGCCTATGGCAACCTGCAAAGCGAACTCGCCAAGCTGGTCAGCGACGTCAATGGCCGCCATGGCGAAGTGGACTGGACACCGATTCGCTATCTCAACAAGGGCTTTAGCCAAACCGTGCTGGCGGGACTTTATCGCACCGCCCAGGTCGGCGTGGTGACGCCGCTGCATGACGGCATGAATCTTGTGGCCAAGGAATATGTCGCAGCACAAAACCCCGCCGACCCCGGCGTGCTGGTGCTATCGAAGTTCGCTGGTGCGGCCAACGAACTCGATGCCGCCCTGCTGGTGAATCCTCACGATATCGACGGCATGGCGCGGACCATCGCGACAGCACTCAGTATGCCGTTGCCGGAACGGCAGCTGCGTTGGGAAGCGATGATGGAAAAACTTCGCAGCCGCACGATTCAGCAATGGTTCTTGGATTTTGTCGAGGCCTTGCAGGCGACCCGGATCGAAGATGGTGGAGCGATGCCGGAGAGCATGGAGCCGCCGACCGTGTGGCCGCTTCGGTCGGTCAATTCAAGCTCGCGATATCACTAGTCTGCTGGCTTGACGCGCGTTCCCGGCGCGGTTTTTGCTCGCTAACGCTAGTAACAATACGACACGCCATCGAGAATGGCGCAGCGCATCTTGTTCGGGGCGTTCGGATCATCCAGCGCTACGGAGCCTTTGCCCTGGCCGACGAACACGCCGGGTCCCAGTTTGACCGACAATTTGTTGCCGATGATGACGCTCGGATGCGGCGATGAGCTCGATGGCGTGTCGTCGGGCCAGATGATGGCGTCGCCCGACAGCACGCCGCGCCGCCCGTCATCGCAGGTCACGACGGGGCCTTCATGACTACAGGCCTGGGCCATCGCCGGTCCCGCGCGACCCACGGCGATCGCGGCGAGGAAAATCACGGGTTTCACCGCCCCGTCGATCGCCGTGTCGTCCTCCCGGCCGTTGATTTGCCGCTCCATCCATCGTCACCGGTAAGCGGTTTTCGGTTCAAGGGCTTTAAGCGCGAACATCCGGCGCCGGCGGAAATGTCAAATTACCAAGACTAATCAATTGGTTGGGGAAATAGTTACGGCCGCGGCCCCGGTCACTTGCAAAAGTCCTCCTGTCCCTTCAAGAGAGGGCCTCCGGAGAGATGGCCGAGTGGCTTAAGGCGCACGCTTGGAAAGCGTGTGTGCGGGAAACCGTACCGTGGGTTCGAATCCCACTCTCTCCGCCAGCTTAGCCGAAGCCGTGTGTTCTCCAGGCGATCCCTTTGGCAATTGTGCCCAGTAGCCGCAGCCGTTTCTAATTTGAGCTCCGGACTCCCCAGAGACAGAATCGCCCATTTATCCGCCGAAAGGCCCGTTTCTCTCCGAACCTCTGCGCTCCGCCCATTCCGTACGGTTCTCAAAATTCGATCGTTTCGAGTTACTTAAAAGCTTTGGCGGAATGAGGTTCGCATTGGGGGGCCATAATGGAGCGGTTCAGCGGTCACCGGAGTCGGCGATCGCCCTCGCTACGGTTCAATTTTACTGGCGCGCAATTTCGACAAATCGCGCGCGGTCTCAATGATCAAGTCGATGCGGCGTTGAAGCCTGTTCTGCAGCTCTGGAATATTCACTTTGTCGGTGACGCGATAGGCATTTCCAACCCGCTCGACATAGCCCTGCTTCATCATTTCCTGCAGCCGCCGGTTCACAGTTGCCTTCGGTAATTTCAACGCCTGAGCAATCGTCGCGGCTCGCACTGGCGAGCACAACAAGGTCCGAAGAAAAACATAAATCCCGATGGTTCGGATCGTGCAGCTATCGCTCTGTGCCGCGAATTCCGCGCCGTAGTCGTCGCTGATGCTGCGGATGAGCCCGACATAGAGCCGGCACAACAACAACCGCTCGCGCGCAAGCATGATCCGCGGTGGCGGCTTGATGTCATCGACAAGGACGAAATCGAAGCTTTCCGCCGTATCATGAGCCAGGGCATTCTTCGCTTCAGGGCGATCAGGCATGAGGACACCTTGTAACAGACGCTGTTACTTTCCATCGAAATATGGCCCCACCAAGCAGTTAGCCAGCGGACAGGGCTACAAGTGCGTCAACCTTGTTGTCGCTTGTGCCGCTTGATAGCGACTGGCTTTGAGGTTATCGGACCACCGCTTTCCGAGCGCCCCAGAAGCCTGATCTGCTTGGGTCCGCTAACCGCGTGGCTCGTATCGGCGAAAACGAACCACGCGACGAAGGACGAGATTTTCTTTTACCCGTCAATGCACCCAGATGGGCATCTCATTTCGTCCTTCGGACACGGGTTTTTCTTCTACTAGCCGCAAGTTTAAATCTCGACTGAGACGAGGTCGGCTTAACTGCCTTGATGACCTGTGGGGCAATTGGTGAACCGAGACCGGTACACGCGTCCCAGCCAGCAGCGGCGCGGAAGCTGCCATTGTCTCCCTGATCGATGTCGCGGAAGGCGGCTTTGCCTTGGGCGGCATAAATGGCGGGTTCGATGAAACCAGCGGATTTGCCGTTCTGTTGATTTGCGACGGCAATGAGTCCGGCCCACAACGGAGCAACGGCGCTCGTGCCGCCGATCACGAGGGTTTTCCCGTCAACCCGAACGATGTAGCCAGTGGCCGGATCAGCGTCGCCTGCAACGTCTGGAACACCGCGACCGCCCCCGGGATTCGTGGGTTGAGGGACTTTGGAACCGGTCTGCCAGGTTGGCAGCGGGAAGACGTCGCTGACACCTCCTCCGGTCGCGCCTCCATTTGGCTGGGCATTCCAGACAGTTTCGGCCGTGATAGTTGAGCCGCTACCTTGAAGGTTGGTGCCACCGCAGGCAAGGACGTGCGGACTCGAGGCGGGGAAGTCGACGTGGTTCCTGCCGTCAGTAACAGCATCGGAAGAACCATTGTCGCCTGAAGCTACTGTAATTGTGACGCCGAGGGCAGCGGCGGATTGGCAGGCAGCATCTAAAGCAGTCATGGCCTGGGTGGTCCAATTGACCTCGGCCGAGCCCCAAGAGATCGAGATGACGCTAGGCTTGTAAGTGGTGTCATGGATAGCGTGGGCGATAGCGTCGACGAACCCTTGGTCGGTATTCGGCGCAAAATAGACGACGATGCGAGCACCCGGAGCAATGGCGCCGGCGACCTCGACGTCGAGCATCACCTCGCCGTCAGCGCTATTCGCGGTAGTCGGGTTGTTTTTTCCGCCTCCGATAGGAACCGCTATTACGGTTGGCGGCTTCTGACCGAGGGATTTGAAGTAAGCCGTAATATCTGACCGCCGAAAGCCCCCGCCAAGTTCGATGATACCAATGGTTTGACCGGATGCGGTAGCATTGGACGGAAGCTGGTAGAGTTCACCCACCTGCACCGGCGTATAGGAGACCCCAGCACCGGCGTGGGGACGAGCGAAGCGTTGGCCCTGGGCGACTTGAGCAGCGGCTGCGCCGTGTTCGCCGAGGATACGAAAATGCGGTTGGGCCTGCGGACGATTGTCTAGGCCAAGCACGGCGACGACGTAGCCCTGAAGCTCGGCAGGCAAGCGGATGCTGCCCTCGCGAACCCGGTAGGTTACGCCCTCCATCGTCTTGTGTGCGAGGGAAACGCCAAATGCCCGCTGCATATTGGCGACTGTTCCGGTGAGCTTGACGGTTCGGCGTCCCGGTCCGGGCGTGCCACGCTCTACGGTTAGGCTAAACTCCTGAGCGAAGCGCTGAACGAGTTTCACAGCGGCGGGGTCTGCCGCATGGTTATCATTGAACTGAGCGCGCGTGAGGCGCTGTTCCCCTGTGATATGCGCTGCCTCGAGCGGCGTCTTGCGTCGGACAATGACTGATACGGTGAGGCTAGCGTTTAAGGGCGCGGGCTTTTCGTCGCCTCCCCCCGCGAAGGGTGTTTTCTCGCTGCCGGACAATATGGTCCGGCTCTGGGTCGCGAAGTGAGGAACGGATTTTTTCGGTGCCATTTGGTCCTCCAAAGCAGATAATTGTGAGGTATTTGGCAAAAATACTGTCTTCGGCCATTGGGCTAAAAGCTTGGCGCGCACCCAAAAAAAATGGCATAATCCGTGGAATACGCTTGTAAGTTACCTC
>Ga0210400_10000894_pt1 | contig 30923 bp, 28 predicted proteins | sample IncBWH26MmetaG_FD_155456 | JGI IMG/M metagenome (GOLD analysis project Ga0210400, IMG submission 155456) | Forest soil microbial communities from Barre Woods Harvard Forest LTER site, Petersham, Massachusetts, United States - Inc-BW-H-26-M | ecosystem: Environmental > Terrestrial > Soil >... | reverse complement strand
GCCCGTCCGGACGCTATGCTCGACGAGGTCCCGGTCGCCTTCGTGGTCTTGCAGCCAGGCGCGCCGGATCCCAAGGCCGCGGTGCTTGCCGCCTGCCGCGATAAGCTCGCCGCTTTCAAGGTGCCGCGCGAAGTACGGATCGTGGATCAGATGCCACGGGCCACTCTGGAAAAGATCGCCAAGCACAAGCTGCGCCAGATCCTGCGCGACGAGGCCGCGGCGCTGACATCCTAGCGCCAGCCGGATTTAACACCCTCAGCCCTCTCAGGGAGACACAAGATGCTAATCGACCTCCATGGCCACCAGCCACTTTACGGCATGCTGAACCAGGATCCTCAGTGGGGACCTTTCTGGGAATTCGACGATCAGGGCTTCTTCCATCTGCGGGTCGGCAAATGGGTGCTGAACCTTAGCACCAAGGAGCACAAGGCCGCCGTGGCGGCCGGGCAGGTCAAGAAAACCACAACGGAAGAGTTCTTCGCTGAAAACTTCACGCCCGAGGCCAAGCTCAGAGCGATGGACGCTCGCGGCGTCGACAAGCTGGTCGTCTCCCACTCGTCGCACTGGTACATGTACTGGGCGGAAAAGGAGTTCGGGACCCGCTTCGCCTCCCTGGTCAACGATGAGTTCGCCAGGTTCTGCTCGGCTGACAGCGAGCGCCTCTACTCCTGGTGCCATCTGCCGATGCAGGACACCGCCGCGTCGGTCCGGGAACTCGAGAGGGCCGTGGCCATGGGCGCACGGGGCCCCGGCATCGGCGGCGCCAACTTCGGCGGACGGGAGATTCACGACCGTGATTTTTACCCTCTGTGGGAGAAGATCTGCGAACTCGACGTGCCCATCTTCGTGCACGGCTATAACCAGTCAGTCGCCTGGGGCGACAAGGCCGACACGGACGAGTTCGACACCACCGCCATCGTCGGGATGATGTACGACGAATCCCGCCTCTTCTGGCACCTCGTGAACGCCGGCGTGCTCGACGACTTCCCGGACCTGAAAATCTACATCACCCATGGCGGTGGATACATTCCCTATCAGCTTGGCCGTTTCGAGGGCACCAACCAGGTGCTCGGCGATGCTCGCAATAAGCGGCCGTTGCGGGATTACATGAAGAACTTCTGGTTCGATCCGCTGATCCACGACCTTCCGATGCGCCGCGCCGTCGTCGATGTGATCGGCGTTGATCGCCTGCTCTACGGCGACAATTTCGGCGGCAGCGACGGGATCCGTGAAGATCTCACGGAAGGGCTGGGCCTTTCCGTGGAGGACCGGGAAAAAATCCGGTGGAAGAATGCGGCCAAGCTCCTGAAAATCCCCGTGAAGCAAGCCGCGCCACCGGCGGCGGGCGCAACGAGCGCGGCGCTGGGCGTCTAGCCTGTGGTCCCCGCCCTGCCATCCGGGGAGGGCGCGACCGCTTCAACTCCCTCCAAGGAATCGCCATGAGCCCGCAAGCGCAGATGGAAGTCGAATGGGCGTGTGCCCGTCTGGTCCAGGAATTTGCATTCTGCATGGACCGCCGCCGCTATGAGGCTCTGGCGGCGCTATTCACGCCCGATGGCGTATTTGACCGGGTCGGTCAGGTCCTGAGAGGACGCGCCGCCATCCAGGAGGCGTTGGCCGCACGATCCGTCGACCTGCGGACGCGCCACCTATGCGCCAGTCCACGATTCAGCGATGTCGAGAGCACCACGGCCAGGGCGCTTGTTTACTGCGTCAACTTTGTCGGCCGAGGGGATATCGAAGGCGTCCCCAGCATCCACGGGATGGCTCAGGGCGCGGTGCTGGAATTCGAGGATCGATATGAACGAACGCCCGAAGGGTGGCGCATCGCCGAGCGTCTCGCCAGGCCGGTGGTGATGCCGGAAGAAACGCCCAGCCATTGAACCTACCGCATCCCCCCTCCGGGCCGCGCCAATATTCTTGTATCGGAATGTAGTTCTGATATCAGATTAGTCTGAATCGGCGAGTGGGACGGCTATGGATTTTCGAATGACACCTCAGCAGTGCGAGCTGCGAGAGGCGGCGCGACGGTTCGCGTCCGAGCAACTTCCCGAGGTCGCCCGTGAATTGGAGGAGGATGATCGGCCCCTGCCCGAGACCTGGCTGCGCCGGTTCGGCGAATTGGGCTTTCTCGGGCTGAACGTGGATGCGCGCTACGGCGGCATGGGGCTCGGCAACCTGGAGGCCCTTCTGGTGCTGGAGGAGTTCGCCAAGATATCCGCCGCGGTTGCATTTCCGCTGTTCGAGTCGGTTTGCGGCCCCGTCAAGGCGATCGAGCGCTTTGGCCATGAAACCCTCAAGCAGCACATACTCCCAAGGGTTTGCCGGGGCGAACTGGTGGTGGCCATCGCCATGTCCGAGGCCGATGCGGGCACGGCGCTCACCGATCTCAAGACGCGCGGGGAGATCAGGGGCGACCGTGTCGTGATTCGTGGAACCAAGCGCTGGTGCTCGGGGGGCGGACATGCGGGCGCCTATCTGGTCTATTGCCGATTGTCCGACGAGCCAGGCGCCAAGGGCATCGGCGCCGTGCTGGTGGAGGCCGGCGCGCAGGGCCTGAGTTTCGGCGCGCCTGAGCGCCTGATGGGCTTCCGCGGGGTGTCGTCCTGCGACGTCATCTTGGATAACGTCGAAGTTCCTCTCGAGAACCTCGTGACCCCCGCCGGCGGGTTTGGGAAGCTGATGGAGGCGTTCGATCTTGAACGCTGCGGCAACGCGACCATGGGCCTCGCCCAAGCTGTCGCCGCCGTGGAGGACGTCACGGCCTATGTGCAGGAGCGCCAGCAGTTCGGCCGGGCCTTGGTGGACTTTCAGGCCGTTCAGATCCGCCTGGCGGAGATGACGATGAAGGTCGAGGCTGCTCGCCTACTGATCCATCGTGCGGTGTGCAACGCCGCCGAAGGCCTGCCCAGCATCCTGGACTCCTCGGTCGCAAAGTGCTTCGCCAATGAGGTGGCGCGCGAGGTCGCGGGGGCGGCCCTGCAGCTCATGGGAGGCTATGGGTACTCCAAGGCTTACCCTATGGAACGGCGCCTGCGCGACGCCTGGGGCTGGGGCATCGCCGGCGGCGCCATCGACATCCAGAAGGTGAATATCGCCGCAGCGATGGTCGGGCGTCGCTTCAACCAGCGTCGATCCTAGGGTGAGTCCGCCCCGCAAGGGCCTATCAGCCGCGGAGAGCGGGGCGCCGGGCTGTCAGGTTTCGTCACCGGTGTCCGAGCTCAAGGCGGCGGTCAAGCCGGTGTCCCACGCCATGGCGATCCTGCGACGGCTTGCGACAGCCGACGAGTCTCAGACCGCCACCCAGATCGCACGCGGCCTGCAATTGAATACCAGCACCTGTTTCAACATCCTGCGCACCCTGGTCCTCGAGGGCGCCGTCGACTTCAATTCCAACACCAAGACCTACGCCACCGGCCATGGTGTGGTGAAGTTGGTCCGCAGTGCATTCTTCGACACGGCCGCCCTGGCCGCAGCGCGTCCTGCGATGCAGAATCTCGCCGAGGAATTCGGCGTGACGGCGGCGCTCTGGCGGCGAATGGGTCTGAGTCGGATGGTGCTGGTCGCCACCGAGGCCAGTTCGGCGAACCTGCGCATTCATCTGCGGATCGGACAGCGTCTGCCCGTACTGCTCGGTTCCAGCGGCCGGGTGCTGGCGCCGCACCTGAATCTCTCCGAGGCCGAATTGCGCGAAGCCTTCCGGTCATTGCGCTGGTCGCGCCCGCTCGACTTCGACGACTACTGGACAGAGGTCCAGGACGCCGCGGCGCGAGGATGGGCGATGGATGATGGCTACTTCTCGGCCGGGATTGTCACGGTCTCCGCCCCGGTGCTCGATCCCGCCGCAGGGGCCACCCACTCCATCACCGCCCTCATGTTCCGGGGGCAGCACACTGAACGCACCCTTACCGCGGTCGGCCAGGCGGTAAGCCGTCTGGCGAAGCAGTTGGGGCGCGATTTCAGCTGAGCGACGCGCCAGGCGGCGTCGACGCTGAGGCTTCAGGGCGGCGCGCCGACCGGGCGCGTCACTAGCGCTAGTGTTCAGGCCGGCAGCCCGGGGGGCGGTCTCGTTGCAGAGCTTCAGCGCCGCGGGGTGACCAGCTCAACAATTCGCTCCCGATATTCTCTATTCGAAAATAAATTCCGACATCAAAATATTTGTTGATCGAGGCAAGCGGCAAGCGTAGGTTCATGGAACGGTCGGACGGGGACCAATTCCCGCAAAAGGCTGCAACAACAAAGAAACGGGACCGGACGCGCGCTTCGGTCCGCGGGGAGGACGCTATGAATTCCAAGCTGAGGGCAGGACTCTGTTCGGCCGCGAGCATGGTGGCGATCCTGGCCCAAGCCGATGCGGGTCACGCTCAGGGCGTCGCGCGGCCCAACCGGCCGCAAAGCGAACCCACCGACACTGTGGGCGAGGTCATTGTCACGGCGCAACGTCGCGAGGAGCGTCTCCAGGATGTCCCCGTCTCGGTGACGGCCCTGACTGGCCGTGATCTGGAGCGCCAGCAGCTGTCGGACGTGCAACAGCTGCGAGGTGCGGTTCCCAGTGTCTATGTCGGTCAGGCCCTAGGGGATCCAACCGACATCGCCATCGGCATTCGTGGTCTTGCCCAGACCGGGGCCCAGAGCGTGACCGATCCCACCGTCGGCGTCTATGTGGACGGCGTCTATCGCGCCCGGACCAGCGGGTCGAATGTGGACTTCATCGACATGGAGCGCGTCGAGGTTCTCCGCGGTCCGCAGGGCACGCTTTTTGGTCGCAATACGATCGGCGGGGCCTTCAACATCGTTTCCAAGGCTCCGACCAAGGCGTTCGAAGGCTCCGTCTCGGCGGATCTGGGCAACTATGACACCCGCAACGTCACCGGGATTCTGAACCTGCCCCTTGGGGATTCGCTGGCGACCCGCTTCGTCTATGAGCATGCCGAGCATGGCGGCTATGCGAACAACGTCTTCCTTAATAAGCCCATGAACGACGAGCGGCTCGACTACGGCCGCGCGAGCGTGATGTGGTCGCCAAACGCGGACTGGAACGTGCTGGTCTCGGGCGACCTCCTGCGGGTGACAGGCCACGCACAGGCGCTGAAGACCTTTTACTTCAATCCGGCGGCTGCGGTAGGCGGGGTCCTGATCGACGCCGCCCTTCCCGCGGCAAACGGCCATCCCGGCGACCTGGTCAGCCGCCACGTCAACCAGGGCGGATACTACGACCTCAATTCCGAAATCGACCCGCACATCAGCATCCGCACCCAGGACCTGACAGCGACGGTGACGGGCCGGCTGGGGAGCATGAACGTGAAATCGATCACCGGCTTGCGCCGTGAGGACGCGGAGCGGCCGGCGGACCTGGAGGATAATCCCTATCCGGTGATCGAAAACCCGCTCAAGCCCTTCCACTACCATCAATTCTCAGAGGAACTGCAGGCCTTTGGCGACCTCTACAAGGGGCGTCTGACTTGGATCGGCGGTCTCTACTACTTCGAAGAGAAGGATCGGAGCGGCCAGGAGACGGTGCTGCTGGGAAACCTGGCGCCGGTGGGAACCTTCGGCTCGCTCGCCGACACCTTCGCCCACAACAGTTCGGAAGGCGCCTTCGCCCAAGCCTCCTGGTCGTTTACGCCGAAATGGAAACTCACGGGCGGGCTGCGCTACACCCAGGATACGCGCTCGGCCGTCTATTTCGACCAGAAGCTGCCGGTCTCCGGCGTCGGTCCGGTGCTATGTGGCCTGACCTGGGTGGATGGTCCGGCCGGTATTCAGACCGGGCAGCTGAACAAGCCGGTCACGGCCGCCTGTCAATTGTCGACCCCGACCCGCAAGTTCAACTACATGCCGTGGACGGTCGGGCTGGACTACAAGCCGACCCAAGATGTGCTGCTCTATCTCAAGGCCACCAAGGGCTTTCGGTCCGGCGGATTTCTGCAGGGCGGCAGCGGCATCGCCGCCGCTACGAGCGCGGTCGCGCTGGTCACCCTCGACGGCTTCAATCCGGAGAACGTGATCAGCTATGAGTTCGGCGCGAAGCTCGAACTCTTCGAACATCGCCTTCGCCTCAACACGGCCCTCTATGAGGCGCACTATTCTGGGATTCAGCAGTCGGCCGGCACCACGGTAATTGTTGGCGGCGTGCCGCAGAATTTCTTCGTCACCCAAAACGTCGGGCAAGCGAAGATCCGCGGCGCCGAGGTGGAAGCCCTGGCGCTGGTCGGCCCGTTTCAGGTGCATGGCGCGTTCGGCTATACCGATCCGCGGTACACCTCGGGTCCGCTCAAGACGACCCCGGAGACACCGTTCATAAATTTCTCGAAGACCACCTACGATCTGGGCGTGACGACGGGCAAGGATCTGAGTTTTGGCCGGCTGTCGGCTGACCTCAACTACGTCTACCAGTCGAAGGTGTATTTCTTCGTCCCCGGCGTGCAGAACGCTGCGACCTGGGCTGCGGCGACGCAGGGCGGATACGGGCTCCTCAATGGCAGGGTCTCCATGGATTTCTCCGGCCGACCGCTGACCGTGGCGATCTGGGGCCGCAATCTCACCAAGGAGCAATACCACACCCGGGCGGCGGACTTCTCGGCGTCTCCCGTCCAATTGATCTCCGGCACCCTGGGCGATCCGAGAACCTACGGTGTCACGGCCACATACAGGTTCTGATCCAGGCCAATAGGGGGCCTTGAGGAGATGGCCGTAGAGGCTCCCGGTGATTTTGTGCGCGTATCGACGGAGGCACTATGAAGTGGGCGACCTATCGTGGGCAGGGCGAAGGCGGTCCGATCGATCGTGTCGGACTGCTGGTGGACGAGCAGCTCTTCGGGTTGGAGCCTGGCTCCCAGCTGATTGACCTGCTTGGCGACCTTGAGGCGGCCGGGGAGCGCGCCCGCCGGGCGCCGTTCGAGGTCCGTCCGCTGTCCGAGGTGCGCCTGCGCCCACCGATCCCACGGCCGCCCGCGATCCGGGACTTCTCCTCGTTCCACGCCCACCACCGGGCCGGCATCGAGGCGGTGGGGCAGAAGTGGGATGACGCCTGGTTCGAGTTGCCGTTCTTCTATTTTTCCAACCCCAACAGCCTGTTGGGCGATCAAGATGTGTTCTTCATGCCCGCCAACTCTCGACAGATGGACTACGAGTTGGAGATGTGCGCCGTCATAGGGCGCGAGGGCATCGACATCGATCCGGACGACGCCGAGCGTCACATCGCGGGCTACACGATCTTCAACGACTGGAGCGCTCGGGACCTTCAGCGGGACGAGATGGCCCGCGCGCCGGTGGGCCCGGGGAAAGGAAAGGACACGGCCAACAGCATGGGGCCGTTCCTGGTGACGCCCGACGAACTTGAGGATCGTCGGAAGGACAACGGCTTCGCCCTGGGCATGAAGGCCTATGTCAATGGCAAGCTCTACAGCGACGGCGACTGGTCGACCGTCTATTGGAGCATGGCGGAGCACATCGCCTACGCGTCGCGCAACACCCGTCTGGTGCCGGGCGACGTGCTTTGCACCGGCACGGTCGGGACCGGGTGCATTCTGGAACTCTCGCTAACCCGCGGCGGCGCGGACGCTTATCCATGGCTGCAGGGCGGAGATGAGGTGACCCTTGAGGTAGAACGGATCGGGCGACTGACGAACCGGGTGTCGGTGGGTGAACCGCCCAGGCCGATCCGTGACCGGATCAACGGCTCACGCGTCTAGGCGCGCCAGGCCGCTTGCGCCACGTTCAGGAGTTCAGAATGAAGATCGCCAGAGCCTGTGCCGATGGAAGCCCGTTCTGGGCGGTTGTCGATGTCGAGCAGCGAACGGTGCGCCCGATCGCAGAGGCTTTCCGCGACTGGGCGCCGCGGCTGGCGGCGGGGGCAGGGGAGGCCGGCCTCACCTTCACCGGCGACACGCTCGAACTCGGCGCCCTGCGCCTGCTGCCCCCGATCGAGGCGCCCGCCCAGGTGTTCGTGGTCGGCGCCAACTATCTGCGCCACCTGAGCGAGTTCAAGCTGGATCCGCCCAAGGCCCCAGTGGCGTTCCTGAAATCGGTGCGCGCCCTCATCGGCGCCAATGACCCGATCGTCTATCCCCGCCTTACCCACGAGCTCGACTATGAGGTCGAGTTGGTGGCGGTGGTCGGCGCGCCGGTTCCGGCCTCGGGCGATCCCACGCGGTGTCTGCTTGGCTACACCGTCGGCAATGATGTGAGCGCGCGTGACTTGCAGCGCGGCGGCATCGGCATGGACCTGTTTTCAGCCAAAAGCCTTGACCTGACCACAGGGCTGGGCCCGTGGATCGTCACCCGCGACGAGTTCGGCGATGGCTCTCCGGACCTGCAGCTGAGGTTGAAGGTGAACGGCGAAGTGCGACAGGACGGTCGAACTGACCAGATGCGCTGGGACGTCGGCCATCTCCTCGCTTTCATCAATGATCGGGTGCGGCTTCATCCGGGCGATGTGATGTTCACCGGCACCCCTGAGGGCGTTGGCCAGGCGACGGGCCGTTACCTGCAGGTCGGGGATCGGGTGGAGGCGGAGGTCGAACGGATCGGTGTTCTCGACAACACCGTGGCTCCGGCGACTTAGGACAACCCCGGCTCGCCGGACGCCTGCGTCGACGACCCCCAAAAACCCGCGGAGGATTGGCGATCCGGCGTCAGATGACCTTCTGCGGCGCGCCCGGAGCGCGCGCCATGTGGGCGCGGTGGTTCAGATCTCTGGCTGGTGGACATGATCCGGGTGGGACGGCGGACGTCGCTCCGGCTTGGGGGATGACGGGGCGTGAATCCCGCGCTGGCGCGATGGGCGATCACGGGCGGCAGCCGGTGGCGCTGTGGATTGAGATTCTATTAGCAGAATGTATTTCCGATAGTAGAATTATCCTTGCCTCGATAGGAGCCGGTGGCTATCCTGAGCCACTCGCGACTGAACGCCACCGATGGCGAGCTGGACGCGCGATCCACGACCTTCGGAGTGCCTGTGGCAGATGGAAGATCTGGGTGAGCCCTGCGTGCTGACGGAAGTGAGGGACCGGGTCGGCTGGATCACGCTGAACCGCCCCGCCGTCATAAACGCGATCAACAACTCTATTCGAACGGGGCTGCCTCAGGCCCTGAGCGCATTCGACCGCGACCCCGACGTGCGGGTCATTGTTCTGCGCGGCGCCGGCGATCGCGGGTTCTGCGTCGGGGCCGACATCAAGGAATTCCGACCCGAGATATCCCTGGTGCAGTCGCGCGATGCGATGATCCAGGGGGCCTGGATCGAGGCGGTCGGCCGCGCGTCCAAGCCGGTCATCGCCGCCATTCACGGGTTCTGTCTGGGGGCCGGCCTCGAACTGGCGCTGGCCTGCGATATCAGGATCGCCTCGCCTGACGCTTCATTCGGCCTTCCCGAGGTCGATCTCGGCCTGATCCCGGGCGGCGGCGGCACCCAGAACCTGCCGCGCCTGATCGGCATGGCTCGCGCCCTCGACCTCATGCTCACCGGAGACCGGATCGACGCCGGAGAGGCCCACAGGCTGGGGCTGATTTCGCGCGTCTGCGCCTCAGCCGCATCCCTGTTCGAAGAGACGGCCGAGCTCTCCGCCCGCATCGCCGCCAAGCCGCCGGTGGCCCTCGCCTATGTCAAGGAGGCGGTGCGTCTGGGGCTCGAGGCCGATCTGCAGACGGGCCTACGTCTGGAGAAGACCCTGTTTGCGCTCCTGCAATCCACCGACGATCGGTGGGAGGCGGCCACCGCCTTCCGCGAGAAACGCCCGCCCCGGTTCGCCGGCCGCTAGCGCGGATCGCCCCAAGCCTCCTGAGAGTGTGTCGAGAAATCCATGTCTGCAGAAACCTCAAAAGTTGTCGTGGCCGGGGCGGGCCTCATGGGCCTGGGCATCGCGCACGCGTTCGCCAGCACGGGCCATCGGACCATCATGGTGGACGTGAGCCAGGCGGCGCTTGATCGCGCTCACGCCGCTGTGGCCCGGATCCTCGCCGAGGGTGTCACGCGCGGGAAGATGACGCAGGCGCAGTCTGAGGCTTCGCTGGCTCGGCTGACAGGGTCGGTTGACCTGGGCGCGGCGGCCCAGGGCGCAGGTCTCCTTGTCGAAACCGCCACGGAATCGATGAGCGTGAAAATCGCAATTCTCGAGGCGGCAGAGGCGGGCCTGCCGGACACCGCGCTGATCGCCACCAACACCTCGGCCCTGAGCGTCACCGAGCTCGCCTCGGCCACGCGCGATCCGTCACGGGTCGTGGGCATGCACTTCTTCAATCCCGTCCAGAAGATGAAGCTTGTGGAGCTGGTGCGCGGTCTGAAGACCAGCGAGGACGCGCTATCGCGGGCGCGGGCCTATGCGGTCGCGCTCGGCAAGACGTCCATTGTCGTCAACGAGGCGCCCGGGCTCACGACAAGCCGGATGTCGGCCCTGTTGGGCAACGAGGCGATGTGGATGCTGCAGGAGGGCGCGGCGACCGCCGAAGATATCGACACAGCCCTGCGCCTCGGCCTGAACCATCCCATGGGGCCGCTGGAGCTTGGCGACGTCACGGGCTGGGATACGCGGCTGAGCGTACTGCAGTATCTGCACGCCACCTTGGGCGAGAAGTTCCGGCCCTGTCCGCTGATCGCCAAAATGGTGAAGGCCGGGCGGACCGGACGCAAGTCCGGGGCCGGTGTCTATGAATATCTCAACGGCGAAAAGGTGCCGGGGTCCGGCCTGCGGCCCAACCCTTCAGGGCCCCCCCCGGAGCAACACCGATGACCAATGTCGTTATCGTCGAAGCTGTGCGGACGCCGATCGGGCGGTTCCGCGGCGGCCTGTCCCAGGTGCGCGCCGACCACCTTGGCGCCAGCGTCCTGAATGCGCTGATCCAGCGGACCGGAGTTGGGGCCGACCTCATAGATGATGTGGTGTTTGGCTGCGTCACCCAGGTTGGAGAGCAGTGCGGCAACATCGCCCGCACGGCTCTGCTCTCGGCCGGATGGCCGCAGAACATCCCAGGCATGACCGTGGACCGGAAGTGCGGCTCCTCGGAAGCGGCCATCCACGTCGCGGTGGGGCAGATCACCTCGGGTCTCAGCGATGTGGTGGCGGCCGGCGGCGCCGAGAACATGAGCCGGGTGCCCATGGGCGGCAACCGCGATGTCCACGGCGAGACGTTCGGCTGGAAGTTGCGAGAACAGTTCGAGATGATTTCGCAGGGCGAAGCCGCCGAACGGCTGGCGGATCTCTATGCCTTGACCCGCGAGGATCTTGACGACTACGCGATCGAGAGCCATCGGCGCGCCGCGACGGCGGCGGACAGCGGGTGGTTCGACCGTGAAATCGCCCCGGTGGACGTCGAGGCTTGGCGCGAAAAGCCCGCCGGGGAGGCGGCGGCGCAGCTCAGCCGCGATGAAACCATTCGCCGGGACACCAGCCGGGATCGGCTTTCCGGCCTCAAGACCAGCTTCCGTCCCGAAGGCGGTCGGGTGACGGCCGGCAACGCCTCGCAGATCAGCGACGGCGCCGCGGCCCTGCTGCTTATGTCGGAGGATGCGGCGCGCCGACGTGGCCTCAGGCCGCGGGCGCGAATCTGTTCCATGGCGGTGGTGGGCTCAGACCCGACCCTGATGCTGACGGGGCCGGTCCCGGCGACGAAGAGAGCCCTGGAGCGCGCCGGGCTGGAGATCGAAGACATCGACCTTTTCGAGGTCAATGAGGCTTTCGCGCCCGTGCCAATGGTTTGGATGCGCGAGCTCGGCGTCCGGCACGAACGGCTCAACGTCAACGGCGGCGCCATTGCATTGGGCCATCCCTTGGGCGCCAGCGGGGCCAGGCTCATGACGTCGCTGCTTCATGAGTTGGAGCGGCGGGAGAGCCGCTACGGCCTCCAGACCATTTGTTGCGCCGGCGGCATGGGGACGGCCACGGTGATCGAGCGCCTCGCCTGATGCGCGACGTCTTCACATCGGAGATCATGAGGGAAATCATCGCGCGCGACCTATAGCCCCAAGGCGGCGCTACAGGTGAGCGGATCCGTGATGTGTGGGCCGCAAAGCTGAGTAGCGCGGGCGTCACCTCGCCGTCGCAGGTGACGCCAGGCTTCTGAAGCCCCAGTTGGAATTCTCATGACGGAATTGCATTCCGTATTCAGACTTGTAGGTGCGTCGCCGATGGCGGTGAGTTAGGGTGAGTTAGATTGACTCAAAATGGGAGGCGCCACGGCGCGCCTGTCGGCAAGGGAGAACGTCGATGGATATTCGTGGCCTGGGCTATGTCGGTCTGAAATCCCCCGAGCCAGAGAATTGGCGCAAGTGGGGCAAGGAGATCATGGGTTTTGGGGATGTCGATCCCATGCCTGAGGTCGCCGCGGTTCGCGCCAGCGGCGGCCGCGATCCCGAAGCGGTCTATCTGCGCCTGGACGACCGTCGCCTGCGGCTGGCGATCTACCCCGGCGATCGCGAGGGCGAGCTCGCCTTCGTCGGTTGGGAACTCGCGGACCGTCTCGCGTTCCGTGACGCCCTGGAGCACCTGAAGGCGCTGGGCATGGCCTATGAAGTGGCGAGCGAGGCCCTCGCCTTCGAGCGCGGCGTGCAGGGGATGGCGTTCTTCCATGACCCCGCCGGGTACCGGCACGAGATCTTCTATTCAGCCTACTACATGGAGGATTCTTTCCTCGCTGGCCGCCCGCTGAAGAAGGGCTTCCGCACCGAACATGGCATGGGTCACATCGTGCTTATGGTCCCGGAACTGACCGATGAGCTGGACGCCTTCGGCCACACCGTCCTTGGGATGCGCGTCTATGCGGGCGGGGTGAGCATTCCGAATTCTGGGGCGGCGCCTGGCGACGACGGCCGGGTGCGCACGGAGATGTATCGGGGTCGAAAGAACAAGCTGAGTCATAACCTCGTCTATATGGAAAAGAAGGGATATTACGGACTGCACCACATGTTCATCGAGTATCAGGACCTGGATGACATGGGACGGACCTACGACCTCGTGCAGCGCAAGTCAGAATATCCCCTGGTGATGACCCTTGGCCGACACCAGGCGGACACGTTCTTGTCCTTCTATGCGCAGACCCCCTCAAAATTCCTGTTCGAGGTATCGTGGAACAGCATGGAGGTGGATGACGAGACCTTCGTCCAGACCCGACCCCTGCACTCGTTCGTCTGGGGGCTCGATCAGATCGGGCCTGTGATCCTCGATCATCTGCGGATCGACGCCGATCCGCCCAACTATCCTCCGCGGAAAGCGTCGTTGAAGGCGGTCTGACCCGCCCTCCCAGGCCAGCCTAATCTTCCGCCAGCCACGCCTCGGTCCGCGCATAAAGCGCCTCGGCGCCCGGGCTCCCCGCGGTCGGCAGGTCCGAGGCGGTCGGGGCGACGCCGGCAGCGTTGTTCAGGTAAGCCATGTGCCGATACCCCTGCGGATACTGCCCCAGTGCGTCCTGGTCCAGCCGCAGCGTTGCGGCGGGATCCACGGGATCCAGGCGATCCTTCTCGTAGATCGGCGAGCGCTCCTGGATCGCCCATCGGCCCTGGTGGCGCACGAAGCGGTCGATCATCCGGGCATAGACGGTGACGTCCACTTCAATGCCGTGGACCGGACCCCGCAGGAGAACCATGGCGCGGGTCTCTCCAATGGCCTTCGACGCCCGGATCTCGAAGTTACTGGCGCCAATGAAGTGCTGCGCCCGGACCTGGGACTCGGCGGCAAGTTTCTGGCTGAAGGCTATGAACTGCGCAGCGGTGCCGGAGGCGGCCCCGGTGGTCATCCTTCCATCGGGGGCATAGAGGCCCAGGAGCTGGGGCCATCGTCCGTCGTCGCGATAGAAGCCCCACTTTTGAACCAAGTCCGCAAGTTCGGCCCGGTCCATCGCCCGCCTTAGCGCCTCGTCTTGCATCTCAGCAGGATTCAGGTTCATTCCCCACCTCTCCTCATACCCTCGGGCCTCCCAGGCCCCCGCCGGGTGTGCGCGCGGGTCGCTTTGCGCTCCTGGGCGCTTGGCCGCGCTTGCGCCACCAGATCAGCACGCCCGTAACGGACATCATGGCCGTCCCCACGCCGACCACCAGGCCGACAAACGGGCCCAACCTTCCATAGATGGCATGGGAATGCAGAGGGGTGCGCAGTTGCAACCAGATGTCGGCGCCGGAGCCCTTCCAAGGCGTTCGTTCCCCGACCGGTCGCGCGTGATCGTCGAAATAAAGTTCTTTGGTGTCCTGGATCGTGACCCCGCGGGCCAATGTCCGCTCGGGCCGGTCCAGAAACCGTACCGTATAGACCCCATAGCCTGGGCTGTAGAATGCCCGGACCGGCGGTTCGCGCCAGCCTCGGCCCCGGGCGTCAGCCGCAGCCAGGGTGACCACGTCCACTAGCCGGACGGCCGGCGAGGGCGTTGGCCGGGGTCGGTCGAAAGGACCGGGGGTCACCTTCGCTACAGCGGTCAGCGCCGGCTGAACCAGCTCCTTGCGGAGGTTCTGTTCGACGCCCGTCAGCGCCTGGATCAGCAGCAGGCCCCAGAACCACAGGGCGAAGGCGCGGTGAAGGTCGAGCGCCAGGCGGTGAGGTCCGCCGCCGATCTGCACCTTCCAGGCCGGCCCCCACAGTCGCCAGAGTGGCAGGGGCGGCTTCGCCGCCGCGCGGCTCCCCGCCTTAGGATTTCGCCGCAGGGGAAGCGTCAAATAGACGCCGACGAAGAGGTTGAGGATCCAGACCACCGCAATGGCTCCCATCCACAACCGTCCCCAGCCTGGTCGTTCCGGGGTCAGGAGATTGGTGTGCAGGTTCTGAAGGGTCGGGACCAGATGTTCGCGGTCGAACCCGATCCGATGTTCATCGCGCCGGCCCAGAATTCGAGCGGTGTAAGGGTCGACGAAGACCTGGGTATAGCCGAGCTCGGGACGCGAAGCGTGACCTCCGCTGCGTCGCGCTTGCACCCCGACCGCCAGGGCCTGACCTGGGTCTGATCGGAGCGCCAGGTCGGTTACGACCGCCCCTGGGTCGGCGGCCTCCACCGCAGCCACGATCTCCCCGGGCGCGCGGGGCTGTCCGGTCGCGTGAACATCCGCATGAAATTGCGGGTTCAGCCAGCGGTCCAACTCCACGCCCCATGACAGCGCGGCGCCGCTAAGGCCAGCGACAAGCAGGAACAGCGCCGCCGTAAGGCCCAGCCACCGGTGCGTCGTGACCCACATGGTGCGCATCATCCGGCTAGCGCTCTTCCTCTATGGGGTTGCGCAGGATGCCGATGCTCCCGATCTCCACCTCAATGACCTCGCCGGGCGCCAGCCAGTCGGGGTTTTGCTGGCCCACGATGCAGCCCCCGCACGTGCCCGTCGCGATGACATCGCCTGGCTCCAGCGTCATGATCGCCGAGAGGAGCTCGACGATCTCCGCGACGGACCACCACATATTGGCGGTGTTCTCGGACTGGACGACCTTCCCGTTTCGCCGGGTTTCGAGGCTCAGGCCCGACGCTCCGGGGGGCAGTTCGTCGGCGCTGACGAATTCTGGACCCAGCGCGCCCGTGGCGTCGAAGTTCTTGCCGGCGCTCAGGGCGACAAGGTTGCGGTTGTAATCCCGCAGGGACCCGTCGTTGAAGCAGGTGTAGCCAGCCACGTAGGACAGCGCCTGCGCCGCCGGGATATGGCGAGCTGTCCGCCCGATGATGAAGGCCAGTTCCGCCTCATAGTCGAGTTCGACCGACAGCCGTGGGCGCATGATCGCCTGCGCGTGCCCAGTGAGCGACGTTCCGGTGCGCAGATAGAGGCCTGGAAAGTTCGGGCGTTCGGGGAGCGCGCCGTCCCCGAGGGCGTGGCTCGCATAGTTGAGGCCGATGCCGACGAATTTGCGAGGATAGGGGATGAGCGGCAGGTGTTTGATCTCCGCGATCGGCACCCTGGCCCTGGGGGCGGCGCTGGCCGTGGCGGCCTCCGCCGACACCAGGGCCCCGGGCCCCGCCTGCAGGAGGCCGACGAGATCAGCGGGAAGGTCGGGCGCCGCCAGCCGCAGATCGATCACCTCGGACCCGACCCGCGCGCCAAGCGTCGCGCGACCGTCTCTCTCAAACGTGACCAGCCTCAAGGCGCTGCTCCTCCACCGTCGGCGACCTGCGCAGCCCCCTTGGGGCCGCCCGGAAACTGAGCGGCATTTCGCTCGGAATAATCTTCCAATCACGGCCTGAAACCGGTGGCCAATGAGGAGGAATGTCTCGCGCGTCGGCGGCACAATTGGAGATGGCCAAGACGGCGATCTCTGGATCGTCGGTCAGCATCAGGGAAGAGGGCACATGCCGAAGCCGATTCAGATCGCGCACTTCGTACTCAAAACCTATGACGTTCCTCGGATGCGCGACTGGTATTGCGCTGTGCTCAACGCCCGCGTGGCGTTTGAGAAACTCCCCCAGGCCAGCTTGATCACCTTTGATCAGGAGCACCACCGGCTGGGCATTGTCGGCTTGCCGGGCGAACCGGTCGCGCTAGATCCAAGAGCGCCCGGCCTGCTGCATATGGCGTTCACCTATTCGACCATTCGCGAGCTTCTGGAGGTCTACGCCAGACTGCGGGACCAAGGCATAATGCCGATGTTCACCGTCAATCATGGTCCAACGGTGTCGTTCTACTACGAAGACCCGGATGGAAACACGTCTGAACTCCAGGTTGACCGATTCTCCACAGCCGAGGCCGCCCAGCAGTTCATTGACGAAATCTTTGACGCCAATCCGGTTGGCATCGCGTGCGATCCGGAAGCGTTGCTGGTTCGCGCCGCCGCCGGCGATAGCGACGAGCAGCTGATGTACTACGATCGCACCCAGCCACCGATCCCGCAGCCTTTTATCTGACGATGGCGTCCGCACGCGCGGCAGCGGCCCGGTCGGCCGCCTGGGGCGGGTCATGGGAAGGCCTTGCAGAGCTTGGATGTCAATCGAACCAACTCCTGGCGCTCTGCCGGGTCGAGCCCAGTCAAAGCCGCCGCCAGACGCGAATGGGCGGCGCCGTGCTCCATCAAAAGGTCGCTTACGCGCAGCCCAGCCTCGCTGAGCCGAACCCAGGTTGCGCGACGGTCGGAGGTCGATGCTTCCCGAGACACCCAACCCAGGCGCGCGAGCTTTTCGATGCGGCTCGTGACTGCGCCGGACGTCACCGACAGCGCCTGGAAGATCTCCGTAGGTCGCATCCGGTATGGTGGACCGGCGGCCCTCAGCTGAATCAGGATCGCAAATTCGCTGTTCCCGCAATTCGAGCCCGGGAGGATGCCCGCCACCTCGGCGCGCAGCAGCGTGGTGATGTCGCGGAACCGCGAGATCAACTCCAGCCATGAGAAATCCAGGTCGTCTCGCTCGCGGCCGCAACCTTCGACGAGGCGGTCGATGGCGTCGCTGTCGCAGGACGGCGGTGCGCGGTCTCGTGGCTCAGTCATGGGCAGTTTCGTCCCTACGTGAGTTAGACGGGAAGGGCCGTTACGCTCTTGATTGTGCGAAGGACAACTATCGCCTTCACCGTGGCGCTCGGACAAAAGGGGTGGATGCTTCGCGCCACGAAGCGCTCATAGTCTAAGAGCGTGCGAGTCTTGATTTTCACGGCGTAATCGTCCTCGGCGAACAGGCAATAGACTTCCAGGACGGCGCGATCTTCCAAAAGGGCGGCCTCGATCTTCCGCCAGGCGTCTGGGGCGTGTCCGCGAAGCTTTATCCCGACCAGCACCGTGACGCCGCAGTCGAGCGCGTTCTCGTCCAGCAGGGCGACCCGGCCGCGGATGATCTGCCGCCGCTCCAACTGGCGAATGCGGCGCAGGCAGTCCTGCTTGCCGATCTGCAGGCGCCGGGCGATGTCGGGGGAGGGGGTCTCGGCGTCCCCCTGAAGGATCCGCAGGATCATCCGGTCACGAAAATCGAGCGCGTTGCCGCCACAGTCCTCCGCGAGCCGCCCGTGTGACTGGACTCCGAAGTCTGCGCCAGCATCGTCAGCCATCCTGGTGCGGGCTCATATGGGTAGCGCGGTGGTCGACTTCAGCTGCTTCAGCGCCACCATCGAGCGTGCAGATTCCACGATCGGAAGACCAAGAATATGGTCCGTCAAAAATCGCTCATATGCCTGCACGCTGCGCGCCACAATCTTGAGGAGATAGTCGTCGGCTCCCGAGATCGAAAAGAAGTCCATGATCTCAGGCCGTCGCGCGAGGAGCTGTTCAAAGCCGCGTGTCGAATCGGCGCAATAGGTCTTGAGACGAACGGTGGTGAGGACCGTGACCCCGAGTTGCAAGGCGTCCTGATCGATCAGCGCCACTCGGCCCCGAATGACCTTCCGGTCTTCCATCTTCTTGATGCGCCGCCAGCATGGTGTGTGAGACAGGCCGACGCGATCGGAGAGATCCTGGAGCGACAGGCTCGCATCGACCTGCAGCACGCGAAGGATTTTCACATCCAGCTCGTCGAGGAAATCCACCGCGCGGACCATGGACGTTCCTTCCCGGGCGCGCTGATCGAGGCGCACCTCCATCCAGTTATCTTAGCTTGATGGTAAGATAACTGGATGGAGTGTCAATCGCGAATTCGAGCCGAAGGCCGGCTTCGTGCGCCAGGCGCGCCCAACAACACGGAGTTGACACACCAAGCGAGGCTAAGCGGTCACCAGGCGCCGAGTCAGTCCTATGTGCGAGGAAGGCCGCAGGTCCGCGTAGGGCCCATCAATACGAGCGCCGGCGGGTTCGAAACACCGTTCCTGACTCATCTCACCCGTTGGGAATGTCTGCTGCCAGGCGCCACCGCCGAACGTCTGCAATGGGTCGGAACGCCAACGGGGATTTGCCGCTAAGGGGTGAGTTCGGCAGGCGGCCCCGCGTCCTCAATGCAAAGCTCCCACATTCAGAAGGTCGTTCACCCGCACTCCCGGCGCGCGCACAAGCGGAGTTGGGTGAGGACGGGGCGAGAGCCGGCTCCCGCCCCGTCCGTCAGCCGTTCGCCGAACCCGCCGATCGACAGGCCGACGGGGGGGCCGCGGCCTATCGCGTCGGGACGATGCTCAGTTCCGGCTGATAGCGAATGACCCGATAGTTCGTGCGCGTCACCACGCCGGCGGCTTCGGGCGGCAGCTTCGCAGCGGTCGCGGCCTTGCCGAACTCGGCCGGGAACCTGTCCAGGTCGGCAAAGGAGTCGAAGAGCACCACGATATTGAACTCGTTGGGATCGCCGCCCAGGCCGGTCTGCGACACCAGCACGCCCTTGGCGTTGGTTTTTGCGATGACCGCCGTGAGCGCCTTCAGGTTGCTCGTGTAGGCCGAGACGTGGCCTGGCGAGACGCTCTGGGTTGAGAGGACCGCCAGCTTGCTCTGGTAGTTCGGTTTAGGCGCGATGCTGAGTTCCGGCCGCGGCGTGATCAGGTAGGTGCGCAAGTCCAGGATCATCGACTGCCGCTTCGCCACCACCGCCGCGGTCTCGGCCTGAGTGACACCGCTGGGCGGCGCGTCGTAGCTTGCGACCCCCGTGATCGGCCGGACGAAGTAGACCTCGCCGCCGAGACCCATAGTCGTCATCCAGGTCTGACGGTCCTTGACCCCGCCCTTGATCCGCAGGGGATTGGCTTCGTTCTTCACCCAGTCCCGGAACGCCAGCTCCTGGCCTGGCTTCACGTGGATAAGCGTGATCTCGATGGCCTGGGGCGCAGCAGGCGGCTGCGCCAGGGCTGAGCTTGGTCCCGCGGCGGCGATGAGCAAACCGCCAACGGCAACAACCGCTCTCATAGTGTGACAAGCGAAATTCATGGTCTCCTCCCGATGATGAATATTATTGGTTCCTGGAGTCCTGTATCGGATGCGAGCGCCGGCCCAGGTTGACCCGGGAATTCTTGGATCCCGGGCTGTCCCTTGGGTTAGGCGGCGCCCCATCCCGGTTGACCTGAACCAAGCCAACCAGGACCGCGTCGAGGGTTGTGGCGAACCGCAGACCCTGGCTTCCAGACCAGGGCTTCGATGCTTTGCCCTCAGCGGCGGGCGAGTTCAGTCGCGGGGTGGCTCATCAACTGGGCGATGCGGTCCTTGACCGCCGGAGCGTCGACCCGGCTCATGGCCTCGCCGAGCGCCTTGGCGCGGCAGGACTGGAAGCCATCCGAGCGGCCCAGCGTCAGCGTCGGGCTGGATGCCGACCGGTCGTTGCAGGCCTGGTTGACCGCCCGGTTGAGCCGGCCCACGAACACCTCTGCGCCGGCCGGGTCGGACAGGTTGAGGCCGGTGGCGTTGACGACCACGCGCACCTTCACGGCGGCCTCGCCGAACGGCGAGCGCTGCGAGGCTTGGGGCGTCTGGGCGGCAGACGCTCCGACGACGGTCGCGGCCAGGGTGGAGGAGAGCGCGGCTGTGGCGAGGAACTTGTGCATTTTCAATTCCTTGTATGGGTCGAAGCCGGTGTGGCGACAGACCCGACAAGACCACGCCGCCAGCGGCGCCGCGTGGAGCTGAACCTGACTTCTTCCTGAGTTCAGCATGAGCAAGCGACGCGCCCGCCCATGCGGGGTCCGGCAAGCGATGGCGGCGCGGGAACGTTGTGCTAGCTTGCGCCTCGGCGCGGGGCAGGGGCGTTCCCGAGTCGTGTTCCGAGTCCGTGGGGGGAACTCGATGCAGTTGGCGCACAAGACTGCGCTGTCGCTTGGTTCGCTTGAGGTGCGTCCCGCAACTCGAGAAGTGATGTGGTCGGATGGCCGCGAAGTCCTGCAGCCGCGGGTGATGCAGGTGCTGATCACCCTGGCGCAGGCAAATGGCGAGGTCGTCAGCAAGGACGACCTGATCGCCCTGTGCTGGGACGGGCGCATCGTCAGCGAGGATGCGATCAACCAGGTCATCGCCAAGCTGCGCAAGCTGGCCAGCCGCAGCGGCGCCTTCAGCATCGAAACGATAGCCAAGGTGGGCTACCGCCTGCCGCAGGCGTCCCGCGCCGGGACTCAGGACCCGGGCTCGCCGCCGCCTTCGCCCCGCGGGACGGCGACGCCCGACACGGTTGTAGCCGTCCTTCCGTTCGAGAACCTCTCGCGCGATCCGGAGATGACCTACTTCTGCGACGGCGTGTCCGACGAGATCCTGCGGGCCGTTTCGCGCCTGTCAGGCGCCAAGGTGATCGCTCGCGGCTCGAGCTTCCAGTTCCGCGGCGCCGACAAGTCGCGCGTGAACGTCGGCCGGGAACTGGGCGCGACCCACCTGCTCGACGGCTCCGTGCGGCGGGCGGATGACCAGCTTCGCATCTCTGCGCACCTCGTCGAATGCTCGTCGTCAACCGCCCTGTGGTCGGAGCGCTTCGACGGCGACGTCTCGGAGATCTTCGAACTCGAGGATCGCATCGCCCGAGCAGTGTCAGAAGCGCTGAAGGTCACCCTTTCGCCTCAGGTCCAGACCGCCTCGCTCGAGCCCCACGTCTACGAGCTGTTTCTCAAGGCGCGGGCCGCCATGGCCGAAGGCAACCGCATGCTGGACGACGCGGCCGCCGAGGCGGCGCCGCTGCTGGAGGAGGTGATCCGCGGGGCCCCGGACTTCGCCGCGGCCTGGGAACAGCTCGCCGAGGGCCGCGCCTGGACGCTCCGCTCCGGCCGCAGGACCTGCGGCTACGCCGAAGGCAGGGCCGGCGTGCTGCAGGCCGTGGAGCGGACGCTCGCTCTCGATCCGCGGCGCGGCGGCGCCTATGCCGCGCTGGCCATGCTCGAACCCTGGGGCGCTTACGCCGAGCGTGAGCGGCTCCTGGGAAAGGCGCTGGAAGTCTCGCCCAACGAGCCGGTCCTGATCACCGAGATGAGCACCTTCTGCTGGAGCGTCGGGCGGTTCCGCGAGGCGCTGCGGCTGGCCGAGCAGGCCTGCGAGCTCAACCCGTTGATGCCCGCCGCGCGCCTGTGCGTGGCCCAGATGCGGACCTATTCAGGCGACTACGAAGCGTCCATCCGTATGCTCGAGGACCTGAACGAGCGCTGGCCGAAAAACGTGGAGATCCTCGTATCGCTCATCGACTTTGCGTCCGGCCTCGGCTTCTGGGACGTCTGCGAGCGCGCGGCGGCCAAGGCGACGGCCTTCGAAGGCCCTGAGGCGGGCCTTTTGAAGCAACGGCTCGACTACGCCGAGACGCTGCGGACAGGCGATCCGCGCCGCCAGCAGGGCGCGTTGCGCATCGCCACGGCGATCCTCGACCGGAACGGGACGATCCCCCTCAACTGGATCGAGGTGGTCAGCGCCATGGGCCTGGTCGACGAGGCATTCGCCCTGGCCGAGCGGGCCTCCTTCGAGCACATGTTCGACCCGGATGGCCCGTTGCCCGGGGGGAGTTATCCCGGCACCATGCTTGGCCGCTGGAGCGGCCTCAACAAGACGCCGCGGTTCGTCGATCTCTGTGACCGGCTCGGTCTTTGCGACTACTGGGAAAAGTCGGGCCGCTGGCCGGACTGCGTCGACTGGACCCCCTACGACTTCAAGGCCCAGGCCCGGCGGTGCGTCGCGGCTCATGTCTAGGGCCGGTAGACGACCGGGAAAGGCTGGTAGACGTGCAGTGTGTCCAGCACTGAGAATCCAAGCGTTGCGGCGAAGGACACGCAGTGCATCACAGTCGCGGGGCCCCGGTTCAGGGCCCAGCGGGTCTCCGTGGGCGCGTCTCCCGGCTGAGGCGGCGGCGGAGGCCGGATCGCTTTGTGCGGAGGCGGCGGTCCGGGAACAGTGGGCAGCTCAAGGAACTGCAGCAGTTCTTCCATGCCATCCGTCCACATGAAATCGATCGCGACATCGCTCGGCCGGTGGACGCGGATCGGGCTCACATTGGAAAGCGTCTGTCGCGAGGACACCAGCGCGCGATAGATCGCCAGGTCCAAGTCGGCCGTGCTGCGGAATTCCTTGAGGCTGTCGATCTGGATAGACCGGTGATCACCCTGACCGGACAGTTCATCGACGAGGTCCTGCAGGTGAGTATCGATCGCGGCCGGGTTGACCTCACCGCCCGGAGCGACCTCACCCACCTCCACATGGAGCGCCGCCAGCATCTCGTTGACCGATTTGAAGTCGAAGTGCGCGATGCCGATGTAGGATGCGTCAAGATGCAGCTGGACCCCTGGAGTGGGGCGCTGCAGGTCGATCTTCATCTTCTGCGCATCGACCCCCCAGATCTCGCGCGCGCTGAACACCCAGGTTGACGAATCGCAGGCCGTGAACGGTTGCACCCAGACGCGTTCGGCCGCGATGTCCGACGTGGGGGGCCATGGCGCGCGCATCGCCGGGACCGTCAGGCCGACCACAACGCTTTTGAACTTCCCGAACGGGGGCGCCGACGGCGAGTGACTGATCGCCCCTTCCCGATGATCGGCGATGACCAGGAAGGCGTATTGCTGCGGCAGGCGCCTTGGGGTGTAGACGTAGGCCGAGGGCGCGAGCTTGTCCTGGATGTCAAGGCCGGTCCCGTTCATGAACTTATCGAGGAGCCAAGTGATCTTCTCCGCGGTCAGGGGCAGGGCGAAGACCCAGGTCCTGACGCCGTCACTCACCCACGGCGGGATAAGGTGCTGCGTGGCGAAGGATTCGATGAAGGGCGTGATCATGGCCGCGTCCCCTTGAAGAGGCCGACCCACGGCCGCGCCCACGCCGCGACGAGATCGCTTCCAGGCGGGACCGGCGCGATCTGGCCGCCCTCGAGCGGCGCTGTGTAGATGGTCCGGAGATCGTCGTAGTCGATGGTCGCGCGCAGGCTGTAGGCGGCTCGGCAGGGTACTTGGATCTGCGGAATCGTCAGATCGATGCCGTTCATGAACAGCTGCAGGATAGGATTGAAGCTGGCGAAGTTGTTGAAGACGACCGAGACGCCGTTCTCGTTGAAGACCCGGAAGTCCCGGACATCGGTGTAGCGCGAGCGGCAGGTGACCAGCGCCTGGTAGATGGCCTGCGCCGGGTTTGCCGCATCCCGGAACTGCTTCAGCGAAACGGTTCGCATGTCCAACGGCAGGGTCCCCAGGCTGAGGCGTCCAGCCCAAAGGGAGAGGTCGGCCAAGCTGTCCACGAGCGTCGTGCCAGCCCGGCTCTGCAGTAGGCCCAAGGGTGAGCCCAGGGGGTTCCCTCCCGGCCATGGGGTGGGCATGGGCGGATGAGTCTTCACTTCCGCGAAGGTCAGCCCCTCGTCCTGGACCTCGTGTTCGCTATGCGTCTTCCACCCCGGGATCTTGATTTTCGCCTCGAAACTCTCGGGGTATTTCCATTCTCCGATCTCGATGTCGGCCAGCAGCTTCTCAAGGCCCAGCACCTCGCGCCCACAGGCGGCCGACATGGGGTTTTCGACGGTGATGAACGGCAGCATCCAGTCCACCGTCGTTTCCAATGGCGCCTTCCACGTCGTTCCGTAGCGGATCAGTGGGATCGCGAGGAAGGCCTCGGTCTGGGTGATGATGCCGCGGCGGCCGTAACCAGGCGCACTACCCATATCGGTCAGTTGCGTGCAGATCATTTTCGGATATTGGATGAACAGAAGCAGCCCATACGGCCATGTGGGAACGGTGCGATAGGCGAATCCGCGGGTCTTCTGCGGGCCCAGGTTGAACATCCTGTCGGCGTACTGCTGAACCGGCCCCATAGCGACGTCGATGACGAAGGCGTGAACGATCACGTCGGGAAAATGGTAGGGTGGTGGGGCCTCTATACTTGATACGTACTGCGCATAGGCGACCGCGCCGGCAACGCTTGTCATGCGGCATTTCCTTCTTTGGCGGCCAAGGGCGGATCGTCGAACCAGGCACAGCCCGTTTCGAGGGCGAACCGGGCTCCGAAGGCCCGCGCGGGCGTCTCGAACCCCGGCCGCGCCGCGCCCGCGAGCACGCGGCGAACGGCTTCGGCCGCGGCGGCGACGCTGAAGGTGTAGCCGTCGCGGGTCGACATCCGCACCCGCCGGATCCTGCGCCAGGGGTCCTCCGCCTCGGCCACCATGACGAAGCCGGCATCCTGCCGTTGCGCGGCCGCCGGCCCCTCCGGCATCAGCCGTCCCAGCCCCGCCACCGCCTGACGCCACCTCTGCGGACCCGTCATCGCCATGGCCGTGCCGGCGAGGCGGTAGCCCAGCCGCCGCAACCAGGGGAACTCGCAGTAGACCGCGATGTCGCCCACGCCGGTCGAGAGCGGCGCGGTCACCACATCGGGATACGGCATGGCCGCCGCCTCGCGCAGGCCGTCGCCGAAGTCGAAGGCGCGCCACAGCCGTCCGGAAGGCGCGAAGACCAGCCGCCCCGCCTGCCGGATCACCACATACGGCTCCATCAGCGCCGCGATGCTCACCACCGTCCCTCGCGTGATCACCTGCGGATACGACACCCCCAGCCGCAGCTTGACGGCTTCGGGCGACCTCTCCTTCGCCAGCGCGAGAAGGCAGTCGGTGGCCGCCACGGTCAGGCCGACGCCCGGCATCAGCATCACCCCGGCCGCTTGCGCCGCCTCGTCCAGGGCGGCGATCTGCAGGAACACCGGCCACTCGCCGCCGAGGTCGAGATAGTGCGCGCCCGCGCGCAAACAGCCGCGCACCATGGGCTCGGCGGTCGCCGTGAAGGGGCCGGCCGCGTGCAGCACGACGCCGATCCCCGCCAGTGCACGGTCTATGTCCGCCTGGGCGTTCAGGTCGAAGGCGGTCCAGGGCAGGCCCAGCGGGCCGGCGACGGCGGCGACCCGGTCGGGGTCGCGCCCGGCAAGCACCACCTCGACGCCGCTCCGCGCCAATGCGGCGGCGGTCTCGCGGCCGGTATAGCCCGTGGCGCCGTACAGCATCGCCCTCATGGCCGGCTCACCACCCAGGGCGCCAGTCCAGCCAGAAAGCTCAGGTCCTCAGAGGGCGGCAGTCCCGCATAGGCCAGCGAGAACTCGTGCATGGCCGCCCCGGCCATCGCCGCGCCCACGGCTCGGCCGTGCTCGATCGAGCCTTTCTCAACCATCAGGTCGCAGAGCCAAGCCACCTCATCCCGCGAACGCGCCTCGCGTGAAAGTCCCAAGAAGGCGTCCAGCCGCTGGCGGTCCGCTCCCCCGCAGGCCGCCCGGGCGTGGATCAGCATCAGGGTGCGCTTGGCCTCGTAAAGGTCGCCGTTGCGCTCCTTGCCGTAGCCGGGGTCGTCGCAGAGGTTGCGCACGTCGTCCTCGATCTGGAAGGCGATTCCGAGGAAGTAGCCAAAGCGCATCACCGACTTCGGGTCGGCGCGTCCCTGGGAGCCGACGATCAGCCCCAGTTGCGACGGCCAGATCATGCCCATCCAGGCGGTTTTCTTGAGGGCCATGCGAAAGTAGTCCGCCTGGGTAAGCTCAAGCACGTTGCGGTCACGCCAGCCCAGTTCCAGCGCCTGGCCCTCCGCCGTCTCGCGAGCCATGGTCATCGTCGCCTCGATGACTTGCTTGGCCACGCCTGAACCCAGAGGCCTCAGCGCGTCGATCAGCGGGCGCAGCGCCGAGAACATCAGGGCATCGCCGGCGTTGATCGCCAGGGCGACGCCGTGCAGGCGATGCAGGGTGGGGCGACCCCGCCGCACCTCGCTGCCATCCTGGATATCGTCGTGGATCAGAAGGCCGTTGTGCAGGATCTCGATGGCCGCTGCGCAGCCCACGCCCGCCCGCTCGTCGCCTCCGAACACCCGGGCGTTAGCCATGCAGATCGCCGGCCGCAGCATCTTGCCGCCGCGCGACGGGTAGTCCGTCAGAAGATCGTCCAGGAAGGGCGCGCCACCCTTGAGGTAGCGCGCCACTTCCGCGCTGGCCGCTTGGCCGTGCGTGGCGAGCCGCTCGGATATGTCGGCGGTCGACGCGGCCTCCACACCCGCGATCGCCGCCATGGCGTTCATTGGCCCAGCTCGATCGCGAGCACGCCCAGCGGCGTGTCTTGGGTGGCGGCCCACACGGTCCCGGAATAGATCCCCGGAGGCTGATCCTCAGGAACCGCCACTGTCGCCGTTAGTCCGCCGGACGCGATGTCGAAGTCGAAGCTGAGTTCGGCCAGCGGCGGTGCGGCCCCCTCGCGCTTAAGCAGCGGCGAGGCCTTGATCTCAGCGGGCGACGTCGGCGCCTGGGGCCGGGCCAGGCTGGTGGTAAGGGCGCGCCCGACCGCGGGCGGCTTAAAGCGGACAGTCACCGCCAGGGTGTGCGGCGCCGGACCGTTCCGGGCGGCAGCGTCGCCGGCGCCGGGACGGAATGGCGGCACTGGCGACGGGCCGGGCGGTGGCGGCTTCGGCTTGGCGGCCAGTTCCGCCAGGCGATACAGGATGTCGAAGGTGGACTCGGCCGTTTGCTGGAGCAGCCGCACCAGTTCCTTAAGCGCCTCGCCTGCGTCGTGTGGAACCTGGCCGAGGCTGTACTCGCCCTGACTGAAGGCGTTTGCAGCCTCGCGGCCGCGCTTGAGGTTCTCGGAGAACACGTCGTAGCCGACCCGCACGGCCTGGGCGATGTCTTCGCTGATGGCGTTGAGAGGGCCCTCGTCGCGCTCGCCCGCGCCGCCCTCGAAGTCCGGCCCGTTCCTCCGCGCGCCGGCCCGGCGGACGGGACCCATGCGGATCGGCTCCGGCCGGGTTGCGCGCGCTGCGGGATCGGCAGCGGGCTCGGCCGCCGTGGGAGTCTTACGGGTGGTCATAGGCAATGATGTCCTCGAGCCTGGGAGACCCGCTCAGCGCGCTCGCCGCCAGCAACCCAGACATGACGGCACCCTCGACACAACCGGAATGGAACCCACTATCCGTCCAGTCTCCGGCGATGGTCAAATTGTCGTAAGCCATGTCCAGCGGCGAAATCCGGCTGCGGAAACTCCCCGGCGTGTGAATCACGTAGCGGTCGGACGGGTTGACGTTCGCGCGCCAGTACTGGGTGTCGAAACGCCCCGGCCCATGCGGCCCGGCGCCGGGGGTTCCGTCGCCCGCGGCCAGGATCTCCCATCGGAAGCCGCCCTCATTGTCATAAGCCCCCGGCCAGACGGCGCGAATCGGTCCTTCCAGGAAAGCGCGGGCGCTTTCGCGCACCTCCTCGGCCCGGCGGGCGGGATAGTCCTGGTCGTCGTCCCGCGGCGCTTCCGGCGGATCTGACAGGACGGCGCAGAAGTAGACGCTGGTGCGGGGTCGTTTCGCCCAGGCCTCCTCGGGTATGACATGGGCCATGTCGCACCAAGTGTCGAAGGGCTTGGCGAAGGCGCCGGTGATATAGGCCGGCCCCTGCCATCCAAGGCTCTCAAGGTCCTCGTTCAGCCAGACCTGGAAGGCCTGGGACGCGACGGTCGTCACGTCCTCGGTCATGCGCCGCCAGCGCTCGTCCCGCGCCAGGATTTCCCCGCATAGGTGGGGCACGGCGCCCACACCCACGGCCAGGACGACGAAGTCGAAGTCCCGGCCGACCGTGAGCGTGCGTTCACCGACACGGCGGCGGTCCCAGTGGGATTCCAGGTTCCAGCCCTCGGCTGCGATGCGGTCGCCGTCCTGCAGCTGAGCGAGATCGGGGCGCGAACGCCAGCAGGGTCGCCCGCTCACCTCCACCAGCGGCGAATAGGCCCCGCCCGAGGCCGTGCACGCCTGGACGTCGAAGGTTAGTTTCGTCACCCAATCGCGCCCCGCGTCCCCGGGCGGCCGGGCGGGCGACAGGCCGACGTTGGTCAGCCGATGGAAGAACTCGAACTTCACGCCGCGGCGCTCAAGCGCCGTGTAGAGCGGAGCGAATACCACGTCGCCCATCCCCGCCCGCATGCGCCACATGAAGGCGCCGCGGTAGCCGAAGAAGGTCCTGAGCGTGCCGCGCAGCCCCTGTCCGGCCGAAAGCATCGGGCGGTTTTCGTCGCCCGCCGCATAGCCCATGGAAAGGTCGAAGAGGCCGCGCAGGAACGGCGACTGGAGAGCGCGGACCGATGCGCCGTTCATGCGCAGGAATTCGCGGCACTCGAAGTCGTCGATGGCGTCCAGGCCCCGGGGATCGGTCAGCAGGCCGTAGCGGATCACCCCGACCATGGTGGCCAGGGCAAGGTCAGCGACCTCCCACATGAAGCGACGCCGGTCGTCCGCCAGCCAGCGGGTCTCCAGCCAGTCCCGCAGCCCTTCGCAGGCCTGTTCCGCCAGCGCGTTCAGGCCTGCGGCGGGGGTCGAGCCCACGCCGCGCAGGACGCTGGCGACCAGACCGACCGCCTCGGCCAGGGCGGCCACGCCGGCGAAGCGGCCGAGGCGGGCGAACTCCCGCACGGAGTTGGAGAGATCCGCCGTCTCCCCGGCGGGATCGAAGTGGCCGCGGCCTTCGACAGTGGTGTCGAGCAGCAGGGTGCGGAAGAGGTCAAAGGCCCTGCCCATGTAGTAGGTGACAGAGAAGACCTCGCCAGCCGGCAGCGGGTCGCCGGGCAACCCCGCTCTTGGCGGCATGCGGGTGTCCCATCGCTCGAAGCCGCCCCGCTCGGCGACGGAAAACAGCGCCACGTCATTTTCCTCCGTCCAGGCGTCGCGCCAATCGCCGTAGATCTCGCCCAGGCCCCCGGCCTCCAGTTCCGCATGGCACTCGCGCATCATCCGGAAGGCGTTGTCGTAGAAGCCCAGCCAGATGTGCAGACCGTGCTCCTCGATGCGGCCGTTCACCCCGCGCCCGGACGCGCCCTTGCCGCCGAGCCGCCAGCCTTCCTGGAAGACGGTGATCTCGAAGCGGCCGCCATGCTCCGGGCGTGACAGCTCCCAGACCGCCGCCATCGCCGCGCAGCCGCCGCCTATCACCGCCACCTTCAGCGGCTTTGTCGCCACGTGAACCCCCCGCAAATCCGTTCGCCTCTCCACTCCCGTCCACTGTGCCGCGAGGCCCACGGGAAAGCCATGACGCGATCTTGCCCCAACGAGCCGCGAGGGCCGGCTAGCGCCGGGAGGCGAGCTGCGTCGACCGGCTCGTCCGCAGTTGGGCGAAGCGCCGCTTCGCAAGCGGCGAACGGACGAGGGTCTGCGCCTGGGCGAAGGCGTCGGCCCTGCACACTTCAAAGGCGGCCGGCGCAGCGTTCTGGCCGCGGTCGTGGCAGGCCCGATCGACGGCCATCGAAAGCCGCCGCATGAACAGGTCCGCGCCATCGTCGCTCGATAGGTTCAGGCCGCGCGAGGAAACCAGCATCAGCTCCTTGACCGGGCTGTAGCCAGCGGGCGTTCCCGGCGACGCATGAAGAGTCTGAGCTGCCGCCGCGCCCGTGATGGTCGCGGCGAGGATGGAGGCCAGGGCAAGGGCGCTGAAAGGCTTTTGCATGATTGATCTTCCCGATGTGCTGCGCCGAACCGGCGACACCTCGGATTGACCACCTACGCGCCCTTGGGCGCGCGGAGCGGAATCTGACTTCTTCCTGAGCAGCCTCTGACTTTTGGTTATTCGATCGCGGCTGTGGGCGCGCGCTACGGCGTGAACGTCACCTTTTCGCTCCGGAGCGAGCGTCTGCTGATGGCGCACTGCTGCCGGCCCTCGCCGTCAGTTAGTCGCAGCCATCGCTAGCGGCCGCACGTTCTGCACGATCCAGTTCTGGAGGGCCGCCGGCTCCTCGAAGGGTGGATTGTGGGCGCTGTGCTCAAACCAGACGAAGGCCTTCCGCGGCGCGCGAACCTGGTCATAGAAGTCATGTGCGACGCTGGCTTCAGACTGACGATCATAGCGGCCTGACAGGAGGAAGATCGGCGTCGCAAACACCTGTGGCCGGTCGTCGATGACGAAGCGCGAGAACTCACCTTGGGTGAGCTTGTTGCTGAAGGCGCCGCTGCCTTGGAAGGCCAGGAAGTCGCGCCAATTCGCCTCCGAATGGCGCAAGCCGGCCAGGATCAGATCGTTGTAGCCCATCTGTCTGTGGAATGACCCGCCGTAGGTCATCATCAGGTCGCGGGGCGTGAAGATCGGCTCGCCCGGCCGTGGCGGCGGCCCGAGGGCCGCGAGTTGGGCCTCGCCGCGCTTGTCGCGGCGCGCGCGGGCCTCCGCCACGGCCCAAGCATAGGAGCGCTGCTCGCTCTTCGGCACGTCGGCTACCTGGCC
>Ga0210400_10000892_pt1 | contig 30948 bp, 26 predicted proteins | sample IncBWH26MmetaG_FD_155456 | JGI IMG/M metagenome (GOLD analysis project Ga0210400, IMG submission 155456) | Forest soil microbial communities from Barre Woods Harvard Forest LTER site, Petersham, Massachusetts, United States - Inc-BW-H-26-M | ecosystem: Environmental > Terrestrial > Soil >... | reverse complement strand
AGTTGGACCCCATGCCGCCGACCTCGACCATGGCCTCTCCACCCGCGACGCCTGCGGGCCGAGTGTAAAGGATGTCCCGGAACGTTTTGTAAAGGATGTCATGGAACTGGACACCTTCAAGGGCCGCGTAAGCCGCCGACAAATCGTGGGGCTTCAAGCCCCTGTGGTCGTATTAGATTTTCAATTACTCAATTACTCAATTACCAAATTACTCGATTACAAAATGTCTCTCGATCTCATTTTCTGCGGCACCCCGCGCTTCGCCGTCCCGACGCTCGAGAGATTGGTCCACGCCGCGTTCCGCGTGCATCTCGTCGTGACCCAGCCCGACCGCCCCAAAGGACGCGGCCTGGAACTCGTCCAATCCCCAGTCAAAGAATCCGCCCTAAAACTAAATCTCCCCATCGCCCAGCCCGACCGCATCAAGACCAACGAAGAATTCCGCGCCCAACTCACCGACCTCAAGCCCGACGCCATCATCGTCGTCGGCTACGGCCGCATCATCCCCCGGTGGATGCTCGATCTTCCTCGCTACGGCAACATCAACCTGCACGCCTCGCTGCTCCCAAAGTACCGCGGCGCCGCCCCCATCCAATGGGCGATCGCCAACGGCGAAACCGTCACCGGCAACACGACGATGCGCATCGACGCCGGCCTCGACACCGGCGACATCCTGCAACAGCAGGAACTCGCCATCGCTCCCGATGACACCGCCGAAACCCTCGCGCCGCGTCTGGCCGCCATCGGCGCCGATCTTATGATCGACACTCTGCGCGCCCTGCAATCCGGCGCCATTCAGCCACGTCCCCAGGACAACTCGCAAGCCACCCTGGCCCCCATCCTGAAAAAAGAAGACGGCCTCATCGATTTTTCCCGCTCCGCCCCCGAAATCTACAACCGCATCCGCGCCTTCCAACCCTGGCCCGGAGCCCACACAAAATTCCGCGGCAAAAATCTGCAGGTCATAAAAGCTCAGCCCGCGACGGACGCAGCGAATCCCGCAGAACTACGCGTCGTTTCCGATCGCCTCGTAGTCGGCTGCGCCCACAACACGTCACTCGAGCTCTTGGATATCCAACTCGAAGGAAAAAAGCGAATCACCGCGCAAGACTTCGTCCGCGGCTATCGCCCAAAGCCCGCTGAAAAATTAGGTTAACCTCTGTGTCCCTCTGTGCTCCCCCTGTGTCCCCCTGTGGTTAAGGTTTCCCGCCGAAAGCCTACAATCGATAAGTAAATGCCCGTCTCCCCCGCCCGCGCAGCCGCCTTCGATATCCTCCTAAGAGTCGAACGCGAATCCTCCTACGCCTCCGACCTCCTCCACTCCCCCACCCACGCCAGTCTCTCCACTCCAGATCACGCCCTGGCCACCGAACTCATTATGGGCGTCCTCCGCTGGCGTTCGCGCCTGGACGCCGACATCGCCACCGCGTCCTCGCAACCCCTCTCCAAACTCGACGATGAAATCCTCATCGCCCTGCGCCTCGCCCTCTACCAATTCCTCTGGCTCAATCGCATCCCGCAGCGAGCCGCCCTCCACGAAAGCGTCGAGTTGGTGAAGCGTGCCCGCAAACGATCCGCCGCGCCCTTCGTGAACGCAGTCTTGCGCAAACTCTCGGCCACCCCACGAAAACAGGATGATGCCGATTGCTCATCGGCCGAATCCATCACACGCACCCTGGCGCATCCCCTGTGGCTGGTCGAGCGCTGGGCCGGCGAATACGGCCTCTCCGCCGCTCACCAGATCTGCAAGCACAATCAATCCATTCCCTCCACCGCAATCCGCCTTCGCACCGCAACCGCCGAAGCTCAGTTCACTCGAGAAGGAATCTCTCTCACCCCCGGCGCCCTTCTCGCATCCGCCGGCCGCGTCGAATCCGGAGACATCACGAAAAGCTCGCCCTACCGATCCGGCGAGATCGTCATCCAGGACGAAGCCTCGCAACTCGTCGCCGCCCTCGTGGGCTTGTCCCTTCCTAAAGAAGGAGCAAGAATCCTCGACTGCTGCGCCGCTCCCGGCGGCAAAACCCTGGCCATCGCAGATCACAACCCCACAGCCGCAATCACTGCCGTAGAACTCCATCCCCACCGCGCCCGCCTGCTGCAAAAATTGCTGCACCAAAATGCCTCGCGACTTGAAGCACAAATCCAAATCGTGACCGCCGACGCGCAACATCTCCCCCTCACTCAAGAGTTCGATCGCGTCCTCGCCGACGTCCCCTGTTCCGGCACCGGTACCCTCGCCCGCAATCCCGAAATAAAATGGCGGCTCACCGCTGATGATCTCGTCGAACTGCAGCGGCGCCAGCTCGCAATCCTCCACTCCGCCCTGGCCCAGGTCGTACCCCTGGGACGCCTCATCTACTCAACCTGTTCGCTGGAGAAAGAAGAAAATGAAGCCGTCGTCGAGCAAGCTCTGGCGGAAAAAAATTCCTTCCGCCTGCTCGATTGCCGCACCGAGCTCGCTCACCTGAAAGAATCGGGCGACCTGAAATGGCCCGACCCGGCCTCACTCACCCGTGGCCCGTACCTCCGCACCATCCCAGGCCTACACCCCTGCGACGGATTCTTCGCCGCAATCATGGAAAGATTTTAAGAAATGTTGTTGGGTTTATCCGTGAAGATCCGTGCAAATCCGTGGCGAAGTTCTTACCGTACTTCAAAATTAACCGCGGTCCCCGCATTCACCTTCTGCCCCGCCACCGGCACTTGCGACACAATCATGCTCGCGGGCGAAGGCTGCGCCGGCACTACTGACGGCGCGGCCGGATTCGCCAGGTCCGACGTGTCGCTAGCCACGGAACCCATCGGCGCCACCACACTCACATTCCCCAACCGGAATCCCGAATCCTGCAAGCTCCGGCTCGCGCTGCCCAGCGGCTGTCCCACAAAGCTCGGCATCACGAACGCCTGCGGCCCGGCAGCCGCCGTCACTAGAAAACTGATTTTCGGCGCCGCCACCTGGGTTTCATTCGCCGTCGGACTCTGCGCCAGCACCTGATCCGCGGGAATTCCCGCCTCCTCGACCTCGGCCATCGAAGCCACCTCCAGCCCGCGCCGCCGAATGTTTAATTCCGCCGCGTGCTCGCTCTGCCCAGTCACATCCGGAATCGTCACCCGCGTCTTGCCCAGGCTCTGCGCCACCCGCACCTGCCAGCCGCGCCGCACTTTCGTTCCAGGCAGCGGCAGTTGCGACATGATTCGTCCCTCAGGAATCTGCGGACTGTAATATTGCCGCTCGATCGAAATCTGCAACCCCGTTCCCGCCGTGGCCCGCTCCGCTTCCGTCGGACTAAGCCCCACCAGCGCAGGCACCGCCACTTCCTGCCCGTGTATGGCAAACCGCATCGCCGTCAGCCCCGACACCATCGCCACAATCACCAGCACCAGCGCCAGCATCGCAAATCGGAGTGCAGATTTCATGATTTTCGAAAACGTTTCGTGAACGGAATTATAGCCCGCTCCATAATTCCGGAGCGCGACTCCCTAGCATAAGATCCGCACCCAAGTGCGGTGCCTTGGAAGACCCTGGCGTACCCGGGAGTGCCGTGGAGGAGCGGCGCTTTAGCGCCGCATAAAGCACTCAAATAAGAATGGGCTTCAGCCCCTGTGGTCGCCCCGTTCAAGCTGCCGTCGCCAACTCCCGCTCAGTCCTCTCCGCAGCCGCCCTCCTCTCCCGCAACCGCAGCATCGGCTGTTCCACCAAATAGTAAGAGGCGCTGGCCAGCCCCACCGCAATCAAAACGAAATACCATGGCCGGTGCCGGTCTCCGTACGCAAACAACTGCTGCCACAAGTAAAGGCTGTAGCTGATCTTCCCCAGCCAAACCACCGGCCGCACATTCAAAATCCAATACGGCCTCTCGACCACATGCAGCAGCAGCCCGGCAATCGAAAAATGCATCACCGGCCACAGCACCAACAGCAACACTGCCGTGATGTGAAACCGCATCGCTCCCCAATAAATCGGGACTAGCACCACCGGAACAATCATCGCTAATGCCGAGCTGGTTCTGACCTTCGGCAGCCTCGCCGCGAAAATCGCCAGCAGACACCCCATCGCCAAAATATCCGCGACAGCAGGAAACGTCTCGTCCGCCCGCCCATGCAATCCCAGAAAATGACACGCCACGCGATACACCGGCGCAAACAAAACCACCCCCACCAGAATCCCCACCCGGTGCCGGTGCCACTTCTTCAACACTCCCGGCCAAAGAAAATAAAACTGTTCCTCCACGCTCAGCGACCACAGATGCCCTAGAAACCAAGGATGCGAAAAATCAAAATTCGCGAGATAAAGCGCCGCAGCCGCCATATGATACCAACTCAACTGGTGCCAGAAAATCACGAACACCGGCACCATGAACGCCAGCGCAGCGGGAAGAATCCGGTAAGCCCTCCGCACATAAAATTCCCGCAACCCAATCGTCGAAGTCTTCCCGTATTCCTTCATCAACAGCGTCGTAATCAAATATCCGGAGATGATAAAGAAAATCCTCACCCCCAGATTCGCAAATGCCCCCGCCACATCGGACCGGTAATGCAACTCCACCCAATGTCCCAACACTACGAACAAAATAGAAATAGCTCGCAACCCATCCAGCGAAGGAATCCGCTTCATCCGCGGAGCCTAGCAGCAACGCCTCCCACTTCTTTGTGACGAGCAACCAAATTCGAAAAATTTCCGCCCAGAATTTCCCATCTCGGAACCAATGCGTCCCTCCAGACGGGTGCCCACTTATCGCCTCCTCTTCGAGAAGTGGGTCTCTTGTTGTCAACCCTTGTGACACTTTCAGTCGTGCTATAATAAAACCAGCTCCCAAGGCACATAACGCCCTGTAAATACAAGCAGTTACAAGATTTCACCCGGTCTCGCGCAAGCGCAGAAGTTGTGGCTAAAAGCCAAGAGCTAAAAGCTAAGAGCTAAACATGGCCGACGATCAAAACCCCGAACTTCCTCTCACTCCTCCTCCCGGCGGCGACAGCCCGGGCGCGGCGAACATTCAACCCGTCAACATTGAAGAGGAGATGAAGCGGTCGTATCTCGACTACTCCATGTCGGTGATCATCGGCCGCGCATTGCCCGACGTCCGCGACGGCCTGAAGCCCGTCCACCGCCGCATACTTTTTACGATGGCGCAGATGGGGCTGCAGCCGAATAAAGCGACGCGCAAGTGCGCCCGCATTGTCGGCGAGGTCATGGGCAAGTATCATCCGCATGGAAACCTCGCCGTGTACGACGCGTTGGTTCGGTTGGCGCAGACCTGGAGTTTGCGCTATCCGTTGATTTTTGGTCAGGGGAATTTTGGATCTGTTGATGGAGATCCGCCTGCCGCAGATCGTTACACTGAAGCCAAGCTGGCTCCCGTTTCCACCGCTCTGCTCGAGGATCTCGACAAAGAGACTGTCGATTTCCACGATAACTACGACGGCAGCGAGATCGAGCCTGACGTTCTTCCCGCGCGCATTCCGAATCTTCTGGTCAACGGCTCCGACGGAATTGCCGTTGGCATGGCCACAAAAATTCCGCCGCACAATCTCACCGAGATCGTCGACGCCACCATCACGCTGGTGAACAATCCCAACGCGCAGCTCGCCGAGATTTTGAAATTCGTCCAGGGCCCCGACTTCCCCACCGCCGGAATCATCCACGGTCGCGCCGGAGTCTTCGAAGCCTACCGCACCGGACGCGGCCGCTTCATGATGCGCGCCAAAGCGCTCATCGAAAACATCAACAAAGACCGTCAGGCCATCATCGTCACCGAGATTCCCTATCAGGTAAATAAAGCCAAGCTGGTCGAGCGCATCGCGCAACTGGTCAACGACAAAGACATCGAAGACATCTCCGACATCCGCGACGAAAGCGATCGCGACGGCATGCGCATCGTCATCGAACTGAAGCGTGGAGCAGAACCGCAAATTGTTTTGAACCAGCTCTTCAAACACACGCAAATGCAGGAAAGTTTTTCGATGATCCTGCTGGCGGTGGTGAATGGACAGCCCCGTGAAATGGGACTGATCCAGACCATCAAATATTTCATCGAGCATCGCGTCGATGTGGTCCGCCGCCGTACCGCTTACCTGCTGCAGAAGGCGAAGGACCGCGAGCACATCCTCGAAGGCTACCTCAACGCCCTCGATCATCTCGACAACGTCATCACCATCATCCGCGGCAGCGCCAACCGCGCCGACGCCCGCGAGAATTTGGTGCTCTACTTCGGCGGCAAGAAGATCGACATCAACACCACCGGCCGCGCGCCGAAACTCGACGCCGAAAAGCCTTTCACCACCCGCCAGGCCGACGCCATCCTCGAACTGCAACTGCATCGCCTGACCAAACTCTCCATCGATGAAATTGCGAACGAGTTGAAGGACGTCCGCGACAGCATCGCCGAATTCGAATCCATCCTCGGCTCGGAATCAAAGCTGCGCAAAGTCATCATCAAAGAGCTGGAGGAAGTGAAGAAGTTATACGGAGATGACCGCCGCACCCGGCTCGAAGACGAAGCCGCGGAGATCGTTCTCGAAGATCTGATCGCCGACGAGCAGGTCGCCGTCACCGTCAGCCACTCCGGCTACATGAAGCGCACGCCCATCTCCACTTACCGCATGCAGCGCCGCGGAGGCACGGGCCGCACCGGCATGAAGACGCGCGACGAAGATTTCGTCGAGCATCTTTTCATCGCCAGCACGCACGCCTACATTCTCATTTTCACCAATAAGGGCCGCGTCTACTGGCTCAAGGTCTACGAAATTCCCGACGTCAGCGCCGCCGGCAAAGGCAAGCACGTCGGCAACCTGATCGGCCTGCAACCCGGCGAAACCGTCAAGACCATGCTCGCCGTGCGCAATCTCGAAGAAGAAAATAAATTCGTCTTCTTCGCCACCCGCGGCGGTCTGGTCAAGAAATCCGAACTGCGCGAATTCATGCACGTGCGCTCCAACGGCATCAACGCCATCGCCATCGAAGAAAACGACGAACTGGTCGCCGCCCGCATCACCAACGGCAACCAGATCATCTTCATCGCCAGCCACGAAGGCATGGCTGTCCGCTTCGACGAAAGCCACGTCCGCCCCATGGGCCGCGCCGCCTACGGCGTCTGGGGCATCGACCTCGAAGAGAAAGATTACGTAGTCGGCATGGCCACCACGCCTAAACCCGGCACGGAAGCAGTTCGTGGAGCGGCGGAGGCTTCGTCCGCCGGCGTGTCAGCGCCGATCAAATCCGAAAATGATCCCGAGCCCATCGACATCGCCGTCAAAGGCAGCCTGATCCTCTCCGTCACCGAAAACGGATTCGGCAAGCGCACCGCCGCCGACGAATACCGCCTCACCAATCGCGGCGGCAAAGGCGTAATCAACCTGAAGACCACCGAGCGCGTCGGCAAAGTCGTCGCCATCGCCCAGGTCGACGAAACCAGCGAAGTCATGCTGATCAGCCACTACGGCAAAATCATCCGCATGGACTCAACCACCATCCGCGAATCCGGCAGAAACGCCCAAGGCGTGAGACTCCTGAACATGGAACCCGGCGACCGGGTGGCCGCGGCAGTGGTTCTGGCGCCCGAGGCCGAACCAAACGGTGGTAATGGGGGCACTCTGATTCAGTAGGTTTTCATGTAGGCTCTGGATGGCCGCCCTCTAACGGCACATCCAGAGCTTATTTTTTGAAAGCTGGTGGCGGTCTCGCTAGAATGGAGACGAAACCGCGCACCGTGTATACGGTGTACATCGTGTGCCTCACGATCTGGTTTCACTGGCTTGCGACGGTTGGCGCCGTCGCAAGCCGTTTCTAGTTCTAACTCAGCTTAGGATGTTTGCCGGGCCGGTCTTAAAGGGTCCGGCACGGGCGACTGCTTCAGAACCTCCAGTAAGTAGTTTGCGTCGTCAAACTCGTCGTCCGACATCTGCTTCATTTCGCGCAGTTTTAGCATCGCCAGCTTTGGATCGCGGATCAGGTAGCGCCGGGTTCCTAGGTCGTTGCAGCTTCTAATAAACCCCTTTAGCTCCAATCCCTTGACGGCCTTGCTTACCGCGCCCTTACTAAGGCCTGTCTCTGCCTGTATCTCCTCATAGGTCGGATAGGTGATGAACCAGCGCCCGGCGCGCGCTTGTAAGTAGACCCACACGCGAAGCTCCGAGTCCTTCATATGCTTTAGGAGCTTCCTGCTGACCGTTGCAAACGGGAAGTAGCCACCCGTTTTTGTGGTCAAGACCTCAAGCTCCGCTCCGGGGAAGCATTTAGCCCTATAGCGTTCGTCCTTTTCTGGCTTTCGCTCAACCATCTGTCCTCCTTGGTTCTGAAAGCAATCGTAGGTGTCTTTTGTGGAATCGTCCAACCCCTCTCCTGCACCTCACCCCTCGGTCAATACAGTCAACTCAACCCAACACACGTCAACCCATCGTCAACACATTCAATACACACCACCGGCCCCGCACCCCTATCAACAGCGGGGCCGGTGGTGTAGCGGGTTTCCTGGGAGAAACATGCGCGAGCCCTTTTGCGAGTTTCCAGGCGCAGGCACGCGCTCGAAAATAGACTTACGGAGGAAACCAGGTAGGCGTTGTATAAGCTGGCAGGCGCAACAACGGTAAGACCCAAACCGGTTTCTAGAGGCGGGTAGCCCGGGTTGTCGCTGTCTTGATCATCCTGGTGGTGCCCCTTTGCGAAGAGCGCCAGGACGCGGCACCCGCAGTTGTGAATGGAGCAGGCAAACGCCCGCGGAGGCCGGGCCCCGGCCCAGCCGCTTTCGTTTGTCGGCACGAGGTGTTGGATCTTGGGCCGTCCACCCCTGTGAAAAACGAGCGGTATACTATCGAGCATGTCGTTCGACTTCAACAATCTTCCTCCCACCCTTGCACTTGTGGGGGGAGTTAGCGGAGATACGTACGAGCGTTCATATCGTAGATACACTCCACGGTGGTATCACCTATGCCGTCATGGGGCATCTGAGGTTTTCATTGCAGACCCGTTCCCTACTCATCCGGCTGAAGGGGAATCGAGAGTAATTCAACGATTGACGCAGCTGGGCTGTGATGAAGATCTTCTGCTGGTGACGAGCAGATGTCTAGTTTGCGGGAAAGCTCTATTAACCGGAAGACTGAGGCAGCCTGATGGAACAGAAACCTCCGTTGGCGTTCAGTACATTCGCACGAAGGAAAGATTTACCCCGGCGCCTAAAGACATTCCAGACGAGACTTTAGATGAGTTTTATGTACGAGCCTGGGAATTCAAGAAGGATTTGTTGGCTGATTTCAACAAGCTGACTATTGCAGTTGCGGTGGCCGCGTCAGTGTTCTTCGACACGCATCCAGCGGTGTTCTACGCCTTCATCGTAACCTGTTTCATAATGATTGCTCTATACGGCGCTTCGTACCTTGGGCAATGGCAAATCAGCAAGAAGTTATACAGGGACGCGGGAAGGACTCTACGTCCAACCTACAAAACATTCTTCGACACTGCATCGCTGTACTTGCAAGGCATCTTCGGTGTCGGAATTGTCGTGGTGCTATGCTTGATGGTCCGAGCTGAGAGAACAAATCTTATGAAAAGACATGACGACGATCTTGCCCAAAAGACCCGATCTTACAATCCTCCGACAAAAACACAGGACACTCGGCCTTTCAATCCCCCGAAGGTAGAACCGAAGACCGTTCCGCCACCAGAAAAGACTCAGATTCCCCAGACTAAGCCTGATAAGAAGCAGGAATAGGGGGGCCGGGGCGGGTGGCCTGAGCTTTTGATCTCACCGTCATGATCAGTCTCGTGCGGGCGCCCCGTCCTTGCGTTCTTTGCGAAGGCCGAGAACCGCGAACGCTTGTAGCAGAGCCGACCTCAGGCGCTAAAGCGCGAATACATGTTTGGATGGCTTAACGGCACGACTGAAAGTCGTGCCCTTCCCATTCGTGCCCAATTCCAGAATTTGTCCTATTCCAGAGTTTCTCCCGCAGCCTGTAAAGCGAAATGTTGATGGGATGCGGCTTTATGTCGCGACTTAAGGCCGGTGACCTTTCAAATTAGAGACAGAGGCACGTTTTTCATGACGGCATCCGCTGTTTGGCCTTGTGGTGAGAAGGTGCGGACGATACGGGGACGGTGTACTGCGCCAATTCGGCTCGGCTCTTAGTGAGCAGGCTCCACGTTTCGCGGTAGCATTCGTAGCGGTAGCAGGCCTTCTTTGCCGGCGGGAATAAGGGGCAGAGCATGGCCATGGTGCGTCTGCGCTTGCCCAGCAGTAAGACCGCTGGGATCAGGTACCACGCATCTTCCGGAATCACGTAGGCGGCGAAGAGGTCGATTTCATCGAGGGAGTAGTCGAGCTTTTTTAAGTAGTTGGGCTTGAACATGCAGCGGTAGCCCGCACCTACCCTCGACGTTGTCGACTTGACTTGCACGCGGAGAAAGTTCGTGCCGTGCTCGATGCCGACGTCGTACGCCTGTGTGTCTCCCCAGGGCCTGCTGACGGAGAAGCGGTGCTTCGCGGCCTCCGCCATGAATTGCAGCTCGACCCATTCGCCGCGCTGCTTGTAGGTTTTGAAGTAGATCCAGTCGTTGTTGCGGTTGCTGCTTTTTCCTGTACTCATCCCTGTGTGCGTCCCCTGTGCTCGCCGTTCTGGAATTCCCATGTCTGGCAAAGGAGGCGAGACATGGGGCACCCTCGATCCGGCGGCTACGGGCGCGGGCTTGGCTGGACTTCGTCCAATAAAAAAGGCGCGACCTGTGGGCCGCGCCTTCTCGACAGTAAATTGTCTCTATACTTTTAGAATATCAAATTGGAGGGGGCAAAGTGGACATGGTTTCGATCTTTATTGTGTAAGCGTTTTCATGGGCTTAAGTGCGATCGTGTAATTTCTGCCTATTGACAAGGTTTTCACGGTTAGAGAATTTCTGGCCTTTCAAGCGTCCCAGCCGGGACGCCGTTCTCTTCTCACTGTTTCCCGGCGTTGAAACGCCGGGCTATTTTCAGGTGTCCCTCCGGGACATTCTTCTTCAAGGGTCTCCAGCTCGGTCCCTGATTACAACGGTAACGCGCAATCGGCACCGGCATGGTGCAAACTAGGAAGTCTTGCGCGCGATTCACAATCGATATCCAGTATTGACGTTTGAGGCTAGAGCGCTTGGAGCAAACTCGCGACCAGCAAAGCCGCACTGAATCCAAAACGCGGCCCATCATGAGGCTTGTCGAGCAGATCAACGTCTGTCTGCAGGCGGGGGACTACGCTCGCGCGCTGGATTTGTTGCGCGGCGCGGATGGCGAATTGCCCAATGATAATGATAAGGGTGCGGAGCTGGTTGAACTGGAAAAGCTCGCCCAGGATGGCGTCAAGCGCAATGCCGAAGCCCAGCGTCTTATCACTGAAAGCCAGGAACTGTTCGCGCAGCGCAAGTCCGGTGAAGCGATTCAGTTGTTGCGCAAAGCCTACGAGCTGGATAAACGCAATGCTCTCGCCCGCTCCATTCTGGCCAATGCGCTGGTCGAGCACGCGCATGCGATGGTTGAAAGCGATTGGCTAAAGGCCGAGACGCTGACCAATCAGGCGCTGGCCTTGAACCCGGCGCATCCCACGGCTAAAACCATCCTCGAGCTAATCGTTAGCAAGAAAGAAACCAGTTCGGTGGAGGACTGGGTTTCGCAAGCGCGCAAGCTGCAAACCTCCGGCGATTTGTTCGCAGCGTTGGCTTGGGTTGCGGAGGGATTGGCGGTTCATCCTCACGACCCGAAGTTGCTTCTGATCCAGGATGAAATCCAGCGCGACCAGGACGCGCGGCGTCGCAAGGCCCGCCGGGGCGACCTGGAAGACCTGCGGCGGTTGCAGCGCGAAATCGATGGAGCCACCGGCGTTGCCGCAAAACAGGCGTTAGCTGTGCGGATACAAACGGTGGCCGCCAAGCATTGGACGGATGGCGAAATCTTGTCCATCGCCAATGCGCTGCTGCTGCGCTTGGGATTGATTCCGCAGGAGAGTTCCAGCGCGTCGCCGCGTGGCAAAGGGGCGACAGTAATTCTTCGCGTCCCGCGCCTCGGCGTTCCGCAGGCTCCGCCCGATCGCAGTCAGGTTCCCAGCAAGGTTGCGCTAAGTGAGGTTCCGGTAAGTCCGGTTTTGCCGATGCAGGTTGAGGCAACGGAGGTTGCGCAGAGCGCGGTTCCGACGAGTGCGATTCCACCCAACCCGATCGCACCCGGAAACGTTCCCGCCCGCATTGTCCCGCCGAGCAAAGTTACGATGCGCCGTGCGCCGCGGGGTAGAGTTCTGTCCAGTCCACCAGAGCCGCAACTCCCCTCGCCACCAGCCTCCGCTGTTCTCGCCGCCAAGCCTTCCGCACCGGCGGCCAAAGTCACATCGCCATCAGCCCGGCCAAAACAGCCCGCGAGCTCGAACTCCACAACGCTGATCGTCGTTTTCGCCGCCGTGATAGTCCTTGTTGCTGTCGCGGCGACTTTCCTTTTCGCGCGAAAACATTACAACGCGCCAGTGGCGACGACCCCGTCAGCCGCTCCGGTCGTTTCCGCTCCCGCCGTTTCGGCTGCGGTCCCAACAACTCCCGAACCATCTTTGCCCGCCTCGGGTGTTTCTTCCGACACCGCCGCCGGTAAGGTCACGCTCGATGCTCAGCCGGTAAATGCTCAGCCGGGCGATGGTCAGACACCCGCCGAGTCCGGTCAAAGCCTGGGCACGCTCCTGATCGTTGCCGGTCAAGACGACGCCAGGGTTTTTCTCAACGGAAAGCTGCAACGGCAACTCACTCATGCCGGCCAGTTGCGCCTGCCGAATCTCGAACTCAAGGATTATGTTGTACAAGTTTCCAAGAGCGGCTTTCAGGATCCTCCGCAGCAAAAGATCCGCATTCGCAACGGCGAGCCGGCCAGGATTGTGTTTACTCTCCGACCCCGGCCCAGCTTGGCATCGCTGACCATCCAGGGCGGCGCTCCCGGAACCGCGGTCCTCGTCGATCAAACTGTCGTCGGCACGATTCAGCCCGATGGCACGCTCTCCGTCCCCACCGTCAATCCCGGAGACCATACCGTCGAACTGCGCAAAGAGCGATTCAAACCCCGGCAGTTCAAGAAACATTTCGTGGTGGGCGGAACCGTATCTCTCGCGGCTGCGGATGCCGTGCTGGAAGCCGCTTCCGGCGAATTAAAAATCACCTTCGCGCCAGCCGACGCCACGGTTGCAATCGCGAAAGGTGAGCTGCTGAAAATAGTTAGCAGTGGTGTCCCGCTGAATCTTGCTCCCGGTACCTACACTCTGACTGCGCGAACCGCCGAAAGGTTCACACGCACGTCCACGGTCGAAGTCATAGCTGGTCAATCCCGGATTTTGGATTTGTCTCTCGCCCCCAGCGGTATGTCGAAGTGGGATGACCCTGGCGCCTGGAAACATGAGGGAGATTCTTTCACTCGCAAAGGGGGAGACTTCGTTCTATACGGAGTCGTTCCTGCCTCGGGCACATTTGTTTTTTCGGCGATGCCTACCAAAGGGCACCTCTTGCAATGGGTGTTCAACTACAGCGACCCCAAAAACTATATCCTCTTCCAAATGGACGACAAGGCTTTCCACCGCACGGTCATTCGCAACGGCGAGAAAAGGGACGAGATCATAGTTCCCGGTAAGGTTCCCGACAAAGGCGATCAGAAAAGCTTCCGCACGCTTCAAATCCGCGTTAGCCCCACCGAGATCCTCCACCAGATTAAACAAGGTAACAGTTGGACCGTCCTGGATCGCTGGACGCAGCCCGGCGCTAATCTCAGCTTGGGCAAGTTTGGCTTCTACATACCCGGCAACGACCAGGTAGCGCTCTCCAACTTCGCGCACTACGCTGACCTGAATATCCGCTAGCAGCTCGTGCCCTCACCCATTCACCAGCGCCATCATGTGCTCCGGATACCTTCCCCCGGCCGCGGCCTGCGCCGGAAACGCTGCATCAATCCGCCGCAGGTCTTCCTTTGACAGCCCAACAGCCTGCGCCGCCGCATTCTCCTCCAGATACTTCCGCCGCTTCGTCCCCGGAATCGGCACAATATCCGAGCCCTGCGCCAGCACCCAGGCCAGCGCCAGCTGCGACGCGGTGCAGCCTTTCTCGCGAGCCATCTCCTCCACCCGCCGCAGCAGATCCAGATTCTTCTGAAAATTCTCGCCCTGAAACCGCGGCGAATTCCGCCGGTAGTCATCCGCCGGCAAATCCTCAAACTTTTTGAACTGCCCCGTCAAGAATCCGCGCCCCAGCGGACTGTACGCGACAAAGCCAATCCCCAACTCGCGGCACGCCGCTAAGATCCCGCCCTCCGGATCGCGCGTCCACAGCGAATATTCCGTCTGCAGCGCCGCAATCGGATGCACCTTCACCGCCCGCCGCAGCGTCGGCACCGAAGCCTCCGAAAGCCCCAGGTACCGCACCTTGCCGGCCTTTACCAGCTCAGCCATCGCGCCAACCGTCTCTTCAATCGGCGTCGCCGGATCGACGCGGTGCTGATAATAAAGATCAATCGTCTCCACCCCCAGCCGCTGCAAACTGGCGTCGCAAGCCTTGTGGACATAATCCGGCTTACCGCTCACCCCGCGAACATTGGGATTCGCCGGGTCGCGCACGATTCCAAACTTAGTGGCCAGCACGATCCCGTTGCGCCTGCCCTTGATTGCCCGCCCCACCAGCTCTTCATTCTTATGCGGCCCATAGACATCCGCCGTATCGAGAAAGTTGATGCCGAGTTCCAGCGCCCGATGAATCGTCGCAATCGATTCCACATCATCGAACCCGCTGTAAAACTCCGACATCCCCATGCACCCCAGCCCCTGCGCCGAAACTCTGAGACCGCTGCGACCAAGTTCGCGAATCTGCATAATGCCTCCTTGCACCAACAAAATTAAAGACTGCACCCTGAGAGATGCGCGAACCCCAGCCTACGATGGCAGGAATTCCTGAGTCGTGCACGCCGTCGGCGCATCCTGTATTCCGTTGGAGCCCCCAAATCATATCCGGCGGAATCTATGACTCAAGTGCCCATCTGGTTCGAACGTAAGTTCGAATTTTCTTTTCCCGTCGAACTCTATCCCAACCTGCTGGCACGCCTGCGCGGCACCCCGGCCAGGGTCGAGGAAGAGCTCCGCGCCCATTCTCAAGAAATCCTGACCACGAAGCCGGAAGGAAAATGGTCAGCCCAGGAACATGCCGGTCACCTGCTCGACCTCGAACCCTTGTGGCTGGCCCGAGTCGGCGATTACGCGACGGCCAGCGCGCAACTCACACCCACCGACTTACAGAATCGAAAAACCGACGAGGCCAACCACAACGCGATTCCGCTGGAAACAATTCTGCGAGACTTCCGCACCGCCCGAGAGAAGCTGCTGATGCGAGTGGCTGAGCTCGATCCATCCCTATTCTCCCGAGCGATTCCTCACCCGCGCCTGAAAAGTCCGATGCGTCTCGTCGACCATTTATATTTTGTGGCAGAACACGACGACCACCACCTCGCTCGAATCTGGGAATTGTTCCACGACGCCAGCGGTTGATCGGCGACCACTCAGCGGTTGCCACGCCCTTCTCGCGTTTTTCGCGAGAGGGTGGGGATTTTGACTTGGCCTAAGCTTACGCAATCTACAGCGAAACTCGAATCCGCGGTTTTCTATTTGGCAAAACCTCGCCAATCATCACTGCCGCAACACCGGCATCATTAAAAGCCCGTATCAGCGGATCCCCGTCCGGCGTCGAAATCAGCAACCCTCCCGCCGTCTGCGGATCGAACAACAGCGCCCGCACGTTATCCGCAACTCCATCGTCATATTCCACCAGGCACTCCGCAAACTCCCGGTTATTCCTGAGCCCCGCCGGAACGTATCCCGCTCGTACACACTCAATCGCTCCCTCAAGAAGCGGAATCTTCCCCGCAAAAATCCGGATCGACACATTCGAAGCCAGCACCATCTCACGCGCATGCCCGATCAACCCGAACCCAGTTACATCCGTCATCGCGTTTACATGAAAGTCGCCGCCCACAATTACTTCCGCAGCGAGCTTATTGAGCGTAGTCATTGACTGCACCGCGGCATCAATCCATTGCGGCTCGGCTTTCCCCTTTTTGATCGCGGTAGAAATCACGCCCGTCCCAAGCGCCTTGGTAAATAACAACGCATCTCCGGGCCTCGCGCCCTGATTCGCCAGAACTTTCTTAGGATGCACAACCCCGGTCACCGAGTATCCGAACTTTGTTTCTTCATCGCGAATGCTGTGCCCGCCGATCACCGTGCATCCGGCTTCGATCATCTTCGACAACCCGCCCGCAAGAATCCGCTCGAGAATCTCCAAGTCGGCCTTCTCCGGAAAACACACCAGAGCGAGCGCCGTCAGCGGCTTCCCGCCCATGGCATAAACATCGCTCAACGCATTGGTCGCCGCAATCTGCCCGAACGTATAAGGATCGTCCACAACCGGCGTGAAGAAATCGACCGTCTGCACCAGAGCCTGGTCCGGTGCGATCAGATACACTCCGGCGTCGTCGGCATGATCGAAGCCGACCAGAACATTCGGGTCATGTTGCCGGGCTAATTTCCCAAGCACCGTGTCCAGCGCCGCTGGACTCAGCTTGGACGCTCAACCCGCAGCTTTCACCGACTCTGTCAATCGAAACGGCTTGCTCTCAGACATGGATTTTATTGTAGCGGCATTGCGAGATCTTGAGCCTTGTCATCCTGAGTTGTATCCGGATCACAAGAGAAGGCGGAGTACCGCAGAAGGGAAGGGGAGGAAAACGGGAAGGGCACGACTTCCACAGGTTGCGGAAAAATTCGATCCACCGATGGAAGACGACCACTAGGGCTGAAGCCCGCACTGATTCTGATGGCTTTACGCGGTGCTGAAGCGCCGCTCTTCCACGGTGCTGCATACATTTTCGAGTTTTTCCGCAACCTCTTCCAGTCGTGCCGTAAAACACCGCTCTACAAAATCGGCCGTAGCCGATGGGGCGTCTTCGCGACCAGATCAGCAACTCCTACTTCACCGTCACATCCGTCACCCGTATCTCCGGATACTGCCGGTTCCACTGCGCCGAAATGCGATCGAAGGTCAGCCGGAAAGGCTGCATTTGCCCTGCCGCCAACGGAGAAACGTTAACGTCCACGGGCTCAGGATAGGGTCCATTTGTCCGCATCACTTGTAGCGGCACTTCTTCCTGCTGTGCAACCTGCCCCATCTCGTCCTTGAACACCACTTCCACCACGACATGCGTCACGGTCTTGTCACCGTTATTCGTAATGCTGCCGTCGATGTAGCTGACCGTGGCCCCAATAAAATTCTCCGCCGCACTCATCTTGAAATCGGAAAGCTTCAGGCTGGTAATGTAAGGCGACGCCGGCTTCGCAACCTGCGGTGGTTGGCGCAGCAGAAACGCCGCCAGCAGCGCGCCCCCAGTCACCACCGCCATCGCGATGGCAATAATCAACCGGCTGGAATCGCGTTCCTTGTCAACCGGCGCGGTTTCTCCCCAGCTGCCCATGAAAAGAATTGTAGGCGGTTGGATTTCGCTTGTCGATTCGCCACAGATGCAAGACTCCGCCTCCCCCTGTTTCCTCTGTGTCCCCTGTGGTTAAGCTCTTCGCCCGGCCAGCAGCTTCGCCGCATTTTCCCGATACACGTTCCGCAAAATCTCATCACTCAATCCGAACCCATTCAAGCTCCAGTGATATGAAAACTGCTCAACCTCATAAAAATGTTCGTCCAGCGATTCCAGAATCCTGAACGTAACCTGGTACATCGTCTTGTCGATGCCCATGTCGGTGCCGTACACGAGTCGATCCGCATGCTTGGCATAAAACTGCGCCGCGAAGCGCGGAATTGGCGCCGTCTCCGCATACCGCGCGGAAATATCAGCATACAAATTCGGATTCCGCTCCAGCACCTCCCCCAGCCGGGCCAGATCATAATCGAGATTCATGAAATGGCACGCAATGAACGTCGTGTTGCGATGCCGTGCCAGCGTACGTTCGAAAATATCAACCATCCCCGACAACCCGACAATATTCGGCTGATTGTCCAGCCGCCACTCGTATGCATTCATCAGCCCATCGTTATGCCTGTCCATCTTCTGATACATCCAGATCGGATCCGCCACATGCAAGCTAACCGGCATCGCCAGCTCACCGCACTTATCCCACAGCGCATCCATGCGCGCGTCATCGGGATGCATCCCCGTCGCGTCCGATTTTCCCGACTTCAGTCCCTTTCCCTTATCGTGAATTTCGCCCACGCCCCGCGCCCCAGCCTGCTTGCAGCGTTCCAGTTCCTTCACCGCCGCCGGTCCGAACCCCGGTTTGTCGTAACCCGCAAAATCGAATCCGCACCACATCTCAAACCGCTCCGGATACTTCGCGTACTTCCGTTGGATCTCGTCGAACTCCGCACCGGTCGTCATGGTCAGGATGATCGTTTTCTCCACTCCCACTTCATCCATGTTCCGCACCCAGTCGTCAATCGCGCCCGCAGTTTTGGCGTAGGGATGCGAGTGCATGTCGATGATCGGGAATTTCGCTTTCGCGATCTGCGTGACAGGAATTTTGTAGATCGACGTCGGTCGATAATCCTTGAGCAGAATCGTTTCGGGTGTATCGTCCTTAGCAGGCAAAGCGTTAGCGTGCGAGCCGGCCTGCGTAGCCTCAGATGTAAGCCCGAAGGCGTTCCCGGCAGGCAGCCCAACCGCCAGTCCAGCCAGATTGGCGCACCGCAAGAATGTTCGTCGATTCACGGATTCTCCCTCATGCATTGATTGGGGTTGCAGTTGTTGGCGATCTCAGTGACCTTGCTCCGCGCACTCAGCGATTAAAAGCTCTCGCGGACCAGCGCGCGTACCCTGAGAATACTGAGGAAGAATGTCTAACCGGAAGTTCGAAAGAACGCAAGCAGAAAAAGCACTCCAAACAGAACATCGACTCCGCCAAATACCAGATCCGACGGATGCAGGCGTCCTTGCAGATAGAGCACCAGGAACGAAGCTCCATACCCAAACTTTTCCAGCATCGCAGGAATCATCATCGTCCGGAAGCGCACCGGATCCCGCGCGATCACGATGAATGCAACCTGCCATGCCAGCCCAACACTGACAAATCCATAATAGAAACCGGGATGCGTGATCGCTGGAGGGTCGTTGCGTGAGATCGCATCAAACATGAAATAAAGCGGCGTGAGGATCAGAACGCCCCAGATCGCAGCAATCCAGAAAACCACCTTGGCGAATTTCATCTTCCCACCCCTCGAAAGCGGAAGGCTAAATTTATAGGAATGTGCGGGGGAAAGACAACGCGCCGCGACCAGATGGGAGGAACCGCGGTAGAGCCGAACAGCGGCAGCGGCGGGAGGGCCGCGGAGCGGAGGAACATCTTAGCCCAGCGCTTTCAGCGCTGGGTAGTCGGCACAAGTCCCGCAGGGACGGCGCAACCCTACTCCCCGCCCACCGTCAGCCCGTCCACGCGAATCGTCGGCGCCGCGACCGACCCGCGAAACTCCAGATCATTGGCAATCTCAGAAATGTTAAAAAATAATTCCTTCAGATTTCCCGCCACCGTGATCTCTTCCACCGGATACGCAAACTCTCCCCCGGAAATCCACAGCCCCGAAGCCCCGCGCGAATAATCGCCAGTCACCAGGTTCGCGCCGCTGCCGAGAAACTCGGTCACATACAGTCCATCCTTGATTCCGGCGATCAATTCCTTCGGAGTTTTCGTCCCGGACTGCAGAAAATAATTTCCCGGCCCAATCCCCGGCGTCCCCGCCAGTCCGCGCGAAGCATTTCCAGTAGTCTGCATTTTCAGCTTCTTCGCGGTATATGTGTTGAGCAAGTACGACTTCAGCACGCCGTTCTCAATCACCACGGTTCGCCGCGTGGGCACACCCTCGCCGTCAAACGGACTCGTGCCGAACCCGCCGACAATCGTTCCATCATCAATGATGTTGACGTTGTCCCCAGCAATTTTCTGCCCCAGCTTGCCCGCCAGAAACGACGCGCCGCGATACACCGAATCGCCGTTGATCCCTTCGAAAATGTGCTCCAGGATTGAAGTCGCAACCATGGGGTCGAAAATAATCGGCACCTGCGCGGTCTTCGCCTTGCGCGCGCCCAGGCGCCGCAACGTGCGTTCCGCCGCAATCCTGCCGACTTTTTCCGGTGCATCCAGCTTCGACAGTGTGCGCGCCACCGAATACCAGTAATCCCGCTGCATCGCGCCCGCTTCAGTCTGCGCGATCGGCACCGCGGCGACGGAACAATACGACCGCCGATACTCACCCACAAAGCCGTGCGAATTCGCCAGCACCTTGTGCCCCGTAGCCGCGTCAAACGATCCACCCTCGGAATTCTTGATGCGCGGATCAAAATCCAGCGCCGCCTTCTCCGCGCGTCGCGCATAGTCGATGCGATCTGCTCCGGCGAGCGAATAAACGTCGTCGTAATACAAATCGAGATCGCCCGTGATCGACCCCAGCTGCGACGCCTCCGGAATTCCGCCAAATGGATCTTCCGACGTAATCTTCGCCAGGGTCAAAGCAGAAGTCACCATGCGGTCAAGCCCCGGGCGAGAAAAATCACTCGAGTAGTACTCGCCGCCCGCTGGCCAAAAAACACCCGCACCCCAATCGACTTCGACCCCGACTCTTTCAGAGTCTCGACCTGGCCAAGCCGGACGAGTGTAGAAAATTCATCGCCCTCGCGCACTACGCATTCCGCAGCGGTCGCACCTCCGGCCATGGCGCGCGCCACGATATCCTGCGCAATGTTGCGAAGATCGGTTTCGATTTTCAGAGTTCCAGTTTCAACTTGAGCAGAAGACATATTAAGGCGTTCTTAGGTTTCAATCCGTGAAAATCCGTGTGAATCCGTGGCCAAGAAGCTACTGCATGAACCCGCCCGGATCCTTCCGCGCCGTCCCGCCCACGGTCAGCCGATCAATCTTCAGCGTCGGAATGCCCACGCCCACCGGAACGGCCTGTCCGTCCTTGCCGCACGTGCCCACACCTTCGTCGAGTTTTAGATCATTGCCCACCATCGAAACCCGCGTCAGCACATCCGGCCCGTTTCCGATCAGCGTTGCGCCCTTGATCGGCGCGGTAATCTGCCCATCCTCGATCATGTACGCTTCGGAAGCCGAGAACACAAATTTCCCGTTCGTAATGTCCACTTGTCCGCCGCCGAAATTCACCGCGTAAATCCCATGCTTCACCGAGCGGATAATATCCCCCGGATCATCCTGCCCCGCCAGCATATAAGTATTCGTCATCCGCGGCATGGGAATGTGCTCGTAGCTCTCGCGCCGTCCGTTACCCGTGCTAGCAATGCCCATCAGCCGCGAAGATAGCTTGTCGCTCAGATATCCTTTCAGAATTCCGTTTTCAATCAGCACCGTCTCCTGCGTCGACCCGCCCTCGTCATCCACGTTGAGCGATCCGCGCCGCCAGGGCATGGTCCCGTTATCGACGACCGTGCACTTCTCGCTGGCCACGCGCTTTCCGATCAACCCCGCAAACGCAGAAGTTTTCTTGCGGTTGAAATCTGCTTCCAGCCCATGTCCCACGGCCTCATGCAGCAAAACTCCCGGCCACCCCGGCCCCAGCACGACTTCCATCTCTCCCGCAGGGGCTTCGCGCGCATCGAGCTGCAGAATGGCCTGCCGCGCCGATTCCTTGGCAAAGAATTCCGGCGTCTTCTCCCCAAAGAAAAAGTCCAGCGCTACGCGGCCGCCGCCGCCTGATGTCCCGCGCGCCGAATTGCCCTCGGTCTTCGCGATGCACGATACATTCATGCGCGCCAGGGGCTGCGAATCTTCCGCAAACGTTCCGTCCGATCCCACGACCAAAATGTTCCTCAACTCGTCCGCATAACTCGCCCGCACTTCCTGAATTCGCGGATCATAAGCCCGCGCCGCTTTATCGGCCCGCATCACCAGCTCAACCTTAGCGCTGATCTCCGCATCCACCGAAGGCAGCGTTACCGGATACAAACTCCGCGCCGCCGCCTTCTGAAATCCCGCAACAGTAGCCTTCGCCGGAGCGCTCGCAATCAACGCCGCCGTTCGCGCCGCATGCAGAATGCGCTCGGAAGAAAGATCGTCGGTATAGGCATATCCCGTCCGCTCTCCGGAAACGACGCGTACGCCGCAGCCCACAGAAATTCCCTGGGATGCCGACTTCACCATTGACTCGTCCACCATCAGGGAAGTCGACGAAAGATATTCGAAGTAGAGATCGGCGTAATCGCCGCCCGCCGAAAGCGCGGCCGACAAATAGCGCTCGAGATCATGCTCACTCAAGCCGTAGGTTTCGAAGAAAAATCGTTGCCGGTCCGAAAGGTTCTTATCCAAAATTTGTTTGTCCACAATAGTTTTAGATGCCGCCAGGCCCAGCCACGACTCGACAGCAAACTACTCCCCTTCACCTGGTCTGGAAAACGTCTGGACCAGGGCGCCACTCCAGCGGCGGAACGATCTCAACTGCGACCGCGGCGCCGTGGAAGCGCGGCCCTTCAGGGCCGCGTAAAGCCCACCAAATCAGCGCGGGCTTCAGCCCCTGTTGAGATGCTATCCTCGCCCAAACCATTCCCTGACCGGTGCCTTCATTATCCCATACCCCGCCCAGTCCACCCCATCCCTCGAAGTCTTCCACAGGCGCGCCTCGATAATCACGGTCACTCGTCACAGACTCCACCCCGTCCAATGTGGACAATTCCCCTCGTGACTCCAGACGCCCTCACCCGCACTCTGCAGGATTTTCTCAGCGAGGCCGCTGGCGCTATCGTGCTCGAAAACGGGGCCGTGGCCTTCGACCTGGCCCAGTCCAAGTACTCGATTTCCGGCGAGTACAACAAATGCCTGCTCCATCTCTGGTCCGCCGAGCGCAACACGGTCCGCCGCGTGCTCGACGCCGAAGTGAAGAACGGAACGCTGAAACTATTCGTGCAGCGCCTCGGACAGTCGCGCCCCACCAAGCTCGAAATCTGCCGCGAGCACGACCGCCGCTCGCCCACCGCCAAAAAATTAGCCCGCACCAGTTACGAGCAAAAATTGCGGCGCGCTCTCGAGCGCCATTTCCCGGCCTACACAATCGCCCGCCTCACCACCGCGATCGATCTCGAGAAGTCTTTCGGCCCCATCTACGCCCGCGGACTACTGCGCCACGGCCAATCCGCCTTCGCCGTTCTCGGAGTCAACGCCTCCGAATCGCAAGCCTCCATTGACGCCTCTCTGACCTTCGCGATCCTCTGGCTCGAAGCCTGCCGCAAGTCCTCGAATGGAAAATTTCTGGTCGAGGGCCTGCATCTCTTCGTTCCTCACGGATGCTCCGGGCTGGTTCGCGAGCGCATGGCCAACCTGAACCAGTCCGCCGCCAAGTGGAATCTTTTCGAACTCGACGAACGTCACGACGCCGTCGAACAAGTCGACTGCACCGACCGCGGCAACGTGACTACGCGCCTGGTCCACGCCCCCAATGAAGCCGCCGCCAGCGAACGCTTCGCCGACTCCATCGCCAGAATCAATGCGATCCTTCCCAACTGCGAAGTCGCCGTGCTTTCCGCCGCAGAACTCGCCTTCCGCTGGCGAGGTCTGGAATTCGCCCGCGCGCGTATGGGCGCCGAAGCCGCCACCTTCCGCAGCAGACAGGAAATCGTTTTCGGTGTGGGCGCCGAAGAACGTGTTCTAGAAGATTGCAACTTCGCCTTCTTCCTGCAGCTCGTCACCGCTCTGCGCGACACCCGCCATCCCTACGGCCCGCGCCAGCACCCGCTCTTCCGCCTGCGCCCCGAACGCTGGCTGGAGTCGCTGGTCGTCTCCGACGTCAGCGTAATCGACGAGCGGCTGACCTCGCAATCGAAAGACTCCCATGCGCTCTATTCCCAGGTCCCCGCATTCTCCGCCGCCGACCGCGCCATGCTCGATGTGTTGACCGTCACCCGCGACGGCCGCCTCGCAGTCGTCGAACTCAAAGCCGACGAGGATATCCACCTGCCCCTGCAGGGCCTCGATTACTGGTCCAGAGTTGCGTGGCATCACAGCCGCGAAGAATTCCCCCGCTACGGATATTTCCCCGACCGCGAGTTGTCCCCGGAAAAGCCGCTGCTCTACCTGGTCGCGCCAGCGCTGCACGTCCATCCCGCAACCGACATCCTCCTGCGCTATATTTCTCCCGAGATCGCCTGGGAATTCGTCGGGATTGACGAGCGCTGGCGCGAAGGCGTAAACGTCGTCTTCCGAAAACGCCCCGAAGTCCGCTCCCGCCGAGGCCCCACCCAGGCCCGCGAACTCCCCGACTCCCCACTCCCCATCGCTATCTGAAATATTTCGACTCGGGTTTTGAAAGGGAGTTGTTCAGCAAACTTTTTAGCCGCGGAAGCTCACTAATCGAGCTCTGGAGCAAACTGCGAACCTACTTGCCCGGCGCGGAAAAACTCAACCCATCAATCAAATCCTCGACCTCATCATCCGTCCCGCCGATCACCGTGATCGAGATCGCATAGCCATGCGAGAGCATGACCAGCGTGGATTGGTGCATCACCCGCGTCCCTATGTTCTTGTGAAAGTCTCCGCGAACCAGCGTCTTCGTACCCACGGCGATATCGTAGGGTTCCTCGTCCGCCGCAAATCCCTGCGCTTTGGCGACTTCGTTCAGCGGAAAGAAATACTGCGCCGCTTCTTTCAAGTCCGGATAGGAGGCAACGCTCTCGGCGGCAATCACAATCGACGCATTCACGTCCTCAGCGCGCGCTGCAGGCGGCCGCGAAAACGCCGCGAGCAAAACCTTGGCTCCCGTGCTTGAGGCAGCGTCCGAGGTCGGCGCAGCACCCGACTTGTCGTCCGCTTCGTCCCGCACATTCATCTCGTCGGTCCGCAGCACCCAGCCCGGAGGAATCTTGCAGAACAGCGCGAGAGTCTTGTTGCGGTAGACACCGTTGGTGACCGTGCCGGAGTCGATTGCGGAAGCAGCGGTCGTGTCAGGTTTCTTAACGGATTTCGCCGGAGCCGCGGCAGCCTGCGACGAGGTGGATGAACCGGAAGTGGATGACGAACCTTGCGCGGCTGCGATCCTCGGAGCGAAGGACAAGGTTGCCACTGTCACAATGGCCAGGCGGTAAAACATCCCGCGCAGTTTCATACTGCAATCTTACCGGATGTTCCCGCTCCCGGAATCCCTTGACCCAACGATCAAATTGTCATTCCGACCGGAGCCGGAGCGCAGGCGACGGCGTAGTGGAGGAACCTGCTGTTCGTTCTCCGAGGCACAGAATCCGCCGGCGAGCGCCGCGCCGGCGCTTCTACGCCGCCCGCCCCATCACCGGCTGCGCACAAAACGCGCACCGCCGCGCATCGATAGGAATCTCGCTTAGGCACTCCGGACATTTCTTAGTCGTAGGATCGGCCGGCGCCGGATCCTTCCGCATACGCGCGATCAGCGCGTTGACTGGCGTGACCACAAAGAAATAAATCGCCGCCGCAATCAGCAGAAACGAAATCGCCGCATTGATGAAGTGTCCGACCGGAAACAGCGACCCGTGGATCGTAAACTGAAAGGCCGAGAAGTCCGGCTTTCCCACAACCGCCGCGATCAGCGGCGTCAACAGGTCCGTCGTCAGCGCCGTAACCACGCCGCCAAACGCCGCGCCGATCACTACGCCCACCGCCATATCCACAACATTCCCGCGCAGGATGAATTTCTTGAATCCGCTTAACATAAAGCTGGTCCTCCCAATTCGAAGTGCCGCCAATGTAAGGCAGGGGCCGCCGCAGGTCAAGGGTCCTCAGCACCGATTGAGATCGACACCTGCATGCGGTCTTAAGTCTCGATCTCACACCAGCCCGAGTTAGCTACGCACGAACCTAGTTGGTAATAGTGGAATGGGCGGCAAGTTTCGAACCGGGATTTATGCGTATCGCACAGGTTTCAGACGCCGAAAAGGACCGCGGGTGGACCTTCGACATCGAAGAAGGGAACTGTATTTGGAATACCTAGCCAATCCTCGAACTAGTGCGTCAACGCTCCTGTCTGCCGCCTCCTCGCCGGCCTCGAAGGGGCGCCATAATTTAGCCCAGGACGCAAGTTCTGGGTCAGCCATGGCAGAAAGGGAACCAAGTCCCGTAGGGACGACGACAGAACATCCACCGAGGCGTATGAAACGTCCGTCTGTGGGGAAATCCTGCTCGGGTGGGAGTTATGGAAGCGTTTTGGGGGCGGGTTTGCCGGCGGGCTTGTAGTCCTTGGGATAGACGACCAGGCAGCGGCGCATGCCTTCGCCTTCGCTTTCGGTGTGCAGGTCGGCTTCGTCGCGCAGCGCGAGGTGAACGATGCGCCGTTCGCGCGACGACATCGGGCTGAACTCGTAGGGGGTTCCGGTGCGCCGGACTTTTTCGGCGGCTACGGTGGCGGCGGTGCGCAGTTCCTGGATGCGCAGCGAACGCTGATTCTGGCAGTCGAAGGAAATCTTCTCGTGCTCGCCGGAAGGCAGACGCAGCATTTCGAGCGCGAGCAGTTCGAGGGCGCGCAGAAGTTCTCCGCCGCGATCGAGCAGCAGGGCGGAGTCAGGTCCGGCGAAGTCGACGAAAATTTCCGGCTTCTCCCAGTCGCGGTTCTCCGGCAGCGGCGGATCGACGACGATCCGGTATTTGAGGCGGAGTCCGCCGTGAGTGACGACGGCCTGGAGAAAAGTATTGATCTTATTGGCGGCGGCGAGTTTATCGGGAATGGACATGGGGTTGTCAGCTCTTAGCTATTAGCTCTTGGCTCTTAGCTTGAATCTTACCGAATCGGAATTCTTGGTGCACCCTTGCCATGGAGGTCGGCTTCAAATTCATTTCGATCCCCCGGGGTTGAAAAGCTAAAAGCCAAGAGCCAAGAGCCAAGAGCTAAGAGCCAATGGCCAAAAGCCTCACTTATCTTTCTTCCGTGCACGCTTGGCCAGCATTTCGCGCATCTCGCGCCCCAGCGATGTCCGGTTCATGATGGATTGTTGCGCCATCTGAATCAAGTTGGATTCCGCGTAATACAGATTCAGGCCGGCGGGCAGGCGGAAGAAAAAGAAGCCCATCATGAGCGGCATCATGATGGTCATCATTCTCTGCTGCGCCGGATCGACGCCGGGCTGCGGCGTCATTCGCGACACGATCAGCATGCTGCCCACCATGAGAATCGGCAACATGAGCAGAGGATCGGCCGCCGACAGGTCATGGATCCAGAGCCAGTGGGCGTGGCGCAGGTCGAGCGCGATCCTGAGCATCTGGTAGTACGCATACAGAAACGGCAACTGGATCAGCATGGGCAGGCAGCCGCCCGCGGGATTGACGCCTTCTTTTTTGTAGAGGGCGCTGATCTCCTCATTCATGGGCGCCTTGCGCGGATCGCGCAGGCTGTACTTTTTGTACTTCTCCTGGATCGCCTTGATCTGCGGCGCCACGCGCTGCATCTTAAGCATGGACTTCATCTGCGTGATGCGCAGGGGCAGAAAAGCGAGGCTGATAATCAGGGTCTGAAGGACGATGGCCCATCCCCAGTTGGCGACGACGTGATGAAACATCCACTTCAGCCACAGGAAGAGCGGCTTCGCGATGATCCCAAAGAAGCCGAAATCGACCAGGCCGTTGAGATCGTTGTCCGCGCCCGACACTCCCGGGACCGGAATTTTCTGCAGAACCTCTAACTCTTTGGGGCCTACGAAGACGCGCTCGGCTGTGGCGCCGCGCAGGTTGCCGACGGCTGCGCCCAGCACGTCAACGTTCACCACCTCTTTCGATTCCGGCTTCTGAGGATCGCGTAGCACCGACATCGAATTGCGCAGCGTGACCATTGAAGCAGAGTTGGGATCGTCAGGGATGAAGACCGCGGCGAAATACTGGTCGGTGGGTCCGGCCCAATGGAAGGGGCCGGAGATGGTCTTACCACCGCTGATGTCGGTGCACTTGGAGAAGATAGTAAATCCGCAGCGAATCGGCAGGCGTTCGATATTTTTGTTGAACTGGTAGTCGATGAATCCAGCGGCGTAAAACGCAGGCGTGTTCTGGCTTCCGAATCCGGAGGGCCAGGCGGGCAGAGCGGCAACAGCGCTGCCTTTATAGATGACATTGGTTTTGACGGCAACGATATAGGTGTCGTCGAAGGTGAACGTCTTGCTTACCGAGAGATCCTGGTCCGCGTATTCGAACGTGATCGTCGCGGGCGACGTCTGTTTGCCTTCGCGCGAGGGCACGTAGAGTGCGGAGGTGAGTTGGTTGCGCAGGGTCTCATCGTAAGTCCAGAGCGAGAGCGGGTAGCCGTACTTGGGCGCGGCCTCGGGATTAACCAGGTCGAGCGGGCCGTTCTGCGCTTCGTTATCGAACTTTTTCAGAATCCAGGATTTCACCTGGGCGCCGCGGTTGGTGAAGGTGATGCGGTAGAGATCGTTTTCGATGACGGTCTCAGTTTCGCTGGCCGCCTGTTTGACTACCGTGGTGGTTGCAGTCGCGGTTGCGGGAGCATAGGTTGGCGCGGCCGTGATCGGCTGGGGCTGTGCGGGCTGAACCTGCTGTTGCGGCGGCGTGACTGGTTGCGGAAAATATTTCTTGAGCAACGGCTGGAAGGCCAGCATCACGATGAAGGCCAGCAGGAAAACCAGCATCAGCCGCTTTTCGTTGCCGGGCTCGTGTTGTGGATTTTGAATGTCTGGCAAAGTTACCGTTTCCTCAGATCGCGCCGTGGGTTAAATCTGCCTGGTTCAAGCTTGTCGGTTTAGGATTTTGGATGGCGCAGCGCTCCGGCGGAAGCACCGTGGAAGAGCGGCGCTTCAGCGTCGCGTCAGCCTCCAGATAAGAATGGGGCTTCAGCCCCCGAGGGCTCGTCACTCCTTCGAAACCTGCGCTGATTTTCACGACCGGGTCGTAGCCACCATGCGCAAACGGATGACAGCGCAGCAGGCGCAACAAAGTCATCCCGGAGCCGCGCAGCGCGCCGTACCGGTCCACCGCCTCCATCGCGTATTCCGAGCAGGTCGGAACATAACGGCAGGCGGGCGCGAACATAGGCGAGATAGCCCACTTGTAGGCTCGCAGCAGTTGCAGGACGACGAGTTTGGCGAACTGGCGCATGCGAATCGGCTTCAGGCTTCCGGCTTTCGGCTTCCGGAAGCTTGTTCGTTCTTCTGGAGCTTCTCCAGCTTCTCTTCTATAACTACGAAAGCTCGGCTAACTTCGTTCACTACCGCGGTGAAATCGACCGTGAGCAGCGACTTCTTCGGATTGATTACCACATCGGCGCTGGCGCCCGCTCGCGGGCGCGTGAGCCGCACCGCCTCGCGCAAACGGCGCTTCATCCGGTTGCGCTGCACCGCGCCACCGAGGGCGCGACTGACGGTGAATCCGATGCGCAGCCCCGAAGCCGCGGACTTCACCGCGCGAGCCTTAGCTCCCACAGGTTGCGCGGCGTTGTCCGTCTCCGGCCGCGGCCAATAGAAAACGGTCATGGAAGCCGAAAAATGCCGCCGCCCCAGCTTGTAGACACGCTCGAAGTCGGCATGACGCAAAAGCCGCGCGTTGCGGGGAAAGGCGGCGTTGCCCGACCGCGGCGCCACGCCACGTTTCGTTGCTCCGTTCGATTCTCCAGGGACACTGACGGTCACAGTGACTCTAAAATTTCCCGATCGCTGGTGGTACAGCGGGTGCGCGGACGATCTTGGCTGAGCACGCCGGAACATCTCGCCCGCCACGCTGGACTATTCGCGGAAACTTCTATTCGCGGAAGCCTGGTTTTACCGAGACCCGTTTGCGCCCCTTGGCGCGCCGGCGGGAAATTACCTTCTTGCCGCCCTGGGTCTTCATGCGCTTGCGAAATCCATGAACTTTCGATCGCTTGCGCCGGTTGGGTTGGAATGTACGCTTGGGCATGAAAAGTAGCTGCTCCTGATCAGTTCGACGGTGTTAGGGCAAACTGTAAGTATAAATGACAGGGCGCATTCCGTCCAAGCGTGGGGCGGGCGAGGGATACGGTTGGAGCTTTGGCCGCGCGGGATGCCCTCGAGTTCGCGCTTTTGAAAATCCCACTTCTCGCGCAAAGAGCGCGCGAGAAATGGGGCACCCGGAGGCTCCTAACAACTTCCGCTCTGGGTTCGCCCGCAAAAGTTCCCGCTTTTCGTGCAACTCGTAGCTGAGGTGATGGTCAACGTTTCATTCACGCTGCAACTGCCCGACGGGTTCGGCCCAAAGGAGATCCCCCCGGTTTCGGTGAGGGTGATGGGAAAATCCGGAGCATCGTTCGTGAAATTCACTTGCGTTGCGACCGTGATATTCGGATCCCCGTTGATCGTCTCGTTCGACACCGAGCAGTTGGCAGGGGTAATCGTAAGCAAAGAGCTGTCCGACCCATCGCCCGCATTGTTCAGGGTGAAATCGAAATCTCCAGAAATTCCGATGGTCCCTCCACCCGGGCAAGGACCACTATACGTCACTGGAATGTTGCACATGGTTCCGCTGGCACTCGTCACACAACCAGACGACTGATGCGGAGTCAGATCTCCTACGATGGCTGCGAGACTGCGATGTGTGTCGGCTGCGGCGCCGGACGAAAAAGCGTTGGTCAGGGCAGTTTGCAGTGCGACATCAACTTCTTGCGAGACTGCCTGCGCCTGCGCCGCGGAGAGATTGTTGTGGCTCGAACTGCCACAGCCTGCACTTAGCATCAGGAATAGGGTTATGAGCGCGACTGCAACGGGCGATGCAGATTTGCCTGGCCGGATCATGAAACCTCCTCGGCGCGATCGGTTGGACGAGCCGCAACTGCGGCGTTCTCCAAGGGCAACGAGTGGAGCCTAGCACGGGCCCCTCACGGGGTCAATGTGCTCGCGCGGACTTGTCGGTAGCACATGATATGTCCGGTTGAGATAGCAAGTGAAATGTCCGCTTTGCGAGCGGTGAGGATAGGAGACCATGCAGAGCATGGAAGCTTATCCGAGGGCCGCGATG